>Ga0068855_100000861_pt1 | contig 37669 bp, 34 predicted proteins | sample KBSCornC52_FD_66592 | JGI IMG/M metagenome (GOLD analysis project Ga0068855, IMG submission 66592) | Corn rhizosphere microbial communities from Kellogg Biological Station, Michigan, USA - KBS Corn C5-2 | ecosystem: Host-associated > Plants > Roots > Rhizosphere > Soil ...
GGGGCATTCGCACCGCTCCCCGCTGCACCATTACACCCCAGCTGGAAGCAAGCACCGAGTAATAGAGCGGTCCACGCACGCCCGCGCTGGCACGTGGAGCCCTGTACGCGCGCCAACCCGGTGTCCTCCGTCTTCGTAGTCATTGTAACCCTTTCGGAGCCGACGCCCGCGTAACGCGCGCCCTCGGCAAGTTCAGCCGTCGACGGTTTTAGCGCGGAACGCGGCGAAAGCATAGCCACCTACCCGCGTCCCCCATTACCGAGCAACCTCAGCAAACTCGCCGCGCCAGAGCAGAGACCGGGCTCATCAACCGCGCCACACATCGGACAGCGGTCGAATGTTCGGCCGATCGCGAAGAACGTTCGCAGGATTGAGCAAGAGCCCCGCTGACCGGCCGATCTGGGGGAGATACTGCCGCCGGCGGTCGAGCAAGCCCGCTCCAGCCGCTGAATTCCCGCTTGAATCATGCTTATAAACAGGCGAAATTAAAGAATATTGTGCCGCACATCCGACGTTTGAGTCGTTTGACAACACACGTATGGGAATCTAGTGTAACGGCTGGCAACTGGGCACGGCACACATGTCTCGCAAGAAGATCTCCACGACCGTCTACATCACGCCAGAGCAGAACGAGCGTCTGCATCTGCTGCATACCCGCACCAAGGTGCCGGTAGCCGTGTACATCCGGGAAGGGATCGATCTGGTGTTGAAGCGCTACGAGCACGCGCTGCCCGGACAGATGAGCCTGACGGACAACCCGGCCCCCAAAGCCGCCGCCGCCGCGAAGAAATAAAGCGCCGCCTGGCGCCTCGCGCGGGCTCAGCTGGTCGGCGTGCCGTGGCCGCGCTAGAGAGCCGCCCGCACGCGCCCCGTTGCCGATATGCCCACCGACCCCAAAAAGATTCGTAACTTCTCGATCATCGCTCACGTCGATCACGGGAAGAGCACCCTCGCCGATCGCATTCTCGATGTAACCGGTGCCATCAGCGCGCGAGAGAAGGTGGAGCAGTTTCTCGACAAGCTACCGCTCGAGCGCGAACGCGGCATCACCATCAAGGCCCAATCGGTTCGGCTGCGCTACCTGTCGCCGCGCGGGCAGGAGTACCAGCTCCAGCTGATCGACACGCCCGGCCACGTCGACTTCAATTATGAAGTGAGCTCGAGCCTGCGCGCGTGTGAAGGCGCGCTGCTGGTCGTCGATGCGACTCAAGGGGTGCAGGCGCAAACGGTCGCCAACGCCTATTTGGCCTTGGAAAATAACCTGGAAATCATTCCAGTATTGAACAAGGTCGACCTGCCATCGGCCAACGTGGATCACACTGCCGAGCAGATCGAGGAAGTGATCGGGCTCGACTGCAGTGGCGCGCTGTTCGCGAGCGGCAAGACGGGGACTGGCGTGCTGGAGGTGCTGGAGGCGGTGATCGACCGCATTCCGCCGCCCCAGGGCGACCCCAAAGCGCCGCTGCGCGCGCTGCTCTTCGACAGCTGGTACGACAGTTACCGGGGCGCAGTGATCATGCTGCGCGTGATGGACGGTACGCTGAAGAAGGGCGACCGCATCAAGTTCATGGCCACCGGTCGCTACTACGACGTGACCGAAATGGGCTGTTACAACCCCCACCCCGTCGCGATCGAAGAGCTCGGGCCGGGCGAGGTCGGCTTCGTCGCTGCGAACATCAAGACCACCGAAGATACCAAAATCGGCGATACGGTGACCACGTATCACCACGGCGCGACCGAGCCCCTACCCGGCTTCCGCGAGGTGAAGCCGATGGTCTTCGCCGGAATCTTCCCCACCGATTCGGCCGAGTACGAGAACCTGCGCGACGCTTTGTCCAAGCTACACATGAACGATTCCTCGTTCCAATTCGAGCCGGATACGTCGGATGCGCTGGGGTTCGGATTTCGCTGTGGCTTTCTCGGCCTGTTGCACATGGAAATCATCCAGGAGCGGCTCGAGCGCGAATACAACCTGGATCTCATCACTACCGCGCCGAGCGTGGTGTACTTTGCACACACGAAGAACGGCGAAACGGTGCGCGTCGACAACCCGTCGAAGATGCCGCCCGTGGGCGAGATCGATACCATCGAAGAGCCCATCTTGAAGCTGACCGTGCACGTGCCTGCGGAGTACGTCGGCCCCGTCGTGGCGCTATGCGAGGAGCGGCGCGGAACGCAGCTCGGCATCAACTACGCGACCAAAGATCACGTCGTCGTGACTTACGAGCTGCCGCTCGCCGAGGTGATTTTGGATTTCCACGATCGCCTGAAGAGCGCATCCCGCGGCTACGCGAGCATGGACTACGAAGTGACGGGCTATCGCGCCGATAGCCTGGTCAAGCTCGATTTGATGCTGAACGGAGAGCCGCTCGACGCGCTCAGCATCATCGTGCACAAGGACACCGCGTATGCGCGCGGGCGAGCGCTTGCCGCCAAGCTCAAAGAGCTCGTTCCCCGCCAGCAGTACGAAGTTGCGATTCAAGCTGCCATCGGCTCGAAAGTGATCAGCCGCGAAACCGTGCGCGCCATGCGCAAAGACGTGACCGCGAAGTGCTACGGCGGTGACATCAGTCGTAAGCGCAAGCTCTTGGAAAAGCAGAAAGAGGGCAAAAAGCGGATGAAGGCCGTGGGCAGCGTGGAAGTGCCGCAAGAGGCGTTTCTGGCCATTCTGAAGCTCGAGACCTGAGCGCTCGGAATTTATGCCGCGATCGTTCGGGCTCAGGACCGCTAACCGGCGTTCCGCTCTTGCAGGAATCGTGTTCCATCGTTACAGAAGAAGGATATGAGTAGCTCTGGCTCGAAGCTGCGCGCGAAGCGCCTCGCGGAAGTGAACGCGAGCGCGACCGCCGATGGGCAAGTGACCCACCTCGAAACCGTCGCCTTCGGTCCCTCGCTCGCCGTCGAGCGCTTTCGCTTCGGCAACGGCTTGGAGCTCTTGTTTTGCGAGGACCACAGCGCGCCGGTGATCGCCTATCACACCTGGTTTCGCGTCGGCTCGCGACACGAGCGCGAGGGCAAAACAGGGCTCGCGCACCTGTTCGAACATTTGATGTTCAACGAGGTGGAGGGCCGAAAGGCCGGCGAGTTCGATCGCAAGCTGGAGGAGGCGGGTGCCGAGAGCAACGCCTCCACTTGGCTGGATTTCACGCAGTACAACATTTCGATCCCGAAGGATCAGCTACCGCTCGTGGTGAAGCTCGAGTCCGAGCGGATGAGCCGTTTGGTGCTGCGCGAACCCCAGGTAAAAAGTGAGAAAGAAGTGGTGGCCAACGAGCGTCGCTATCGCGTCGATGACGACGTGGAGGGCGCCGTGAGCGAGCTGCTCTGGGCGACCGCCTTCGACAAACACGCCTACCGCTGGCCGACGATTGGCTGGATGAAAGACATCGAGGGCTTCACGACCGAAGATTGTCTCGAGTTTTATCGCACGTACTACGCGCCGAACAACGCGGTGCTGGTGGTCGTCGGCGATGTTGCCGAGCTCGCGCTCTTGAAGCGACTATCGGCGGCGTACGGCGCGCTTCCGCCGAGCACGCTGCCGCTCGAGGACGTCCAGCCCGAACCTCCGCAAAATGCCGAGCGTCGCCTGGAAGTCAGCAAACCGACCAGCACCGAAAAATTGGTCGTCGGCTACCACAGTCCCGCGATGGGGGATTTCGATCATCCCGCCTTATCGCTGCTCGCGGAAGTCTTGTTCGGCGGACGAGCCAGCCGCCTGCACCAGAAGTTGGTGCGTGAGCTCGAGCTCGCCACGGAGGTCCGCGCCTTCGTTGGACCGTTTCGTGATCCCGGCTTGTTCGAGATTTTCGCCTCTGCGCGCGAAGGAAAGAATGCAGAGCAGCTCTTGGCAGTGATGGACGCGGAGTTCGAAAAAATCCAAGCCGAGCCGATCACCGCCGAAGAAATCGCGCGCGCATCCGCTCGGCTCGAGCTCTCGCTCTTGGCGGGCCTCGAAACGGTCGACGGCAAAGCCTCCACGCTCGGATTCTACGAGACCGTGCTGGGGCGCCCGGGCGCGGCGTTCGAGCGGCTCGAAACGACTCGCCGGGTCACGGCGAGTGATCTGGTGCGCGTGGCGCGCCGCTACCTACTTCCGCGATTTCGGAGCGTGATTCTGGTGCGTCCCGACGCGGCGGCGAGCAACGCCGAGGCGGCTCAATGAGCGCGGGGGCCACCGTCATTCGTTTGGCAGACGCCGGCGGAGCGACGGTTCTGCTCGAGACTTCGCGCGCGTTGCCCCTGGTAACGATCAGCGTCGGCCTCAAAACCGGTGCGCTGCTCGACCCGCCCGGCAAGGAAGGCACGACGCGGCTCTTGTCCCGCCTGATGCGACGCACCGGGGGCGGCCTCGATGCCAACGTCATCGACACGCGGATCGATTCACTGGGCGCTTCGCTCGGCGCGGACGTGGCTCACAGTACGCTCGCATTTCAGGCGACCGTCATCGCGCGTTCATTGGATGCGTTCGTCGATCTTCTGGTCGACGTGCTCGCGCGGCCAGGCCTAGCCCAGGCCGAGCTCGAGCGTTTACAGCGCGAGACCCTGGCCGAGCTGACCGACTCGCTCGACGATGATCGCAGCCTGGCGCGACGTTTTTTCCGGCGGCGTTTCTTCGGCGCTCATCCCTATGGTCGCTCGGTGTCCGGGACGTCGAAGAGTGTGCCCGAGATCACGCACGGCGACGTGGAGAGCGTGTTCAAGCGCAACTTCGTGCGGGAAAACTTGGTGTTCGCCTTTTCCGGCGACATCGATGCCGAAGGCGCTTCGAAGATAGCAGAGCGCATTTCTCTGGCTCTGCCGAGCGGAGTCGCACCCAGCGACGACACACCGGAGCCGACGGCCGTGCCCGGCCGCCGCCTAGTGATCGTCGACAAGCCGGAGCGCACCCAAACGCAGATCTTGATCGGCTGCCTCGGCTCCCACACCCGAGACGAGGATCACGTCGCGCTGCTCGTGGCGAACACGATCTTCGGCGGCACCTTCACCGCCCGCATGACCCAAGAAGTGCGTTCGAAGCGCGGCTGGTCATACGGCGCGTACTCGAACGTGCCTTTCGATCGTCGCCGGCAGACGTTCACGATGTGGACCTTCCCGAAGGCGGACGACGCGGGCGCATGTTTGCGGCTGGAGCTCGACATGCTGCACGCGTTTCGAGAACAAGGCGTGACCAAGCACGAGCTTGCGTGGGCCAAGCGCTATTTGGTTCGCTCGCATGCTTTTGCCATCGACACGGCTGCCAAACGCGTGGGCTTGGAGCTCGACCAAGCGCTGTACGACCTACCGAGCGACTACTATTCTCGGTACACGGCGCGCGTCCAAGCCGTCACCCTGGAAGAAGCAAACGCCGCCGTGCAGAGGCGCCTCTCCGACCGAGATTTACTCGTCACAGTGGTCGGCACCGAGAGCACGATCGGCGGCGCCGTGCGCGACGCGATCGACGGGCTGGCCTCGGCCGAGGTCGTGCCGTTCGATCGCGTCGACTGAGCCGGCGAGTGTTCGCCGGCTCAGATCCAGCCGAGCAGCCCCACTTGTAACCCGATCGAACGGTAACCGTGATCGACCTCGGAACCCTGGGTTGGCCGCCACCGCCCGGTAAAATCCAGATCGAACGAGGGGCCGAGCAAGAAGGCAAAGTGCGTGGCAGGGACGAACACGAACTCTGCTTCAATGCCGAGCGCAAACCCGTTCAGGTTGCCGTTGTTGTTCACGGTCTCGGAGTGGTAAGTGAGACCTGCGCGTGGCCAGATGCCCACGACGCGCCCGAACATGTGCGCGTAGCCCACGCGCGGGTTGAACAGGAACTCGGCGCCACTGGACGTATCGGGCGCGCCGTCGCGTCCGTTGTTGACCGTGATGTCGGTCGTTGCATAGGCGAGCGCGCCGCCGAGGCTCCAATGATTCGCGATGAAGTAGTCGAAGGTGATGCGCGGCAGATCGAAGGGAGTTGCTGCGGCGTGACCGAACCAGCCGAGGCCGAACGTGGTCACGTCGTAGTCGCGACCGGGTTCGCCGGGCACTGCCCCGTCTTGAAACACGTGATCGCTGTGCACGCCCATCAGCCGTTCGGCACCGAACGCGGCGTCGCCTTTGTTCCCGAACACCTGCGCCGAGGCCGCGTGCGACCACAGCAAAGCGCTCGCTAGCACCACAAAATTCGCCAGTTTTCGTCTCACTCGAACTCTCCTCGTGGGCTGCCGCAAAAGCCGCGCGGCTAGCGGCGAGCCTACTACGTGCTTTCAGGCCGCGTCGAGACCGAGCACCGTCACGAGCGCGTGCGCGACGTCGAGCGCCGATTTGCGTCCGCGCTCTTCCGCGGGGCCGAGCGGCGCATCGGACGAGAGCGGGATTCGTAGATCGACATACAGCTTCAGCTTGGGCTCGGTGCCACTCGGGCGCACGACCACTCGCCCGAGCTCCCCCAACGCGAGCTCCACCAGTAGCGCCGGCCCGCGCCAAGCGGGGGCGCCGGGCTCCGGCGTTCGCAGATCTCGCACTTTGCTCACGTCGTAGCCGGAGAGCGAGCGCGGCGGCGAGTCGACCGCATGCTCCAACGCTTGCTGAATGCGGACTGCGCCCGCATGACCTTTGAGCACGACGTTGTGCTGAGCGCTGACCCACAAGCCGTGACGGCGGTACAGCGCGTGGAGACACTCGAGCACGGTCTTTTTTGCAGCGCGGGCTTCGGCGGCGAGCTCGGCGAAGGCCAGAGCGGCGCTCATGCCGTCTTTGTCGCGCACTGCGCGGCCGAAAGCGTAGCCGAGCGCCTCCTCGTAGCCGAACGCAAAGCGATAACCCTTGTCCTCGAAGGCGAGCCCCGCGGTGCAGATCCATTTGAAGCCGGTCAGCGCCCGCTCACAGTGCGCCCCGTGAGCGGCCGCGATGCTCTCCAGCATCGGCGACGATACGACGGACGTGACGACTACCGCGCGCTCACCCGCAATCCGGTGCGAAAGCGCAAACTCTGCCAGCAGCAGGCCAATCTGGTTGCCGCTCAGCGGAAGCCAACGACCGCTCGGTGTCGGCACGGCGATCGCCAAGCGGTCGACGTCCGGATCATTGGCGATTAGCAGATCGGCTTGCTTGTGCTCGGCCAAAGCGAGCGCCCGATCGAGCGCGCCCGGCTCTTCGGGATTCGGAAAGGGCACGGTCGGAAAGTGACCGTCGGGTTCGCGTTGCTCGGCCACGGTGTGGAAATGGCTGTAGCCCGCTGCCGCGAACAATCGTTCCACGACCCTAGCGCCCACGCCGTGCAGCGGCGTGTACGCAATCACCTGGGTTCGATCCGCCACAACGTACGGCAGCTCGCCGAAAATGGCGGCGAGATACCGGGCCTCGATCTCGTCGCCAATCGGTTCCTGGCGCGCGAGATCGCCCAGCGCGATGCCGCGCGCCGGACCGAGCGCGGCCATGCGCGCCGCGATCAGCCGATCGATCGGCGGAACGACTTGGATGCCGTTTTCCCAATACAACTTATAGCCGTTGTACTCGGGTGGATTGTGACTGGCGGTGATCACGATACCCGCCGTGGCTGCAAATCCGCGCACGGCGAAGGCCACGAGCGGCGTCGGAACGGGCTCGAGGAAGCGCTTCACTGGAATACCAGCTGCGAGCAGCACGCGCGCCGCGGCATCCGCAAAGCGGCGACTGTCGAGGCGCGCGTCACAGCCGATCACGACCGGGCGCGCCCGTGCGTCATGGGGACCGCTCAGCAGCTGATCGGCGAGCGCGCGCGTGACGCGGATCACGACCGCGAGGTTCATGCGCGCGCTGCCCGCACCGACGATGCCGCGTAGCCCCGCGGTGCCAAATTCCAGATCGCCGAGCATGCGTTCGCGAAGCTCGCCGATCTGCTGATCCTCGATCAGGGCAGCGAGCTCCGCTTGCGTCGTCGGATCGGGATCCCCAGCAAGCCAGGCGCGGGCTCGCAGCACGACGGTCGCGGCTTCTTCAAGAGTTCCGGACATGCCCGCCCGATTCAAGCGTGATTTAACGCCTCAGCCAAACTGGTGTCGTAGGTTCCGGCGCGGAACTCGGCGGAACGCAGCACCTTCTGCAAAAATTCGAGGTTCGTCGCGCGCGGCCCATTGGGGCCGGCGAGCGTCACCTTGCAGGCAGCGAGCGCCGTCAACAATCGTTCGAGCGCCTGCTCCCGATCTGCTCCGTGAGCGGCGATCTTGGCGAGCATTGGGTCGTAATAGGGCGTGATCTCCTGACCGACGACGACGCCGGAGTCGACTCGAACACCCGGCAGCCCACTCGGAAACTCGACCTGCTCGAGCCGCCCCGGCTGCGGCAAAAAGCCTTTGCTCGGATCCTCGGCATACAGCCGCACTTCGATCGCGTGACCGGTGAGCGCGGGCGCTAGCGCCGCGGGAGGCAGCGGCTTTCCGGCCGCGACAATCAGTTGCAGCTCGACCAAATCAAGCCCGGTCACGAGCTCGGTCACCGGATGCTCGACTTGCAGCCGCGCATTGACCTCTAGAAAATAGAGCGACCCAGCGGAGTCGGCGACGAATTCGACCGTGCCCGCTCCGCGATAATCGACCGCCCGCACGACGTCGAGCGCCGAGGCCCACAATTTACTACGGCGCTGCGCGCCCTCTGAGCCGGCAAAAAAGCTCGCCGGCGAGGGCGATTCCTCGATTATTTTCTGGTGCCGGCGTTGCACGCTGCACTCGCGTTCGCCGAGCGCCACGGCGTTGCCGAAGGCATCGCAAAAAACCTGAACCTCGATGTGCCGCGGCTGATCCAAATAGCGCTCGAGGTAGATGCGACCGTCAGCGAACGCCTGCTGGCCGCGATCCGCACAGGTCTGCGCAGCGCGTTCGAGCTCGCTGGCTTGGCGAACGATCTGCATGCCGATGCCCCCTCCGCCAGCCGCAGCTTTGATCAACAACGGCAACCCGATGCGCTCGGCTTCGACTCGCAAGCGCTCGAGGTCCTGCGGATCCACTGGCTCTTCACTGCCGGGCGGCGGCAGCACCGAAACGCCGCGCGCGATTTGCCGCGCGCGGATCTTATCGCCGAACGCCGCCAATGCTTCACCCGGAGGGCCGATGAACGTGACGCCTGCGGCAGTGACCGCGTCCGCGAAAGCGCGGCGCTCGCTGAGCAAGCCGTAGCCCGGGTGGACGGCGTCCGCGCCGACATCGGCCACAGCAGCCAAAATTGCTGGGATATTCAGGTAGCTCTCGCTGACCTTGGCCGGCCCGATGCGAATCGCCTCGTCCGCTTGCGCGACGTGCGGAGACAGCACATCTGCGTCGGAGAAGACCGCGACCGTCGGAATGCCCAAACGCTCACAGGTGCGGAAGATGCGGCAGGCGATCTCACCGCGATTGGCGACCAGCAGTTTCTCGAACATCAGGAACTCTTCGCCGCGCGTTGCTCCTCGCGCTCACGCTTCTTTCGCACCAAGTCGTCCGCCATCGCAAGTTGCCCGCAAGCCGCCGCCACCTCGTCCCCACGGCGCGTGCGGACGAAGCAGCTATAACCCGCGTCCGCGAGCAGATTTTGGAATTTGCGGACGCCGTCGGCGCCGGGAGCGCGGAGCTCGGACGCGGAAATGGCGTTCATCGGAATCAGGTTTATCTTACTCGGGATGCCGCGCAGTATTTGGGCAAGCTCACGGGCATGCTCGAGCGAATCATTCACGCCGCCGATCAGCGTGTACTCGATCGTGATGCGACGGCGTTTCGGCAAGGGATAGGCGCGCAACGCGGCCATCAACTCCGCCACCGGATAGCGACGATTCATCGGAATGATGCGATCGCGCGTGCTGTCATTCGGGGCGTGCACGGACACCGCGAGCCCAATCTTCCCGCCAAAATCTCGCCCCAGCCGTTCGATGCCCGGAATCAGGCCGACCGTGCTCACCGTGATCCGGCGCGGGCTCATGCCGAGACCGTCGGGGTGCGTCAGCAGCCGCACCGCGCGTGCGGTCTCGTCATAATGGTGGAGCGGCTCGCCCATGCCCATGAAGACGAGATTACTGAGCTGCTCGTCCGCGCGCAGATAACGCTTGGCCAGGTAGACCTGACTCACGATTTCGGACGCCCGGAGTCCGCGGATCAACCCCGCCTGCCCGCTCGCGCAGAAGACGCAACCCATGGCGCAGCCGAACTGAGTGGAGATGCAGAGCGTGACGCGCGCGCGCTCGCTCACTTCTTCCTCTTCGTCGTCGGCCGAGGCGCTCGCATCGGCATCCGCACCAAGATCGGTCATCGGGATGATCACGCTCTCGACCCGCGCGCCATCCTTGGCCTCCAGCACCAGCTTGCGCGTGCCGTCCTGCGACTCGTGCACGTGCTCGACTCGGAAAGGCGGGGCGACGCCGCTCTCGACGAGCTTTGCGCGAAAGGCCACGCTGAGGTCGGTCATCTTCTCGGGCTCGAACTCACCGCGCTGATGCAGCCAGCGAAACAGCTGCTTTGCCCGAAACGGACGCTCACCGAGGGCCGCGACCGCGGTTTGCCACTCTTCGGGGAAGCGGCCGACCGGATCCTCCGCGCTCATTTGCCGCTCCGCTTGGCTTCGTCCCAATAGCGATCCAGCACCTCGAGCGACAAGCCCGCGGTTGGCTTACCGTCGGCAGCTCGCGGCCAGCCGCCGTGGCGCTCTTTGACGCGCGCTTCGACGTGCGAAAAACGCCGCGCAAAGCGGTCCGAAGTTTTGCGCAGCGCCAGCTCCGCGTCGACTCCGTGATGGCGCGCCAGATTGACCAGCGAAAATAGCAGATCTCCGAGCTCATCCTCGATGCGCTGAGGCTCGCCGCCCAGGACGGCTTCGTCGAGTTCGGCCAGCTCCTCGCTGACTTTGTCACGCGAACCACGACCGTCTGGCCAATCGAAGCCAACGCGGCTCACCTTCTCGCTCATGCGCTGCGCGCGGTACAGCGCGGGCAAAGAATGCGGCACGCCGTCGAGCACGCCGCGATCCTTGTTCTCTTCGGCCTTGATGGCTTCCCAATTCCGGAGCACGTCCGCGCTGCCGCTCACCTCGGTATCGCCGAAGACGTGCGGATGCCGGCGCACCAGCTTTTCGACGATCCCGCGCACGACGTCGTCGGGGCCGAAGCCCGCCTCGCGGCGCGCGAGCTCACCGAGAAATACGACCTGCAACGCCAGATCCCCGAGCTCTTCTTGCAAGTGACGCGGGTCGCCCTCGTCGATGGCGTCGATCACTTCACACGCCTCCTCGAGCACGTAGCGACGCAGCGACTTCATGTCTTGCTCGCGATCCCAGGGGCAGCCTCCTTCGCCGAGCAGGCGCTGCATGAGTAGAACTAGGCTCGGATAGGTTTGGCCGCGCTGTTCGGCGAGCGGCAAAGGCTCGGGTATGGGGAAGGATTTGCTCATGGTCGGCCTGAAAGCTGTCAACCCGGAGCGCCGCTCCGGGCCATGGTACTAGCATGCTCCTCGCGGTGCAGCTTGCGGATTTCAGCGGGTATTTCGGGCATTCGCGGCGGATGCTAGGCTAAAAAACCATGGCAGCCGTGTTGCTCGTCGAGCGCGATGGTCCCGTTGTCACCCTCACCATGAATCGCGCGGCATCACGCAACGCGCTCGACCCGGAGCTGCTCGCCGCGCTCGGGCCGGCACTGCGTGAGGTCAGCTCGGAAGCGGGCGTGCGCGCGGTGGTGCTCACGGGCGCCGGAGACGCATTCTGCTCGGGCGCGGATCTGAAGGGCGCGCTCGGCGATCTGGAAGCAAACGCCGATCTCGGCCCGCGCATTGCGCAATTTCACGCCTTGATTCACGCGATCGTGGAAGCGCCACAGCCGTTCATCGCGGCGGTGCCTGGCCCCGCCGTCGGATTCGGCGCCGATCTCGCGCTCGCCTGCGACTTACGAGTTTTGTCTCGCGACGCCTATTTGCAAGAAAAGTTCGTGGCGATCGGGCTCATGCCCGACGGCGGCGGAAGCTTCTGGCTGCCACGGCTGGTCGGGCTCGGACGCGCGCTCGAGTACTTGTTCCTGGGCACACGGATCGGCGCACCGCTGGCCCTCGAGCTCGGGCTCGCCAATCGCGTGGTCGAGCCGGGGCAAGCCGTCGCAGAAGCAAAGGCTTTGGCGCAGACGTTGGCAGCCGGACCACCGCTCGCGCTGGCCGCGATCAAGAACGCGGTGCGAAAAGCGGCGAGTGGCTCGATCGACGAAGCACTCGAGCGCGAGCAGCGCGGACAGACGGCGCTCTTACACTCGCAGGATTTCCGCGAGGGACTCGCGGCGTGGAGCGCGAAACGCGCGCCCAATTTTCAGGGCAAGTAGCCGCTTCGAGAGCAAGTGCCGCGTGCGAACGCGGCGCTTCAGAACAAGTAGCGCTCGCCCGAGTCGCACAGGATGGTGACGACGTTTCCGGATTTGAGCTGGGCTGCGACCTCACACGCCGCGTGCACGTTGGCGCCCGAGGAAGGGCCAACGAGCAAGCCCTCTTCGCGCGCAAGACGGCGCGCCATGCGCTCGGCGGCAACGTCCGTCACCTCGAGCACGCTGTCGATCACCGAGCGATCCAAAATCTCCGGCACGAAGCCGGCGCCGAGCCCTTGAATGCCGTGCATGCCGGCTGGCTTACCCGAGAGCACCGCGCTGTTTGCGGGCTCGACCGCGAACACTTTTACCGCGCCGCCCAGGCGATTCTTCAACGTGCGGCCCACGCCGGTGATGGTCCCGCCCGTGCCGACGCCAGAGACGAACGCAGCCAGCGCGTTGCCGGTCTGCTCCAAGATTTCGAGCGCGGTGCCGCTCTCGTGGCTGGCCGGGTTGGCCGGGTTGTCGAATTGGCTGGGCATGAATGCCCCGAGCGTGTCCTCGAGCAAGCGCAACGCTTTGCTCACTGCGCCGGACATGCCGTCCCCCGCGGGCGTGAGCACGATCTCTGCGCCGTAGGCGCGCAAGATGTAACGGCGCTCGAGGCTCATGTCCTCGGGCATGACCAAGAGGCAGCGGTAGCCGCGCACCGCGGCGATCATCGCCAAGCTGATGCCGGTGTTGCCGCTGGTCGCCTCGATCAGCGTCGCTCCGGACTTGAGTTCGCCGGATTTCTCCGCAGCCAGGATCATCGACAGCGCCGGGCGATCTTTGACGCTGCCCGCCGGATTCACGAATTCGACCTTGCCCCAGACGGTCGCTCCTCCGGCTGGCGATAGACGCGCCAGGCGAACGAGCGGGGTCTTTTCGATTAGGCCCAGCACGTCGTCTGCGACGCGCAGACCGCTTTCGGTAAAACGACTCGAATGGACTAGGCCGGGGCGTGCGTCAGAACTCATCGAACCCGAAAGCTACCTCATTCGGCGGGGGCTTGCTCGACAAACGCGGCGTTTTTTCCCGCCAAAGTGAGCGGCAACTTGCCTTCGAAATAGGGCGCTTTTAGCCGAGCCAGCGCGATCGCCCTGCCTGTCAGCGGGCTCAGCGCGGCGCTCGTCACCTCACCGACCGTTTCGGCCTGGCCGCTGGCGGTGCTCGTGACAGGTTCGCCTGCTGGCGGCACTGCTACGCCCTCGACCGCCAAGGTGACGAGACGGCGCTTCAGCTTGCCGCGCATGTCCTGCATGCACACGACCTCTTGCCCCAAATAGCAGCCCTTGCTCCAGGACACGGCCCGCCGGTCGAGCGCCGCTTCGTGCGGGTTGTCGCTGTCCGTAAAATCTACCCCGAAGCGGCCCAAGGTCTGCTCGATCCGGAAGGCCTCCCAATCGGCGTTGGTGGCAAGCTTCAGTGCGGGCGTGCGCGCAATGAAGCGCGTGAGCTCGAGCACGGAGGCGCGCTCGAGGACGAGGACCGCGCCCCCCGCCGGCGTAAACGGGATGACCGCGGCGTAACCCGCGCAAGCCTGCGCCGCAGTTTGCGCCAGGGCACCCGCGCCGAGACCATGAAAGGTTGTCCAGAGGTAGGTGTCACTCGCCAGGCTGAGCTCGGCGTCTTCCATGACCAGGAACTTGTCGAGCGCCGCGCGCAGCTTCTCATCGACGCCGGGCGACACGCCCACCAAGAGCCCGTCCGGCGTGGCCACGATTTGAACCTCGCTCTGGATCTTGCCCTGCTTGTTGAGCGCGAGGCCGAATGCGCCCTTTTGATCCGAGACCTGCAAAACGTCACACGTGACGAGCCCGTTGAGCCACGTCTTGGCTTCGGCTCCGGTCACGCGCAAGGTGCCGCACGACTCTTGCAGCACGACGAGCACGGGCTCCGGAGGTCCTTCGTCGATCATCGCTGAAGCATTAGTCCGGACAAAGGACGAAGCAAGCGCGCCGACGGTACGCGAAACATTGGCACCGAAACAGCCTCAGTCGACCTTCACTTCGTCCTCGATGGTCGGGTACATGGGGCCGTCCTTGAGCGTCACGTCGTCCACCGCGCCGGTGGTGTGCTTGACCGTCAGGGTGACGCCGGTCGATACGTTCGAATTGATCAAACTACGGGATTCGTCCGGATCCATGTCCTTGACTGGCTTGCCTTGGATCTTGAGTAGCTGATCGCCGCGCCTGAGCCCCGCGCGCGCCGCCGGCGACTCGCCCACCACGCGGGTCACGAAAATTTCGGAAGTGCGGAGCTCGTAATACAAGCCGACGCCGAACTTCGCGTGCGCCGGCTGGACCATGAGCTCGATCTGCGCGCCGCTGTCACAGCGAACTTCGAGGTTCTGCTCGTTGCTCGCCTCGGCCAAGATGTTGTTGACGGACTCGACGCAGATCGGATGGTTGTTGATGGCGTTGGCATCCCAAAGCTCAACGCGCACCGGCACGTTGCGGGGCAAGCGGTAGTTCCCAACGCGCTGGTCGGGCCAGGTCGGCCGCAAGGTGTTCGCTTGCACCGGCGTGACCACGATGTCTTTGTCGCCGATCAGCAGCTTGGCGAACGGGTCGGGCGCCGACCCACCCACAGAATCCCACTGCCGGCCATCGCGAGTGCGGGTCGGGATCTGCGCGCTCGCGAACTTGATGAAGACGATGTCGTCCGGCGGTGGCGGCTCCAACTGCCGCGATGCGGCAGGGCGGACGGGCGTCGCGATCTCCGGATACACCGCACCACAGGCAGAGGAGAGACCAGACAGCAGGAGCACCGACGCGCCGAGCACCCCACGCGCCAAAAAGCTTTGAACCCTAGCGGAAACCATTGGGGCGGCAGGCTAGCACACGTGCTTTCGCCTTCGGCGAGTGCCGGCTAGGGCCCGCGCAGGCCACAAGCCTCAGCTACGCCGTCACGGTAAAGCAGCCAAAACGCGAGCGCTTGCTCCATGCCCTCGATGACGGCCGGCCGAGCCTCGGCAGGCACGTAGTCGAGCATGACCCGCCAAGCCGCGGCCCGGTGCTCGCCCTCCACTGCACGGTGCGCTTTGGTCAAGAGCAGCCGCTCCAGGGGTAAGCCATAGTGGACCACGAGCGGGTGCTGCTCGAGCGGCGGCGCGGGCCGACGCGGCGTGGACGGATCGAGCTCACCGCGCTCGTGAGCGGTGCCCTCGATGAACAGCGTGGTCACCGCGGCCGCGAGCTCCCAGCCCCCGCTCAGCGTCGCCTGGTCCAGGAACTCACGATAGCGGCGTGCTGCCGGCAGCAACGTAACCTGGCTGAAACGAGACAGATCCATCCCCAGACCCCGAGGGTATTCTAGAAACAACTCCGGATGCGGCTTGCCTGCGTAGATGCCACCCGTTTCTTCCTCGTACACGTTCTCGATCAGCTCGCGACGTACGATGGGGATCGGGCACGCGACGTAAGCCCTGGCTACCAAGACCGGAAAGTCGCGCACGTAAGTCGCGTATTCCTGCTCCAGGTGGATGTGCAGGCGTTCCTTGGCCACGGCTCCGTTCGTGAACGACGCCCACGCCCAGTGCGTCTTTCGCTCCATGATCCCGAGCAGCGCTTCCTTGAAATCCTCGCGATCCATGCAAAAGAAAAGTTAGCACCCTACTTGCTTCTAGGACCAAAAGCACGGCTACGGCTCAGCGCGGGCTCACGGACGGCTCGGCCCGAGATGCGTTGCGGAATTCCGCGACCGGGAGGCGACGCGATGGGGCGCAGAACCGAGCCGGGTCGTCGAGGCAGGCTCGAAGGCCGGCAGGGTGACCCGTATCGCACCTCCATCCCGAATGCGCGCATCGGCGCAGAAGACAACGCTCGATCTACGTGCGGAGCGCGCGCTTGAGCGGTATGCTTAGTCGTCGCGCGCAGCGCGCTTCTCGCAGTCACACGGAGACTCGCATGGCACGCATGTTCGGTTTCATCGGCAACCGCCCAGATTTGGGGGCTCGCGTGCTCGAAGCAAACGCGAGCTTGCTGCGCGCTCGGCGCACGGCGGGTGATCCGTTGGGTTGGGGCCTCGGCTTTTATCAGTCGGGTGAGGTGCTTTTGCGCCGGCGTCCGATCGACGACCGCGACGAGATAGACTTGGTCGAGGCCGCGGGCGACATTCGGACCGACGTGCTGATCGGCCACGTGCGCCGGGCATCGGTCGGCGGGCTGCGTACCGAGAACACCCACCCCTTCCGCTACCGGATGTGGCTCTTCGCCCAGACCGGGACCATTTTCGGGTTCGAGCGCTTGCGCGAGCGCCTGCTCTCGTCCCAGCCCGAATTCTTGCGCAAGAACGTGCGGGGCGAAACGGACAGCGAGCTGTTTTTTTACTTGTTCTTGTCGTTCTTGCACGACGCCGGTCACCTGAGTGACGCGCACGTCGCCGCCGAGCACGTCGCGGGCGCCCTGCGCGCATCGATCGCGCTCGTCGATCGGCTCTCCGCCGAGGAAGGGCACCCAGCAAATAGCGGCGATATCTTGGTGACCAACGGCGAGGAGCTCGTGGCCGTGCACCGTGAGGGCACGCTGGCCTATCGCGTCTGGAGCGGCCGCCGCGACATCGAAGAGTTGCTCGGCGAGGACGGCGTCCGTAAGGCGCGCATTCCCAGCATCGAGAGCACCCATTTTTCGCTGATCGCCTCTGAGCTCGAGAGCACCCCGGTGGGCTGGCAAGAGGTTGCACCGCAGTCCATCGTCACGCTGTCTCGAACGGATGCGCCACGGGTCGAAGCGCTGTAGCAGCGCGCTCGCGGGCGCCGCGCTGTGTCTCGGCTGCGCCGCGCACCCGCAATTTGCGACCAGCTCCGGCCTCGACAAGGACGCAGAGCGAAGCGCGCCGGGCGTGATCGCGCCGCGGGCCGAGGTGTTGCCCGAGCCGTCGCGCGCCGGCGATGCGCGCGATCAGCTGCTGCTCTTGCGCGCGCCAGCGGCACCCGAGCTCGCCCGCCAGGTCGTGCGCAATTTTTTGCGGGCGACCGTCAACGAGGCCCAAGATCGACTCGAGCTCTTGCTCTCACCGCAGGCCTTCATCGACAGCGCCGGCGGGCGCCAGCCCGCGCGCGCTTTCTGGCGCACACGCTTTTCGCAGCTCGACTACACGGAGCTCAAGGGGCAGCTGTTGTTCCGCGAGAGCGACCTCGAGACGTACCGCGCGGAAGATTTGGCGCGCCTGCCGGCTGGGCGACGGATCCCGCTCGAGCTCGCCGAGGACGAGGTCGCCGTGCGCGTGCCGATCCGCGTTTCCTGGGCCGGGCGCACGCGGCTGTTCGGCGACGAGCTCGTGTTCCGCTTGCAGCCAGCTGGGGCTCGCTTCGAGATCGCCGAAATCTCGGAGGACTTTCGGCTGCCCTGAGCGGGTGCAGGGCGGCAGCCCAGGGTCTGTCCCTGATTCCATGTCTCCCGTAAGCGTGCCCGTGCCCGTGCCCGTGCCCGAAGGAGGAAAAATGGCTGTCATAGGAGGGCAGGCCCCGCGGTTTGCCGAGCAGGCGAAGTGGGCCGCGCGCGCTCAGCCGGTGAGCCGGGCGCGACGCCGAAGGCTGTGCCGCCCCGCGGCATAGCGCGTGACCATCAACCAAATCTCGGACTGGTACGACGCCTGCTGCCTCACATTCCGGACAGGATGCGGAAGCCTTCGCCCTCGCGCACGAGCTGGAGGCGATTATCGGCGACGCGCCGACGCCAGACCTCACCGTGCGTGGTGGGGATCTTGTAGCTTGCGCTGTAGGTGTAGTCGACGAGCACGGTATTTTTCCGGCCCTCGGACACCTGACGGTAGTGGATTTCGTAGCGGATGGCGGTGGTTTGGTTGAACTCGGTCTCGAGGTACTTCTTGAGATCGTCGTAGTTCATATCGTCGCTCGCATCGACATTGCCGCCGTCTTCGAAGTAGCTCGGGTGCGCCATCTTGAGCAGGCGCGCGGTATTCCTTTGCTCGACCGCGTGCCGGTACTGTTCGCAGTATTCGATTACTTTGCGGTTGAAATCGCTGTCCTCCACGTCCGTGTTGGCGATGTATTGGTGGGTGCAGCCGAGCGCGGTCAGCGCGCACAGCACGAGGAGCAGGATTCGAGGGCGAAAAGGGGTCACGTTGCTCTTGTGGCGGGGAAAACGCCGCCGGGCTGGAATGTATTCCGCGGGGACAGTGCCAAACCCGGCCCGCCTTCGCAAGCGGCCCGCGAGCGAGCCGCAAGTCTCCCCTGCCCGGCCGCGGCACGCCTCGGCTCGGCGTTCAGGCCCGCGCCGAGCGGAGCGCCTGTTTCAGCATGGGCCAGCCGGGGGCCAGAGTCGGCAGCGACGCCTGCTCCTCGCGCAGTTGGGCGACGAGGGCCTCGCTTTCGAGCGGCATCCCGACCTCGCCCGTGTCGAGCAGGGCGCCGATCGCACCGGGCTCGGGGAGCGGCCAGCCGGCGCTGGCCCAGATTTCACGCACCACGGGCCCCACATCCTCCGCCGCCACCACGAACAGTGATTCGGCGTCTCCGGCTTCGAGCAGCTCGATGGCCAGCAAGAGGGCCTCGAGCGCGGCGCGCGCGCCCGCCCCGACGCTGAGTGCCGGGCCTTGCAGCCCAAAGGCGATCGCAGCGCGGCCCGCGGCGAGGTTCGGCGAAGTCGCCGGAAAGCGCCGCGGCTCGGCCCCGCGTGGCCCGCGCTCGCGCAGCCGTAGCGCGAAGGCTTCGTCGACCTCGAGCGTCGCGCTCATCGTGCCGACGATCACGCCCGCGGCCTGACGCTTCGAGAGCTCGCTGCCGGTCAGCACGCTGGCGATCGCGGACAGGGTCAGCGCTGACGGCGCATCTAGGCGTTCGAGCTCGAGCTCGGGCAGTGAAGAAAAGCGGGCGATCAGCCGCAGATCGGGCAAAATTTGCGGCTCGCCCAAGGCCCGCAGGCGCACGCGCCGGCGCGCGCGTGCCGCGGCTGCATGGCGCGGCGCATGCGGCGCCACGATGAGCGCCGCGTTCGCGCCACCGAACGCGGTCGACAGCTTCAAGACATGCGCGGCGTTGCCGGGCATGTTCTGCGTGCACAGGCGAGCCGAAAATTCGCTGTCGAGCTCGCCGTCACCGAGCGCGCCGGGCAACAGTCCGCGGCGTACCGCGTCGAGCGCGGCGAGCGTCTCGAGCGTCCCTGCCGCGCCCAAGGTGTGGCCGAGCACGGCCTTGAATGGATGCACGACGACACGCTCGGCGGTCGCGCCGATCACCGCCGAAATTGCGTGCGCCTCCGCGCTGTCGTTGAACGGCGTGGCGGTGGCGTGCGCGCTGATCAGGTCGATTGCCGAGGGTTCGAGCTCGGCGTCAGCGAGCGCGGCGCGCGCCGCGCGCGCGAGCCCCGCCCCGGTGCGATCGGGCGCCGTGACGTGAACCGCGTCACACCCGACGCCGAAGCCGAGCAGGTAGCCGGAGCCTGGTCGCTCTTCCGCGCGCATCAAGGCGACCACGGCCGCGCCCTCGCCCAAGGCGAGCCCATCGCGATCTTTGCGGAAGGGGCGCGGCACCGAGGCCGTCGTGGCGCCAAGCGCCTCGAAGCCAGCGGCCGCAAACAGCGTCAACGCGTCGTAGCCGCCGGCGATCACCAGATCGCACGATTGTGCCGCGAGCCAACGACAGGCAACGCCCATGGCGACGGTCGACGAAGCGCAAGCCGAGAGCACTTGGGTCAAGCGCGCTGGCGTCACGCCCAAACGCTCGAGCGCACGGAGTGGCCCGAAATAGGTCGCAGCCCGCGCTTGTGCCGGTGGGATTGCCTGCTGGCGGGCGCGCTGCGCGAGCACCCTGCTCAAACTCTCGAGCCCGCCCGACGAGGTACCGAGTGCGATGCCGACGCGCAGCGCGCGCCAACCCGGCTCGCACTGGTCGAGCTCCGTCACCAAGAGCGAGAGAGCGCGATCGAGCAAGGCGTCGGCGCGGTCTTGGTCTTCGGCCACTGACACGGCCGCGCGAGCCACGTTCGGCCGTCGCAGCCCGGCCGCTTCGAAAGCGGCATCTCGTGCTACACGCGTTTCCGGACGCGCGCCCGCAGCGCCGACTCCGAACGCGCGCGGCCCCTCACCTTGCGGTGAAATGGCGCCGCTCGCGACGATCACGACCGGTTTCACGCCGCACCTCGCGCGCCGTGAACCGGCTCCAAGCGGGTGATGTACACGGTGTCGACGTCGGCCGTGACGAGTAACGCCTGCGCGGCTCGACCCGCCGCGATTTGCGCGGCGGCGAACGACAGCCCGAACGCCCCCTGTGCCTCATGGTAGCCGGCGCGCGCCGGCAAATCGTAAGCCGTGACGCTGCCCCAACCCGAGCGGGCCAAAGCGCCCGCCACCGCCGACGGTAAGCGCCCGCGGATGAGGCAGGCCTCGCCCGGCACCGTGGGCGCGCCGAGTTCGACGAACGCGGGCGCAGCATCTCCGCGAACCGCCCGGTGCAAGACGATGCGCGCGAGCGGCACGTGCCCGCGCGCGCCCGCGGTAGCCTCGGGCTCGAGCAGTACGAAGCCGCCACCCTCCCCGCGATCGGCTCCGAGCACGCCGTCGACGATTGGATCGTGGGCTTCGGCAGCGCCCGCCAGGACGTGCTCGCCGAGGCCCAGATCGAGCAGCGACAGCGCGACCGACACGGCCGATTGTCCGCTGGTGCCGAATTCACTGACCGACAGACAAGGTCCTCTGAGCCCGAGATAGAGCGAGGCATTGCCGGAGCTGGTCGAGGCGATAAGCTGCGGAAATTCGGCCGGGCTCGCGAATTTGGGGCCTTGCTCGAAGAGCTTCTGTAAAAAGCGCACCGAGCGGTCGACATCTCCAAATGCGCTACCGACGACCAAGCCAGTCGCTGCCGCGTCGCAGCCCGCGTCCCGAAGCGCGCGCTCCGCGGTCGCGACGACCAAAGCCGAGGCGCGACCGAAGCGACGCGAACGTTCGGGATCGAGCAGACTGAGCGGATCCAGGGTCGGCATGGGCGCGCTCGAATCCGCCGCTGGCAACGAGCCGACGCAGCCCGCGCCGCTGGCAAGCCCGAGCGAACCAAAGCTCGCCGCGCCAGAAATCACGACCGATGCCCGGCCCTGCCACGACAGAGGGCGCGCGTGCGCCTCTGCCGCCTCGAACGCGAGCACTGCGCACGCACCGCCGAAACCGAAAGAGCTCGAGAGCGCCGCGCGCAGGGTTGCTCGCTGATTCGGCGCGCGTACGTGACGGAGTTCCGGAGCTTCTGGTTGTTCGAGCCCCGCGGTCGGCGGTATTTCGCCGCGCTGGACCGAGAGCGCCGTGATCGCCGCTTCGATTGCGCCCGCGGCGCCCAGCGTGTGGCCGATCTGGGCCTTGGATGAGGAGAGCCAGACGCGCTCGAGCTCAGGGCCGAAAACGCGCGTCAGGGCGCGCGCTTCCATCGCGTCATTTTGTACCGTGCCGGTGCCGTGCGCGTTCACGTAGTCGATGGCCCCCGGTTCGAGGCCTGCCGCAGCGAGCGCTGCGCGCACGACCGCGGCAGCGCGCTCTCCGCTCGGCTCGGGATGCGTGACGTGATGCGCTTCAGAGGCGACCGCCCAGCCACTCAGAAAGGCAATGATCGGCGCGCCGCGCTCGCGAGCCACGCTTTCGAGCTCGAGCACGAGGCACGCTGCGCCTTCGCCCAACGTGAGCCCCGCGCGCGAGACATCGAACGGCCGACACGGCCTCGGGTCGACCGCGCCGAGCGCGTTGAAGCCGGTGAACGTCAACTGGCAGAGCCCGTCGACGCCGCCCGCAACCACGCGCGGGACGCGCCCCGACAACAGCCAAGACGCAGCGAGCGCGATCGCGACGGCGCCGCTCGAACAAGCGCTGCACACGGTCGCCGAGCAAACCACCGAACCGAGCGCGCGCGCGACTCGCTCGACGCTCACGGCCAACGGAAAATCCAGCAAACGCCGCGCATCCTGGGGCCGAATTTGGCCCTTCGGCAGCTGGGCGAGCGCGCGCTCGGTCTCGTACATGCCGCCGGTGGTGCCGCCGAGCGCAAGACCGAGCGGCCCGCCTTCGACGTGACCGGCGTGAGTCAGAGCCTCGCGCGCGGCCACGAATGCAAGCGCATCACTGCGCGACCAATCGGCCGCTTCGCCGCGCGGCGCGAGCGCGGCTACGTCGAGCCCGCGCACCTCTGCCGCGATTTGCGAGCGCAGCCCGGCGGTGTCGAACAGACTGACGGGGCCAATGCCGCGCTCGCCCGCACACAAGCGACGAAATGACTCCTCTCGCCCAAGGCCGAGCGCCGAGACCATACCGAGCCCCGTGATCGCGATGCGCTCACGACGGGGCATGCGTTACTCCGCTTTCGCCTGCGCGATGTGCTCCGCGATCGCGTTCACCGAAGCAAAGATGGTGCGGCTGGCTTCGCCCTCGGGGATGGTCACACCGAAACGCTCCTCGATCGCCATCGCGAGCTGGAGCGCATCGAGCGAATCGAGACCGAGGCCAGCGCCGAACAAGGGGGCCGCGTCATCGATATCCGCCTCGGTTTTCCCGCGCAAATCGAGCTCCTCCAACAGGGCACGCTTGATTTTAGCTTTCAGCTCAGTCTGATCCATGGCTCCCGCAAACCACTCAACTCTTGGCACTCTTCACGATCGCCGCAACGACGTCGCGGTCGCGAACGCCGTCCACGTCGGCGCGGTAACCGAGCACCAGCCGATGTCGCAACGCGGGCAGCGACAGCTCGCGCACGTCGTCCACATCGGCCGCCGCCTCACCGCGCAGTGCTGCACGCGCTTTGGCGGCCAAGACCAGCGCTTGGCTGCCGCGCGGCCCCGCGCCGAAACGAACGTATTGATTGACCTCGGGCGGCGCGAGCGACGATCCCGGGCGCGACGCGCGTGAACATGCCACGGCAAACCGCACGGCCTCGTCCGTGATGGGGATCCGCGGCACGAGCGCGCCGAAGGCCCGCACCTGCTCGAGATCCACGATGGACTCGAGGTTCGGTTCGACACCGGAAGTAGTACGCCGCGCGATCTCCAATTCTTCTGCCTCGGAGGGGTATTCCACATGGACCTCCAGCAAGAACCGATCCAGCTGTGCCTCGGGCAGTGGGTAGGTTCCTTCCTGCTCGATCGGATTGCGTGTCGCAAAGACTTGGAATGGGTCGGGCAGCGCGTGCGTGGCCGTGCCGACAGTGACTCGCCGCTCCTGCATCGCTTGCAAGAGCGCGGCCTGCGTCTTTGGCGGCGTGCGATTCACCTCGTCCGCCAGAACCAAATTTTTGAAGATCGGGCCGGGCATGAAGCTCGTCTCGCGACGGACCAGGCCATTCTTTTCGACCTCGTTCAGCACGTCGGTGCCGGTGATGTCAGCGGGCAGCAAATCGGGCGTGAACTGCACGCGGCCGAAGCTCAAGCCGAGCGCACGCGCCAGGCTGCTCACGAGCAGCGTCTTGGCCAGGCCCGGCACGCCGACGAGCAACGCGTGGCCGCGGGCCAGAAGCGTAACGAGCAGGGCCTCGACCACCTCGTCTTGGCCGACGACCGCGCGCGCGACCTCGGTCTTCAGCTTGCCGAACGAGCGCTGGCAAGCGACGAGAAGCTCAGCATCTTTGGGAGGTTGCGCGGATTCGTTCTGGGTCACGAGGGCTCACAGGGAGAACCGGTTTGCCGCCTTCTAGCACGGCGGAGCGGGGTTGATTCAGCCCCCGCGCCGGCGAGAGTTGCCTACCTTAGAACAGGCGTGTAAGCGAGGCCGAGCATGCTATTTCGCCACGAGCCGGGCACTTTGCCCCCAGCCACCTCCGCCGCACCCGGCGGTGTGGTCGTGGAACGGCCGCCGCCCGGGCCGGCGCGTGGCAAGTATCCGGCCTCGCCTTGGGCCATTGCCGCGCTCGGGGCCACGCTGGTCCTGGCCACTGTTCTCTATTTCGTGCTCCGCCTCCGAAAACTCCGCTCATGAACCGCTTCATTCGCCGGCTCGCGACCGCCATGCTCTTTGGCGTCGCGGTCTATTTGTTCTTCGCCCTGTACACGGGCATCCGCAAAATCGAAGCCAGCCTGAGCCTCTTTCATTGGAGCGCATTCGCCATCGCGCTCGCGCTCGCGACCGCGAACTATGCGATCCGGTTTCTGAAGTGGCAGTACTATTTGAAGCGCTTGGGCGTGCGCTCGGTGCCCGTGCTCGATAGTCTTTTGGTCTTTCTTTCGGGCTTCGTGCTGACGGTCACTCCGGGCAAGGTGGGCGAGATCTTCAAAAGCGCGGTGCTCGCCAAAACCCACGATGTCCCACTCGCCCGCACCGCGCCGATCGTCGTCGCAGAACGGCTCACCGATGCGATCGGCGTAATCGTGCTGATCGTGCTGGGCGGTGCAGCGTTCGCCAATGGGCTGAAGTTGGTACTGGCGGGCTCGTTCGCGGTGGGCTCTGGCATCGTGTTGATCATTTGGCCCAAGCCTGGCCTAGTTTTCGCCAACTACCTGGAAACGGGGCCGCTGAAGCTCCGGCCCCTCGCGCCGAAGCTGCGTGAAGCGCTGGTGAGTTTGCGGGTCGTGGCCAGCCCCGGTGCCTTGCTCTGGCCCACTTTCTTGTCCGTGATCGCCTGGGCCTCCGAGGGCTTCGCGCTGTACGTGATCTTGCGCGGCTTCGAGGCGACCATTCAGCCCGCGGTCGCGGTGTTTTTCTACGCGACCGCGACTTTGGCGGGCGCGTTGGTGCCGCTGCCCGGAGGGCTCGGCATCGTGGAAGGCATGATCAAAGGCCAACTGACACAAGTGGGCGGCGTCGCTGCTGGTCCAGCCACGGCCGCGATGATGCTGATTCGCTTCGCCACGCTGTGGTGGGCAGTGATCGTGGGTTTTCTGGCGCTGTTGGTGCTGCGTCTGCGCTTTCCGGATAAACTGCGCGACACGGAGAGCATTGCCGTGCCGCCCGCGCCGGCCGGGGCGAGCGAGTGACCTACACCCCAACGCAGTTGGGGTGATTGAGAAAGCCAAGACACCGCGACCAGATCACGGCAAAGGACCTTGAATTTATCGACCTTCAAGCGTTGGAGGTCGATAAATTCAAGGTCCGTTCAAGTGGGAAGCGGTGTAGTTGTTTTGATGGTCACGCGACACGGCCCACGCCGACCCAGCCTTCGGCGGCGCGGACGAGGTCAGGCGCGCTCACGTCGCGCCGATGCGGTACAGAAGGGCCTGCGGCTGCCCTCGACATTCGTGAGCGCAGCGCAAAGCGTGCGACGGATCAGCCGAGCGCGCGCAGCGAGGTGAGCGCCGTCGCAAAATCGGGCGGCGGCGGAGACTCGAAGCGCAGCGACTCGGAACTAATGGGGTGGCTGAAGCCGAGGACCGCCGCGTGCAGCGCCTGGCGCCCCAAAGCTTGCGCAATCTCCAGCAAATCTCCGGCACTGGGAGGGCGCCCGTACAGAGCGTCGGCGAGCAGCGGGGTCTTGGTTTGTTCGCTCAAGTGCACCCGGATTTGATGCGTGCGCCCAGTCTCGAGCCGGCATTCGACGAGCGCGGCTCGCCCCCCGGCCAAATTCTCGAGCACTTTGACGTGCGTCACGGCCGTCCGCCCGTCCTTGCTACGCGAGGTGAAGCGCAGGCGCGACTTGGGATCGCGCGTGTGCAGTGTGCGTATCGCGCCCGCCCTCGGCACTCCGAGGGTCAACGCGAGATAGGCGCGTTCCACGGTGTGCTGAGCCAATTGCAGCTTGAGCCCCTCGCGCGTGCGATCGTCTTTGGCCACGACCAAGAGCCCGCTCGTGTCCTTGTCGATCCGGTGCACGATGCCGGGACGGCGCGAGGCGTCTTCGTCGCGCGGGTCTGGGCTCGGCTGAGTAAAGCCGGGCCTCGCCAGGAGCCCATTCACGAGCGTGCCGGTGGCGTGCCCGCGTGCCGGATGCACCACGAGCCCAGCGGGTTTGTCGACCACGAGCAGGTGCTCGTCCTCGTACTTCACGTCGAGGACGATGCTTTGGTCGGGCTCGGCGTCGCTTGCCGGTGCAGCACCCGGGCTTACGTCAATCGCGTTGCCAGCGCTGACCGAATCTTTTGCCCGGCAGGGTTTGCCGTCGACTTTGACGCGCTCTTCGTCAATCCAGCGCTGCACGGTGGCGCGCGAAACCTCGCCGAGCAAGCGAACCAACACCTTGTCGAGGCGCTCGCGTCGCTGCTCGGGTCCGAGCACGAAATGCAGCGGAGTCATGTAGCGGAGCTCGGTCGCGGGTGCTGCGCTCCCGCCCCCCGAGCCGATGGGCTACCAGATCTTGCTTTTGATGTGACCCTTGGATTTGACCAAGATGTCCACCAGCGCGCGATCGTAAAAGTTCCGGTGATACAGATCGGGAGAAACGCGGCTCTTGAACAAGGCCCGCCCCTCTTCGATCTCTTCGCCGAGTTGGTCGAATAGGGAATCCCCCTCAATGCCACGAATGATTTTCTCTTCGTTGTAGAGAGACAAATCGCTCGCGATGGCGCGCGCGAGGCGGCGAGCGGCTTCTTCGGTCTCAATCAGCGGCATCCTGCAGAAACTCCTTTCCAGCAGTATTGCTGCTTCTTGCCTTGGCTGTCAAAATGAGTCGCCTGATAAACCGAGCCCAGTGCAAGAGCAGGGTTCCGGCCCGTTGCTCGCGCTTCGCGTCCGGCTCACCGACGGCTGCCACGCAGAGCAGAGCTGCACACACGAACCCATACCGACCTGCACCGAAAAAAGCCGCGTGGGTCAGCGCGGTCGCCAGCGTCAAGCCCGCAGTAATTGCAGCTATCGGCCGCCGCAACAGCTCCCGGCCGGACAGCGCATGACACGCGACCAGTCCCAAGTACCCGGCCCAGCCCGCTCTCGACAGCGCAAACAGTCCGGCCAGGGCTCCGCCCACTCGCCGCAGCTGGCGGCGGCGCTCGCCACGCAGGGCAGCTTGAGCGATCGCCGCAAGGAGCACGAGCCGTTCCCAGGCGGTCTCCAGCACCCCCAGCCGCAACTTTCGCGACTCGTCGAACTCGCGGTAGTTGGCCGTGTGAAGGTAGTGACCGGGAGCGCCAAAGTAGTCGAACGTGAGCGATAGTTTGCGCGGTACGAGCGCCAAAAAGTCGAGCGGGGCTGCCGCAATTCTGCTTCGGCCAGCGCGACCGAAGCAGCGATCCTTGTCCGCCTCGCCGAACACGTTTCGACATTCGGGCGGCACGAGCGAGCCTTCGATCGCGTGCCAGGCGCCGTTGGCTTCAGGCAGCGAACCGATTAGCAAGTTCCAGCCGCCGTTCGCGCTGATGAAGACGCAGCGATCCATCCGCTTGCAATTGCGGAGGGTCCAGGGGAGACAAAAGCAGAGCGCCATGAAAGTGACCAGAGCGGCTCGAAGTGCTCGCTCGCGGTAGCGCGCTTCGCCGCTCGGCAGCGCGAAAAACCCGAATAGCGGCGCGATCAGCGCAAGCTGTGGGCGCACCAAGATCGACGTCCCGAGGCAGACGGCCAGCGCAACCAGCCGCCATGCGGGGCGCGCGCTCTCGGCCGCGCGCAGCATTAGCCAAACGGCCAGCACCATGAGCTCCGCGGCGACGCCCTCGGTCATCAATGCCGGCGTGTAGAAGAGCAGCCCCGGGTGCAAAGCGACGAGCAGTGCCGCGATCGCGGCCAGGGTGCGCGAGCTGCGGCGAATCGCGCTGCGCTGCGCGGCAAAAACCGAGAGCGCGCCGAGCGCCGCGTTGAAAGCCATAGCCACGACGGGCTGCGCGCCAAACGCGGTATACGCCGCGCCGATCAACGCCGGGTAACCGACCGGGTAGTGCGCGGCATAGGTCACACTGCCATCAGGCCAGAGCCAAGTGTAGCCTTGGCCGTGCGCGATGCGCTGAGCCACTGCATGATAGAAAATGCCGTCGTCTGCCGGCGGAAATCGGTCGCGTGCCCAAAGCACGACCAATATGCGCAGGATCAGCGCAAGGCCCGCGAGCAGCCAAGCGTCGCTCAGATAGGGAGCGCCGCTCGTTCGAGTTGCTTGCGCGCGCGAAGCCTCGCCGTCGGGCTCACTCATGTGCAGGGGAAATGCTCGATCAGCCCGAGTGCGCGCAGGTCGAGCACGACCTCACAAGCGGGCAAGCCGACCACATTGCTGTACGAGCCGACGATGCGTTCGATCAGAAACGCGCCGAGACCTTGGGCGGCGTACGCGCCCGCTTTGTCCAGGCCTTCGCCACTGGCCGCATAACGCGCTAACTCTTCGGGCGAAGCGGCTCGCAAGCTGACCTCCGTGGCCACCGTTCGCGCAACGCTGGCAACCGCGGCTGAACCCGGAAGACTGATCGCGTAGCGGGTGTACACGGTGTGCGTCTTGCCCGCGATCCGCCGGAGCAGGCGCTCGGCGTCGGCCACATCGACCGGCTTGCCCAGCACGCTGCCGTCGATCACCACAATCGTGTCTGCCACCAGCACGCCCGAGAGTGGCGCGTCGAGACGAGCCGCAACGGCGACGAGCTTCTCTTGCACGATCCGCGTGACATAGCCGAGCGCGTCCTCGCCATCCCGAAGGTGCTCGGGAATGTCGGCCGGCGCGACTCGGATGGCGAGGCCGAGCCCGCTCAAAATGTCGCGGCGGCGGGGCGAAGCGGAGCCCAGTACGAGCGGCGTTTCTGCGCTGATCATCGCGGCCGGCCTCTTAGCACGGGAGCCGTGTAGAGTGCGCTTCGTGCTCTTTTTGCTCCGATGTCGACGTATTGGGCTTGGATTTCTCGCGCTCTCCTGCGGCTTCGGTGCCCTTTTGACGGCGCCCGCGCAGGCTGAAGCGTGCGGCGCCAGCGCCAATCTCGAGCCCTGTTTCGACGCCAATTCGCTCTGGCTTCCCGCCGGGCGCGCGGCGTTCATGACCCTGCCCGATACCCGGGTGAACGCACCCGGCAAACTGAGCCTGGGCTTCGCCACGGAGTTCTTGCACGCTCCGGTGACCTTTCAGGTTTCCTCGCCGGACCGTAGCGGGCGCACGGTGTTCGTCGTGGGTGATGCCCTCGATTCTTCGCTCTTTTTCGCCGCCGGCGTGCCCGACCATCTCGAAGTGACGGCAACGCTGCCCGCGCGCCTCTATCAGCACGGCGCGGGAGCGGATGCCGCGGCGTCGCAGAGCGCTCCCGCAATCCAGCAGGCCGCGGTGCGCGATCCGCGGTTGGGCGTCGCATATTCGCTCGACGATGCGCTGAATCGGCCGGGATACGGCCTTCGATTGGGCGTCGAACTGTCCCTGCCATTGGGAGACGAAAGTGCCGCTGCGGGCGAGCGCTCTGTCGTCGCGGTACCGAGCGTCACGTTCGGTTGGCAGCACAGCCGCGTCGCAATCCGAGCCAGCGCCGGGGCACGCTTGCGGCGCAGCGTCGATTTTGGGGATACCCGCCTGGGCAGCGAAGCGTCGATCGCGCTCGGAATCGGAGTGGATGTATTCGACCCGGGGCTGCTCTTCTTGAGCCTAGAAGGCTTCGCGTTGCCGCCGCTCGGGTCGAGCCGCGCGAGTACCGCGAATGAAGCAATCACGTCCGTAACGTGGCTGCCCGTCGAGTGGTTCTTCGCCGCGCGGACCTCATTCCGCCGCGGCAGCGAATGGTCCCTCGCCGGCTCTTTCGGCACGGGCCTGCCGCTGTCGAGCGAGACGCGCAGCACTTCGACCGGTGCCGACAGCAGCCATTTTCTTGCGGTGACTGAGCCGGAATGGCGCTCCGTGCTTTACGTTCGCTTTACGCCGAAGTGATGGCGCAGGCGCGCCGAATCGCGAGTGGCCTCGCGACGGCAACGCCTAGAAGAGGCGTTCGTGAACGTAGATCTGATCGCCTGCTTGGAGCGGGACGTCCGGCGCTTTACCTTCGTTGATCGCGCCGACATCGACCGTCACCGTCACTTGGCCGGTCGGCGTCTTGCGCGTGAGGTTCACGTGGTCCGAGTTCGCGACCGCCGTGAGACCGCCAGCCTGGGAGATCGCTTGGATTAGCGTCATTCCGGGGATGAGTGGGAAATTCCCGGGCTTAGCGACCTGACCGAGCAGCGTCACGTGTCGGCTCGCGAATTCCCGGACTTGCACCACGACACTAGGATCGGCCAGGATTTTGGCCTCAATCAGCTTTTCGCGGATTAGGTGCGCCACTTCCTGAGCCTCGAGATCTGCCACCTTGATCGTGTGCAGATAAGGCAAATCCACGGTGCCATCGGACGCTACTTGATATTCGCGCGGCAAGTCTTTCTCGCCGACGATCTCCATCGTGAACACGTCACCCGGACCGATCACGTTGCGCTCGGTCGGCGGCGCAAGATTCGGCGCGCGCGCACTGTGGTTCGAACCGCAGGCGGCAACCAACACGATCAGGAGACATACGACCGTTCGGATGGCGTTTTGCATCCCCCAAGAAGACACGAGTCGAGTCACAATTACAGGAACCAGCGCACGCCGAGGAATGCTTGCCACTGCTGGAACGCAAGGTAATCGGGGGTACCGTTCATGTCCGGCATCCCCGCGGCGTTCTTCGGGTAAACGACTTGGTCGGTAAAGTTTCTGAGGTAAGAGACGGTCGCGTTGATGCCCACCGTGTTGCTCAGGCGGTACTCGCCGAAAATGCTGGCGTCCAGGCGTTGTTCAGAAAATGCCGGCGTCCCGTTGGCGGGAGATTTCGGGAAGGCGACATTCGCGATACCGGCATTGACAGCACCCACGAAAACACCGCCCAACAAATAGGAGACCTGGGCATAACCGCGATCACGCTGGTAAAAATTCCCGAGGTAGCTGTTTTGAACGTCGCGCGTGTAACCGAGAGCAACCCACGACAAACCGACGGGGGCGGACGTGCTCTCGAGATTCTGTTGGCCGTTAAGGTACCATTTGACCTCTGCTTGGCCGACAATCGAATCGAACTGCTGCGGCGCCTGCCCAGAGCGAGCATCGTAGAAGGTGCCCGCCCAGCCCACCATCCCGAGCAGCGCGAACTGGCTGGTCACTAAGCCGTTCAGACCAATGCTAGAGCGAACAATATTTCCGTCGGTCTGCAGGGCGTTCCGCGCATAAGAAATCCAGGTATAACTTCCGTTATAGAGGAGCGCCGTCCGCGGCAAGAAGCGCCAGCGTCCGCGCAGATTGACCTGATTCTGATAGTTGTTCAGATCCTGATAAGGACGAAGCTCGAAATAATTGTAGAGGAACTCATAGCCGAGCCGCCAAGAAAATAGCCCACCGCCAGGCCGCCAAGTCGCACCGGCCCCCGCGCGGAAGCTATCCCGATTGAAGGCATTTTCAGTGTCAGTATCGTTCGATGGCTGAACCATGCGGACGAAATTCAGATATGAATCAACACCGACGCGCCCGGCCGGAAACAGCGTGAGTCCCAGGTCGCCGCCGACATCCACGTGCCGCTGGTCGCGGACTTGCGACGTATACTTCGAATCTGCTGCGATGAGCTCGTTGTACGCAGCATAAGCTCCGGCACGAAAAGACACCGGGGCGGGCCCTGCTGGGCTAAGGCCGGGATTTCGCTGCGCTCCCAACGTCGCAAGCGTGATCGACGGCGTTACACGCAAGCGATACGCCGCAATCGGACTTTCTTCCGGCGCGCGCAGGAAGTAGTTGGAGTCATACCCGACTTCACCGGAGATACCCGGGTGCAGCTCAAGGTTGCCGACGCGAACGCCGATACCTTCGCCGTAGCGCCGATCGGCGAGCCAGGGTTGCATCTGGGCGTGGGCTTTGAGCGGTAAGGCTCCGAGGAGCAGCGTCGCCGCAAGCGTAAGGCGGAACTTCATGGGACCGATCGGGGGGGTGCAAAGGGGAATGGGGAAGCGACAACAGTGAGTTGGCGAAAGCGATCGGCGTTACATCGTGGGGCTGCTGAGGACCGGCGGCTCACTCACGATCGGGTCATTCGGAAAATCCGACGGATCGGTATCCGGAATGTTCGGATCGATCGTCACGGTGACGGTGGACTCGCCGATGAACCCTGTTTCTTCACCGATGCACTGGTTGGCTTCGGCGACGAGTGCGGTCGAGCGATCTTTCAAGACCTGAATGATCGTGAACTCGTGCTTTGCGCGATCGGCGTCGTTGTGAGTGACCGCATTCGAGAGGGTATCGATGCGTGCGGAAGCGGTATTTACGGCCACGTGGATCTGGCTCAGCTTGTCGCTCAAGCAAAGCGACTTCACGACGTCGTGCTTCAGCTTGGCTTCGCTCGCTTGGCGCTGCACAGCAGCGGCGTCGTTATCCATCATCGGCTTGTACTCGTGCGCGCGCTGCAACATCTGCGGCAACGTGAGATTCGCATCGCGTTGCGAATTCACTTCGAGCGCCGAGTCTTGATTGTTGTTCTGCGCGAGGGCCACGCCGAAACAACACAGCACGCCTCCAGCGGCCAAAAGTGCCCAAGCTTTAATTGATGCTCGCATTTGCTACCAAGCCTCTCCCTCTACAGGACTTCTCAAAAGCCCGGGCAGTATATGAACGTATATTTTCGGTGTCAACGCAGTGCGCTACCAGAAAAGCGCTTCGATTTCGAGCAGTTCAGCCAAACGGCCGGGGCGAAGGCGCCTCGGCCCTAATTGACTAGGATGCTCCGCAGTCGGCCACCGTTCAGAGTTGCGCGAAGCTTAGAGCGCAAACACTCACTGTTTCACGAATGTGACGGGCACTGCGATCACAGCGCTGCCGCCCTCTGGCGCGTCGAATTGTGCCGCCTGTGCGCGCGCTTGCACGCACGACACGACCGACGCCGGAAGTGAGCCCGATTGTGAGGCAGTTACGCCCGCGACTTCACCGCCGGCACCAACGCGGATCGTGAGCCGGATGCTCCCCGCGGCATCAGGATTCTCGGCCAAGCCGCGCTGATAGCAGGCGCGGAAACCGGCACGCATTCCGGCCACGACTCGGGACGCATTGCTCACCGTGCCGCCGCTGACCGCAGCACCGCCGACGGAAGCGTTGCCCTTCGGGCCGGCGACCTTCTCACCAGTACCCGTGCCTTCAGTACCGCCGGTGCGGCCGCTCGAGCCGATTCCAGCCAAAGTACCACCTTGTCCGGGGCGAATCGCACCGCCACCAGAACCGAGTTTGAGATCGCCGGTACCCGCGCCGACACCCGCGTTGCTCGCGGCCGCAGCGTCGAGAGCACTCGTTGCAACCTCACTACCCTTGAGCACACCCGCCGTTGCTGGGCCGGTGCTCGACAAGGCACCGAGCGTTTGCATTTCGAGTTGATCGAGTTCGTTGTGCAGGGCCGCTGCCTGCTTCTCGCTCATCTGACCGGCAGGGCCCTTCGGACCGTTGTTTGCCGGAGCCGCGCTCGGAGCTTTCTCGGCGGCCTTCTCCGGTTTCGCCTCGGTGTCGGGCTTCTCTGCCGGTTGATCCTCGACCGGTGGTGGCGGCGGAAGACTCTTCAGTGAATCAATCACGCCGGCAACGCTGACCTCGTCGTCCACGACTGGATCCAGCCAATCTGAGTAGATCGATCCGAGCAGCATGAAGTGGAACAGGAAGGAGAGCGCTGCGATGATCGTGGTATTCCAGTCGATCGAGCTCGCGCCGCGCAGCACCGCTACCGGCAGCTGCGGCTTCGGCTGGATCGGCGGTGGCGCAACGAACTGAAACAAGAACGTCGTGTCACCGATCACGACCTTGCCGCGCGAATCTTCGGTCAGCCGAATCTGATACGCGCCTTGCGACGTGCGGCGCGCTTGCCCCTTCAACACGGCGAGATCGGAAATGCCGGTCGGCAGCGCAATGCGCCCCGTCATACCGTCCAAGAAATTCAGGTGATAGTCGCTACCCACCAGCTCGAAGAGGCGAAACGTCGCGGGCACGTTCGAGGTGGCGATCACGAACATGTTCTTTTCGCTCGGACCCACCGTCACGTGCGTGCGCTGCTTGATGATGCGCTCTTCGGAAACGCGGCCGCCCTGTACGACGCCGATGCGCAGCACTTTCGGTCCGGTTGCGGCAACAGCCCGCATCACGGCTGTCATCTGTCCGGGACGTTGCGAAGTGCCTGGCTGCTGGAACCCTTGCGTCATCGTAAGCTTCCTCTTTGGTCGTCACTCAGGACAGAAACAGTTCCCGGCTGTTCCTTGCGACAGCTGGGTCGGGCAATTGTTCCCACGATCTACGCGAGAGTAGCCCGGAGCGGTCTAAACGGGAAAGCGCTTCTCACGTACTTTGTCCGAACCGGCCAGCTCGGTACCAAATGCTTTTCCGATGTCACGCGACGAACGATCCCAATCCAACCGGATTTGAGCCGCTCGTGCTTTGGCCAGACGGCCGAGAAATGATACCGCGCCAGCTCCGGATAGCCCGCCTAACGCGGCCAGCGCCAAACGAAATGCGCGCTCCAATGGCAGCTGCTCGCTTGAGCTCAGAAAGCCAATGAGCGCCAGAGCCGAGCCGCTCGCCAAGCTGATTCGAACGAGCGCCGTGAACGTCGCCGGCAGCAAACCGAGCTCGAAAGCCACGTCGGCAAGGCGCTGATTCAATTCCGCAATCGCAACGCGCCTCGCCACGTCATCGAGCTCTCGGTCCGTTGTCCCATCGTGGGTCAACTCAGACAGTAACCGCTCGCGATTCGGAGCAGTCACACGGTCCAAGCTTCGCAGCTTCCGCCACGCCAGCGCGAGGCTTCCACCCGCCGACAGCCAGGCGACGAGCACTGGCCACCAGGACCACACTAGCGATGCTCGGTGAGCCGGCTCGAGACTCAAAGAGCTCAGAACGGATCGTTATAGATCGCTTTTTCGATGCGATCCAAAAAGGGCTGACGCAGCTCTGCCAACGTGAGCTTTGGTTGAATTCGGCTCACGTCGACGGCGGCGATCGGCTTTTGCACGCGGCCGACGATCGTGACCTCGCTGATCGTGACGACGCGTCCGCCCTTCTTCTGGGCTAAGGCCGAGCTCGACGCGAGTAAGCCAGCCAGCAAGATTGCGGCACAAATCGGTGCGTTTTTCATTTTTTGGTTCCTGCTGCGGGCGCGGGCGCGGGCGCGGGCGCGGGCGTGGGCGCAACTGTCGTGGCGGCGGGCGGCGTATTGGCTTTGGCGGCGGCGGGCGCAGCGGCCGGCGTCGTAGTGCCAGCCGGTGTGGCTGCGGCGGCGGCGGCTGGCGGTGGCGCGCTGGCCTCAGCGGCTTTGGCGTCGACCAGCGCTTTCTTCGTCTTGGCGCGCGTGATGAGCTCGTCCGTGTCGTCGGGAGTTCCGCCGGCGACGCGCGGCTTCATCTTTTTATATTGATTCAGCTCGTCGATCGCGATGTCGGCGGCCTGAGTTGGGGTCACACCCGGGAAATTCTCGGTAAACAAGTACAAAAGGCCGAGATCATAGTGCACTTGCGCGATGCTCGGGTCGCGGCTCTTGACCCATTCGAGCTCTCGCTTCGAGTCCGCGGGGCGCCCGAGTAAGCGATAGGCATCGCCCAGGTTCAAATGCGCAATCACGTTGTTGGAATCATATTTCAGGGCTGGCTCGAGCATCTGCTGCGCGTCCGTCGCGTTGCCCGATTCCAGGTAGAAGGACGAGAGCTGCACTCGCGCTTCCACTAGATCCGGACGTAGCTCGAGCGCCTTTTGCAGCTCCTGAATCGAAAGCGCGCGAAGCCCCTGCTCTTTGTAGATCAAGCCGCGGAGCAGGTGCGCCTCGGCGTTGTTCTTGTCGCGTGGCGGGTTTTCGGTTCCGTAGCCGTCCAGAATTCCCTTCAACGCATAGAGCGCCAGATCGAGACGGCGCGAGCGATAGTGATCGCGAGCGAGCGTGACCATCGCGGGCCGATAGTCTGGGTTCAACTTCAGCGCCTCTTGCGCCAAGCGCTGTGCCTCACCCGACTTTCCCTGAATCGACTTCACTTCGGCGAGCGCGGCAGTCACCGCGGCGCTCTTGTTCATTTGCAGCTGGCGTTGGTTCAAGAAATCGATCGCGTCATCCGGCTTGCCCGTGCGCGCCAAGAGCACGGCGTACGCCACGATCGCCGGCTCGTAGTCGGGAACGATGGTCGTTGCCTGGCGATAGGAGGTGAGCGCGCCCGATGTGTCACCCAAACGTTCACGCACCACACCGAGCGAGTAAAACGCTTGATAAGCTTTCGAATCGGCTTGGGTTGCTTGCGTGAACTGGTTCTTCGCGCCGGCGAGATCGCCGGCCTTGAACGCCTCCATCCCAGCGTTGTAGGCGCTCTGCGCGGCTCCGCTCATTTTCGGGCGGTTCGAAGCGGCAGAGTCGCCGCTGGTCGACGCATCGGCCATACCGAATTGCGCGCCACCGGGCGCCGCCGGCGGCGCACTGCTCGCGCTTGCGACTGGCTGCGTCGGGAGAACCGCGCCTTTGCCTTCGGCCGCGCCGCCGCCACCGCAGGCAACGCTCAAGAGGCCCGCGCCCAGCACGGCACAAGCTCGGACGAAGCGTGTCGTGGAATTCGTATTCAAGAGTGTCATGTCGCTCACCTGCCTCATTGGACGAACGCCGGTAGCGGAGCCGGCAACCCCTGCGGAGCGGGAGCCGCGTCCTGCCCGGGCCGCATGCGTGGGAACATGCCCGGCGTATAGTTGAGATCTTTGATCGGCGCGGTGTACTGCTGCATCTTCGCTTCGCCGATCACGTCGGTGAAGAATGCCAAGCGACGGATCGCGCGAGTCACCTCGGGGTTGGAGACGCTGTAGCGCTTGGCGAGCACCACCGCGTTGCCGTAGCGATCCACCATGATCTGATCGGCGCTGTTCAACTCCTGATCGCGACGATCGCGCCAGGCGTTTTGCACCTTCACGCGCAAGGCGTCAGCCTTCTCCTGCAGATCCGGATTATCGCTATTTTCGGCCTTTTTGAGGATGGCTTCGGTCTTGGCGTCGAAGATCTTCAATTGCGGGGCGCGCGTATTGTAGAGACCAGTGCGGAGCGAATCATAGAGCGACCCCTGGCGCGCAATCGCCGCCGCCGTCCACTCGGGCGAGACGTAGGCGTCGACCACGTGTTGCAGCTTGTCGTAACGCTTCTTGGCTTCGCCGGCGTCCTTCTGATATTCGGCGACGACCTCCACGGACGTTCCCTTGTAGTGGTGGAAGCCCGAGTCGTAGTCGAAGTTCTTTTGATTGTCCTGATCGAGCTCGGTGAACTCGGCCTCCGCGGCCATGCCCGCTTCGCGTGATCCGAGAGCGGTATTTTTGCCGCCCTCGGTCGGGGCGAGGCGTTTCCACTTTTCGAACGCGGCGATGGTGTTGTCCCAGTATTTGTTGGTGTCACCCGCCGACACCGCCTTGCGCGTCTTGGCGCTCCAATAGGCGGCTTGCACGACGTACTGCGCCGCGGCGTCTTTCTTGACGTTCGTGGTGTAGTAGTCGTCCATCGCCCGCTGCGCCGAACGGCGAGCGGCCGCATTCGCGCCCTCGTCTCCGCTGTACTGATCCCAACGCTTGAGCTCCGCGCTCGCGACGATGAAATCGGCCTCGGCGTTCTCCTT
>Ga0068855_100000862_pt1 | contig 37661 bp, 30 predicted proteins | sample KBSCornC52_FD_66592 | JGI IMG/M metagenome (GOLD analysis project Ga0068855, IMG submission 66592) | Corn rhizosphere microbial communities from Kellogg Biological Station, Michigan, USA - KBS Corn C5-2 | ecosystem: Host-associated > Plants > Roots > Rhizosphere > Soil ...
GGGAGCTCGAGAACGTCATCGAGCGCGCGGCGGTGCTGTGTCGGAGCGAGGGGCTCGGCCTCGCCGACCTACCGGACGCGGTCGCTCAGGCCGCCGCGGCGCCGCCGTCGGCGGTGCAATTTCCGATCGGCACCCCGCTCGAAGAGGTCGAGCGGCGGCTGATCCGCGACACGCTGGCTCACACCGGCGGCGACAAATCGCTGGCCGCGCAGCTGCTCGGCATCTCCACCCGCACCATTTATCGGAAGCTGGGCGAGACCGAGTAGCAAATAGCCCTGCGAAATCGGTGCTTTGCCAACTTGGCAGCAGAGACGGTTTTTCCCCGTCGGGCTTGCCAGGTTGGCGGAAGAAAGCAGCGGCCGACGCGCGACAAACTGCTGAGATTTCAAGCGCTTTTCCGGTATTGACCCCTGGCACGTCTCTCGCTTTAACCCCCCCGGTCCATTGGCTATCGACGCACTGCTCAAACGTTACTTCCTCGGGGTCGTGCTCGCCCTCGTCGCGGTCGCTGCTTACTTTCAGGCCGCGGGCGCAACCCAGCTGGTCGGCTCGGCCATCACCGCGTCGGCGTCGGCCTCGGGCTCTTCGGTCGTGGTGGTGCCGCCGTACAAGCTGGCCGTCCCCACGCGCGAGCCCAAGAGCGGGCAAGCCATCATCGAGCGCAACCCGTTCGACTCGGTGACAGGGCCGCTGAACGCCGTGCCGCCGCCGGACCCCGCGCTCACGCCCGCCGCCGGCCCCGACACGAGCGACCCGCTGTCGTCGCCGGCTTGCGAAGGAATGCAGGTGCTGATCGTCACCGAGTCGACCGACCCGCTGTGGTCGGTGGCCGCGCTGCAGGGCCCCGGTGAGCCACACCCGCGCATGCGCCGCGTGGGCGACGAGATCGCCGGCAAGAAGGTGGCGTTCATCGGCTTCAATCCGAAAGAAAATACACCCGCGGTTTGGATCGAAGGCGGCAACACGCTGTGCCAAGCCATGCTGTTCCGCACTCAGCCCGCAGTCGCGGCCGCGCCCCCTACGCCCGCGGCCGCGCCCGCCGCGCCCGAGCCGCCCAAGCCTACTGGCGGCCCGCCCGCTTTGGACCCGGCCATCGCCGCCAAGATCCACAAGGTGAGCGACACCGAGTACAACATCGACCGCTCGGTGGTCGATCAAATCCTGGAAAACCAGGCCGAGCTGATGAAGTCGGCGCGCATCGTGCCCGAGCAGAAGGACGGCAAGGTCGTGGGCGTGCGCATGTTCGGCATCCGGCCCGATACCTTGCTCGGCACGCTCGGTTTGCAGAACGGTGATCGCCTGGAGACGCTCAACGGCTTCAACATGGCGAGCCCCGAAAAAGCGCTCGAAGCTTACGCGCGGCTACGCACCGCCAGCTCCCTCAACGTCAGCGTCAACCGCCGTGGTGCTCCGGTCACCATCAGCCTCCACATCAAGTGAGACGATTCCTCGTGAAAGCTCGTTCGCATCGTTCCTTCTTTGGTCAGCGCGGCTCGCTTGCCGGCTCGCTCGCCGCTTTGGCTTGGCTCAGCTCGGTCAGCGCGAGTGCTCAAGATGCCCCGGCCGCGCCGCCCGCGGCCGCGCCTCCCGCTGGCAAGGTTCCGAGCGCGGCCGAGCGTCGCAAGTCTCTGTTCGAAAAGGTCGATGCGGCGCGCAACCGGCGGCCCGCGGCGGTGAGAGCGCCTGCCGCGGCGCTGGCCCCCAATGCGACGCCGGCTGCCGCTCCGCCTCCCGCCGCCGCCCCGCCGGCCGCTGCCACCGCCGCCGACCGCGACCCGCCCGGCGCCGCGCCCGCGTTGCCGAGCACGATGGACAAGATCGCGCAGGCTACCGACGTGCCGTTTCGGGCCAAGCCCGGCGGCCACCTGGTGAAGTTCAACCTGCAAGACGCCGACTTGGCCGAGCTGGTGAACCACATCTCCGGCCTGACCGGTAAGCGCTTCATCTACGGCGCGAAGGTGCGCCAGGTAAAAGCCACCGTGGTTTCGCCCGAGCCGGTGACGCTCGAAGAGGCCTACCAAGCCTTTTTGTCGATCCTCGAAGCCAACGGCATGACCGTCGTGCCGCATGGTCGCTTTTTGAAGATCGTCGACAGTGGCGGCGTGGTCAGCCAGCCGACGCCGATCGTGGCGCGCGGTGAGCCGGTCGCCGACGCCGACCGTTACGTCACGCGCCTGTACCGGCTGCAGGCGGTGTCCACCGACGAGGCCATGGCGCTCGTCACCAAGTTCAAGAGCAAGGACGGCGACGTTTCGGCGTACGCGCCGGGCCGCCTGCTAATCATCACCGACACCGGTACGCAGGTGCGGCGCATGATCCGCCTGCTCGAAGAGGTGGACGTGGGCGGCTCCGGGCAGCGCTTGTGGATCGAGCCCGTGCACAACGGCTCGGCCCCGGACTTGGCCAAGCGCGTGAACGAGCTGTTCGAGCTGGGCACGTCGCCGGGTCAGCCGGGCAGCGCCGCCGCCAAAGCCAGCGGCCTTTCGAAGGTGATCGCCGACGAGCAGACCAATTCGCTGATCATCGTCGGTACCGACGACTCGTACTCCAAGCTGCTGGATCTATTGAAGCGGCTGGATTCGCACACCTCCGACGGCGGACGCGTGCACGTGCTGCCGCTGCAGCACGCCATTGCCGACGAGCTGGCGCCGACCTTGAGCCAAATGTTGGGCGGCAACAGCGGTGGTGGCGGCAAGAAGGGCGAGGCCGCGTCGGCCGCGGGCAATGCGGGCGGCATGTTCGAGGGTGAAGTGCGCGTCACCCCCGACAAGAGCACCAACTCGCTCATCATCACTTCTTCCAATCGCGACTACGCCACGCTGCGGCTGGTGCTCGACAAGCTCGACCGTCCGCGCCGTCAGGTGTTCATCGAAGCGGTGGTGATGGATCTCGACGTGAGCGACCAAACGACGCTCGGCGTCGCCTTTCACGGCGGCGACATGGTCGACACCGGCGGGGGACAGAGCCTGTTGCTCGGCGGCTTCCAGGCTGGCAAATCCGTGGCGTTTCCGGCCAGTCCGGACCTGCTCCAGGGCTTGGCGGCCGGCATGCGCGGGCCGGACTTGGCCGGCACGCAGAACCTGATTCCGGGCACCACCGGCCTCAGCATTCCGGCGTTCGGCGTGGTGCTGAACGCGCTGGCGACCAGCGGCAAATCCAACGTGCTGGCGACGCCGCACATCATTGCCACCGACAACGTCGCCGCCGACATTCAGGTCGGTCAGAACATCGCGCTGCAGCAAAACGTCGGCGGCGGCTTGGCCAACCTGGCCGGCTTGGCCGGTGGCGGGGCAGCGGGCGGCTTGGGTGCGGCTGGCGGTCTCGGTTTGCTGGGCGGCTTGGGTGGTGGCTTTGCCGCGCCTCGCCAAGACGTCGGTAACAAGATCAAGGTGACGCCGCACATCAACGAGTCGAACCAGGTGCGCCTGGAAATCGATCAGGAGAGCAGCTCGCCCGGCGCTTCCTCGGGCGACCTGGGCGCCGTCACCATCAACAAGCGCACCGCCAACACCACCGTCGTCGTGGCCGACCAGCAGACGGTCGTGCTCGGCGGCTTGATGCAAGACGCCTACACCACGTCGCGCGAAAAAGTGCCGGTTTTGGGCGATTTGCCGATTTTGGGCGCGCTCTTCCGCAAGACCACCACCATCAAGAAAAAGACCAACCTGCTCTTGATTCTGACCCCGCACGTCATCCGCGATCAGAACGATCTGCGCCGCATCTTCGAGCGCAAGATGCAAGAGCGGCAGGAGTTCTTGGATCGTTACTTCGTGTTCTCGGGTCAAGAGTGGTCGCCGCCCAAGGATTGGGCGCGCACCAACGGCTTGGTGGAGGACATCCGCAAGTCGTTCGCCGCCATCGCCGAAGACCAGCGGACGATTGACGAGTCGCAGCGCCCCCAGGTGGTCGATCGCAATCCGACCGAGCCCCTGGAGCTCCCCGGAACTCCCAAGGTCGGCGGCACGGACGCGCGTGTGCGTCGCCCGTCTTCGGCCCCGCCGGCGGCCGCACCGGCGGCGGCACCGGCTCCTCCGCCCCCCGCTCCCGCGCCTCCGGCGCCCACTGGCCAAAACGATTCACCCGACGAGTCGCCGGTGCGCATCACGCCCATCGCGCGCAGCGTCAACGTGGAGCGCGTGGAGTGACGATGCTGGAAGAGCGCGTGCTCGGAAACCTGCTGGTAAGGCAGGGGGTCGTATCGTCGGACGCGCTCGAGCCGCTGCTGTTGCAGCAGCGCGAGAAGGGCTCGCCTTTGAGCGAGCTGTTGGTGCAATCCAAGCTCGCGAGCGAGGTCGATTTGGCGCGGGCGCTGGCCAGCGAGTGCCGCGTGCCGTTCATGGAGCGCATCGACAACGACGCGGTGCAGGCCCACCTGGCCGGGCGCTTGCCCATCACCTACGCCAAGAACCACCTGGTGCTGGTGACCGAAGAGCGCGAAGACGCGGTAGACGTCGTCTGCACCAACCCGCTCGACGTCGACAGCATCGACGACGTGCGCGCCATCTTCAACAAGCGGGTCGCGCTGTCGGTGGCGCCAGCCAGCGTGGTGCTCGACGCCATCAACCGTGTCTACGAGCGCCAAGACACGATGAGCGAGCTGAAGAGCGATGAAGGCATCGCCGACGACGGCGAGCAAGACATCCTCGACTCGGACGACGACGCGCCCATCATTCGTTGGGTGAACGCGCTGTTTTCACAGGCGGTGAAAGAGCGAGCCAGCGACATTCACATCGAGCCCGAGGACCGCGAGGTGCTGGTGCGCTACCGCGTGGACGGCCGCTTGTTCGTGGCCAAGCGTGCCAGCCGCCAGTTCATGAGCTCCGTCGTGGCCCGCGTGAAGATCATGGCCGGCTTGAACATCGCCGAAAAGCGGCTGCCGCAAGACGGTCGCATTTCGCTGAAGATTGCCGGCCGTAGCATCGACGTGCGCGTCTCGACCATTCCTACCAGCCGCGACCACGAGCGCATCGTGATGCGCTTGTTGCACAAGACCAACGTCCTCTTGGACTTGAAGGATTTGGGCTTTTCCGATCGCGACTACGGGTTGATGGATTATCTCATCAACCGCCCCGACGGCATCATCCTGGTCACGGGCCCGACCGGCAGCGGCAAGACCACCACGCTGTACGCGTGCCTGAACCGCATCAATCACCCGGACGTGAACATCCTCACCGCCGAGGACCCGGTCGAGTACGAAATCGGCGGCATTCACCAGGTGCCGGTGCAGGCCAAGATCGGTCTCACCTTCGCCAGCGCGCTCCGCGCCTTTTTGCGCCAAGACCCCGACATCATCATGGTCGGCGAAATCCGCGACAAAGAGACGGCGGAAATTGCCATGCACGCCTCGATGACGGGCCATTTGGTGCTGTCCACGCTCCACACCAACGACGCCGCCAGCGCCGTCAACCGGCTCGTGGAAATGGACGTCGAGCCGTTTTTGGTGCGCTCGAACGTGATCGGCATCTTGGCCCAGCGCCTGGTGCGCGTGCTCTGTCCGGCCTGCAAAGTGCCGTACACGGCCGAGCCCTACGAGCTGCAGCAGCTGGGCATCGATCCGGAGCGCACCCGCCGGCGTGACGAGCGTAAATTGTCGCCGCGCTACGTGGTGCACGGCGCCACTTACGAGCCGGTCGGATGGCGCGGCCCGGGCATGCCTACGTTCTTCAAGCCGAAGGGCTGCGACAAGTGCGACAACAAGGGCTTCACCGGCCGCCGCGGCATCTACGAGCTGCTGGTCGTGGAAGACGTCGTCGCCGCGCACGTCTTGAGCAAGGCTGACGCGCAGACCATCAAGCGCGCCGCCATGAGCCAGGGCATGGACACCATGCGCGACGACGGCGCGCGCAAAGTGCTCGAAGGCCGAACCACGGTCGAAGAAGTGGTCGCGGCGACGCAAGACGACGTCGTGATCGACGAGTGAGCTGAGCCATGGCTGTCTATGAGTTTCGCGGCATTCAAGTAGCTACCGGCAAGCCGGTCAAAGGCTTCCGCGATGCCGACAACGCCAAGAGCTTGCGCGGTGTCCTGCGCAAAGAAGGCGTTCTGCTCACCCTCGCCACCGAGGAAAACAAGAAGCAGGACACCGAAAAGCGCAAGCTCGACCTGCTCGGGTTCTTCCGGCGGCCCAGCACCGGTGACGTCGCCATCATGACGCGACAGCTGGCCACGCTCGTGCGCGCAGGCGTGCCGCTGGTCGACTCGGTGGCCGCGCTCACCGAGCAGGTCGAAAAAGAGCAGCTGGTGCGCGTGCTCACCGCGCTCCGCGAAAACCTGAACGAAGGCACGAGCTTCGCCAAGTCGCTGGCTCAGCACCCGCAAGTGTTCCCGCCGCTGTACGTGAACATGGTCGCGGCCGGCGAAGCCTCGGGCACCTTGGAAGCAGTGCTCGAGCGCCTGGCTGACTTCATGGAGGGCCAGGCCCGTTTGAAGGGCAAAGTATCGGCGGCGCTGGCTTACCCCATCTTGATGGTGGTGATCGGCGGCCTCTTGGTCGGCGTGTTGATGGTGGCGGTGGTGCCGAAGGTCACCAGCATTTTCAACAGCTTGGGTCACGCGCTGCCTTGGTACACGCGCCTGCTCATCTTCATTTCCGACACCCTGGCGGGCTTTTGGTGGCTGATTTTGGGCGTGGTGGGCGGCGCCATCTACCTGTTTCGACGTTGGAAAAAGACGCCGGCGGGGCGGCTGCGCTGGGACTCGATTCGACTCAAATTGCCGATTTTCGGGCGCTTGAACCTGTTGGTGGCGGTGGCGCGGTTTTCGCGCACGTTGGCCACCCTGTTGTCGAGCGGTGTGCAGCTGCTGCAAGCGATGGAAATCGGCATCAACGTGCTGGAGAACGCCCGGCTCGAGGCCGTCGTCAAGGACGCGATCGGGTCCATCCGCGAGGGTGAGAGCATCGCGGTGCCGCTGAAGCGCAGCGGCGTGTTCCCACCGATGATGACGCACATGATCGCGGTCGGCGAAAAATCCGGTCAGCTCGAAGCCATGCTCGAGAACGTGAGCAAGTCTTACGAGGCCGACGTGGAGACGCGCGTCGTGGCCCTCACGAGCCTGCTCGAGCCGATCATGATCGTGGCCCTGGGCGGCGCCGTCGGCTTCATCGCCATGTCGATCCTGATGCCCCTTCTACAGATGAACGAGCTGGTGGAGTAACCGTGATCTTAAAGCGGGAAAATGACCGGCGCATCCTGTTCCCCTGGGAGGGGCGGGGCGGCTTGCGCCGGTTGATCGAGCTGGGGCGCGTCCGGCCGATCGCGCTCGCCCTGGGCATCGCCGGAACCTTGGTGCTGATCGGGTTGCACGAGCACCGCGAGGCGGGAATCAGGCGGACCCGCGCCACGTTATTGGGCGTGCGTCCCGCGATCGAAGCCTACATGGCCGACCACGACGGTGGCTGTCCGCCCGCGCTCGCTGCGCTGCCGGACCAGTACGCGCGCTTCAAAGAGCCGCCCACCGACGCTTGGGGTCATCAACTTCGGCTGATCTGCCCCGCAGATCAGTTGGGCAAGAGTTATGTGCTGGAGAGCGGCGGGCCTGATGGTGTGCCCGGCGGTCTCGATCGGATCCAGTGATGACGAGGAGTCGAGGAGTAACGACATGGTGATGCAAACAACTTTGGAATCACGTCAGGCGCTGCTAGGTCGCTTGCGTCGTTTGCGCCGGACGCGCGGCGTGACGCTGTTCGAGGTGCTGATCGTGGTGGCCATTCTGGCGATGGTGGCCGGCGGCGTAGCCGTGTTCGCGCTGCCGAAGTTCCAGGAATCGCAGAAGAAGGTGGCCGAGAACGGCGCGCGCACCATGCGGATGGCGGTGCAGCAGTGGCAAGCGGCCAACAACGAGACCAGCTGCCCCACGGTCAGCCAGCTGATCCAGGACAAGCAGCTCGACACCGGTCAAAACACCAATGATCCCTGGGGTCAGGCCTACAACCTGAACTGCAGCGACGACGAGGTGACGGTCATCTCCAACGGTCCCGACAAAAAGAAGGGCACCAAGGACGACATTGCCGTGCCCAAGGGCGCCGTCCCGGCGTCCGAGTAGGAAAGGCAGCGTGTCAGGTGCCGGCCCTCAACCTCCGTAGCTCGTCGTGGGCGCCAAGCGTTTGGCGTCCGCGCGAGCTCCGAGGCGGGCAGCGCGGCCTGACGTTGATCGAGGTCGTGATCGCCATCGCGCTGATCGCGCTTTTGACAGGCAGCCTGCTGTTCGGAAAGAACATGTTGGTGGGTAGCCGCGTGAAGAGCGCGGCCACGCTGATCGTGAGCAGCGTGCGCTTCGGTTTGGCGCGCGCCAACGCTACCGGTCGCCCCGCGCGCCTGGTCATCGACTTCGACAAGAAGCAGCTGGTGCTCGAAGAGGCTGCCAATAGCTTGATGTTGCGCCAAAAGAGCGACGACCAAACCGGCGGCGCTGATCCGGCCACCGAGGCCGAGACCAAAGCGCGGCTGGAAGCCGAGCGCATCGTGGAAGGCCCGCACGCGCCGCGGGCCAAATTCAGCAAGCTTTCCGGGGTAAAAGGCGCGGTAGAAGAGCTGGCGAAAGGGCGTCCGCTGGGTGACGGCGTCGAGGTCGTCAGCGTGCGCACCGAGCACGACGACGAGCCGCTGCACGAAGGTCGCGCCTATATCTACTTCTGGCCGGGCGGCACGACCGAGCGCGCCATCGTCCAGCTGAAGAAGGCCGGCGACAAGGAGACCGCCCTCACCGTCGTGTTGAGCCCGCTCACCGGTCGCGCCCAGATCGAAAAGGGCGAGGTCGACTACCCGGAGCCGCATGGCTTCGAACAAGAATTCTCGGAGCGGGCCGAATGACGCGCCTCGGCGATACGAATTTGCCGGATACACGCCTTCGAGTGTCGCGTCCTCGCACCGGCCAGCGCGCGGAGCGAAAAAATAGATCACTTCAAGCAGGGTTTACCCTGCTTGAAGTACTCGTTGCGCTCGCGATTCTCGGGCTCGGCTTGGTCGTGATCTTGAGCTCGCAGGCAGGCTTGTTCTCCAGCGCGTCACGCGGGGAGCACCTGACGGTGGCCAGCAACCTGCTGCGCTGCAAAATGAGCGAAATCGAGCTCACGCTCGAGCAGAAGGGCTTCTCGCTCACCGACGAAAACGACGAGGGCGGCTGCTGCGACGACGAAGGCGAGGGCTACACGTGCTCGTGGAAGATCGAGCGCGTCGAGCTGCCGCCGCTCCCGGAAGCGTCGATGGACGCCGATGGCGGCGCTCCGGGGCCGGCGGGTTCTGCCGGCCTTTCGGGGCCGGGCGGGTTGGGTTTCGGGGCTCCGCCGCCCGGGCCGGGCGCGGGACCGGGCGCAGCCGCTGGCGGTCCGCTCGGCGCTTTGATGGGCATTGCGGCCACCCAGGGCGCGTCGCTCGGTGACAAAGCGACCCCTGGCTCGGTCATGCAGCAGCTGGGTAGCACCGGCACCTCCGGCATGGAGGGCATGGTGATGGGCTTCGTCTATCCGAGCCTCAAGCCCATGTTGGAGGCGAGCATTCGCCGCGTCACCGTCAAGGTGAAGTGGAACGAGGGGCGCCTCCCGCGCGAGCTCGAGGTCACGCAATTTCTGACCCGGCCGCAAGAAGGACAGCTGGGCACCGCCGACATGCTGGGGCTGGGCGCGTTGGGCGGCATCGCCGATCAGCTGCAGGGCACGACCGGCACCACCACTTCCACTTCGACCACCGGGAGCGTCAAGAAATGAGCGCTCCTCGTCGTCGGCGACGCGGCTTCACGTTGATTGAGGTCATCATCTCGATCGCGATTTTGGCCGCCATCACCACCTTGCTGTTCGGCGCTTTCTCGGCCCTCAAGCGCAGCAAAGACGGCCTGTCACGGGTGCAAGATCGCCAGCGCGAGGCGCGCTTGGCCATGGCGCGCATCACGCGCGAGCTGCAGAGCGCCTACCTGTCCGCCCACATGCCGCTCAACCAGGCGCTGTTGGTGCAGAAGACCATCTTCAAGAGCGAGCGTGGCACGCCCGCCGATCGCCTCGATTTTACGGCGTTTGCCAACCGCCGCTTGGACAAAAACTCGCACGTCTCCGACCAGTGCGAGCTCTCGTACTTCGGCTCGCCCAACCCGGACGGCTCCGGCACTACCGATCTGGTGCGCCGCATCGACACCGAGATCGATCTCGAGCCCACCCGCGGCGGCAGAATCGAGGTCCTGGCTACCGACATCGACCTGTTCGATCTCCAGTATTTGGACGCGCAAACCGGCCAGTGGCAGGAAAACTGGGACACCACCCAGACCACCGGGCAACCCGATCGCCTGCCGTTGCAGGTGCGCATCATCTTGGTGTTGAACGGCGGCCGGCGCTCTTCGGCCGAGCGCGGACGCGGCACCATTCGCCTCGTCACCAAGGTAGGCCTGAACATGTTGCAACCGCTCACCTTCGCGACCCTCTAGAGATCATGAACCCGCTGCTCGCCCTGTTGACCCGTCGCTTTGGCGCCCCGCGCGTACAGAGCGGCGTTCTGGGTCCGCGCGCGCGTCGGCTGCGGGCTCGCCGGCAGCGCCGCGGGGTGGCGCTGATTCTGGTGCTGAGCTCGCTCACCATCCTGACGGTGATGTTGTCCGAGGTTCAGGATGAAAACGCCGCTGAATTTGCCAGCGCGCTGCAGGCCCGCGACTCCGTGACGGCCGAATACGCCGCTCGGAGCGCGATCAATCTGTCCCGGTTGCTGATCGCGGCCGAGCCCACGATTCGCAAGACCTTGGCGCCGTTGTTCTTGATGATGAAGAGCGCGCCGCCGCAAATTCCGGTCTGGGAGTTCACCGACCGGGTGATGGGCGCCTTCAACGACACCGAGGGCGCGGCCGCGTTCCAGGCCTTGGGCAACTTCGATCTGACCAAGGGCAAAAACCTGGGACTGACGGGCGCGGCCTTCGAGGTCAAAGTCGTCGACGAAGATTCGAAGATCAACTTGAACGAGCCGGCTCGCGGCGGCGCCTTCGGCCAATCCCGGCTGGCCTCCGAGCTGATCGGCTTGATGGGCGGGGCCCAGAACAATCCGCTGTTCGAAGGGCGCGACGCCGACGGCCAATTTTCGGATCGCCAAGCCATCTGCTCCAGCGTCATCGACTGGGCCGACCCCGACGCCGAAACCTACGTCTGCGATCCGAACAACCCCACCGCGCAGTCGGCGGCGGCCGAAGACTCCTTCTACGAGCGGCTGAAGCAGCCATTTTCGCGCAAGAACGCCGCGTTCGACAGCTTGGACGAGCTGCACAAGCTGCGCGGCTTCGGGGACGATTTTTGGTCCACCTTCATCGAGCCCGATCCCGATCGGCCCGAAAAGCGCACCGTGACGGTGTGGGGGCAGGGCACCATCAACGTCAACACCGCCAACCCGCAGACGCTGTTGGCCTTCATCTGCTCGACGGCGCCCCAAGCGCGCGCTTGCGTCGACCCGGTCGAGGCGCAAAAGTTCCTGATGATGGTGACGATGCTGCGCGGCGCCATGGCCGGCGTGCCCTTGTTTTCGTCACCGCAGATGTTCATCAACGCCCTCACCGGCAAGGGCGGACCGTTCGGTCCCATCTTCCAGGCCATCGGCATGGAGCCGGTGCCGTTCTTGTCCCAGGACCAAGCGAGCAAGATGATCTCGGTCGAGAGCAAGCTGTTCAGCATCTACGCTACGGGTGTGGTGAAGGCCGGCAAGCGCGAGACTCGCGTGCGCGTCCACGCCGTGATCGATTTTCGCAATGCTCCGCCCCCCGGCGCGGCCACGACCTTGGCCCAAATGGCCCAGGCCAATGCCGCCATGGCCGGGCCGAACGCCACCCCCGGCTCCGTTTCGGGCGCGGCCAAGCCCATTCCCGGTAGCGGTACGGCCCCCGATCCCAACGATCCGAACACGCAGCTGGCTGCGCTGCTCAAGCCGACCCCTGGCGGCACCGTGATCCACTATAAAGTCGAGTGAGCCGAGGCATATGGCAGGTTTCGTAGGCATCGATATCGGTAAGACCCACGTTCGGGCGGCGAGCTTGAGCGTGGGCTACAAGCGCCTGTCGCTCGCGCGGCTCGAAGAAGTGGCGCTGGACTCGGCGACGTCGCTCGAAAGCGCGCTGCAGCAGGCGTTCGCGCCTTTGGTCGAGCACGCGGACGGCTTGGCCGTCGCCATCGACGGCGACCAATGCTTCATCCACCGCATCTCGATCCCGGCCACCGCGCAAAAGCGGCTGGAAGAGGTGCTGCCGTTCGAGGTCGAAGCCAACGTGCCGGTCGACATCGACGAGCTGGTCTTCGACCATCGCCCGCTGCGCCGTCGCGCCTCGACGGATCCGGTGGTGGTGATGACCGCTGCCGCGCGCATCGAAACCGTCCGAGCCCGCATCGAGCTCGTGAAAAATGCGCTCGGCCGGCAGCCGGACCGCGTCGGCTGCGGGCCGTTAGTGCTCGCAAACCTGGCGTCGGTAGTGAGCCCGCTGCGGGGGCCAGGTCCGTTCGCCCTCGTCGATTTGGGCGCCGAGCGCACCGAGGTGACCGTGCTCGCCCACGGTGAAGCGGTGTTCGTGCGCACGCTGTCGCAAGGCGTGGCGGGCTTGCCCGCGACGGCCGGGGCCCTGGCCAGTGAGCTACGCCAGACGTTCTTGTCCGCCGCGGTCGCGGTGGGCAGTGACTTGCAGGCTGCTTACTTGGTCGGCGGTGGCGCGGCTGCCACCGGCGCAGCCGAATACCTGGCCTACGAGGTCGGCGTGCCGATCACGCCGTTGCCTGCACTGGAGCTGGAGGGCGTGTCGGAAGATCGCGCCGCGAGCTTGCCGCGCTTTGCCAAGGCCATCGCGCTCGCGCTGGGCGCGTCCGGCCGGGCGCGGGACGTGGATCTGCGCCGCGGGCCGCTCGAGTTCCAGCGCGGCTTCGGCTTCTTGAAAGAGAAGCTGCCGGTGCTGAGCGGGCTCGGTGCCGCCATCGCCATCAGCTTCGTGTTCTCGAACTGGGCCCAGATGCGCGCGCTCGATCGCGAGCACGAGGTGTTGGCGGCACAGCTGGGGGCCATCTCCAAAGAGGTGCTGGGCGAAGCGGTCACCGACGCCGATAGCGCCACCGACGCCTTGACCCGCGCCCAGGCCAGCGAAGAGGCGGATCCCATGCCGCAAGTGGACGCCTTCGACGTGATCGTCGAGCTGTCGAAGGTGATTCCCACCACCATGGTCCACGACATCGAAGAGTTCGACATGCAGCGCGGCAAGGTGAAGATCACCGGCATCGTCGGCTCCACTGCCGACGCGCAGAGCATCGCCAGCGAAATCGGCAAGCACCCCTGCGTCAAAGATCCGAAGATCGCGAAAATCACTCAGCTGGTAAACAGCGATCGCCAGAAGTACGCGCTCGAGCTGGACGTACGCTGCGGCGACGACACCGCCGCCAAAAAGCCCGAAAAACCTAGCGAAGACGCCGGAAAGGAGCCGTCACCGTGAGCCTCTCGGAACGCTTGGCTCGGCTCGAGCCGCGCGAACGCCGGTTGCTCGGCATCTTGGGCGGCGTCCTCGGCTTCATGGCCTTCTTGGCCGTTCCCATCGCCATTGCCGCGACCGTGCACTCGCAAGCCAACGAAAACGACGCTTTGCGCGAAGCCATCTCGAGCATCGACGACGCCCGCGCCAAGGTCGAAAAGGTCCAGGCCGCGCGCGACGCCGTCACCGCCCGCTACGCCCAGCCCGCCCCGCCGCTGGCCGCCTTCTTGTCGAAGATCGCCGGTGAGGCGCAGGTCGAAATTCCGGAGAGCCAGGACCGCCAGGCGCTGCCCCACGGCAAGCGCTACACCGAGCGCTCGACCAAGATCACCCTGCGCAAGGTCGGCATGCTCAAGCTCATCCACTTGATGGAGGGCATCGAAAAGTCGGGTCACCCGGTCACGCTGTCGTCGCTCAACATCCGCAAGCGCGGTAGCGAGCCGGATTCGTTCGACGTGGACATGGTCGTCAGCGCCTTCGACCGCAAAGCGCCGGAGCCCAAGAAGGCCGACGCCAAAGCCGCCGCCAGCGGCGACGCCGCCGCCAAGGAGCCCGCTCAATGACGCCGCGCGTGCGCCAGATTCTGAAATGGGCGGGCTATGTGGCCTTTTACCTGTTCAGCCTGTTGGTCTTTGCCTACCTGACGTTCCCCTACAATCGGTTGGGGGACCGCATCGTGCAAGAGTTCAACGCCAAGCAGACGGGCCCAAAGCCCATGCGCTTGAAGCTCGGCGACATGAGCTCCTATTGGCTCAACGGGGTCGAGGCCGAGAACATCACCTTGACCTCGCCCGGTGAGCCCGACGAGCAAGGCAAGCCGACCAAGCCCAAGGTGCTGAAGATCGACTCGGCGCACGCTTCGGTTTCGCTGCTGCGGTTGCTATTCGGCAGCGTGCGGCTGTCGTTCGGCGCCGATGCGTTCGGCGGTGAGCTCTCCGGCTCGACTTGGGTTGCGGACGAGGGGCGACAGCTCGAGGTCGAGCTTTCGGATCTCGATCTTGGCCAAGCGCCGCTCTTCGGCGACATCGTAGGGCTGCCGCTCGCCGGCAAGCTCAACGGCGCCATCGACTTTTTGATGCCCGAAGAGAAGCTGCCCAAAGCCGACGGCAAGATCAACCTGAAGGTGACCGATCTGTCGGCGGGCGATGGCAAGGCCAAGATCCGCGACACCATCGCGCTGCCGCGGCTGGAAGCCGGTGAGCTGACGCTCGACGCCGAAGCCAAGGCGGGCGTCCTCAAAATCACGAATTTCTCGGCAAATGGGCCGGATTTGCGGCTGGACAGCGACGGCACCTTGCGGCTTCGCGATCCTTACGACACCAGCCTGCTCAACCTGAACGTGACGTTCAAGTTCCAAGACCGCTACACCAACAAGAGCGAGATCACGAAGAGCCTGTTCGGCTCCGGCACGATGCCGGGCCTGTTCGATCTCGACCCGAAGATGAAGCACGCCAAGCGTCCGGACGGCTCCTACGGCTGGCGCGCCAGCGGCGCCCTAGCGCGCTTGAACTTCGTGCCGCAGCCCATCGCCGCCGGTGGAGCCGCCGCCGGCGCCGCCAAAGCCGGCGCCGCTCCCTAACCAGTCTCGAAGTTGGGCTGCCAAACCGCAGCCCCAATCGCAGAAGCTTCCGTGGCGGCGCAAGGCCACCTTGTGCGATCGAGAGTTTTTCACAGGGAGGACGGGAGGTCGAGACAGAGGCGAGAAATTTGGGGGGGTCGCGCTGCCGCCAGCGAGCAGCAAGCTCGGTCCCTCCTAGACCTCGGAGGAAACATTTTTTGATTCGGTCATCCGAATCGAAAAATGCGCTCTCGCCTCTCTGCGCCTCCCGTCCTCCCTGTGAAATCCCCGAGGCTCTCGACACGACCCACCAGCACGGCGGCAGCCCGAAGCGGTCGCCCGGCTTGGCCCGGCGACGCTACGGGAGTTTCTGCAAGAAAAGCTGCGGCGCGGCAGCCCAAGATGTGTGGAATGGTTAGAAGCTGCGGCGTGGCAGCCCCAGGCTTTCGGCGTCGAGGCGCGGCGGCGCCTTACGAGTCGACGGCGATGCCGAGCTGTTGGCGGAGGGCGAAGTATTGGCTGCTCACGCTGAACAGCACTAGCTCTTTGAGGCGTTCGTCGGTGCTGACGGAGCTGGTGCTCTCGTCGGACGCTTTGATGATCTGCGTCGCCGTCTCCAAGTCGTGAGACAGCAGGAATCCGACGCGGTCGGCGGTGAGGTCCACGCCGCGCACCCAGCGCTTCAGGTCGAGGGCGGCGCCGGACGTGAGCAGCTTGGCCACCACGCGCGTCAGGTGGTCGCGCGCCTGGCCGGTGACGCCGGCTTCCAGCGCTTGCATGGCCTCCGCCACGGCGCCTTCTAGCTCGGGGCTGACCGGAAACTGCGGTGAAGTGAGCTTGATGGCCGCGAACAGCCACGCCTTGAGGATGGTGCCGCTGGCCAGCAGGTGACGCAGGTAGAGGCCGGGGCGCAGATAAGTCAGCTGCTGCCCGGCGATGAAGGCCGCCGGCTGCAACGGGACGTCGGCGCGCAGCGCCGTTTGCCCGAGCACCAGCGCCGGTTCGTGCGTGAACAAGAACGACAGGCCACCGGGATCGTTCGGGTTCTCGAACGCGGGCGGCACCGGCATGCCCAGCACGCCGGCCGCGTAGTACAGGCTCTGGCAAACCGGCGCCGGGTGCTGCGTGACGTCGACCAGGTAGCTGGTGTCGTAGCCCAGCTCTTGAGCGGTTTGGCTGCGGCGGGCGATGACGGCCGGCTCGATCAAGGCGAACACGCTGCTGAGCAGCGCGTCGGAGTCGGGGTGCATCAGCTGCACCAACCATTCTTCGTCACCCAGCGTGGACTGGGCGGGCGCGGCCGTATCGCTCTTCATGCGCTTGTAGAAGCGCTCTTCGTCCGGCTCGGCCAGATTGAGCACGCTGAGCGTTTGGCACAAGCACCAAGAGGCGTCGGCCTGCTTGGTCTCGGTGTAGAGGCGGCGCAGCGCCTTGTACGACTCGGGGCGGAACGGATTCTGTCGCAACAGCAGCGCCTGGCTGGCGACGGCTTTATCCAGGTATTTCTCGGGATCGGTCGCGTACAGACCGCCCAGGTGCTCCGAGCGCTCCTTGTTTTCCGGCTGCAGGGTCTGCGCGGCTTCGTAGGCGTCGATGGCCTGGTCCATCAGGCCCAGGTTCTTTTCGTACAGCTCACCCAGCTGCTGGAAGCTGTCGAGCATGGCCGCTTTGTCGTCGGCTTCTGTGGCTGCGTCCAGGCGACGCCGCAGCACGCGCTCCACGCCTTCCCAGTTGCTGCGCTCGCGCTCGAGCTCGACGGCTTCGTTCAAGGCCTTGTCGAAGCGCGGCTCCAGCTTCAGTACTTGCTCGTAGAACTCGAGCGCGCGGTCCACGTCGCCGGCCTGGCGCGCGGTGACGATGGCCGCCGTGTGCAGGTACTTCACCTTCTGCTTCGGATCGTCGACGAACTCGGCCAGTCGCAGCACGACCTCGACCAGCTTGTTCCAGTCCTTCTCTTCGCTGTACAGCTGCATCAGCTTGGTGAGCAGCTTGCGGTCGTCGGGGCGATCTTCCAGCGCCGCCACGAAGCTCTTGGCCGCGCCGGCGCGGTCGTTCAGCTTCTCGCCGCAAAGGTCGCCGATCTCGATCAAGAGCTCGACGCGCTGGTCGCCGCTGGCAATGTCCAGCTGGCGGGTCTTGACCTTGATCGCCTCGGGCCACTTTTCTTCGGCCTCGTAGATCTTGGCCAGCGCAATCAGGGGCAGGGCGCTGCTCGGGTCGGCGTCGGCCGCTTCCTCCAGCGGCTTTTTGGCTTCGGCGGTGTTGCCGGTCTGTCGCAGGGCTTCGCCCAAACGGTACTGCGCTTGGCCGCGTTGGGTCTCGCTCATGCGCTCACCGAAGCGAGCGAGCAGATCACGGAACAGCTCGGTGGCGCGCTTGGGCGAGCCGTTCTCGAACGTCACCAGCGCGACGCGTTCGAGCGCCTCGCGGTCGTCGGGGGCAATGCGCAGCAGCGTGTCCATCGGCGCGAGCGCTTTTTCGGTGGAGCCGGTCTGCGACAGGGCGTCCACGTAGTGCACCAGCACGCGGATGGCTTCGGTGCGCTCGAGGGTGTCGGCGCGACCCACGACGCCTTCGTAGTGCTTGGCCGCCTCCAGCGCGCGTTTGGCTTCGAACGAGATGTCGCCCAGCACCACCAGCGCGTCCAGGTTGGTTGGGTCGAAGGCGACGGCGCGGCGAGCGGCTTCCTCGGCACGCCGGTCGTCACGCGCGCCTTCGCGCAGCAAGCGCGCCAGCTGACCGCACAGCTTGGCCTTCGCCAGATCACCCTCGGTGTGGCTCAGCTCGCGCTCGATCAACTGCACGGCGGCGTTGTAGTCGCCGCGCGCGGCGAAGGCGGCGCGCAGGGCTTGCGACGCGTTGGCGTCCTTGGGATTGGCGTCGAGCGCCTTTTGAAAGCGCGCGATCGCGCCGTCCTTGTCGCCGCGGCTCTCCAGCAGCTTGGCGGCGCGCACCCATTGCTCCGCCTTGGCTTCGGCGGTGGTGGCTTTGGCCGCCAGCGCTTCGATTGCAGCCACGGCCGCGCCCGAGTCACCGCTGGTTTCACGCAGCTTGGCCAGGGTTTCCAGCGCCGTCGGGTGGTGCGGGTCGATTTCCAGCGCTTGCTCGTAGGCACCGATGGCGCGATCGGGCGAGCCCAGCTGATCGGCCAGCAGCTTGCCGCGAGCCAAAATCAGCGCCAAGCGGCGCGGCGTCTCGGTGACGAGCTTGATGTGCCGTTCGTAAATGTTGGCGACGTCTTCCCAACGCTCGAGCCCGCGATACAGGCGCACGAGCGCGGTCAATGCGTTCTCGCTGTTGGGGTCCAGCTTGAGCACGTTCTCGAAGGCGTCAGCGGCTTGCTTGGGGTCGAGGAATTCTTCCTCGTACAGCGCGGCGATGCGCTCCCACAGCGTGACCTTCTGGCGCGGCGTGGCTGCCGCTTCAATCTGGGCGCGCAAGTTCTCGAGCAGGTCTTGGAAACGGCCCAGCTTCGAGTACACGCGGTCGAGCCCGCGCAGCGCCTCGGGGTGATGGGCGTCGAGGGCGAGCACGTCCTTGTAACGGCGGATGGCCTCGGTGTCGTCGGTGAGCTGCGTCTCGTACACCTCGGCGATGCGCGAGAGCGAACGTAGCTTCTCTTCTCCGCGTTGAGCGTCCGAGCGGCGAACCAGGTGCTTGACCAGGTTCATGAAGTCGCCCATGCGCTCGTAGATGCGGGCCACCGCGTCGCTGGCTTTGGTGTGTCCTGGATCGTCGGCCAGAATCTGCTCGTACAAGGCGCGCGCGTTCTGGTTGTCGTTCAGGTACTGCTCGAGGATTTCGGCCGCTTCCGCGCGCATGTCGCGGGCTTGGGCCGGCGTCTTGGCCGCGTCGGCGCGGCGCGTGAGCACCATGCCCAGCTCCTGCCATTGCTGGGCCTTCCTGTAGATCTGCGCCATGCCTTCCAGCGCGACGTCGTTGCCGGGCTCGGTCTGGACGACCGCTTGGTAGCAAGGCAGCGCCAAATCGGGGCGCTGCAGCTTGTCGATGTACCAGCGCCCGAGCTGCAGCAAGATCGGGTTCTTGATTTCGGTCGGCAGCTCTCCTTCGTCGACCGTGCTTTGGCAGCTACTCAAGAGCTCGCCCCAGCTGTCCTGATTGGTGCCGCACAGCCGGGTCAGCTCGCCGACGACGAACGTCTGTTGGGGGTCCTCGCAGAAAGACTGAGTGAAGGCGACCAACGCTTGCTCGCGATCGGCCATCTCACCGGCGTACAGCTTGCCGATCTCGGCGAACGCACGGGCGCGTTCCACGTTGCTGCCCGCCCGCTCGCTCTTGCCGAGCAGCATTTCGATCAACTCTTCGAACTTGCCCAGCTTGCGGCGCGCTTCTTCGAGCCCACGCTCGGCGACCTGATCTTCCGGATCCAGCCTGACGATTTCGACGTACAGCGCCTCGGCCAGATCGAGCTTGTCGGCGACGTCTTGGTACACGCGCGCGGCACGGAAAAGCAGGCCCTTTTTGGTGTCGGTGGCTTCGTCGCCGGCGCCGGACACGGCTTCGGCCGCCAACTTGAACGCCTCGGCTACCTTTTCCGCGGCGCCGACCGTGCCCGCCGCGGCTTCGAGCTCGAGCGCCGCCTCGTCCTTGGACGGATCGGACAGCAGGTTGTCGATGCGCCGATCGATCTCCTCGCTGGAGAGCTGCTCCCGCTTCTGCTGCGCCGCGCGGCCTTGGCCTTCGAACAACGCCAGCACGGCCGCGGCGTCCTTGGGGCGCCGGGTCGCGTTCTTGTCCAGCAACGCCAGCACCAGCTCGTCCAGCTCGCGGGGGATGAAGCCGCGCGGGGCGACGCTGCTGGGCGGCGCCGGATCTTGCATCAAATGGCCGAAAGCGGTCTCGAGCGCGGGCTTGTCGCCGAACACCGGCTTACCCGACAAGATCTGATACATCACCGCGCCGAGCGAATACACGTCGCTGGAAGGATCGGCGACCAAGCCGCGGATCTGCTCCGGCGAAACGGCGCTGGGTGAGCCGACGGTGCTGAACAGCTCCGCCCGCCCGTTGTTGGTGCGGGCGCGCGCGCGCAGACGATCGGAGCCGGCGTCGACCAGCACGACCTGGGGCGAGCCGTCGGCGGCGCGGGTCAGCAACAGATTCTCGAGCCGCAGATCGCCGTGGGCCACGCGCTGTTCGTGCAGCGCGCTCAGGGCTTGCAGGATGCCCTTGATCAACGGACGAGCTTCGTTGATGTGAATGGGCCCGGTGCGCGCCAGGCGCTGCGCCAACGGTTGGCCGTCCACGTGCTCGTGCACGATGCCGGTGCGGCCGTCGACGGTGATGGCGCGGACGCCGCGCGGCAAGCCCGGGTGCGAGATCTTGCCGGCGAGGCGCGTGACGGTGAGAAACCGATGCAGCCCACGCGCGTCACGCGTGGCTTCGCGCCGCAACAGCTTCAGGCGGTACTCGCCGCTGCCTTGCTTGGCGACGTAAGAGATGGCGAGCCGCCCTTCGCCGAGCTTGCGCAGCACGCTGAAGCCGGCAAACTCTTGGCCGGGCTTCAGCTCTTCTTCGCTGTGAAGCCCGGTGAGCCGAATGTCGGCGACCTGCGAGCTTACGTTGGCGCGCGTGGCGAGCAACACGTCGCACAGGGCTTCGACCGCGTCCTGCTCCACGCAGTGCGAGGTCAGCGCTCCCGCGAAGCTGGCCTTCGCGGCCGTGCCGCCGACCCGCTCGGGGTCGAATCCAAGAATATCCCTGCTGAGGGAGACGAGCTCGTCCAGCTCATACAACCGCTCGAGCTCCGCCCGAAGGAGGTCCGCTTCGATCATCACTATGTCTCGGTCCTTGCGCCCGCGCGGCAAGTGGCGGGGCACCTCGAAATTGGCGGGGGAAACCATAGCCCGGGTTGTTATCCGCGGCGCCCCAAATTCGATCAAGAGAACCGAAAGTTTTCCACCGCGCTCGCCTCGTGCGAGGCTCGCTCGTCGTCGTTTTGCTGTCGCGGGGCCCGCCCCGCTCCTGCTACCGCCGAGCTGAGGTTTTGCCTACATGGTTTCCGTCTTTGCGCAGCGCGTCCTACCCCTGGCCGTCTTGGCCGTGGCGGTCATCTCGGTACCATTTTTGATACTCTCTCCCACCGGACTGCCACGCCTCCGAAATCTGGAAGAAGAGCGGCGCCGGGCCAACGAGGAGATCTCGCGCCTCGGTAGCCAGATCACGGCCCTGCGCGCCGAGGTGGCGCGCATCAAGACCGACCCGGCGGCAGTCGAGCGAGCCGCCCGCGACGAGCTCGGGCTGGTTCGCACCACCGAAGTGGTGTTTCAGTTTTCGGAATAGGCGTTTGGTGGCCGGAGCCTCAAAACGATCAATTTGCGCGTCCAACGATGCTAGCTTGAGCTCGTGACGGTCGAGCTTGCGCGCCGGCTGATCGAGAGTGGAGTGCCGCTGGCGGATATCGAAGCGGCGCTGCTGCTCGTCGTAGAGCGGGGTTTGTCCCTGCCCGAGGCGCTCGCCGAGCGGGATGCCGGGTTGCTGTCACGGGTGGAGCAAGAGCTGGCGCGCTCCGAGCTACCTTCGGTTTTGACCGTCAGGGCCTCGCCGGAGCTGTTCGCCCGGCTGCCGGTCGGCCTGTGCCGACGGTTGTTGGCGGTACCAGTACACGTGGATCCGAGAACCGGCCGCGTGGACGTGGCGGCGGCCGAGCCGCTCGACCCGCACGTCGGGCAAGAGTTTGCGTTCCACCTCGACCAGCCCGTCCGGGTGCTGCAGGCCTCTCTGGAGGCGGTGAAAGCCGCGCTCGAACGGCTGCAGCGCGGGGCGAAAGTTTCAGTGCTGCCGCCGAGACGGCAACCTGAGCCGTCATTGAGCAGTGACGCCCCGATCCCGCTGGTGAAGCTCGACACCGGAGCGCGCAGCGACGCGCCCATCCCGCTGGTCCGTCGCTCCATGCTGCCGGTGCGATCGCCGAGCGCGGTGCCCGGCCAGCGTTCGGTGCCGCCGCCGAGCGCGGTGCCCGAGGCCGAAGGCGTGGCGCTCAGCTGGCGCTCCAAGCCGCCGCCGGTCGACTTGGTCGCTCGGGCCACCGAGCTGAACCAATCTGCCGCCCGCCCGCCGTCGCTGCGGCCGCCGCCTGCGCCCAATGCTGCCACCACGCGCGAACGCTTGGAAGACGCTACGTCGCCCGAAGGCGTGCTCGAGATTTTGCGCGATTGCTTGTCACCTGCGGCGTCCATCGTGTTCGCGGTCAAGAACGCGAGCTTCGACGGTCGCGTGGCTTCGCCCGGCGTCGAGCAGCGCACGCTCGCCAAGAACATCTCGCTGTTGTCGCACCAGCCGAGCGTGCTCGAAACCGCCGTCAAGTCCGGCTTCTACCTGGGGCCGATCCCCAACACGCCCAATCACCGCGAGCTGCGCGAAGCGTTGCCCCCAGACGCCGTGAACGAAGTGTACGTAACGGTGGTCACCGTGTCCGATCGAGCGAGCTTGGTCTGGCTGCTGGCCGGCTTCGAGCAATCGCTCGATCTTACCCGGCGCGCCGACGAAATCGCGCTCGTTGCTGGTCGCGCTCTGACCCGCATTTTGCGCCAACGCAAGCGCGGCAGCTAAGCGTCATGTCGTCCGATCGCAAAGCTCGTTTCGAAGCTCAGGTTCAGGCCGAAACGGGCAAGACCCCGGCCGAGCTGTCCAGCCTGACACCCGCGGGGGTGACGCGACGCTTGGTGTACGACGCCGAAGACGTCGCCGACTTGGCCGAGCAGGGCGCGCTGCCGGGGCAATTTCCGTATGCGCGCGGGCTGCGGGCCAGCATGTACGCGGGTCGGCCCTGGACCATCCGCCAGTACGCGGGCTTTTCGACGGCCGAAGAATCTAACGCCTTCTACAAGCAGGCGCTCGCGGGCGGGCAGAAGGGGCTGAGCGTCGCGTTCGATCTGCCTACCCATCGGGGTTACGACAGCACCGACGCGCGCGCACGCGGGGACGTTGGCAAGGCGGGCGTGGCCATCGACAGCGTCGAGGACATGAAGCGCCTGTTCGACGGCATTCCGTTGGGCGAGGTCAGCGTGTCGATGACCATGAACGGGGCCGTGCTGCCGGTGCTGGCCTGTTACCTGGTCGCGGCCGAAGAGCAGGGCGTGGCGGGGCGGGCGCTCAGCGGCACGATGCAGAACGACATCCTCAAGGAATTTCTGGTCAGAAATACCTATATTTACCCGCCGCAAGCCTCGCTGCGCATCTGCGCGGACGTGATCGAGCACGCTAGCCGCGAGCTGCCCAAGTTCAACCCGATTTCGATTTCCGGCTATCACATGCACGAAGCCGGGGCGACGGCGGAGCTGGAGCTGGGGCTGACCCTGGCCGATGCCTTGACCTACGTGCGCGCGGTGACTGAACGGGGCCTCGACATCGATCAGTTCGCGCCGCGGCTGTCGTTCTTCTTCGGCATCGGCATGGATTTCTTCACCGAGATCGCCAAGCTGCGTGCCGCGCGCCTGCTGTGGGCGTCCCTGTTGCGCGAGCGCTATGCGCCCAAAGACGCGCGTTCGCTCGAGCTGCGCACGCATTGTCAGACGTCAGGCATCAGCTTGTCGGCGCAAGATCCGTTGAACAACGTCGTGCGCACGGCGTTCGAGGCTTTGTCGGCAGTGCTGGGCGGCACCCAGAGCCTGCACACCAACGCCTTCGACGAGGCGCTGGCGCTGCCCAGCGACGCCTCGGCGCGGGTCGCGCGCGCCACCCAGCTGATTTTGCAGCACGAGACGGGCGTGCCGGGCGTCGTCGATCCGTTGGGGGGCTCGTACTTCATCGAGCGGCTGACCCACGACTTGGCCGAGCGCGCCCGCGCCGTGCTCGAGCAGATCGAGGCCGCCGGCGGCATGGTGAAGGCGATCGAGACGGGGCTGGCGCAGCGCATGATTGAAACCTGCGCAGCCCAACGGCAGGCACGCGTCGACCGCGGCGAAGACGTGGTCGTCGGCGTGAATCGCTTTCAGCACGACGAGCAAGCACCGGTCGCGCTGCGGCGCGTCGATTCGGCCCGGGTGCGCGAGCTACAGGCTGCGCGCTTGGCGGAGGTGAAGCGGGTGCGTGACGGCGCCGCCGTCGCGCGTTGCCTGGCCGAGCTGACCGAGGCGGCGGCGCGTGGGCAAAACTTGGTTCCGCCCGCCGTCTCCGCCATGCGCGCCCGCGCCACGCTGGGCGAGGTCTCGGAGGCGCTGGTGACGGTGTTTGGCCGCCACGCCGCGATGAGCCATGCTGTGCGGGGCGTGTATCAAAAGCAGTTCGAAAGCGAAGAAGCTTGGCAAAAGCTGCGCGCGCGCACGGCGGCCTTGGCGGCACGCTTTGGCCGGCAGCCACGTATTCTGGTCGCCAAGCTCGGGCAAGACGGGCACGACCGCGGCGCCAAAATCGTCGCTTCTGGCCTAGCGGATTTGGGCTTCGACGTCGATTTGGGGCCGCTGTTCCAAACGCCGGCCGAGGTGGCGCGGCGTGCCGTGGACGGCGACGTGCACATCCTCGGCATCTCGTCGCAAGCGGGCGCGCACGACGAGCTGCTGCCGGCCTTGCTCGGCGAGCTACGCGCGTTGGGGGCCGAAGACATTGCGGTGGTGCTCGGTGGCATCGTGCCGGGCGAAGATCGCGAGCGCTTGCTCGCGCTCGGCGTCAAAGCCGTATTCGGTCCCGGCCGCGCGCTGCCCGACATGGCCGCGGAGCTGCTCTCGCTGCTCGAGGGCTCGGCCAACGGAGCCGTGGGTGGCGGCGGCTGAGCTGGCACCGCGCGTGCGCGCCGGCGATCGCCGCGCGCTCGGGCAAGCCATCAGTTTGGTCGAGAGCACGCGGCCCGAGCACCGCGAACAGGCGGAAAATCTGTTGTCAGAGCTGTTGCCGTTCACGGGCGGCGCGCACCGGGTGGCGTTGACGGGGCCGCCCGGCGCCGGCAAGAGCACTCTGGTCGACGCGCTCGGCGCGCACGCGCTGCGGGCTGGACAGCGCGTGGCGGTGCTGGCCATCGATCCGGCCAGCGCCCTGACCGGCGGCAGCCTGTTGGGCGACGCCGTCCGCATGCAGCGCTTGGCCGCCTCCGAGAGCGTGTTCTTGCGCGCCAGCTCCAACGCCGCAACGCTTGGCGGCACCGCGCCTGGCACGCGCGAGGCAGTGCTGTTGTGCGAGGCGGCCGGCTTCAATCTGGTGCTCGTCGAAACGGTCGGGGTAGGGCAGGCGGAACAAGCGGTCCGCGACGTGTGCGATACCTTGGTCGTGCTCACGCTGGCTGGCGCGGGCGACGAAATCCAAGGCATGAAGCGCGGCTTGCTCGAGGTCGCCGACGCCGTGCTCGTCAACAAGGCCGACGGAGCGGCGGAAGCGGCCGCTTTGGCGTTCAGTCTCGAGCTCGGGGCGGCGTTGGCGCTGCTCCGCCCGCAGAGCTCGCCCCACGTGGCGGCGATCAGCGCTCACAGCGAGCGCGGCATCCCGGAGCTACTCGGGTGGCTGGCGGCGCGCGTCGCGGGGCTGCAGGCGAGCGGAGAGCTGGGCCGGCGCCGCGAGCAACAGCTGGAGCGAGCCTTCGCGGCGGCGCTCTCGCGCGAGCTGTGGCTGCGATTGCAGCAGGAACCGCGAGCCTCGGCCTTGCTGCCTAGCGTCGAGGCGCAGGTGCGAGCGGGAAATGTGCTGCCCACGACGGCCGCGCGCCGGCTGATCGCGGCGGTTTTCGACCGTTCCGGCTAGTTCCGGCGCCGTCCGTTGAATGTCCGCTCAGGCTGCAACGTCTTTTCTTCGGCGCGACCGTCACGTTGGTGGGGGCTCGAGCGATGAGCAGAAGACACGCACCAGGAGACGTTCAGTGACGGTGGAAGCCCGCGCGCATCTGCTCGACTACATCGCCAACCCGGCCACGCGCTCGTCTCTGCAAGCCTACGTTCGCCGCCGGGGGCTGGGTGACAGCGCCGAAGACTTGGTGCAAACCGTGCTTTGCGACGCGCTGGCGGTCGAGGCGGTCCCGGAGCGCCACTCGGAGCTGCCACGCTGGCTCACCGGCATCGCTCGGAACAAGGTCGTCGACGAGCGGCGGCGTCGCGCGCGCTGGAAACCCGCCGAGCTCGGCGACGAGCCCGAGGCGCCGCGCTCGCCCGAGGCACTCGATCTGCTGCGCCGAATTGCTCGTGATGTCGTCGAGCCCGAGGAACGCCGGGCGCTCGACTGGCTGGTGCGTGAGCACGAAGGCGACGCGCTCTACCTCATCGCGCTCGACCAAGCGCTCGAGCCGAGCACGCTGCGACAGCGCATCTGTCGCCTGCGCAAATCGCTGCGGGCTCGCTACTTGGCCGCGCTGGTGGCCTTGCTGGGCGTCGGCGCAGCTTGGGCGACTCACGACATGGGTGGCGTCAGTGGCAGCGAGATCGGCGGCGACGCGTTGTCTCCCTTTGCCGGCGTGTGGCAGGTGACGGCCGGCGCGCCCGCGCGCTACGGCCACTTGCAGGTGCGGGTGAGCGGCAACGGCCGCCACGTAAGCGTGTTCGGACCCAGCGAATCGCTCTCGCGCGAGCTGGTCGTCGAACGCGAAACGAAAGACAGGCTCACGCTGCGTTCGGGCGATTCGGTGTGGGTCGTTCGACTGGAGCCGCTCGGACCGAACCACCTGCGCCTTTCCGGCCCGCGCGGTACGGTCGAGCTGCAACGCTGAAGCGCGGCCGCGCGCCGCTACTTCTTGGCGCGCGCGGCCATGAAGTTTTCGACGGTGCGCGTCGTCATGGTGGCGTTCATCACTTCCGGCAGCGCCAGCAGCTCTTTGTGGAGCGAAATGTTGGTGCGGATGCCGCCGATGATGAACTCGTCGAGCGCGCGTTGCATGCGCTTCAGCGCCTGCTCGCGCGTCGAGGCGTGCACGATCACCTTGCCCAGCAAGGAGTCGTAGTTCGAAGGCACGGTGAAGCCACCGAACACGCCCGAGTCGATGCGCACGCCGGCGCCGCCGGGCGGGTGATACTCGGTGATTTTGCCGGGCCAAGGCGCAAACGTGGCCGGATCTTCGGCCATGATGCGACATTCGATGGCGTGGCCGCGGAATTTCCAGGGCCGCGTGTCCGGGATCTCCAGCTTTTCACCGGCGGCGGCGCGGATCTGCTGCACCACCAAGTCGATGCCGGTCGTCATCTCGGTCACCGGGTGCTCCACCTGCACGCGGGTGTTCATCTCCATGAAGTAGAGATTGCCGTCGTCCATCAAGAACTCGAGCGTGCCGAGCGTGGTGTAGCCGGTCTCGAGGATGGCGCGCCGGATGACCTCGCCCATCTTGGCGCGCAGCTCGTCGGTCATGGCCGGGCTGGGCGACTCTTCCACCAGCTTCTGGTTCTTGCGCTGCAGCGAGCACTCACGCTCGCCCAGCGTCCACACCTGGCCGTGCTTGTCGGCCAGCGCCTGGAACTCGATGTGGCGCGGGCGCTCGACGAAGCGCTCCAGATACATCTCGGGATTGCCGAACGCCTGCATGGCCTCGGCCGTCGCCGACTCGAACGCGCGCCGCACTTGATCGACGCCGCGCACGATGCGCATGCCGCGCCCACCGCCGCCGCCGCGCGCCTTCATCATCACCGGGAAGCCGACGCGCTCGGCCTCGGCCTCGGCGTGCTCGACGTCTCTCAGAGCTTTGCTGCCCGGCAACAGCGGCAGGCCGAAGCGCTCGGCCGCCTCGCGGGCGCGGATTTTGTCGCCCCACAAACGCATCGCGTCTGCGCTGGGACCGATGAAGGTGATGCCGCAGCTCTCGACCACCCGCGCGAACTCGGCGTTCTCGGACAGAAAGCCGTAGCCGGGGTGGATGGCGTCGGCGGCCGTGATCTCGGCGGCGCTGATGATAGCGGGAATGTGCAAGTAGCTCTTGGACGCCTGAGCCGGGCCGATGCACACGGCCTGGTCCGCGAAGCGCACGTGCAGCGCGCCCGCGTCCGCCTCGGAGTGCACGGCCACCGTCTGGATGCCGAGCTCTTTGCACGCGCGAATGACGCGCACCGCGATCTCGCCGCGGTTGGCGATCAAAACTTTTTTGAACATCAGCCCTTCTTCAGCTTGAAGAGCTTCTGCCCGAACTCGACGCTCTTGCCGTTCTCGACCAAGATGTCCAAGATCGTACCGGCGGTGTCGCTCTCGATCTCGTTCATCAGCTTCATGGCTTCGATGATGCAGAGAGCTTGGCCTTGCTTCACGCTGCTGCCGACTTCGCAGAAGTTGGCGGCGTCCGGCCCGGGCGCGCGGTAAAAGGTGCCGACGAAGGGGGAGGTGACGAACACGATGCTCGTGTCGGCGTCCTCGCTCGCTTTGGCGGCGGCGGCCGACGCCGCGGCAACGGCGGCGGCGCTGGGCGCGGGGGCCAGCATGGGCGGCGGGGCGTGCACGACTTGCGCGGCCTTCTTGCCGAGTGACAATCGCAGCTTCAGCTGCTCGTCCTCGTACTCGAACTCGGAGACGTCGCCCTTTTCGAGGGTCTCGAGCAGGCTCTTCAATTGCTCTAGCGAGATTTGCATGTTGTCTTGTGCGCTTGGTGCGGGCCCTCAGGCCGGCGAAGGCGGCGCACGTTAGCTCAGGCCATCGCTCATGCCAACGGTTCCGCCATGCCTTCGTCATCGGACCGCGGCGCGGGTCTCACGCCGCTTGATTGACGACGAATGGCCCGGAAAAAGCTTTGCCGCGCTGCGGCACGCGGGGCAGGGCCCACGCTTTGGTTCAACCTGCCAAGCGACGTACCAGCGCTTCGAGCGCGGTGCGATACGAGTCGGGTCCGAAGCCCGCCACCTTGGCGACGCACGCGGCTGCGATCACCGACACGTGACGAAAGGTTTCGCGCGCTTCCGGGTTCGAGATGTGCACCTCGACCACCGGCAGCGGAGAGCCCTTGATCGCGTCGTGCAACGCGTAAGACGTATGCGTGTACGCGCCAGCGTTGATCAGGATGCCAGCGAAGCCGTCGTCCGCGGCGCTGCCGATCCAGGTCACGAGCTCACCCTCGTGATTGCTCTGTCGACAATCCACGCCCACCCCTTGCTGAGCGGCGACGCGCGCCAGGCCTTCGTGAATTTGCGGCAGCGTGGTGTGGCCGTAAATCTGCGGTTCGCGCGTGCCCAGGCGATCCAAGTTCGGACCGCTCAGCACCAGAATCTTCGATTTGGTTTTGTCTGACGCGCGACGCGGCGCCGCGCCGCGAGGGCTCACGCTTCGAGCTCCTGAGCGAGCCCGGGCGCCATCACGCGCAGCAAGTAGCGACCCTTACCCAAGTTGCCCTCGGGCGACATGGTCATGGCCACGAAATAGGTTTCGTTGATGACGCGCACGAGCGTCACCATCTTCTCGCTGCGGAACGAGACCTCGCTGGTGGCGCCGGCGTCGAGCATTTCGGTCGCGCGCTGAATCGCCTTCACGACCACGCTCACTTCGGCACCGACCACCTCGATGTCGAGGGATGCGCCTTCCCTGGCGTAGCTTTCGAGCGGGATACCTTCGAAGTCCATGAGCAGCCCGGCAATGCCGCCGTCGGTTCCGGTGACTGCGCGCTCCAGCGCCTCTTTGAACATGGAGGCCAAGACTAGCGGGTTTTGCCGATTCGCGTGAATTTTCGCCAGGAACCACGAGTCGTCGGGCCGGCGGGCCGAATGGGGCAACAAAAAAACCGCGAAGGCGAGGCTTGCGGCCCGCTCCTGGCTGGGCCAATGCCGGATAAGGCGGGGCCGGCACGAGCGACCTTGACCCTGCCGATACCGAGCGGCTACCTTGCCCGTCCGCCCGAGGGACCACGTCATCGGCCCCATGCGAGCGAGAAGGTAGCCGTCTCCGATGCGCGCGCGAGCGGGGGATCCGCCCCGCACAATGACCCAGAAAATCCTCGCTGGTCGCGCGGATGATCCTCAGCTGTCTGTCGACCTGCCGAAGGTGAAAGTCGACCAGGTGATCTTGGCGCGCGATCCCGATCGCGTTTTGGCCGAGATTGCTTTGCTCGGCGGCAAGAAGTGCGTGCCCGAAGTCGGCATCGCTTACGACACGCGTTGCGTCACTCAAGTGAGCGACCCGCGGCCCGGCATCGGGGCAAGGGCGTACCGGGACGCGCTGGCGCTGGGTATGCTGGTTGCGCGGCCGGGCATCGGCTTTCCGGCTCAGGTGCACCTCGAACGTTTTGGCAGTCCCGCCCGTCTGGCCCTGACCGACGAGCCGCGGCTGGCCGCGCTCGGTGGTGCAGGCATGCTCACGCTGGTGGCCGCCCCCGCCCAGCTGGCCGAGGCGCTCGTCACCGGCGCCGCCTTGCTCCGTCCACCGCGCAGCGTGCAGGTGCTGCTGTCCGGTCGCGTACGTCCCTTCGTGTGCGTTCGCGACGTGGGGCTGGAGCTGATTCGGCGCGGCCTGGGCGACGCCATCCGCCGCATCGATCTCGAGCACGGCGCGCCGGTCGTGATCGAGTTCGCGGGCCCGAGCGCGCGGCTTTTGTCGGTGTCGGAGCGCGCGATTCTGGCCGCTTTGGCGCCCCAGCTCGGCGCCGCCGCTTCGGTTTTCGTCAGCGACGAAAAGACCGAGGTGTATCTGCGCGATCAACGCCGCTCCAAAGCGCACCGTAGCTTGTTGCCGGATCCGGGCGCTCCTTGCGACGACGTCATCACCGTCGACCTGTCCGCGGTCGATCCGTTGATTTTGGATGAAGACGGCGTGGTCAAGCCGGTGCGCGAGCTCGCGGGCAAGCCCGTCAGTCAAGTCATCTTGGGTGGCGACTCGGGCGCGTCGTTGCGCGATTTGCTCGCGGCGGCGGCTCTGCTCAAGAGCAAGCGCGTCCCGCCCAAGCTCGACTTGTTGGTCGCTCCGCCCTCGCGCCAAGCCCTGGAGGTGCTGGCTCAGTCCGGCGCCCTCGTGGATCTGATCGCCACCGGCGCGCGCTTGATCGAGCCCGACTCCCGCTTGCTCACCGGCGAGCTGTATCCGCCGCCGCCCACTGGCATCTCCATGCGCGCCTTCGACGCCGAGCCCACGTCTCCGCATTTGGAGCGCGCGGTGGTGGCGTCGGCCGAGACGATTGCCTTTGCCGTGGCCACCGGCGCCGTGGGTGACCCGCGTTCGTTCAAGCGCCCCGTGCGCGTCACGGTGCCGCGCACCCTCCCCACTGACGACGTCTTGATCGTGCGCAAGGCCAAGGGCAAAGGCAAAGAGCCGGACGGCGCCAAGCTGCCAGCCGCCGAGGCGCTGCGCGCGCACGGCTTCTCCGGCCCGACGACGCTGGCAGTGTCGGGCGTGCGTAGCTCGCCGTCCGAGCCCAGCGCGCTCGTGCTCGAGTCGTTGGACGACGTGCGCTGGGTCGCGCGTCGCGCCAGTGAGCTGGCAGAGAACGTGCGAGTCGTCATCGCGCCGTTCATTCCCACGTCGCTGGTGCCGTTGCTGTCCGGTTTGGGCATCTTGGCCCTGCGCGCCGAGGTCGACACGCTGAAGAAGCTGAAGGCTCAACCTTCGCTGGTCATCCCCGAGCCCGAGAGCTGGGACGGCAAGGCCACCATTTCGGCCCAGTCCGGTAGCCAGTCGCTCGACCTGAGCCTGTTGGCGGTCGGTGTCGAGCGGGACTGGACGCGCACCGGCACCGCCCGCAGCGCCACCCCGCTGGCGAAGCGCTGACGAGTTGGACTATCGTCCGGCCCGTGAAAACGGGACTTTTTGGGTCGTGCTTCGTCTTGGCTTCGGTCGTTGCTGGAAGCGCCCTCGGCGCCGAGCCGTCGACGACCACAGCTCCTGAAAAGCCTGCTGCCGCGCCGGCAGAGAAGGGCGGCTCCGAGCACGCCGACGAGCAGTTCGGTCACGGCATGCAGTTCGGGCTGCGCGCGGACATCGTCGGCGGCTACCGCATGATCTTCCGCTACGACAAGTCGCCCTTTTGCCATACCCCCAAGGGTGTTGCCGACAAGGACGAGCAGAAGTTTTGCGGCAACGCGGCGCCCATGGCCATGGATGTCGCGCTCAGCTTCGCGGTCTTGGACTTTGCCGAACCCTACGTGTGGGCTCGCTTCGGCCTCGGTGGTGAAGCTTCGACCAACACCGAATCGGTCATGGCCTTCGGAGCGGGCGCGCGCATCTACACGATGAGCGACTCGAAGTTCAAAATTTTCGTCGAGCCGGCGGTGGGCATGGAGGTCGAGGGTGGGGCAGGCAACAAGCAGTGGGCCTTCGACAAGGGCACTACCCCCGACTACAAGACGGACTTCTTGTTCCACCTGGCGGTAGGACCCCAATACGATTTTGCGCGCGCCTTCGGTGCCTACGTGAACGCGGGCATGACCACCGGCGTGCTGCGCTACATCCACACCGAGCTCGAGCTCAGCTTGGGCGTTCAAGTTCGCGTGCCCTGAGCCAGCCGATGAGCGACGAAGCGCGTCCGTTTCGGGTGCTGGGCGTCCAGCAGATTGCGATTGGCGCGCTAGACCGCGAAAAGCTACGGCACTTTTGGTGCGATTTGTTGGGGGTCGAGCAGCAGGGGACGTACCAAAGCGCCGCCGAAAACGTGGTCGAAGACATCCTGCGGCTAGGCCCGGCGTCGGCGCCAGTGGAGATCGATCTGATGCAACCGCTGGACCCCGCTCGCGCGCCGCGCGTGCACGAGCCGGCGTTGAATCACCTCGGGCTGTGGGTAGATGATTTGCGCGCCGCTCACGCCTGGCTGGAGGCGCGCGGAGTTCGTTTCGCCCCGGGCGGCATTCGATCCGGCGCGGCGGGGCACGACGTGTGCTTCATTCACCCCAAGCCCAGCGCGGACAAACCGGAGTCAGGGCAGGGCGTGTTGATAGAGCTCGTACAAGCCCCAGCGTCGGTCGTGAGCGAGCTCAGCCGGCGGTAGCGGCGATGGCCAGGTAGCGCACGATGGCGCGCGCTTCTTCGTCGCTCAACTTGACGCCGTTCTTGCCGCGCATCTCGTCCACTTCGGCTTGCCACTGCTCGGGTTGCAGCTCCATCGGGCGCTTCAGCACGTGGCAGCTACCGCAGCGGCTGACGTAGAGCCGACGGCCTTCGTGCAGCTCGTTCAAAGTCAAATCCGGGAAGTGCGCGCTGCCGCGGCTTGCGTCGGCGGCGGTTGGCTCCGGCACCGCGGCGCTACCGCACGCGGCGAGGCAAGCCAACGCGGGCACCAGCCAACGCGCGAGCTTCACAGCACGAACCCCGCTAGCAGCCGCACCTCGAGCCGCTCGTGGTCGTTCAAGTCCAAGCGGCTGCCCGTGCTTTTGCCCGAAAATGCGGCCAGCTGAGGCTGCACGCCCAGCGCCATCCAATAGCCGCGGTCCGAAAAGCGCGCGACCGGGCCGCCGAAGAGCGTGGCGCTTTCGGCCTCACCCGCAACGCCGATCGGTGCGCGCAGCTCGAGGCCCACGCTGCCGTGGGGGAACTGATAGGCGGCGGCCACGATCGGCTCGAGCACCAACGCCGTCTCGAGCTCCGACCCTTCGTCGTTGCGCACCGGCTCGAGCTCGAGCTCGGCGTTCAGGTTGGCGGCCAGCAGCCACTTGCCCACGCTGCGATCCACGATCAGCTTCGCTTCCAGCTCGCTCTCGCGCGGGCCGAGCGTGGTTTCGAGGTACAGGGCCGAGCCCAGCGCGTCCGCGGTCGGATCGCTCAGCTGGTATTTGAGCTCGGCGGAGGCGCTGGCGAATTCGGATTCGCTGACCCGGGCGAGCTCGCGCGTGAGCGAGTCTTGCACCACGTCTCGAGCTTCGGTCGAGAAGTTCCAATACAGGGCCAGCTGCAGCCCCGGAGCAAGGCCGTGCTCCAGCTCCAACCGTCCGTCGAGGGCGCTGTAGTAGCGGCTGCGCCCGACTCGAAACGTGGTCCACGGCTCGAGCTCCGACTCGCCCGGGGCGAGCACGCGCGACTCCTGCGCGTAGACGAACGAGCGGTTGCTGGCGACGGCGGACTGACTGAAAAGCACGGCGCTCACGGCGAGCGGCGCGGCAAGGAAAGCGAGGCGCATTCGGGACCCCCGGAACCTAGCTTATTGAAAATGAAAGTCAATGTCGGCCGGGCTGTCCGGCCCGGCGCTCACTCCAACATCAGGGCATCCACGCACGGATTTCCGCAGAAAACGCCGCCCGTGACGGCAGAGGCTGCCACCGCGCCCTCGCTGTCTCAGGTTCGGACGCGCAGCGGCTTTCGCCCGATGTTTTCGGCGTGGAAGGCGCTGGGGCACTTCTCCTGCACGGGGCAGCCGGCGCAGGCGGGCTTTCGCGCCGTGCAGATACGGCGGCCGTGGAAGATCAAAGTGTGGGAGAGCGGGTCCCACAGCGTGCGGTCGAACAAGCGCATCAGGTCTTGCTCGATGTCCACCGGCTCGCTGTGGTGCGTGAAACCCAAGCGCTGGCTGATGCGCTGCACGTGGGTGTCGACGACCACGCCTTCGGGCATGCCGAACGCCACGCCCAGCACCACGTTGGCGGTCTTGCGTCCAACGCCGGGAAGCTTCACGAGCTCGTCCAGCGTGCGCGGCACCTGACCCGAATGCTTTTCGATCAGCAGCTTGGACAGCCCGACGACGTTCTTGGTCTTTTGGCGGAACATGCCGATCTTGGACAGCACCTGCTCGACCTGGCTCGGGTCGGCGCTCGCCAGCTCGGCCGGCCCCGGCCAACGTCGAAACAGCTCGGGCGTGATCTTGTTCACCATCACGTCGGTGCTTTGAGCCGAAAGCACCGTCGCGACGATCAGCTCGAAGGGGTTGCGATTGTCGAGCTCGCAATGCGCGTCCGGGTGCCGCTCGCGGATCATCGTGTAGAGCGCGAGGGCGTCGGCCGGGCTCGCGCTCTTGGGTTTCTTGACCGCTTTGGTTGAGACTTTGGGGCTGGGCGCGGCCGACTTCTCGGGCTTGGCCTTGATCTTGGACTTAGCTGGGGCCGGGGGGGCCTTTTTAGCTTTCTTCGCCGCCATCGCCGCCCTCGGGCTCAGCTGCCGGTTCCGAGCTGGGGGCGTCGGTGGCTTCGGTCTGGCGGTCCCCCGCGTCGGCCGGGGACGCTTCACTCTCGCCGCCCGCCTCGTCGTCCAGACCTTGCGCGGCCCCTTCGCCGATGGGCTCGATGGCCACGACGCGCTCGTCGTCGGCGATGCTCATCAGCTTGACGCCTTGCGTGTTGCGGCCGGTTTCACGAATGCCTTCGACGGGAGTACGGATGGTCTGACCGCGATCGGTGATCAGCATCACCTCGTCGGAAGGCTTGACCATGGCGATGCCGACGACCGGTCCGTTGCGGTCGCTGCACTCGATCAAGATGATGCCCTTGCCGCCGCGGTTCTGCTGGCGGAACTCTTCCAGCACGGTGCGCTTGCCGTAGCCGCGCTCGCACACCGCCAGCACGAATTGGCGTTCCGGCTCGGTGCGAATCAGCCCCACGACCTCGTCGCCCTCGGCCAAGTCGATGGCCTTCACGCCGGCAGCGCCGCGGCCCATCGGGCGCACCTGCTGCTCGTCGAAGCGAATGGACTGACCGGTCTTGGTGGCGATCAAGAACTCGGCTTTGCCGTCGGTGACGATGGCGTTCAACAGCGAGTCGCCCTCGACGATCTTGACACCGATGATGCCCTTTTCGCGGTAATTCTCGTACTCGATGATCTCGGTCTTCTTGATCTGACCGCCGCGCGTGATGGTGGTCACGTACCAGCCGGCCTCGATGGCCTTGACCTGGGCGATGGTGGCCACCTTCTCTTCCGGCTGCAGCTCCAGGAAATTGACGATGGCGCGGCCCTTGGCGTTGCGGGCCGCGAGCGGCACCTCGTACACCTTCTTCACGAACACTTTGCCGTTCGTCGAGAAGAAGAACACGTAGCTGTGGGTGCTGCCGATGAACAGCTGCGTGACGAAGTCGTCGTCGCGCGCTTCCATGCCGCTCGAGCCTTTGCCCCCGCGCTTCTGGGCGCGGTAGGTCGAGACCGGCGTGCGCTTGATGTAGCCCGAGTGCGAGATGGTGACGACCATGTCCTCTTCTTGGATCAGGTCCTCGATCTGAATCTCGGCTTCGTTGTCGACGATCTCGGTGCGGCGCTTCTCGCCGTGCTTGGTTTTGACCTCTTCCAGCTCGCCGACGATCAGCGCCATCAGCACCTTCTCGTCGGCCAAAATCGTGCGAAGGCGCGTGATCTCGTCGGAGAGCTCGCCGTACTCGGCGGCCAGCTTTTCTTGCTCGAGGCCGGTCAAGCGCGCCAGGCGCATCTCCAAGATGGCTTTGGCTTGTCGTTCCGAGAGCCGATACTCGCCACGCTCGCGGGCGGCGGTGATTTCGCTCTCGGGGCGACCGGCGCGACGCACGAAGTCCTCCAGGCCCTTGAGCGGCAGGGCCATCAACGCCTGCAGCGCGATTTCGGGATCGCGTGATTGGCGGATGGTCTTGATCACCAGATCGACCTCGGTGATGGCCATGCCCAGGCCTTCCACGATGTCGCGTTGACCCTCGGCTTTGGCCAGCTCGAAGCGCGTGCGTCGGCTGACCACGTCGCGCCGGTGCTCGACGAACAGCCGCAGCGTCTCTTTCAAATCGAGCACGGCCGGGCGCCCGTCGACGATGGACAGGTTGATGATGCCGAACGACGCCTGAAGATCGGTCATGCGGTAGAGCTGGTTGAGCACCACCGTCGGGAACACGTCCTTCTTCAGCTCGAGCACCAGCCGCATGCCGTCGCGGTCGCTCTCGTCGCGCGCCTCGCGGATGCCCTCGATGCGCTTGTCGCGCATCAGCTCGCCGATCTTGGCGTGCAAGCGCGCCTTGTTGACCTGATACGGGATCTCCGTGACCACGATTTGCTCGCGGTCGCTCGAGCCTTGCACTTTTTCGATCTCGGTGCGGGCGCGCATGATGATGCTGCCGCGGCCGGTCAAATAGGCCTGGGCGATGCCGGAACGGCCGTAAATCATGGCCGCGGTCGGGAAATCGGGCCCCACCACGTGCTTCATCAGATCGGCGATGGTGCAGTCGGGCTGGTTGATGAGCAGCACCGTCGCGTCGATCACCTCGACCAAGTTGTGAGGCGGAATGTTGGTCGCCATGCCGACGGCGATGCCGCCGGAGCCGTTGACGAGCAGGTTGGGGAAGCGCGCCGGCAGCACGTCCGGCTCTTCCGACGATTCGTCGAAGTTCGGCGAGAAGTCGACCGTCTCTTTCTCGATGTCGGCCAACAGCTCGCTCGAAATGCGCGCCAAGCGACACTCGGTGTAGCGGTAGGCGGCGGCGGGATCGCCGTCGACGGAGCCGAAGTTGCCCTGGCCGTCGACCAGCATGTGCCGCATCGAGAAGTCTTGCGCCATGCGCACGAGCGCGTCGTACACGCTGGCGTCGCCGTGGGGGTGGTAGTTGCCGAGCACCTGACCGACGACCTTGGCGCACTTGCTGTACGAGCCGCCCGGCGACAGGTTCAGGTCGCGCATGGCGTACAAAATGCGGCGATGCACGGGCTTGAGGCCGTCGCGCACGTCCGGGATCGCGCGGCCGATGATCACGCTCATCGCGTAGTCGAGATACGACGTGCGCATCTCGTCTTGGATGCTGATCGGCTGCTCCGACGGATGTTGCGGCTGTGTAGGGTCGTCTTGCATCACTTCAATCCTTGGGAACTACCGCACGTGGCGTAGCAGTTGAAAAACGACGACGAGCGCGACCAGGAACGCGAGCCACAGCCACGGCTTGTGGCGGGCTTCGGCAAC
>Ga0068855_100000864_pt1 | contig 37644 bp, 32 predicted proteins | sample KBSCornC52_FD_66592 | JGI IMG/M metagenome (GOLD analysis project Ga0068855, IMG submission 66592) | Corn rhizosphere microbial communities from Kellogg Biological Station, Michigan, USA - KBS Corn C5-2 | ecosystem: Host-associated > Plants > Roots > Rhizosphere > Soil ...
CCCGATGGACGCTGCCGTCCGGGAGCCGCCCTCGACCGGGGACTTCGGCAAATCGCTGTCGCCCAGCCGTACGGTGATCTTCTCCAGCGGCAGCCCGAGTGTATCCGCCGCAACTTGCGCCATGACCGTGTAGGTGCCGGTTCCAATGTCAGAAGTCGCTGCGGACACTTCGAGCTCACCACCAGGTAGCAGCTTCACGCGCGCGGGCATCTTCTGATACAGCGCTTCCCACATTCCGGTTGCAACTCCCCATCCGACGAGCTCCCGTCCCTCCCGCATGGATCGCGGCTCCGCGGTTCGCTTGCGCCATCCGAACGCTGCCGCGCCCTGCAAGTAGGCCGCGCGCAAAGCTTTAGAAGTGAACGGCGAATCCTCCATGGCGTTCTTGTCGGAATAGTTGGTCAGACGGAACTGCAACGGGTCGATGCCCGCCTCATACGCCATTTCATCGATGGCCATCTCGAACAGAGTCATGCCGGTCGCCGCACCCGGAGCACGCATATCACCGCTCGTGTAAGTATCGATGCGCGCGATGGTCGACTCGGCTGCTGCGTTGGGGCACGCGTAATTCATCAAGCCCCAGTCGCAAACGGTCTCCATGTTGTCCTCGAAGCGCGAGGTGGAGGTCGTTGCATCGTTGACGATCGCCTGCAATCGGCCGGTTTCATCTGTGGCCAGGGCTACCGATTGGACGGCTTCCGGGCGATGGACGTGGCTGAACATCTGCTGCCGCGTCAACACCACTCTTACCGAGCGCGCCAGTTTCTTCGCCGCGAGAGTGGCCAGGTAGGTCTGATATTGCGGCCGCAGCCCGGAGCCAAACGCACCCCCCACGTACTGATTCATGACACGCACGTCCTCGAGCGCAAGCCCGAAGGCGTGCGCCAGATAACGCTGCACGTTCTGCGAGCCCTGACTCTTGTCATAGACGGTGATCTTTCCACCGCCCTCCCAGACGACGGTGCTGGCATGCATTTCCATAGGATTGTGGAAATGTATCGGTAGATGGTACTCGGCGGAGAGCTTGCGGGAGGCCCGCGCGTACGCGGATCTGGCGTCGCCCCGGTTTTGGGGCTGCTCGAACATGGGGCGTTTTTCCCGCGGCACGAATCGCTCGTCCAAGGCGGTACGAAAGTCCGTGTTGTGTGCCTCCGCCGCGTATTCGACCTCGACCAGGGAAGCGCCATACCGTGCCGCCTCGAGCGTCTCGCCGACAACCAGCGCGACCGGCTGCATGTTGAAAAGTATCCGCTCGTCGTAGAGCGGCCGAAAAGGCCGCCCCGGCGGAGCAACGTCGTCTTTGTAGCAGCTGTCCGATTGTGGCGTATCCGGGCGATTGAGATGGGTGATCACCTCGACGACCCGCGGTACTTCGCGTGCGGCATGGTCGTGTATGGCCACGATGCGACCTTTGGCGATCGCGCTGGAAACAACCCAACCGTACAGAAGATCGGGCGCCGGATGCTCGGCCGCGTAGCGTGCACGCCCGGTTACCTTGGCCACGCCATCCACGCGATTGACAGGATCGCCGATCCGCACGCCTGTGCCACTCGAGATAGCCATCACTGCACTCTCAACTGATGCGTTTATCGAATAGTGACTGCGGCGTACCGTTTGCCGCCTGCTCCAGCGCCCGAATGATTGCGCGGCGCGCCAACTCGATCTTGAAGTCATTATCGCCGTGGCCTACCGCGCCATCGAGCAGAGCATTGGCTGCGTTCGCGAAAACTTCGCGGGAGACCTGCTCGCCAGCGAGACCACTTTCAGCAACAGGCGATCTCCAAGGCTTGTGCGCGACACCGCCAAGGGCGATGCGTGCCTCAGATATCCGCTTGCCGTCGAGCCGCAAAGCGACCGCGACAGAGACCAAAGCAAATGCGTACGACAGACGGTCGCGCAGTTTCAGATAGGTATAGTGCTCACTGAAATCCTCGGGTGGCAGGTCAATTGCCGTCACCAACTCACCGGGGCGCAGCCGGTTGTCGAGCCAGGGTTTGTCATCCGGCAGTCGATGGTAGTCGGTGAGGGGAATGACCCGGTCGCCGGCAGGTCCGGTAATCCGGACCTGGGCATCCAGTGCAGCCAGCGCCACGCACATGTCCGACGGGTGGGTCGCAATACACTGGTCGCTCGCGCCCAGAATGGCGTGAATACGGTTCACACCCCCTAGCGCCCCACAGCCCGAGCCGGGCTCCCGCTTGTTGCACGCCGTCGCCCGATCGTAGAAGTAATAACAGCGCGTACGTTGGTTCAAGTTCCCGCCGTTGGTGGCCGCATTACGCAGCTGCGGGCTGGCCCCGGACAGAATGGCGGCCGACAGCAATGGATAATGGCGCGCTACCCTGGGGTCATACGCGGTCTCGGAATTCGTGGCGAGCGCACCCAGCCTGAGGCCACCGCCTTCCAGGTCCTCGATCTTTTTCAGCGGCAATCGGTTGATGTCGATCAAGCGCTCGGGCTGCTCGACGTTCTCCTTCATCAGATCGACCAGATTGGTTCCGCCGGCAAGAAAGCGGGCATGCCGGGTGGCACCTTCGCGGACCGCTTCGGTGATCCCGGTCGGTCGGGCGTAGCTGAAGGGATTCATCGGGCGCCCTCCTGCTCGAGCACCTCCATGATCGCGTCCGTGATGTTGGTATAGCAGCCGCAGCGGCATAGATTGCCGCTCATCGATTCACGTACTTCGTCTCGCGCGCGCGCGTGGCCTTCGTTGATGAGTCCTTGCGCGGAGCAAATCTGACCGGGGGTGCAGTAGCCACACTGGAGAGCGTCGTGGTCCATGAATGCCTGTTGCAGCGGGTGCAAGCGATCGCCCGCCTCGAGCCCCTCGATCGTCGTGACCTGCGCGCCGTCCTTGCAAATCGCCAGCGCCAGGCAACTGTTGATTCTCTTGCCGTCCACCAGCACGGTACAGGCGCCGCATTGGCCGTGATCACAGCCCTTCTTGGTCCCGGTGAGATGCTCGTGCTCGCGCAGAAGATCCAACAGCGTGACCCAAGGCTCGATCGCGTATTGCCGCGGCTTTCCATTGACGGTCAGGCGTAAGGTCAGCGTGTCGCGAGTGACAACGGCGTGGTCGGATGTGTCGTCGTGTGTCCGCGTGTCCATGATCCGCCTGCCAGGTTTCAAGCCTTGCGATAGACTTGCGTTAAGCCAGCAAGCCCGGTTCCCGAAGCGCCCCACTATGCCAACCCAGTCTCCCACGCCGCCGCTGCGGCTCGGAATTCTCAGTACGGCGAAAATTGCCCGCCTGTTTGCAGCCGGGGTGCGTTCCTCGGCCACCCTCACAGTGGCCGCCGTCGCGAGTCGCGATCCCGCCAAGGCAGAGCAATTCGCGCACGAAATGATGATCCCGCGTCACTACGGCTCCTACGAGGACCTGCTCGCCGACCCCGAGATCGATGCGATCTACAACCCCTTGCCCAACAGCCTGCACGCCGAGTGGTCGATCCGGGCGGCCGCGGCTCACAAACACGTCCTTTGCGAAAAACCTTTGGCGGTCAGCGCGGCGCAGGCACGCGCGATGTTTGCGGAAGCGGAACGCAATGGAATCTATCTCGTGGAAGGCTACCCGTACCGCGCGCAACCCCAGACGCTGAAGCTGCAGGAGCTGCTGGACTCCGGCGCGCTCGGCCCCGTGCAAATGCTGCAAGCCGGCTTTGGGTTCACCATGAACAACGAGACCAACATTCGCATGGCTCCCGCCCTCGGCGGAGGAGCATTGCTGGATGTTGGCGTCTATCCCGTCAGCCTGGCGCGGATGGTGGCGAAGCAACGACCCTCGCGGGTCACGGCTTGGGCTCAATGGACCAACACCGGTGTCGACCGGACGTTGGTCGGCACGATCGAGTTTCCTGGCGGCTTGCTGGCGCAGATCGCGGGCAGCTTCGCCACCCATGTGTACCGTCAGGCACTCATCGCCGGACCTGGGGGAGTGATCCAGACGACCTTCATCAACCATCCGACGGCTGCGAATCCGCCGGTGCTGCACTTCAGGCATGGCAGCGCGGATGCACCGGTGGAGGTCATCGAATTGCCCGCTACCAACGGCTTTCTCGCCGAGGCCGAATCGTTCGCGCGGCTCGTGCGCGGCGGTTGGTCGCAGTGGACCGGGGCGACTCCGGCGGAGTCGATTGACATCATGTTGACGTTGGAGGCGCTTCTGGAGAGCGCCCACAGCGGAAAGCCGGTGACGATTGCAGCGCCTTGAGCAGCTGCTGGCCCGCTGCTCCTCAGCGGTCCGTCACAATCAGCTGCATCGCTATATCATGAGGTTGCGGATAGATCGTCGGCAACTCAGCCTCCGCAAAACCCAGCCCGACGCGAAACGGCCGCGGCGCCAACGCGGCAATCGTGCGGTCATAGTAACCACCACCGTATCCCAGGCGATACTGCTCGCTGTCAAACCCAACTAGCGGCACGACCAGCGCATCAGGTATCAACACCTCGCGCTTGATGGGCACCGGAATATTCCAGACTCCGCGTTTCATTCCCATCCCGGGTTCCCACTTCCAGAACTCCACGGGCGCTGCCTTTTCAACCACTACAGGCAGCCCAACCGAGCCGCCAGCCTCTATGTGCTTACGCGCGATGTCCCGGACATCGATCTCGCCGCGCATCGGCCAATAGATCCCCAGCACCGGGTACTTCTTCAGATCGATCGCCGCCAGCAGGTTCTGTTTGGCTTTCTCGCCCTTTTCCTGCCGCACCTTGACAGTGAGGGCCATGCGGGCCGCGATCAATGCCTCGCGCGTACTCTTGCGCCAGGCCCGCACTTCGGGCCAGCTTTTGGCGGCGGCAGGACTGTTGGGCTCGTCGAGCTCGTGCATGTAACAGGCTGGGGAGCTGTACGAGCCCTCGGGGGGCCGTTTGCCCATCGACTCAGGTGGCCATCAGGTAATGACCGCCGACTGATAGTCGCCGGCGCCAACACTGTCGAAGATGTCCCGCTCGTGAATCCAGCGTTGGGTCGACTCGAAGCTCTGGCGCGAGTAAGGCAGGAACACGACCCGCTCGCCCGGCCCGAACAGCCGCACATCGACCCGGTCCCGATAACGCGCCGGCAACTCCTTCGCGAAGAGAGGTTTGTGCTGTTCAGGGGCGAGATCGATGTCGACTTGCGCCCGCTTGAGGGCGCGGAAGTACCGCTCGACATCCTCCAGAGGAGTCAGGGGCGGAATCATGAACGCGCCCATGAAAGTCGCATCCACGACCTTCCGCATGCCGAGCTGCTCGCAAGCGTATAGCGCGGGCCCCCAGACCGTGGTCGCGCCCACATCCCCGTCCAGCGCCGCATCAACGCGCGCCCACGGCATTCCGCCGAACTTCAACTTGATCTCATCACGGCTCAGGAACGGCTCGAGCGCCTGGATAGTGGTGTAGTGGCTACCAGACCGATACCCGACCCCGATTTCCACGCCCGCCAGATCCGCTGGCCGGCGGATCGGCGAGTCGTTCCGAACCATCACGGCCGCGGGCATGACCGAATAGGCGTTCCCCCACATCCGGCCTACGTTCTTTACGACGGCCTCATTCACCGTCCAATGGCAGGCACAGCTGACGTCCGAATGCGTCTCGCCCTTAGCGCCCCCGCCCTTCTGGTACATCTCGTACGCACCCGAGCGGACATCCCGCAACTCGCCGGTCGCCGGATCAATAGCCTTCGGCCGAGTCTCTTCCTCGTCTCCCACGAGGCGATAACTCAGCCCCTCCTCGCGAAAATACCCCTGCTCATCCGCGATCCAGTCGTGCAGGCGCCCATGCGGACGAATGATGAACTCGGCCATTTGTACCCCCTACTCCATGGCCTTATGATCAACGTTCCTTACCCCCTCACGCAACTGCCCACCTCGTGCTCTCCGCCACGCGGAGCCGACGCTTTCGCATGGGTCCCGCTGCGCAGCTTGCGCTGCCGCAGTGTTATCCAGTCATAACCGGCACTCGACTGACTTTTCTACCGGCCCGCCTGCAAGCTTCCCGCACCGAAGCAGCAAAGCAACGCCTGCGCAAAGGAGCATCGAGTGGCAACTCTTCTCACGCATGACGCGTCTGTCACAACTCGACACGCGCTGACCTCACCTTCCCTGCGCACCTGGCTCGCGGAAGACTGGGCCATCCTGTTTTCCCATCCGAACGACTTCGTCAGCTGTGATCTCGAGATGGATCGGTGGGTCGTGATCGCACGGCGCGCCTTCTCGGACCGTCGTGTACGCCCGATTGCCCTCGGCACTGCTGCAACTCGCGATCAGAGCTGGGTAACCCAACTCACCGGCGATGAGCGCGCCGTGCTGCTGGAAGACCCGCGGCAGCATCACTTCGGCCCAGTGGACTTGCAAGCGCCAGTACTGCATGAGGAGATCGAACAGGCAGGACGGCGCTTCGTATTGATCATCGACAACTTGCTGCGCGTGCACAAGACGTTCTCTTATGAGCAGGTGTCCAGCCTGCCCTCCCCGTTGGAGCTGTTGGGCTGGGCGCACGCTCTGCGAGCAAAGCAAGCCGCACGTCAAACCGCAGTCATCGAAAACGGTGGCGCCGGCCGCCAGCTGCCATCCCGCGAAGTCCCCTTATTCGCCGCCCGCCGGCACAAGCACCGGGTCCCCCAGCCCGCCTGCACCCTTTTCCCACGCGCACGCGCAATCTGAGATATCGCCGCGGGTAGTCCCGCGGCCACTCTCCTGGCGAACCCGGCGGCCCCTCTGCCGCAAAGCTTATTCTAACCACGCCGTCATTCGCGTATGATCCGCGCCACGCGCAAGGTTCCCGCAAGGGATTTAAATCGGAACGCGGTGTAAAGCCGCGGCTGCCCCCGCAACTGTAACCGGCGAGCGAGTGTCCATGAATCCACTGAGGCTTCGGCCTTGGGAAGGAGGACCACGAGCCATGACCCGGGAGCCAGGACACCCGCCTCGCGCCGTCGTCCTGTTGCCGGCCGGGGTGTGCTGACGACTGCGGGAGAAACCGTCGCGACGACAGTGTTGAATCGTCGCCTCGGAGTCTCTCGTGCAAAAGTCGCCTTGCCTTTACCTGATCATCGCATTCACCCTGCCGGCTCTGGCCGCCGCAGCAGCGGACGAGTCTGGCGGCGGCACCGTCGTCGTCAGCGCGACCCGTGTGCCAACGCCGGAATCGCAGGTCGCCAGCAGCCTGACCGTCATCACCGCGGACGACATCGCAGCCAAACAAAGTCAGACATTGCCCGATATCCTCAAGGATGTCCCCGGCCTCAATCTCGTACAGACCGGCGGCCCCGGCGGCCAGACATCGCTGTTCATGCGCGGCACAAACGCCAACCACACCAAAGTGATGGTTGACGGCATTGATGTCAGCGATCCCACCAACGTCGATGGCTCACTGGACTTCAGCAGGTTTCTGACCCAGGACATCCAAACGGTTGAGGTTCTCCGGGGACCTCAGAGCGGGCTGTATGGCTCCGACGCCATCGGTGGTGTGATCAACATCATCACGAAAAGCGGAGCGGGACCCGCGCAGCTCACCGCGACGGTACAAGGAGGCTCGTTTGCCACTTTCAACCAGGCGGCGGGAGTGAGCGGCTCGGCCGACCGATTCCATTACGCGGCGAACGTGGAACACTTCCATTCCGGCTCGACACCGGTAACGCCGCTGGAGTTGCTTGCACCGGGCGAGCCGCGCAATAACGACTACTACGACAATCTCGGCGCCTCAACCAAGCTCGGGTTCGACGTAACCAGCCAATTCGACCTCGGGCTCGTGGCTCGATACACAGACAGTCACCTGCGCCTGACGGCCGATGATCCGTTCACCTTCCCGTCAACACCGGAAGCACAGCAGAGCGCAACCAATACTCACCAGGTGTATACACGCGCCACCGCGCACGTACGCACGACGGACGGAACCTTCGAAGAGACATTAGGCGTCGCCTACAGTCTACTGGACTCCTCCCAGTTCACCCCGCCGGCAGACGGCCCACCGGGTTATTTTTCCGGCGAGCGCGTAAAAATCGACTGGCAGGGCAATGTGAAGCTCGCCAGCTCCCAGCTGCTGGTGATCGGCGCCGAGCACCAACGCGATGAGCTGCGCTCACCCGTCTCAGCGGCTCAAACCATCGATTCCGGCTACGCCGAGCTGCAGTCGGGATTCAACGATGTTCTGTTTGATACGCTCAGTGTGCGCTACGACCACAATGATCGCTTCGGGGGACGGGTCACCTACCGCCTGGCGCCGGTCTATGTCATCAAAGGGACGGGAACCCGTCTCAAGGCCAGTGTCGGGACCGGCTTCAAGGCACCGACGCTCGATGAGATGTTCCATAGCTACCCGGTCTTCGGTTTCTTCGCCAATCCCAACCTCGGGCCCGAAAGCAGCCACGGCTACGATATTGGGTTCGACCAGACCCTGGTCAACGGCGCGATCTCGTTCGGCGCGACATACTTCCGCAACAACATCAGCAATCTCATCAGCAACAACGCCGACTTCTCGTCGTACGCCAATGTTGGGCGCGCCCGAACCGAAGGTATCGAGAGCTTCTTGGCCTATCAAGCCACCAAAGCCATCGCGCTGCGGTTTGACTATACCTACACCGAAGCCACCGACGAGATCCTCGATCAGGAGCTGCTGCGAAGACCGAAGCACAAAGCCTCGCTGAACGCCGACTGGCAAGCCACCCGCCGACTGTCATTCCACACAACCGTGCTGAGCGTGGGTGACTGGGCGGATGGCAACCGGAATTTCTCCATTCCGCGCTTGCGTGCGCCGGGCTACACGACCGTCGATGCCGCGGCCAATTTCGCTGTTACCAGGAGCCTGACCCTGTTCGGGCGGGTCGACAATCTCTTCAACCGCCGCTACCAGAACCCCACGGGATTCATGCATCCCGGCGTGGGTGCCTACGCTGGAGTGAAGCTGAGTCTTTGATCAGAGGACGCGGCAGCAGTTGCGGCCGTCGTCTTTCGCGCGATAGAGCGCGCGATCCGCGCGATCGAAGATGGTTTCCGGGGTGTCATCACCCCGGAAAATCGTGATTCCGCAGGATGCGGTCACGACCACCGGCTTATTGTGGAAATGAAACCCCAGCTTCTCGATGCCGGTGCGAATCTTGTCGGCCGTCGCCGCAGCTTGCGAGGCGTCGGTGCCCGTGAGGATCATCACGAATTCCTCACCACCATAGCGCGCCACGAAATCCGTCCCGCGCACGTGCTGAGCGAGATGTTGCGCAATTATCCGCAACACCTTGTCACCGGCACTGTGTCCGTAGGCGTCATTGATCTCCTTGAACCTGTCGATATCCCACGCCAGCACGCAGACAGGAGTGCTCTCGCGCTGCCATCGCATGAACTCGTGCCGGAGACGCTCGTCGTAGGCGGCGCGATTGGGAATACCCGTGAGGGCGTCGATCATGCGCAGGGATTGCTCCTCCTGGAGACTCTTGTGCAGTCCGTGGATCTCGCGCTCGAGATCCGAGACTCGAAGTCGCATCCGTTGAGTGCGATCGAGTTGCGCCGAGACCCGCGCCCCTTCGCGCGCACGAAATTCCTGGAGGTGGCTCGTAATGACATTGAGACGACCGCGCACGCGCTCCCGCAACGAGCCGACGTCATCACCCCGCTGTATGTCCGCATCCAGACTGCGAACCTCACTCATCACCGCGCGATCGAACTGCTGGGAACTCGCCTGTGAGTTTTTCTGATCAGCCACATCGCTAGCGAGATAGTTGGCGATTTCAGCGAGCCGATTGTCCATCTGTTGGAGTAGCTCTTCGATCTCCCGCTTCTCGCGCATGAGATTTGCACGCTGCTCGCCAACCAGTCGGGCGACTCGCTCGAGACCTGCCGCGAATTCATCGGGCGTCAATGGCCCCCGCGAGCGCTCGCAGAGCTCAGTCAGTGCCGGACGCAGCTCCGGTAAACGCGCGAGTCGCTCCAGCACCGCGACAATGACCGACTGAACCAAGGTGTCGCGCTCGAGTGGATCGACCACACCGGCCGAGCCCGGCTCCGGAGGAGTGCGCTCGAGCGCGCAGTCCAGTGGTGGAACATAACCGGCGAAGGCCAGAGCACGCGAAGTGGTCGTGGCGCCGGTAGTTCCCTCTGACTCCACGTTATCCAAGGCGGCGATCGCCTGGGACAGAGGATCGAGGCATTGTTCGAGCGCATTCAGCTCCCCGCGCCCACGAACGACCTCACTGACTCTGCGGAGCTGCGCATCGAGCGGGGTCGCACGGCCACGGGCCGCCAGGCAGAGACGACCGATGACGCGACGCAGCGTAACTTCGATTTGCGCCCAGCGCGCCTCGCTCGCCTCGAGCTGCGCAACAGCATCAAAGTACTTCTGCCGAAGATCGACGTCTCGTTTCGCCAGTGGGTCCATGGCGCAATTATCGGCATCGCCAGGCCGGGCCTGGAGAACGCTTGAGCATTTTTCATACGCATATCGGTACTGCGTCACAGCTTTGCCGTCCGCCTTGCGCGTTATAGCGATTCGCGCCAAGGGTGTCATGCGTTCCCAACTAAGGGTTTTCCGTCAGGGCTCCTTCCATGTCGATCTCCAGCGCGACGAGAAACCGTGAAACCATGTTGTAAGTGGCAATGACGCCGACGAGCTCGACGAGCTGGCGCTCGTCCGCCAACACGGAACGGACTCGCTCGAATGTTGTATTGCTAACCTTTACGTCACGGGTCATCTCGACAGACAGTCTCAACACCGCCCGTTCGCTGTCATCGAACCCGGGCGGATATTCGTCGCCGGATGGCGACAGCGCTTGGAGCGCTGCCATTTGCCGGTCGGTACCACCGGCACGAAGCCACTCCGGGGCGTGCTGCGCGAATTCGTACTCCGCACCATTCAACACGGCCACCGCACAGATCGCCAGCTCGCGCAACTTGGGGGACAAAGCAAGCTCGGTCCGGACCGCTCCCAGATGGGCATTCCAACCAGCGGCGAACGGCGGGCTTCGCAGGAGCAGGCGATCGAGATTCAGGAGCCGGCCGCCCCGGCGGGCGCGGATCCGGGCTGCCAATTCGGCTTCCGGCGCATCCGCCGGCTCACGGTAGGGAGTAACACGACTCATGGTCGGCAGGGCACCCGCGGAGCGCGGACCTCCGGCTCGATCGAAGTGAGCTCATAGGAGGAGCAGACGCTGGCAGCATCGAGATATCGAGCGTGCAAAGTGCAAACACCCTCCGCGGCACGAACCGCGCCGTATGCCGATCCCAATGTGCGCATTCCCGGCAGAATAGGCCAACGGCGCCGTGACTGCCAGTGGCCTCGATGGTACCGGACCATCATAACCGTCTGACCTATGTTGATAACTGTTGGATTTCGCAACATGCCGCGGAATCAACTTTCTCACCAACCAACAGTCAGCCCGCGGCCACGCCCGGGAGCCGTGCCGGCCTGCGCCGCGCCACTGCGGGCACGAATGTCGCAGCTCGCGGCATCGCTACGGTCAGGTTTGGCATCGCTCCCAGTGCGCAGGCTGGCGCTCGAGGTGCGCGACTGTATTTTCGTACAGGCCGGTGCTGTGGATCGCAAACCCGCATACGCGGCACGGTACGTGCTCTGCAGCTGATCCAGGTTAATGTTGGAGCTTGTATGGATCACACCTCCACCGTCGGTGGTGCCGTGGACCTCGCGTTTCCCGGAACACCGGAAATCTTCTGGGCGGCATTGGATGCGCCCGCCTGGTCCCCGGCCGCTGGGCCGCTGATCGTCCTGGCGCCGCACCCGGACGATGAGACCCTGGGCGCAGGGGGCCTCATACATACGTGGGTCGCTGTTCACAACCTTCCGGTCACCATCGTTTCCGTCACCGACGGTGAGTCCGCTTGCCCGGAAATTCCGGACCTGAGAGCGCTTCGCCGGCGCGAGCTGGACCTCGCGCGCCAGGATCTCGCCACCGCAGGCATCGAAGTCGTGCGGTTGGGCATTCCTGATGGGCAAGTGGAGCATCATCGCCAAGAGCTCGTCGAGGCTTTGCGGCGGGTCACTCCCGAGGGCGCCACCATCGTCGCGCCATTCGAGCAGGACGCGCACCCTGACCACAACGAAACCGGACGAGTGGCGTGGGAGTTGGCGCGTCAGCGCGGAATTGCTCTCGCTGAATACCCCATCTGGGCTTGGCACAAAGCCACCCCTGCGATCTTCAAAGACCGGCGGCTCGGCCGTTTCGATCTGACTCCCGCGGCCCAGGAAGCCAAGCGGCGTGCGATACGCCGCTTCGACTCCCAACTACGCGACCGGCCAGGCGGCGCCATCGTTCCCCCGAGCGTACTCGAGCATTTCAACCGGCCCTACGAGATGTTTGTGCTGGAGTAACGCCAGGCACGCAAGGCCCGGCCCGGACGTCTGCCCTACTGGCGTTGGATCTTGCTCTCCAGCCAACGCGCCGCCTCACCCGGCGCGACCCGGTTCGTGTCACGGTCGACCATGTAGTTGGCCTCGCGCATCACATCGATCGGGATGGCCCCGACGAGCGGCCCAAGCGCGCGCCGTAACAGGGGATCGGCAGCGCGCGCCGGCGAGAGCAGGACGATGGCATCGTACGGAGGAATGACCTGTTTCGGATCCTCCAACACGACCAGATCGTACGCACGGATCCGGCCATCGCTGGAAGCCGCGGAGATGACATCCACTTCGTTAGTCGCCACCGCTTTGTATAGAAACGTCGGTTGGAACTGCCGCTGTTCCCGGAATCGCAGCCCGTACTTGTCACGCAGGTCGCGCCATTCCGAGCGCGCAAAGAACTCGAAGTCACCGCCGATGCGTAGCTCGGGGGCATGCATTGCCAAGTCGGAGATCGTGTGAATGCCCAGAGACTCGGCGCGCTCGCGCCGCATCGCCAGCGCATAGGCATTCTCGAACCCAAGGGCGCCCAGTACCACCACACCGTGGTCCTTGCGAAGCTGCGTCGTCATGACCTGCAACATCTGTTGCCTGGGCATGGAGTCACGACGATTCATGACAGTGGTCCAGACGGTGCCCGAATAGTCGATATAGGCATCGATGCCGTTACTGGCGAGCGCCCGGAAAGCGATGACCGACCCCAGGTCCACCCGCGCTGTCGCGGGCGAGCCCTGCTTGCGGATCCTGTCCGTCATGACGGCCGCGAGAATGTATTGCTCGGCAAAATTCTTGGCGCCTACGACATACGCCGGTTGTCCGGCCACGGCCAGCGAGCCCGCCACCGCCGCGCCAACACCCCCCAACAACGCGCTCAGACCGAGCCAGGCCAGCCGCGGCCTGCGGGTTGCGATACCAGCCTCGATCAAGCCGAGCAGTTGGTCCGCAACCAGCGCCAAGGCTACCGCGGCCAGGCATCCAAACAACACCGAGACCCAATCCTCCACCTGCAAGCCCGAGAAAATGTAGTTGCCGAGGCTCGTCTGGCCGACCGGCGTCGACAGCGTTGCTCCGCCGATGACCCATACGGCCGCGGTACGCACGCCTGCCATCAAGACCGGCGCCGCCAGCGGCAGCTCGATGCGCAACAGCCGCTGCCGGTTCGTCATCCCAACTCCGCGTGCGGCTTCGATGACCGCCGGATCGAGGTTCGTCAGCCCCGTCACCCCGTTGCGCAGGATCGGCAGCATCGAATACAGCGTCAGAGCCAGCAATGAGGGCAGGAATCCCAGCGCCGAGAACCCATGTCCGAACAGGTGCTCCCAGACGGTGGAGACCGCGAGCAACAGCGGATAGAACAGCGCCAGCAGAGCCAGGCTGGGCACGGTCTGCACGATGCTGGCGAAACCGAGCACCGGCCAGCGAACCCTGGCATTACGGCTCGCCACGACCACCAGCGGCAGGCTGATCAGAAAGCCCAGCGCCAGAGCCGCGGCACTCAACAGGACATGTTGGCCGAGATAGTCCGGCAGCAAGCGTGCGGCCGCGGCGAACCGCTCACCCACGCGCGGCCCGCTCCTGCATCAGGATCCGCACACGCTCGGCCTGCCGGCGCGGCATGTCCATCAGGGCCCGCACGCCCGGATCAGGATGCTCAGTCAACAGTTGCTGCGGCTCGCCGTCGGCGACGATCTCGCCCTGACGCACCACAATGATCCGATCTCCTAACAGAACCGCCTCCATCACGTCATGCGTGACCATTACGGTGGTCAAGCCCATCCGCTCGTGCAAGCGCCGATACTCCGAGCCGAGCGTGTCGCGCGTAACCGGGTCGAGCGCGCCGAACGGCTCGTCCATGAGCATGATGTGGGGCCGGGCGGCGAGCGCGCGCGCCACCCCGACGCGTTGCCTTTGCCCGCCGGACAGCTCCGAAGGCATCCGAGTCAGGTAAGTGCGAGGCAACTCGACGAGATCGATCAGCTCGGCCGTACGCGCATCGATCTGCTCGCGCGACCAACCCAGCAACACGGGTGTGATACCGATGTTCTCCGCCACGCTCATGTGCGGAAAAAGGCCGATACCCTGGAAGACGTAGCCGATGCGTCTACGCAGGCTGTACCCGGCCATTCCCTGGACGGACTCGCCGTCAACGCTCACGGCTCCCTGATCGGGCTCGATGAGCCGATTGATCATTTTGAGCAGCGTGGTCTTGCCAGACCCGGAGTCCCCGACCAGCGCCACGAAGGTTCGCGCCGGGATGCTGAAGGTCACATCGCGTACGGCGAAATCGCGTCCCTCGTCGAATGACTTCGACACGCCCTCAAAAGCGATCATGCGTGTTTTTTCTGTCAGTCCGGCTGCCGGGACGGCAGTGTATAGGATTGCCCGCAGGCGGCATAATCCCGCCGGGCCCATACGATGAGAGGAGCTGTGACTCATGAAGATCAAACGACGCGGATCGGCTGCCTGGAAAGGCGGGTTGAAGGACGGCAGAGGCAGCATCACGACGGAGAGTGGCGCGCTACAGGCCTATCCCTACGGCTTCGCGAGCCGCTTCGAGGGCCAACGCGGGACGAACCCGGAGGAGCTCATCGGCGCGGCTCACGCGGGCTGCTTCACCATGGCCCTGTCACTCATTCTGGGTGAGGCGAAGCTCGTGGCTGACCAGATGGATACTACGGCGGAAGTCACGCTGGAGCAGGTGGAAGGGGGCTTTGCGATCACCGCCGTTCACCTTACCCTCAAGGCCAAGATCCCCGGGACCAACCAAGCCACGTTTGAGCAGCTCGCCGCGAAAGCCAAAGCAGGCTGTCCGGTCTCGAAGCTCCTGAAGGCCGAGATTACGCTCGATGCCACACTCGTGAGCTGAGCTCAGGCAACGGTCACGCGAAGGCGTTCGGGCCTTCGCGGGCTGAACGCCTAGCGGATGAGGCCGCGCAGCCTGGCCAGGTCATCATGACGTGTCTCCAGGTCGGACCGCCGGGCGGCGACCCGTAGATCCCGCAAAGTCTCCAGTGAGCGCAGCAGAACCGGCAACGGTGGCCCGCTTGCCGTAATGCCCTGCAGATTCTCTTCGGGAAGCTTGCCCGCGGGCTGCTCGATGAAGCGCTTCACCAACATATCGTGGTGTTGACGGGCAGTCTGCGCGAACAGGTCGCAGATTTCGAGAAACGCGCGCGCGTTCTGCTGAAACCAGTCAGTCTCGGCGGCAGCCGCTACTGCGAGCAGCTCATCCAGCAAGCTCCTGTAGCTCATGCATTCGCGCAGCCGCGCCTGATCCTGGGGCAGCATGAACAACATCTTGTCGACGAGCAGCTGCGCATAATAGGGATCGTTGGCCCGGCACAGACCGAGCAACAGATCGATCTCGTTGATGCCGGAGAAGTCGCCGGCATTGGCGCCACGATATTCCTGGCGTCCAATCCGGTAAGGCTTGTAATAGGGACGAACGCAATAGAAGAATCGGTCGACATCGAGCTGCGTGAACAACTTGTCGTTGCTGCGGATCGCGTCGTTGAGCGCGCGTTTGGCCGCATCGAACAGTACATCGTTCACGGGACTGGAAATCCCTAGCGGCACGATTCGCATCAAGGCATCGGCCGCACGTTGGAATGCAAGGATGCCGCGCGTGTTCTCGTCAATGAAAAGGAACTCGTCGGACAACGACGTGAAGCTTTTTCGCACCCCCGCCAGCGCCATGTTATGAGTGGTAAGATGTGCCGTCGCGAAGCGCGGCACCATCCCGAGAGAGGCGCCGACGTGCATCGCGAGTGAGGACGCTTCGGGAAACGGCGACCGCTCCTCCCTGGCCGGGTTGGTGAGCTCATGCCTGCGTAGCGCGCCAAGATACAATCCCACATTACCCAACACGCCGAAGGCGCTCGTGAAGCCATCGCCTGTATTGCCCTCCTTCAGCAGACCGACGATGTGCGCGCGCCCTTCCTCCCGCAACCGCTCTTTCAGAGCATCACCGACACCGATCACCCGTGCTCGATCGTCCTGGGCGAAGTACAGATCCTCCAGCTCCGTGTTGAGCGCGACAAAAGCCGTGCGGATCCAATGATCGAAGGCCTCCGCGCGCGTTCTCATGCCCATCTCGAGTCCCGCGAATTACTTTGAACCTAAAGCATTGTACCGGTTTTCAGCCCCGACCGGGGGCTTGAACTCGCCCTGGCGCTGGCTTCATCCTCGGCGTACGCAACTTGCGACCGCATCACCCACCAGACAGGATTCGTGTGCCAGCCAACGCCCAAGCCATTGACTCCCCCATCGTCGTGCTCACGACCGGCGGGACCCTCGACAAGACTTATTTTGATGCGCTCAGCGCTTACCAGGTTGGCGAATCGGTCGTGCGGCGCCTGCTCGAGATCGGCCGCGTCACCGCTGAGTTCGAGATCATCGAGCTCTTCCGGAAGGACAGTCTCGACCTCACTGCGGCCGATCGCGAGGCGGTGCGCGCGAAAGTGACCGAGCTGGCGTCCAGCCGGGTCATCATCACACACGGCACAGACACGATGACCGAGACAGCCCGCGTGCTCGCGGGTATTCCTGACAAGACGATCGTTTTCACGGGCTCGTTGTCCCCGGCGCGATTCTCGGAAAGCGACGCCACTTTCAATCTGGGCATGGCATTCGCGACCGTACAAACCGCTGCGCCCGGTGTCTATATCGCGATGAGCGGTCAAGTATTCCGCGCCGACCGGGTGCGCAAGGACCGGGCCGCGGGGCGGTTCGTGCCGATCACCTGACGGACAATGCAAATGACTCCGGAAACAGCAGCTTGGGTACAAAAGAATCTGGTCGGCTGGCCCAAGATGTCCCTGGCAGTGGCCGCTGATCTGATCACGAAGTACGGTCTGCCACAGGAAAGCAACTCCCGGCAGCTGACCTGGTACGACAACGGCCCGTGGAAGCGCACGGTACTGCACCGGGAAGAGGTCCCGCACAACTTTCCCTATCCGCACGAGGACGTCCTGGAGCAGACCCTCAATTACAAGGTGCCCGTGGCGAAAGTCGCCGACCTGGTGAGGTACGATGGCAGCCTGCTGATCGATCGCACCCGCGGCGAGCTCACCGTCCATTGCAACAACGAGCAGTCGAACATTCTGACGCTCAACATCGCAGACGACATCGTCAGGGACGAACGGACAGTGGAGCAGGCGCTCGCATACCACGCGCAGGTCGTCCGCGGCGTGCAGATCGGTGAGCCGGAAACCTATCCGGTCAAGCTGCGTTTCAAAGCACCTCGACTCGCGAGCGACACTGCTGATCCGGATGATGAGGCCCCGCTACTCAAGCATCTCAACCAATAGACTGGCCAATTAGACCCGGAGTACCGACCGTGGACATGAACGACCAGGATGAAAGCCGCAACGTTGAAGACGTGCGCGGCTCGAGCGGCGGCTTCCGCCCCGTACATGGCATCAGCCTGGGCACGGTGGTGATTGCCCTCGTAGCGGGCTGGGTATTTGGCATCAACCCGCTACAGATCCTGGGTTTGCTGAGCGGGGGCGGCACATCGAGCGTGCAGACGGGTCCCCCGCCGGCGGCCACGCCTGTCGACTCGAATGACCCACAGGTGAAATTTGTCTCCCAGATCTTGCGCAGCACCGAGCAGGTCTGGGGCGACGTCTTCCAGTCGATGGGCCGCACCTACGAGCAGCCGAAATTGCGCCTGTATCGCGACAGCTACCCTACGGCGTGCGGCCTGGGTGAGGCTGCCGCCGGTCCCTTCTACTGTCCCCAGGATCGTATCGTCTATCTCGACCTGAGTTTCTTCGATCTCATGACGAGGCAGCTCGGCGCTCCAGGACAATTCGCGCACGCGTATGTCATCGGCCACGAAGTGGGCCATCACGTGCAAAATCTTCTCGGGACGATCGAGCACGTGGACGCGCTCCGCTCGAGCGGCAGCGAAGCTCAATCCAACGCGTTGAGTGTCAGACTCGAGCTGCAGGCGGACTGCTTCGCCGGCGTCTGGGCCGCAAAGGCCCAACACGAGCGCGGTTGGCGCTTCGAGCAAGGCGACGTCGAAACCGCCGTCAACGCCGCGGCCCAGATCGGCGACGATACCCTGCAACGCAAATCACGCGGGACCGTAGTACCGGAAACTTTCACTCACGGCACCAGCGAGCAACGGGTCAACTGGTTGAAAAGAGGCCTCGAAACAGGGGACCTCAAAGCCTGTGATACTTTCGCCAACCCCGCTGGCCGCTGAAGCCGCTTCCGGCAGCCGCGCTCAACTCTCCTTGCCCTGTGCCCACGCCGCGAACTCCTCGAACTCGATGCCACCATCGCGGTTGGTATCGATGGCATCGAACCCGATCTGACATTCCTCCGTGGTCATGTTCTCGTCCAGGTTGCTCATGAACCGGATGAACTCGCCCAGAGTCAGGAGCCCGTCATGATTGAGGTCGTTGGCATCAAAGTCCTCGCGTAGCCGGGCGCGCTCTTCCGCGCCCGGTCGAACATAGTCGAGGGTAGTTCTATCGCGCGTCTTTTCACGCATGAGAGTGCATCTCCCGGCTGCGGGTCCGCGCGGCCTTGCGCGCAGCCGCAGAGCGTTCTGCCGGCCCTTTGGTGCGGACAGCTTTGCGCGCGGCCGCCGATCGCTGAGTGGCAGAGCGTCGACTTGCCGCAGAGCGTGCTTGCTTGGAAAGCGCGCTACGCGAGGCCGCCGAGTGTCCTTCGCGCTTCAAAGCCTGTGAGGTGGCGCGAGAGCGTTTGGTGGAAGACTTCGCGCGCGCCGGTGCACCATGACCGCGCGCGTAAGCGCGGGCTGCACTTTTGCGTGTCCTCTCCGAAGTGGCTCCCTTCTTTGGAGGCTTCAGGTCAACTCCCGCACGCCGCGCCTTCGACAAACCGATGGCGATAGCTTGCTTGCTGGAACGGGCCCCATGCTTACCCTCACGGATGTGTTCCATTTCCTCACGCACGAACTCCCCCGCTTGAGTGCTTGGCGCCTTACCCGCGCGCTTGTCTCTACGAGCCCGCTCGATCGTTCGCTGTTCTGGCATGTGACTCTCCGCTTCAGGCGGCACGCACTGCCGCTCATCGGAAAGCTATAGGGAAGAGATACTGAAGTCTGTCGTTCGCCCGCCGCAGCCGTGTGTCAGAAGCTGCCTACACGAGCCGTTTCAATTTCGACAGCCCTCCTGTAGAAACCAAGCATGACATACCGTACCCCGTTGGCATTTCTCCTCTCGATCCTGGTCACCCAGATCTGCGCCGCAGGCGGCGGCATGCGGCCGGAAGTGTCCGAGCATGGCATGGTGGCGAGCGTGCATGAGCTCGCATCACGCGCTGGGGTGGAGATGATGCAAGCTGGCGGAAACGCTGTGGATGCCGCCGTCGCAACAGGCTTCGCGTTGGCCGTCGTGCACCCTTCCGCCGGAAATCTCGGCGGCGGCGGATTCATGCTCACCCGCTCCAGTAATGGCGAGACTCATTTCATCGACTTCCGGGAAACCGCACCGGGGAAAGCCACTGCGACCCTGTATCAGGATGCGCAGGGGAACGTCATTCCGAAACTGAGCACCATCGGCTACAAATCGGTTGCTGTTCCCGGCTCGGTAAAAGGGCTGGTCTACGCCGAGGCGCACTACGGCAAGCTGAACCTCGCGCGCGTAATGCAGCCCGCCATAAGGCTCGCGCGGCAGGGTTACACTTTGAGTTGGAGCGATGCGCGCGCCATGTCCCAGGACGCCGGTCTGGCGCAGTTTCCGGACTCGCGGCGTATTTTTCAGAACAACGGCAAAGGCTGGCATCAGGGCGACATCTTCAAACAACCCGAGCTGGCCCGCACCCTGGAGCGGATCGCCGCCGCGCCTGAAGACTTCTACACCGGCAAAATGGCGCGCGAGCTCGCCACCTTCGTACAGCAAGGCGGGGGTCTCATCACTACCGAGGACCTCGGCCAGTACGAGGTGAAAGAGCGCAGTCCGGTGCGAGGTACTTATCGCGGCCTGCAGATCATCAGCGCACCTCCGCCCTCCTCCGGCGGCATCGCATTGCTGGAAATTCTCAACATTCTGGAGGGCTACGATCTCGCCAAGGCCGGGCTCGACTCGGCCGCGTCCGTGCATCTCATCGTCGAAGCCTATCGGCGCGCATTTTTCGATCGTGCGCAGTTCCTCGGCGACCCGGAATTCAGCGACCTTCCCGTGCTGCAACTCACTGACAAGTCCTACGCTGCCGCCTGGCGCAAATCGATCGATCCGACACAGGCCAGCAACTCCACGGCGTTGACGCGCCCGCCGGTCTCCTCGGCTCTGGCCCAGTATGCGGCAGCCCATCCGGTCGCCGGTGCACCCGCAGAAGGCAACCATACGACTCACTACTCGGTGGTCGATGCGGACGGCAACGCGGTCGCCGTCACCACTACTCTCAATGGCAATTTCGGCTCCAAGGTGACGGTTGGTTCCCTCGGCTTTCTGCTCAACGACGAGATGGACGATTTCTCATCCAAGGCCGGCGCTCCCAACATGTTCGGGCTCATTCAAGGCGATGAGAATGCCATCGCTCCGCACAAACGGCCGCTCTCGGCCATGACGCCGACCATCGTCCTGCGTGACGGTAAGCTGTGGCTGATACTCGGGACCCCGGGCGGTCCCACGATCATCACCACGGTAGCCAACACACTCATCAACGTGGAGGACTATGGCCTGGACATCCAACAGGCAGTAAACGCCCCACGCTTTCACGAGCAATGGATGCCGGACCGCGTCCTGCTGGAGCGCAATCGGTTCTCGCCCGATACCCTCGCTCTGCTCCAGGAGCACGGCTACAACCTCACCTTCGGCGGTGGCGGCGACGGCGAATGCATCGAGATCGATCTGGAGAGCAACCTCCGCCTGGGCGCCAGCGATTCGCGCAACGACACCGGGAAAGCCGTAGGCTACTGATCCGCCGGCAGAGTGCTATTCTGAGCGCGTCTACTACGGAAGCGCGGACCATGGCCAACGACACCTTTCCCATCGATCTCGGCAAATTGCAGCCACTGAAGCTCGATCCTGCTGTCACCACATTGACGGACGAGCAGAAAGCGACGCTCAAGCACAATATCCAGCTCTGTCGAGACACCATCGTGTTCTTCACGGCACTGGCTGGAGCGAAAGGTTTGTCCGGGCACACGGGCGGTGCCTACGACACCGTTCCCGAAGTCATGATCCTCCGCGCCTTCATCGCCAACGGCGCCCCGATCGTGCCCATCTTCTTCGATGAGGCCGGACATCGCGTGGCCACCCAGTATCTGTTGAGCGTGCTGAACGGCGCGATGCCGGCCGAACGCCTGTTGCATTATCGCGAGTTCGACAGTGGTCTGCCGGGCCATCCTGAGCGTGGCCTGACCCCCGGCCTGGACTTCTCCTCCGGGCGCCTCGGCCATCTCTGGGCGTATTGCAATGGGGTGGCCATGGCAAACCCGGGCAAGGCGGTCATCCTGCTCGGCTCCGACGGCAGCCAGATGGAAGGTGACAACGCCGAGGCGGCTCGACTGTCCGTCGGCAAACAGCTCAATGTGAAAGTGCTGGTCGATGACAACAACGTCACCATCGCCGGCCATCCACAGGAATACATGGTGGGCTATGACCTGACGCGGACGCTCGCGGGCTACGGGTTGGAGACGGCGACGACCCTGGGTGAGGATCTGGACGCGCTTTATGTCGACCTCTGCCGCGCGTTCTCCGATCAGAAGCCACACGCCGTAGTGATCAAGAGGCCCATGGCCGTGGGGATTCCCGGCGCCGAAGGCAGCCCCAAGGCGCACGAGGTTTTCGAGAAAGAGGTCGCCATTCATTTCCTCGAGCAGCGCGGTGGGTACGAGAAGGCAATCGAGCTGTTGAAGGAGGCCAAGCCCTCCAAGAGCCCGCTCACTTACAAAGGCTCCAGCGGTGCCGGGAAAAACCGCGATGACTTCGGCAAGATCATCAACGAGATCCTGGACGGGATGAGCGAGGCGGAACGCATCGCCAGCGTACGCGTATTCGACAATGATCTCGAAGGGTCGCAAGGCCTGCACCACGTGCGCAAGAAACACCCCGAGGTGTTCGTTCGTGGCGGCATCATGGAGCGTGGCAACTATTCCGCGGCGGCCGGGTTCGGCTCGACGGAGGGAAAGCAGGGCGTCTACGCGACCTTCAGCGCCTTTCTGGAGATGTGTGTCAGCGAGATCACCATGGCACGGCTGAGTTTCGCGAACGTACTCGCGCACTTCAGCCATAGCGGCGTGGACGATATGGCGGACAACACCTGCCATTTCGGAATCAACAGCATGTACGCCGACGGCGGACTGACGCCCGTGCATGGAGAAGATACGACGCGGTTGTATTTCCCCGTGGACCAACACCAGTTTGCCGCCTGCGTGAAGCGCATCTTCAAGGACCCGGGACTGCGTTTCGTTTTCAGCACGCGCGCTGCCGTGCCCGACATCCTCGGGGAGGACGGCAAGCCGTTGTATCAGGGCAAGCCCTTCGAGCCGGGCAAGGACCACATCGTGCGGGCAGCCCCCGCCGGCGGCGGTTACGTCGTCGCCTTCGGTGAAACGGTCTATCGCGCGTTGGACGCCGTGCTGCGCTTGCAGGAGCAGGGTATCAAGGTCGGACTGATCAATAAGCCGACCCTCAACGTCGTCGACCCACAGATGATGAAGACCCTGGCCGGAGTCCCGTTCGTTCTCGTCGCGGAAGGCTGGAACGTGAAGACGGGCCTGGGCAGCCGTTTCGGCAGTTACCTGTTACAGGCCGGCTTCAAGGGCCGCTATCACCACATCGGTACCCACCGCGAAGGCGCCGGAGGCCTGTGGCAACAGATGGGCCATCAAGGCGTCGACTCCCAAGGTATCGAGAAAGCGATCCGGCCATTGTTGTAGACGAGCCGTTGTAGGCGAGCCGTACAGGCTCAACCGCCTGCCGGTGCTCCAGCGCAGCGCGCAGCACTCGAGCACCGGCACTGGCGAAGTCAGGTCAACCGCGATCGGACTTGACTGCCTTCGCGCGCTCCTTGGCGAGTTTGAGCTCCGCGTTGGCCTGGTCCTTACAGGTCTTCTGCGCATTGCCGGCGAGCGCTTCGCACTTGGCCAGTGCGATCTTGTTCTCGCCTTCCGCTTGCGTCATCGCATCGTTCGCGGCCGCATCGACTTCTCTTTGGTTCGCCTTATCGACATCCTTGACCACATCGTTGGTGATCGCAGCATCGGCCTTGTCTTCTTTCTCCGCCGCTCGTTCGTCTTTCTTCTCGGCGTCAGCGGTTGCTTTGGCCACATCACGCTGCACCTTCTCAGGTGACTCGGCCTTGTTGCACCCTGCCAACATCAACATAGCGGCAGCAGCCGCTGCCCACAACATAGTAACCTTCATAAAGGCACTCCCCTTTCTGCCTGTGTACCCACCTTCAGCAAGGGGTGTGCCGTACCGGTAAGCGAGGGCCTTAGCTCCCCCGTCGGCTCGCCTCGAACAGGAACCACACACGGCGCTCGGTCTCGTCGATCCAGTTCTCGATGAGGCTGGCGGTCGCAATATCCCGCGCCTCGTCCACTACGTCGTGCACCTCACGCAGCCGCGCCGCCAGGGACTGATTGTCCTCGCGGAGCTCGGCCAGCATGTCCGCCGGATCCACGTAGTCTGCGTCGTTATCTTTGACTCGCTGCAAGCGGGCGATGTGGCCGATAGAGCGCAATGTGGAGCCCCCGACCTTGCGGATACGTTCCGCGATCGGATCGGCCATCGCGTAGATCTGGTCGGACTGCTCATCGAGCAATAGATGGTAGTCACGGAAATGCGGACCACTCATATGCCAATGGAAGTTCTTGGTTTTCAGGTACAGCGCGAACACATCCGCCAGAATCGCATTCATAGCGCCACTGATGTCGGCGGAGGCCTTGGCGCCCAGGTCGGTGGGCGTCACCAGAGGAGCTTTCCGTCGTTCCTTGAGCTCGGTCTTCTTCGCGTCTTTCGTTGCCATGAGGGTGCCTCGGAAGGGATTGGGGGGTCAGACAAAGAGTCGGAGCATGCTGCAGCCAGGACTGTCTGTCTGGTATCGATCGACCATCCCTTAACGGGAGCGCTGCTTGCGACTACCTTTTCATGGCTGATCAACCCTCCGCCTCACTGCTCGCTCATGGCGCCGAGCAGCTGAGCCTCGTGACTGTGGACGCCTACAACGCGGAGCTACGGAGCTCGGAAGGTTTCGTGGGCGATCGGGCGAGCAAACGCGCCTTTGTGAGCATGCTGGATGACTGGCGCGAGCGGGTCCGTCAGGCCGGAGGCGACCCCTTTGGGGACACGCCAACCGAAGAGATCAGCAAGAAGCAGCTCGATAAGGTGCTCTCGCAAGGGGATGCCGAGGCCGCGGGCATCATTCATGGGGCCATCGAGGAGTTCTCACAGGAATTCGCGCAAGTGATCCGGCGCTTTCTGCGCTTGAAAAGCTGGAAGGACACGCAGTGCATCGTTGTAGGCGGCGGCTTGCGCCAAAGCCGCATCGGGGAGCTGGCCATCGGCCGCACCGCCGTACTGCTGAAGTCAAACGGCTTTGAGGTCGAGCTCAAGCCAATCACCCATGAGCCGGATCACGCCGGGCTCATAGGGTGTGTGCAACTCCTTCCCGCCTGGATCCTCTCTGGCCACGACAGCATCCTCGCCGTCGACATCGGCGGCAGCAACATCCGGGCGGGGATCGTCGAGTTGAATCTCAAAAAGGCGGACGACTTTTCGGCGGCCGAGGTCGGTCGTTTCGAGTTGTGGCGTCACCGGGAGGATAGTCCGGATCGCGAGGATGCCGTGGCGCGGCTCATCGAGATGCTCGAGGGGCTCCTCAAGCGCGCCAACAAGGATGACCGCAAACTGGCCCCCTTCATCGGTATCGGTTGTCCCGGAGTCATCCGCCCGGACGGCACGATCGATCGCGGCGGCCAGAACCTACCGGGCAACTGGGAGGCAAAAAGCTTCAACCTGCCACAATTGCTACGCGAGGCAATTCCCCGCATCGGCGATCATGAGACGTTGGTTGTCATGCACAACGACGCCGTCGTACAGGGGCTGAGTGAAGTGCCCTTCATGCGCGATGTCGAGCATTGGGGCGTGTTGACGATCGGAACAGGGCTCGGCAACGCGCGGTTTACCAACCGTGACGAGGAGAAATAACTCTACCGGGACAGGCGCACGCGATACCGTGAGTTGAATCGTACGGGCTGGCAGGCGCGATAGACCGCGACCATCATCCGGCTCTGCGCGAGAAACGCACTCACGCGCTCCACCGAATCCAGACGCTGTGAAGCGGCGAGAATCGCCTGCTGCGCGGTCTCTGTGCTTTTGGTCTGGCCCATGGGTCCTCCGGTCTCCATCGAGCTCCAGTGTAGCGGCCCGGCGAGCGCCGACCGTCGACTCACTCACAGGATTGCAAAAGTTCCGCGCTGCGAGCCACTTATCGCGATGCAACTACCTGAATCCTCTAAAAAAGTTACTCGCATCGGGATTTGCGTTCTGCTGGCTGCGGTCGCCGCCGGCATGGTCCTCGTGCTGCTGGCGCTGGCTTTGCTGGACGGCAATCAGCTGCGGGGGCCATTGGCCGAGCGAATCTCGAAGCATTATGGGCGGGACATCCGCATTGCCGGACCGCTGCAGGCACGCCTATTTTCGCTTCATCCAAGCTTCATCGCCGAGCAGGTGACGATCGGCAATCCGCCGTGGATTCCACCGGGCACCATGGCGCACATCGGCAAGCTGACCGTCAGCTTCGATCTGCCCTGGAACGGTCGACCCTTCGCTTTACGTGTATTGAAGCTCGAAGGGCTGGACCTGCTGTTGAAGCGCGATATCGACGGCCATGCCAACTGGTATTGGAAGGCGCCCGGAACCCTCCCGGGCAAGGGCGCGCCCCTCGTCTATAGCCTCTCGATACCGGACGCTCACGTCACACTCGATGACGAGCGCCGCCACCTCGAGTTCGTGGGCACACTGACCACCCAGGACGCGGATACGGCGGCGGATGCCGCAACGCTGAAAATTGCAGTGAAAGGGCACCTCAACGGCAGGGCTTTCGCGATGAGCGTCACCGGCGACCCGTTGGCCACGGTCGCGCGGAACAAGCCGTATGTCTTCGAGCTGGAGGAGCACTCGAGCGGCTCGGAGCTCACGTGCCACGGGTCTCTCCTGGCGCCGTTCGACTTCAGGCTCCTCGAGGCTACCTTCGCCGCGCACGGCGCGGATCTGAAAGACCTCTATTTCCTGATCGGCGCGCTCCTACCCAACACCGGTCCCTATCGGCTCTCGGGCAAGCTCACCCGCCACTATACGACCTTCGCACTCAGGGACCTGTCGGCCTCTTCGGGACAAAGCGACATCGGCGGGACACTGGTGAGTCAGCTGTTCGAAAGCGGCAAAGCGCATACCGACATCGATCTGCATTCGCGGCGGCTGCGCATCGCGGACCTGGGGCTGCGGGCAGCAGGCCGTGCCCGGGAGCCTGCCGGCGACAAACCACCCGCTCACGGCGGCCTGCTGCTACCGGACACGCAGATCCCCCTGACCGGCCTCAGGCGCAGCAACTCCAACATCAGTTACCACGCGCAGGAGCTCGATACCGGGCGCTTGTCGTTCCGCTCGGTAGCCGGCCGGATGTCGATCGAGTACGGCGCGGTCGAAGTGCCAGTGCTCTCGGCCACTTTGCCCGATGGCAAGCTCAGCGCACATGGCAAGTTCGACGCACGGCCCGCGCAAGCGGCGGTGAGCCTGGACCTGGAGTTTTCCAAGGTGCGGGCGAGCCAATTCTTTCGCAACGGTCCTGGCGAGCCGCCGCTCGATGGGCCGTTGGACGGACATCTCGTCATCTCAGGTCGCGGCCGCTCGGTGCACGAGATGGCGGCCGGTGCCAACGGCACAGTGACCGTCTCTCTGGTTGGCGGGGTGATGCGAGCCTCTCTGGCGGAGCTCGCCGGTACCAATCTGCGCTCGCTGGAGTTGATGCTCAGCAAGAGCAAGAAGGAAGCCGCGATCCGTTGCGCAATAGCGAGCTTGCAAGCTCGCAACGGCACCCTGGTTGCACGGCAGCTCATGATCGATACGGATCGAATGCTCATCACCGGCGGCGGAGCCATTCAACTCGGAACCGAGACCCTCGACCTGCAGATCCAGGGCGAGCCCAAGCACTTGCGGCTGTTGCGCTTGAGCGGCCCCCTGTTGATTCAAGGAAGCCTCGCCCATCCCGAGGTGAAAATCGACAAACACGATCGCAAGCTCGAGTTGATCGATCCGGGCCGCGCCAAGGACGGCGGTTGTGCACCCACCTGAGGGCCTGTCACTCACCGCTGCCGCTCGCGAGCGAGCCTGAATCGCGCCCCTGGCGGCGCCCCGCGCGAATCGGAGCGCCGCCGCTGGCTTCCTACTTGGCGACCCCGTTGTGCTTCTTGCGAAAGATGCGCGAGCTCTGGCGATTCTCGGAGCGCTGGATGCCGCGCTGCTCACGGGCACCCACGTGGCCGTTCGCGGCGGCATTCGCCTCACGGCCATTGACGCGTGCCTGTCCGCGCTCGAGCTTACTCGCCTCGCGATTCGTCAGCGAGCCGTTGTCCATGCCGTTCTGGATCCGCTTCTGCTGATTGACATCGCGCTGCACGTCCGACTGCATGCGCTGCGACGACGCTGAGTTTGGATTTCCAGTCACGCCGTTATGTTTGTCAGCGTAGATCTGATTGCTCACCCGATTCTGCGCCGCGTTCAACCGCGCCTGCTCCGCGGGACTGATCGAACCGTTCTTCAGGTCGCGCGCTTCCATCTTGTCGATGTGCTGCTGCTGGCGCTCGAGCGAGCCGGCTTCCTTGGTGCTCAGCTGCCCGGACTTCAAACCCTGCTCGATGCGCTGCTGTTGATTGACATCGCGTTGCTGATCCTTCTCGGCGGTCGTGGCCTGCGCCCAGGCGGCTGTCGTCAACACGCTCATGGCGATGAGTTGGATCGTAACGGCTGTGGTCTTCATGAACCCTCCTTTCGGAAAATGTTTGCATCCTCGTACCTTGCGGTACTCGAGGATAAGAACGGCACATCCCCCGGAAAGTTGACCGCTAGCGTGTCCATACAAAAGTCTTGGGCTGGTGCGCTGCGATATGAACGCCGGATGAACCATAGAACCTGTCATGCGTTCTTGCCCTAGGTATGAGCCCACGGGTTATGGCAAAAAAGAGCACGGCGCAGCCAGAAGACATCACTGAGACTCTCGAGCCCATGGAAGCACGGCTTGCCAAGGAACTGCCGCGCGGAACGGGATGGCAGTTCGAGCCCAAATGGGACGGCTTCCGCTGCCTGGCGTTCCGCTGGCCGATGGGTGCAGCGGGGTCCGGCGAGCGCATCGAGCTACGCGCGAAATCGGGCAAATCACTGTCACGCTTCTTTCCCGAAGTGCTGCAACGGCTACAGGCTGTGCCTCACGATCGTTTTGTGCTGGATGGCGAGCTCGTGATTCCGGTCGGTCCCGCACTCTCGTTCGACGCTTTGCAGATGCGGCTGCATCCGGCGCAGAGCCGAATCCAACGTCTGGCCCGCGAGACACCAGCCACTCTCATTGCATTCGATTGCCTCCTCGGGATCGACGGTACAAACCTCCTCAATGAGCCGTTGAGTGTGCGTCGGAACGCGCTGGAACAACTCTTTGGGGCTGATGGCGACCCGATCGCACCGGGGCTGCTGCTGTCCCCTTACACGCGTAAGCACGCCGAGGCACAAAAGTGGCTCGACCGTGCGCAGGGCGCACTGGATGGTGTCGTGGCAAAAAGGATTGACGCGCCCTACCTGCCGGGGGAACGCGCCATGATCAAGGTGAAGCCCTTGAGGACAGCCGACGTAGTCGTCGGTGGCTTCCGTTATGGCGTAAACAGTGACGAAGTCGGGTCGCTACTCCTGGGCCTCTACAACGACGCGGGCCAGTTGGATCACGTTGGCTTTACTTCATCCATCCCCCGTACCGAGCGCGCAGCGCTGACTCGCAAGCTCGAAGCCCTGCGCGGACCGCCCGGCTTCAGCGGCAAGGCCCCCGGTGGACCGAGTCGCTGGAGCACGGAACGCTCCGGTGAATGGGAGCCGGTCAAGCCGCGACTCGTCGCTGAGGTCTGCTATGACCACGTGACCGGCGATCGATTCAGACATGGCACACGGCTGTTGCGCTGGCGGCCCGACAAGGCGCCGCGTCAATGCACATTCGACCAGTTACGCGCCGAAGCACGCCCCGCGAAGCTGGTGCGCCAGGTGTTACGCCCCACAACTCAACAACAGGTGCTGCATGAACCATGACCCTATACCCATAGCCCACGCTGCCCTCGTCGTCGTCGGTGATGGCAACAAAGCCTTCTTCTATCGCAACGAAGGCACACCGATGAACGTGAAGCTCGTCGTCGAGCATTTTCTCGAGCAGTCGAATCCACGCACGCGTGAGCAGGGTACAGACAAGCCGGGACGGTATGCAGGGCCGGACGGGAGCTCGCGCAGCGCCATGGAGGAAACCGATTGGCATCAGCTTGCGGAGGATCGTTTCGCGCAGCAAATCTCCATGGAGTTGTATCGGTTGGCACATGCGAATCGCTTCGCGCAGCTCATCCTCGTCGCCCCGCCAAAAACCATGGGGAGCCTGCGCCCCAGCCTGCACCAGGAGGTGACGAAACGAATCGTCGCGGAGATCCCCAAGGATCTCACCGGCCAAACGAAGGAGGAGGTCGCCCGGTTGATCTCGGGCCGCGTGGCTGGCAGCGCCTGAAGCGGCGCGGGGCCGGCCAGGGTCGGCCCCGCAACTCCCGCCTGGGCTCGAGTTATTGGTGAGGCTGACTCACCCCGGGCCGTCCGGGCGGCCCCGGCGGCATCGCGGCCAACGACTTCTTCACCTCGTTCGCGCGCTCGATGATGTAAGCCCTGATCGCCTGCGTATCATCAGTGTGCAAGGCCGAGGCGAAGGACGCCATGCCCCGCTCCGACAGAATGCCTTTCAGCACCACGGCATCGAAGCCATCCTGACTGTTCAGCAGTGGCGTGCGTGTCAGGTCCGGAAAGTTGGCGCCGCGCGTCTGGCCTCTGTCCCCGTGACAGGCGGCGCAGTATTGCGCATAGCGCTCGCTCCCAGCCCTGATCTGCTCCGCGGAGGCCGTAGAGGGCGGGGGATTCAACGGGGGGGGCGTGTATGGCTGCGCCGGCGGCAATTGCACGTTGCTGCCGAGACCAAACACCAACATGCGCGAGTAGTTCGGCGCGTAGTAGCCCCCGAGCGTGTTCCCCCCTGCACTGATGGCCACATACTGCTGACCATCGAGCTCGAAACTGATCGGCGGGGCCACCACTCCCGTCTGCGTCCCGAAGCTCCAGAGCTTCTCGCCTGTCTTCGCGTCATAGGCGCGCACTTCGTTGGCGCTGCCGCCGCCCTGGAAAACCAGGCCGGAGGCGGTCGCGAGCGCTCCACCGGTCGGTCCCTGGTTCTCCTCACCCCGCCAGACTTGCTTGCCGGCCACGGGATCCCACGCCTGCAGATAGGCCGTGAAACCTGACTTCTGGTCCGGGTGGTCCTTGTAGTAGGTAAACGGCGCCGTGAAATCCAGGCCGAGGTTGTAGCCTACCGGATTGGGTGTAAAGCTCTTGTCCGCGATCATGGGGAAGTAGGCCACCTGGGTGGGGAAGTAGAGCAGCCCTGTTTGCGGACTGTAGGCATTCGCCTGCCAGCCGTGCGCGCCCTGGACACCAGGCTCGAGATTCCACGGCTTGCCTACCGGGAAGCGAGCATCCGGGTTCACACGCGGGCGGCCCGTCTTCATGTCGACACCATCCGCCCAGTTGACTCCGGTGAACGCAACGGCGCGCAGCAATTTGCCGGTGCGCGCATCGAGCATGTAGAAAAAGCCGTTCTTGCACGGCTGCAGAATGACGTGGCGTTGCTTGCCATCAACCTCGAGATCGACGACTGTCATGGGGCTGACGGCGTCGTAGTCCCAGGTATCCTGCGGTGTGGATTGGTAGTGCCAGACGTACTCACCGGTATCGGCCTTCACGGCGATCACCGAGGCGAGATACAGGTTGTCGCCGGTGGTGGGATCGCGATATTGATCGTTCCAAGGCGTACCGTTACCCGTGCCGAAGTAAACATAGCGGGTGACGGGGTCGTAAACGATCGCATCCCAAACGGCACCACCGCCCCCGAGCTTCCACCACTCACCTCCCCAGGTCGCGGCGGCTTTTTTCATCGCATCGTTCTCGAAGCCATCCACCGGATTGCCGGGCACGGTGTAGAAGCGCCAGAGCATCTTGCCGCTCTCGGCGTCATAGGCGCTGATATAACCGCGTACCCCGTACTCGCCACCCGATTCGCCGATGAACACCTTGCCTGCCGCGATACGAGGCGCGCTGGTGATGGAATAGTGTTTGCTCTTGTCTATGGTCAGCGTGGACCAGACTTCCGCGCCATTGCGCGCATCGAGCGCGACCAGACGCCCGTCGAGCGTGCCGAGATAGATCTTACCGTGCCACGCCGCGATGCCGCGATTGGCGATGCCGCAGCAGACATTGCGAATCCATTCACCGGGAGTTTTCGGGTCGTATTGCCAGAGGGTTTTGCCCGTGCGCGCATCGAACGCATAGACCTTGCTCCAGGCCGTGGAGACATAGATCACCCCATCGATGTAGAGCGGCGTCCCGTCTTGCGACAAGTTGGTGTCGTAGTCCGCGAACCACTTCAGCCCGAGTTTCTTGACGTTGTCGCGGTTGATCTGCGTCAGGCGGCTGTAGCGCTGCTCGTTGTAGTCACCGCCATAGGTCAGCCATTGCGACGGCTCCGAATCGGCATGCAACAGCCGCTCGGCTGTGACGTTTGCCGGTCCTGCCGCCCCGGCCGGCGCAATCCCTGAAATGACTATGAGCGCGAGAGCGGCCAGGCCGCAACCCTGTTTCCAGTTCCGAGTCAAAGCGAAGTCCCCCAGATCGAGCTGCCTATCCGGCCATTGTAGACGCACGGAAATCGGCCGGCAGCGTGCACTGTCCTCACTGCGGACAGCACGATACATAAGATCGGTCTATCGATGCGGTCGCCGCGGCAAAGGTGTTTATCCGGACCGCCTGGGAGTTGCGTCCAACGCGATGATCACGCCCTCATCGGCCCGTAGCGCGACCTCGGTCACAGAGCTCCCATCCTGCCGGTCGAGGTGTGTGGACAACACGGTTCGTCCAGCAACTCCGAGGGAGTCGAGCGACAGGGCGATCGCCTCATTGCCGAGATTGAGCGCGATCAGAAAGCTTGTATCGGCCGTGCGGCGAATATAGGCAAGTAGATCTTCCGTCATTGCGACGGGCTCATAGGAGCCGACCGCCAGCGCCGCGTGCGCTTTGCGCAGCGCCAACAGTTGCCGGCACAGAGTGAGTATGGAGTGCGGATCGGCCATCTCTTCCTGCACGTTGACGGCCGGAAAGTCGTCGGACACGGGTAACCACGGCGTTCCACTGGAGAACCCCGCATGCGCCGCGTTCTGCCATTGCATTGGCGTTCTGCAGGGGTCCCGGCCCACACCGATGCCAGGCACATTGCGCTCATAAGGGTCCTGCACCCGGTCCGGCGGGATGGCTACGTCCAGCATGCCGAGCTCGTCGCCGTAATACAGGGTCGGCGTGCCCCGCAACGTCAACAGCAACATGGCTGCAACTCGCGCCTGCGCCAGGCCGACGCGCGAGGCAATGCGTGGGTTGTCATGATTGCCGAGCACCCAGTTTGGCCAGCCCCCCGGGGGCAGGGCCGCCTCGTACTGGTCGATCAAAGCGGCGATACCGCGGGCGTTCCAGACAGATTGCAGCAGTTGAAAGTTGAAGGGCAGGTGCACGCCGCCGAGGTTGGCACCATAGTAGGCCACGAGCCGCTCGACCGGGAGGTAGATTTCCCCGATCAACACCCGGTCGTCGAGCTCGTCGACCACTTTGCGCAGCCCCGCGACGATCTCCTGCACCTCCGGCCGATCGGTGGTGTACAGCGGAATCTGGCTGTGGTGTGGCGGCATTCCCGGCGCATAGCGCGGATTCGGCGGGTTGTCCCGAAACTGGTCATCCTTGATGAGATGCCACAGTACGTCGACCCGAAAACCATCCACTCCGCGGCGCAGCCAGAAACGCAACACATCGTGCATGGCCGCCCGCACCTCGGGGTTGCGCCAATTCAAATCAGGCTGCGCTGCCAGAAAGGCATGATAGTAATACTGTCCGGTACGCGCATCCCGAGTCCACGCGCTACCGCCGAAGTTGCTCAGCCAGTTGTTGGGTGGGCCGCCATCGGGGGCCGGATCGCGCCACAGATACCAGTCGCGCTTGGGGTTGGCACGCGAGCTGCGCGACTCCACGAACCAGGGATGTTGATCCGAGGTGTGGTTGGGGACGAAATCGAGGATGAGGCGCAAGCCGCGCCGCTTGACCTCATGCAAAAGAAGGTCGAAGCGCGCGAGGGTGCCAAACAGCGGGTGGATGTCCGTGTAGTTGGCGACATCGTAGCCGAAGTCCGCCAGCGGCGAGGGATAGATCGGCGCGAGCCAGATGGCATCGACCCCGAGGCGCTCGCAGTAATCCAAGCGTTGCAGAATGCCATCGAGATCGCCCACCCCGTCGCCGTTCGAATCCTGAAACGAGCGGGGATAGATCTCGTAGATGACGCCGCGCTGCCACCACTTCTCCATCATCTCTCGCCAACGTGCCGCGCAGGGCTTTTGTTCCAAGCCAAACCTGCGCGGTTGCCGCGGCGGCGATCAGCCTCCCGGCGGATCGCCCATGGAGTCGAACAGTGCTGCCGTATCCGCCAATCTCGAAGCGCGCGCCCGGATGTACTGCACGTGCGCACTCTGATACTGCTGACCGGCCGTCAGAGTAGCGTAGAACGGTGTCGCTCCGAGCTTGTAGCGAGCTTCCGTGTCGCTGCTCGTATCCCGAGCCGCGACTTCCGCCCGCTCCGTCTGGACGAGTGTGTTGGCATCCTCATCAAGTGCCACCAGCGTGTCCGCGATGCTCCTGAACGCTGACAGTACGGTCTGCTTGTATTCGGAGACGGCCGCTGCATAGGTTGCCTGATACTGCCGCTTGCGGGCGAGCAAGGCGCCACCGTGAAACAGAGGCTGCGTGAGAGATGCGCCCACGCTCCAGATCGCGCCCTCGGGCGAGGTAAAGGTCGACCAGTCAAAACCGCCCCGGCCGTAGGATGCAGAGAGTGTCAATGAGGGAAACAGCGCCGCCGTGGCAGCACCCGTTTCATCAGCCGTGGCGCGCACAGCCGCCTCGGCAGCCAGGATGTCAGGTCGCTGGTGCACGAGATCCGAAGGTATCGAGACCGGCACCGTTTCCGGAAGGTGCAAGGAGTCCAGCGACAGGGTTGGCGGCGCCTTATCGGGCGTCCGCCCTAACAGCACCGCTTGGGCATGGCGGACGGTTAGTGCCTGAGCGCGCAGCGCGGGCAGTGTCGCAGCCGCATTCGCTGCGTCCTGCTCAGCCGCCAACATCTCTGCTTTCGAGGCGCTGCCTACCTTGTAGCGTGCCGCCGCCTGCTGGGCTCGTTGCTCACCAAGCGCGACGAGTTGCTCCGTGGCGGTGACCTGCTCCTGCAATGCCGCTGCGTTGATTGTCGCGATCACGATGTTCGCTGCGAGCGCCCGGCGGGTCGCTTCGAGTTGGAACGCCTGCTGGCGGATCTGTTGCGCGAGAGCGCGGTCGGCCAGGAAGGCGGCGCCAAAAAAATCGAAGGTATAGGAGCTCTGGACCTCGGCAGCGAACACGTTGTAGAGAAAAGTCTTCTGCGGCAGGTTAGGGATGAACAGAGCGCGCTGTCGCTGGGGGCTGAAGCCGACATCGACGCTCGGGAACAAGGAATTGCCGATCTGTGAGCGGAGTTGCTCGCGTGCGGCTTGCAACGTGCTCTGTGCGGCGGCCAGCGAGGGACTGTTCCTGAGGCCCTCCTGTACGAGCGCATCGAGATCCTCCGAGCCGTACGCTTGCCACCACTCCGGCACAGGCCTGCCGGGCACCGCAACTTTCTCCAGCAGAGAATAGTGCTCCGGCGAGGGCATTCGCGGTGGATTGCGGTCAGGTCCGAAAGCGGCGCAACCTGACAGAATGAAGGTGACCACCGTGAAGGCCAGGATCGTTCTCATGGTGCGTTCCTCCGGACCCGGAACCACAGCGCGTAGAGCGCTGGCAGATAAACGAGCGTCAACACGGTAGCCACGGTGATGCCACCCATCAACGCGGTCGCCATCGGCCCAAAGAAGTTACTGCGCAATAGTGGGATCAACGCCAGAACCGCTGCGGCGGCGGTCAGCGTAATGGGCCGGAAGCGCCGGACCGTAGCGCCTACCACCGCTTCGAATCGACTGTGTCCAGCACGGATATCCTGCTCGATCTGGTCTACCAGAATGACCGAGTTGCGCATGATGATGCCGAACATCGCGATGGTGCCGAGCAAAGCCACGAAGCCAAATGGCTTGTGCAGCAACAGCAACGCGATCACGACACCGATGAGTCCGAGCGGGGCGGTGAGAACTACCATCAGCACGCGGCTGAAGCTCTGCAACTGAATCATCAACAGCACCAGGACCGCGACCACCAGCACCGGCATCTGGTCGTTGATGGACGCCTGCGCCTTGGCATTCTGCTCCACCGAGCCGCCGATCTCGACACGGTAGCCGACGGGCAACTGCTTGCGTAAAGCGGCCAGACTCTTGTCAACCCGATTGGTGACGTCTATTCCTTGCGCGTTGTGTTGAACGTCCGCTTGTACGTTGATGGTCGGTTGCCGGTCGCGCTCCCAGATGACGCCGTACTCCAGTCCATACGTGAATCGACCGAGAGCCGCGAGCGGCACGGCGGTGCCGTTCTGTGAGGGCAGCGCGAGCCGCTCGATCTGCGAGGGATCCACACGATCATGCTCGGGGGCGCGCAAATCGACACCAATGAGCTTGTCGCGCTCCCGGAATTGAGTGATCGTGTACCCGGTCAATGACATCTGCAGATAGTTCGCGATCTCCTGCGAGGACACGTTGAGCTGCCGTGCCCGCGTCTGATCCACTTCGAAGTGCACCGAGCGCTCGGCTGGCTCATCCCAGTCGAACTGCACGTTGGTCGTGTCGGGATTGCCACGCATGACTTGCGCGACCTGCTCGGCAAGGTGGCGCACCGTACCGATTTCCGGGCCGCTCACGCGAAACTGCACCGGGAAGCCGATGGGCGGGCCGTTTTCGAGCCGGCTGATCCGGGTCCGGGCCATCGGATAGTCCTTGCGCAACACCTCCGCCAGCTCGCCCGCGAGCTTCTCGCGCGCCGCGACGTTCTTGGTCGTAACCACGAATTGCGTGAAATTTGGCGCGGCGAGCTGTTGGTCGAGCGGCAGATAGAAGCGCGGCGCGCCCGCCCCGACGAAGTCGATGTAGTGATCGATCTCCGGGCGTTTATCGAGCACTGCCTCGAATCGTTGCGCCGCGCGCAAGGTCGCCGGGAAGGAAGCTCCTTCGGGGAGTCGGAAGTCGATCATCAGCTCGGTGCGATCGGAGCTGGGAAAGAACTGCTGGGGAACCAGGGCAAACGCCGCCAGCCCCAGCACGAAAGAGACCAAGGTGACGGCGAGAACCCATCCCCGATGGTCCACGCACCAGCCAATCCAACCCCGCAGCCGTCGATAAAAGCGCGTGTCGTAGACATCGTGATGCTCGGCCTGCGCGCCACCGGCGTCCTCGTCATGGCGAGCGAACGCTCGCCGGGTCGGATGCTCGGACAGGATGCGGAAACCGAGCAACGGGATGACGATCACGGCCGCGAACCATGACAACAGCAGCGCGATCGCGGACACCTCGAAGATCGAGCGGGTGTATTCGCCCACCTGTGAGCGAGCCAGCGCGATGGGCAGAAACCCCGAGACCGTCACGAGTGTGCCGGTCAACATCGGGAATGCGGTACTCGAGTAGGCAAAGGCGGCTGCCCGCAGCCGATCGAATCCTTGCTCGAGCTTCACGGCCATGGTCTCGACGGCAATGATCGCATCATCGACCAACAATCCGAGCGCCAGGATGAGGGTTCCCAGGGAAACCTTGTGCAGCCCGATGTTGAACAAATACATGCACAATACCGTGGCGGCCAATACCAGCGGGATCGAGATCACGACCACCATGCCGGTACGCACGCCCAGACTGATGAGACTCACGATCAGCACGATGCCGATCGCCTCGGCCACCGCCTCGATGAAATCATCTACCGAGTGGCGCACGGCCTTCGGCATGCTTGCCACTTCCACCAGCTTCAATCCTGCCGGCAGCGAGGCGCGCAGATGCGCGACCTCCTCATCCAACGCCTTGCCGAG
>Ga0068855_100000867_pt1 | contig 37567 bp, 28 predicted proteins | sample KBSCornC52_FD_66592 | JGI IMG/M metagenome (GOLD analysis project Ga0068855, IMG submission 66592) | Corn rhizosphere microbial communities from Kellogg Biological Station, Michigan, USA - KBS Corn C5-2 | ecosystem: Host-associated > Plants > Roots > Rhizosphere > Soil ...
TGATGCGTCTTCTTCCCTTGCATGGCTTAATTTACTAAAAACCATTGTTTTAATCAATATTTCAAAGAACTTTTTAGACGAGTTGTTTTATTCGCTCGTCTGAGTTGTGCAACAGCCACCGAGCAAAAAAGAGGGTTGTTTTATTTCGTTTTCAAGGTTTCGAACACTCCACGTTTATAAACCCATCGCTATTTTATGATGATTAACAATTAAGCTTTTACCATTCTTTTTTCCTGCGCCCGCGCTATAGCATCTTCCAATACCTGCAATCCTTCCGCTAATTGTTCGTCGGTAATCACAATCGGCGGCAGCAGGCGGATACAGTTGCTGAACAAGCCGGCACGGATCATCAATAAACCATGAGATACCGCGTCCCTGATGATCTCCAGCGTAGCTTCTGCGTCCGGCTCCTTGGTGTCACGGTCTTTTACAAACTCAACCAGGCGCATGGCCCCTATTCCGCGAACATCGCCAATTAAAGGATATTTATTTTTCCAGCCCTCCAGGGTAATACGGATCGTCTCACCTACTTCGTTAACTCTTTGCAAAAAGGCATCACTTTTTATGATCTTGATTGCTTCAATAGCGGCAACACAAGCGACAGGACTACCGCCATAGGTACCACCTACCCCACCTAAATGTGGTGCATCCATCATTTCGGCCTTACCGGTAACAGCGCTGATAGGCATACCCGCGCCGATGGATTTGGCGCTCACTATAATATCAGGGATCACACCACTATGTTCCACCGCGAAAAATTTACCGGTCCGCCCGGCGCCGCACTGTATTTCATCAGCAATAAAAACAATACCGTATTTATCGCAAACCTGGCGCAGTTTATGCAAATAGGCATCCGGTATGGGCAAAAAGCCGCCTTCGCCCTGTACGGGTTCAATAATTATGGCAGCCAGCGATTCCGGATCAACCTGCGAAATAAATGCTTCTTCCAGCTTTTTTATGCAGAAGGCCACATAATCATCTTCACTCATACCTTCAATCCCGCGGTAAGTATTTGGGGCCGGGATACGATAGATATCCGAAACGTATGATCCGAAGCCCTTTTTAAATAATGCGTATTTGCTTGTCAGACTTAAGGTGAGCAATGTACGTCCATGATAAGCTCCCTCGAAACATAAAACTGCATTACGTTTGGTATAATATTTTGCAATATTCACCGCATTTTCAACAGCTTCCGAACCTGAGTTCGCCAACAGTGTTTTCTTGGGGAAATCGCCCGGCGTTATGCTGTTTAGCAGTTCGGCAAGATCCAGGTATGGCTCCATTGTCGTCACAAGCGAGCAGGTATGGATATATTTGTCCAGTTGATCCTTTATGGCGTTCACCACCTGCTCATGGCTATGGCCAACGTTGATCATCCCGATTCCGCCCGCAAAATCGAGCAGTTGGTTACCATCTACGTCCCATACCATTGCGCCTTCTGCCCTTTCAACCACAATATCGGTTGATTTTGCCAAACCCGAGGGCAAGGCATTTTTCCTTCTTTCCAAAGCCGCCAGTCCCTTAGGACCGGGCAATGCTGTTTTAAGTTTTATAAATGACATATGTTTTTGTTAGTCCGAAAGTCCGGTAAGACCGAAAGTCCGGAAGATTGTTTGTTCAAAATTAAATGACTCGTCACTTTAACACTCCAGTCCGTGTTTTTGGACTTCCCGTCTTTCGGTCTTTCCGACTTTCCGGACTCCTCCACCTCACACCTCCTTATCAATATCCAATTTAATAAATACTCCAAAGTTGCCGCAAACCGGGTCATTTAAATAATCCAGGATCAACGCGATGGGTTCAAACCCTATTTTCATTTGCGGAGTTAAAGTTGGGTCTGTTCTCAGGCCTTCAATCAGCTCCCCATAATAGGCCTCGCCGCTCATTAAATGACTGACTTTTCCATAACCGCTCATCATACCCACCGTAATTTGGCCTTTTAACCCCAATTGGCGGGCTATATTTTGCCTCGCACGGTATAAGAGCCTTGCTAAACCTTTACCCCTGTAATCAGGATGAACGCCTACATCGAGTCCATAAAGCCATTGTCCTTCCGGGTTATGATTGGTCATCCAGCCGCCGGCAAAGGTTTCTTTAAAAGAATGCTGCAGATTATTGAGGTCGAGATCGCTGCGCATGGTTGATGTCATGCCAACTACCTTGCCATTATCCGTTATCACAAACTGGCCCTCCGGAAATATTTCCAGGTGTTTTAAATAGTGTTTCGCCAAAATAAGCTCATCATCGGCAAGAGTAGGAAACACTATCCGCTGCAGTTCTTCAAGCTGAGCCGCATGTTCGGCCCGGGTGTTTTGCACCAACAAACCTGCGCTATCCGTAAAAGTATATGGTTGAATAATGGTTTGCATTTTTCAATTTATTAGTGGATGGTAAACCCGAGTAAAACATACATACCCGATGATAAAACAAAGGCAATTAAGGCGTACGGCATCTGCGACAAGCCGTGATCGAGATTATTACACTCCGTACTTTGTGCCGTGAGCACCGTTGCATCAGAATATAAACAGGCATTTGCGCCAAAAACGCCGGCGCTGATCACTGCCCCGCAGTTAAGCAATACGTTTGAATTAAAATGCTGCGCCAACGGAACAACCAGCGGAATGGCAATGGCATAAAGTCCCCATGATGAACCTGTTGTTACCGATATAAGCGACAACGAGGCAAATACAATTACCGGTAAAAACTCCCGGTTTAAATAGGGCGAGGCAGCGTGCAGCACATATTGGGTAAGTCCCATCTTATCGTTTACATCCTTTAACACATAACTCATCATCAAAATAGCCAGCGCGTAAAGCATGCTGCCAAATCCGCCGAACATGGTTTCGGACAATTGTTTAAATGAACCTACTTTTATGACCAGGTAATAGATGAAAGTAAATGCTACAGCCACCATAACGCCTTCGAGTGCATCTTTGTCCAAAACGATAGTGGCGACCAGCAGTACAATGATGGGGACGAGGAAATACAACACTTTTGATGGCTTAGCGGGGTTCATCTGGCTTACATCCAATACAGCGACATCACTAAACTCCGATGCCACCAGTTGCCCCGTTTCTTCGGCGCGGATATCCGCCTTTTTAATTTTTCCGAACCAGGGTAATATCCCGTAAATGAAGAGCGGAATGATCAAAACCGATATGTAGCCGTAGGACACAAACGGGATCATTTTCCAATATGTCTGCAGTCCCTCTCCTTTTGGGGCTACATGCGAGGTTTCGAGTATTTTACCGATAAATATAGTCCAGGTGGAAAGCGGAACTACCACGCACCAGGGTGCTGCGGTAGTATTTACAATATAGGCCAGCTTTTCGCGGGGTATTTTTAGCGCATCGGTTATCTTTCTCATCGAAAAACCAACTGTAAGTGCGCTCATATAATCATCGAGGAAAATAAATAAACCCAGGAACCAAGCCCCCATAAGCGCGCTTTTTTTTGTTTTCAACCGCGTTAAAGCCCATTCGCCAAACTTAAGTGTGCCGCCGCTGCGTACCATCAGACCGATTAATGAACCGTATAAACCGCAAACCAATATCACCCACACCGAATCTTCCTTGCCCATCACGCCTTCAAACGACTTAACAAAATTTGTAAACACGTTTGTGCGATCGTGATAGCCGATAATAGCATAGCCCACCAAACAGCCGATGAGTAAAGGCTCAAACGATGTGCGCTGTTTTATGGCCAGTATAATTACAACTGCCGGTGGTATTAATGCTATTGCGCCGTATGCCATGGGGGAGTGAGTTGGTGAATTTTGAGTTATTGGGTTATTGGGTTATTGAGTTATTGAGTTATTGATTTGTTTACCTAAAATAAGCCTCCTATGCTGATGAGTTTCTTCTCCATATATTCATATAAACCTTCGCTGCCGCTTTCGTGGCCCTGGCCGCTTTGTTTCCAGCCCCCAAAGGGAAGTTCGGTGCCGTGTGCGGCCCATTCATTTATACCTACGATACCAAATTCCAAGCCCTCAGAGGCCTTTATTGCCGTTTTTAAATTATTGGTAAACACGTAGGCAGCCAAGCCATATTCGGTATCGTTGGCTTTTGCCAGGGCGTCGTCCAGGTCATCAAATTTAAACAGGGGAAGTATGGGACCAAATATTTCATTGCGGGCAAGGCTCGAGTTTTGATCGAGGCCGCTTACTACCGTGGGCTGAATAAAATACCCCTTACCACCGGGTATAGGCTGATGTCCGCCTGTCAATATAGTTGCATTTTCGGCTTTAGATTTTTCAAGCAATGCCACAACACTATCGCGTTGTTTGCTGGTAATCAGCGGACCAACATTTACGCCGTCCTCAAATCCGCCGCCCACTTTTAATTCCGACACATACTTGCTGACCAGGACTGCAAATTCATCATAAATATTTTTGTGTACATAAAACCGTTGCGGCGCAACGCAAACCTGTCCGTTGTTACGGAAACGGGCTATTGAGGCAGCTTTGGCAATGGCATCAACATCCACATCGTCGAAAATGATAACGGGCGCGTTTCCGCCAAGCTCAAGCGACAGTTTGGTATTGGTGCGGGAGGCACCGTCCATTAAAATTTTGCCAACACGGGTGCTACCCGTAAAACTTATCTTTTTAACACGCGCATCATCCAGCATCATTTCTCCTACAGGTGCCGCGTCAGCAATCAGCAAGTTAAGAACCCCTGCAGGCAAACCAGCATTCGATAACGCATCAACCAGGTGATAAGCCGACAATGGTGTAGTTTCCGATGGCTTAGCCACTACTGTACAACCCGCAGCCAACGCAGCAGCCCAGGCCCGCGCCGGATTATATGCGGGAAAATTCCAGGCCGTAATAATGCCGATAACGCCCATTGGCTGGTAGATCACCAAGCTGCGCTTATCCGCACGATTGGTTGGGATTACTTTGCCATAAGCCCTTTTTCCTTCTTCGGCGTACCATTCCAGTAAATTGGCGGCCACGGTCCATTCCCCACGGGCTTCTAATAAAGGCTTGCCGCTTTCAATCACCATATCATGGGCTATTGTATCCAGATGCTGACGCAGGTAGTCGGCAGCTTTTTTTAATATTTCGGCCCTGTAATAAGGTGTTGTTTTGCTCCAGGTTTTAAAAGCTGTCTGCGCGGCGTCAATAGCCAGCAATGCGTCTTTTCCGTTACCAAAACTTATTTCGGCGATGAGTTCTTCCGTTGCCGGATTAATCAAAGGCAATAGCTGCTTATTCACCGCTTCTACCCATGCGCCATTGATGTATTGTTTATATTTAGTTGATTTCACCGATTATTATTTTTTGATTACACGGATAATTATTTATTTGATTTCACCGATTATGAATCGATTACACCGGTATAGTCTATTTGACGGTGGCGCTGATCTTTTGCTGATCGCCGAGGAGCTGATGAAGACCGCCTTCTATGATATCCAGGCCTTTTTGCAGTAATTCTTCTTCAATAACCAGCGGACTCAGCACCCGGATGACATTGCCATTTATACCCGCGTTGATCACAATTAAACCATTATCGGCACAATACGCGATCAGCTTTTTGCAGAGCTCTGCATCCGGCTGAAACGGGGCGTTGTTTTTTACCAGCTCGAATGCCATCATGGCGCCTAATCCACGCACGTCGCCAATGGCGCTAAATTGTTCCTTTAAATGGTCGAATCGGGTTCTGACGATCTGGCCAACTTTTTCTCCAAGCTTATTGATGTCAATTTCTTCCATATAATTGAGCGTCGCCAGGGCTGCAGCACAGCAAACGGGGTTGCCAGGGTAGGTACCTCCTATGGTCGATGGTTTGCAGGAATCCATGATATGCGCTTTGCCGATTACTGCGCCTATGGGCATACCGCTGCCCAGGCTTTTGGCCCAGGTTGAAATATCTGGTGTAACATCGTAGTGCTGATAAGCTGCCCATTTACCGGTACGTCCAAATCCGCTCTGTACTTCATCCAAAATGAGCATGATACCATACTTATCGCATACTTTACGCAATCCCTTAAGATATTTTTGCGGTACTACATTAAAGCCGCCTTCGCCCTGTACTGGTTCAATAATGATAGCTGCTACCTGCTTAGCAGGGACATTGGTATGAAAAAAGTCTTCGAGTTCTCTTAAATGGATATCAGAAAACTGATCCTGATCGAGGCCACTACCATATCTATAATAGTCCGGAAATGGAATACGGTAAACCTCGGGTGCAAACGGCCCGCAGCCTAATTTATAACCCACTTTCGAGGTTAAGGTCATACTCATCATGGTGCGCCCGTGAAATGCGCCGCCATAGCAAATAACGGCTTGCCTGCCTGTTGCCTGGCGGGCGATTTTAATCGCATTTTCAACACTTTCGGCCCCCGAATTGGTGAGCATCACTTTGGTTTGTTCGCCATGCGGGAAAAGGTTGGCAAGCTTTTCTGCAACCTGCATATACAGGTCATAGCTTGCCACGTTAAAGCTGCAATGAATTAATTTTGCAGCCTGATCGGCTATGGCTTTGACGACCGGCTCCGGGCAATGCCCTGCGTTTACTACGCCTATACCGCCGGCAAAATCAATCATCTCGCGACCATCAGCATCGGTAATCAACGCCCCCTTTGCACTTACCGCGGTTGAAGGATTGAATATGCCGATGGCATTCGGCACAAACTTTTTCCGACGGTCTAAAATTTCTTTGCTACCGATATTTGACCCCGATGGGGTCTTATCTGCATTTGTCATAATTGATACAAATATGTGACCTTGCGGCCCGGTTTATATTGTTTTATCTACTCACCATTTTGCCTCACCCTGCCCTCTCCAAAGGAGAGGGTTCAAAAAAAAGCGCAGTTAAGCCCTCTCTTTTGGAGAGGGGTTGGGGTGAGGCCACCCGAGTCTGTTAAGTAAACTATATCCATTCATTACTCACCATTCATTACTCACCACCTCACTTCTCCCCCGCCATCGATTTCATCAGCATTTCCGCTGCAACCCTGCCGGTTTGTGCTGCCCCGTTCATATACCCCTGGAATTCGCGACTTACATGTTCACCGGCAAAATATATTTCACCAACCGGCACGCCTTCCCAGCCTGCAAGCGTACTCCACTGCCCGGCTTTAAATGAACTATAGGCGGCCATCGAGTAAGGATTTACCTGCCAGCAAAACTTGCTGGTGTTGTTGCTATAGGCTTTACCGGTCCCCGGGAATATCTTATCAAAATCGGGCAAAAACTTTTTGGTTAACTCGTCAGCGGGCTTGCTATTAACCATATCGCTAAAATCGCCACCACCAAAAACAGTAAAGCTTCCTTCAGCATCGGATTGCATCTGGCTGCTGTCCCATCCGCAGCCAAAACTCAGGTCGGTAAATGTATAGCCCTGGCTCCCCTTAGCGCGCCATGTTTTATTTTTAACGCCGATGAAAACTTTGCTGCTATTGCCATAGCCTATTTCATTTATGCACTTCTTTTTACCATCTGGCATCGGCACCGCGAAGTCGATCGTGCGGAGGATGGTAAAAGGTATTGCCATAATTACGCGATCGGCATTTATAGTAGTTGGAGCTCCCTGGTATTCAAACTTAAGATCATAACCCTGAGCTGAGCCCGGACTTAGGCCGGTTAGCTTGAACCCTGTTTTCACCGATGAACTTACCTTTTGATAAATAGTATCGGTTAAATGCGCACTTCCTCCTTTTATTTTAAAAACCTCGTGGTCGTCGCCAAACAATTCATACCCTGGTTTGGTATAAACGGGCGCTTCAAACATGATCAAAAAGTTCACAGCCGATTGAACCGACGATTCCATCCCGTATTCCCGCGTAAGTGTAACCACCAAAAAATCGTACAGCCAGCCTTTTATACCAATCGAGGTAAGATATTCGGTTATGGTTTGCTGATCAAGATGCTTAAACTTGTCAGCCGATTTATAGCTGATAACTTCCGGCAGGGATTTTATATCCTTTACTAACTGGCTCACAAAAGGCTTTAGCGCGTCCTTTAAATCTTCTTCACTATATTCCTTCCCGCCGAAATGAAGCGTTTTCCGCTGCAGCTTATCTGTCCGCAAGTCGTAAAACGACAAGCCCAGTTCTTTAACCAGCTGGATGATATCGGCATGGGTAGTATCTACAAACTCGCCGCCTACATCGGTGGTTAAACCGGGGCCAAACTCATCTTTTAAAGTATACATTCGCCCGCCGATGCGGCCCGACGCTTCGTAAACTGTGGCTTTTATGCCCTGTTTTTGTAATTGGTATGCTGCATTTAAACCGGCAATGCCGGCGCCAATAATGGCTATATTATTGGTGGCGGGTTTTCCACAGGATGCAAGGCTGAGCAACGGAGGGGCCATTACTGCACCCGTCCCAACAATTGCGGCCTGTTTTAAAAACCTTCGCCTGCTTTTCCGCCATTCATTATAGTTTTCCAGGGCCTCTTTGTCCTCAAGCAAAGCTGCCTGAAAAGCCGACCTTAAAAAACCGGATATAAAATTATGTGCCATAAAGTAGTTTTGAGTTAGTGAATTAGTGATTTAGTGATTGTGTTAAATCTGCTATTATCAGGGGTCATAATATTGTTGTTAAATCATTAATTATTTAATTCCATACTCGTTATTTTATACATCACTAATTCCACAAATCCCACACTCACTCATTCACTAATTCATACCTGCCTAATATCCCGGGTTTTGAACTACCGTTCCGTGTGTTGCCTGTATTTCGCGCAGCGGAATCGGGAATGCCGAGTTTGTTGCCGGCACGCCTAACACATTGTTTATTTGTCCGGTCCGTGCCAGGTCGAAATAACGATGTCCCTCAAAATTGAGTTCTGCCCGGCGTTCGTCGGCAACCGCTTGAGCATAAGTATCATTGTCGGGTACATCAGCAGGCGTTAAAGCTGTTAAGCCGCGATTGGCGCGGATGATGTTTAAATCGGCAAGCCCGGCGGTTCTGCCCAGCGCTTCGGCCCTGATGAGGTACAATTCAGCTATACGGATCAATAATGCCGAATTATCCTTGTACTCGCCATCGCTGCTGTACTTAAGTGTGCGCAGATACCCATTGGCATTGGTGGTATCCATCAAATTATAGCGCACATCTCCGTTCCTCGACTCAAAAAATGACTGCAGATCAGGATTGGCGATATAAAGCACTTCGGTTGATGCCGCATCCGGTCGGGCATAAGTGGTAGCGTAATATTCGCTCTGGTTTTGAAAATCAAACGGCAGATTAAAAACAAACTCCGTTGAGGTTTTTGCACCGTTATTGTACATCGCCACATAATTGGCTGTGTTCACCAATGAATAAGCGCCGTCGTTTATAACCTTCGATGCATATTTTGCCGCGTTGGTATAATCCTTTTGGTACAGGTAAACACGCGCCAGCAAGGCATTTACAATTGCCGGGTTAACGTAATGCGGGTCGCGGCTGGTGTTACTGCTTAACAAGGTTGCTGCAGACGTTAAATCGGAAATGATTGATGCATAACAATCAGCAACCGTGTTCCTGGGTACAACGCTGCTGCTGGTTTGCACGGTTGTCACCAGCGGAATACCATACGGTGAGCTGAGGTCCCAATGATAGCCAAAGGCCCGGAGCAAATCGAAATGGCCCAAAGCCCTTAAGGCAAGCGCCTGTCCTTTTACGCTATTCAGGTAGCCGGTCGATGCACCTTTAACCGATGTCTCCCCGGCCATAACGTTATTAGCAGTGGTGATCATTTTATAAATGGCCACGTAGGTATTCTGGATAAAAATATTTGATGATGTAACACTGTAAGCACCAAATTCATTAAGCGAAGTATTGTTGTAACCACCGGCAACACCGTTATCGCTGTTTAAATCGGCCAGCATAAGGTAATTAGCGCCGTAGTAATCAGGTGATTCCAGGGTGCTGTAAAGACCTGTTACCGCTTCCGATAAACCGGTTGAATCGTTAAAAAGCTGTTGTCCCTGCACTGCCGTCGGCGATACCTGGTGCAACTTTGCGCAGCCGTTAACCATTAACGCCACGACTATGATGAAACTAAAAGGGATTATATTTTTTACATTTTTCATTTTTCGCAGGATTAAAATTTAACGTCAAGGCCTAAACTAAACGTGCGCGCCGGCGGATAAGCGGCGTAGTCAATGCCGGCGGTCTGGTCGTTGCCGCCACCGGTTGAACTTACTTCCGGGTCGAAGCCGATATACTTGGTAAAGGTGTACAGGTTTTCGGCCTGCACATATAACCTCACGCTGCTGAAGTACTTTGTTTTACCAAAAGTGTACCCCAAATTAACCGTGCGGATCTTTAAGAATGAACCGTTCTCCAAAAACTCATCAGAGTTGGGGAAGTAGTTTTGAAGTAAAAATGATGGCCGTGGAATATTAGTGATCTGTCCGGGGTGCGACCAGGCACCGAGAACCCTAGTGTCGTTATTGGCATAAACACCGCCTAAGTAAGCCCCGCTTGGTGTGGAACCGCTGCTCCAGCCCAAACTTTCGTAAGTGGTACGGATAAGGTTAAACACTTTGTTGCCAACACTATATTGCGTAGCAATCATCAGATCGAGTTTCTTGTACCTGAAGTTGTTGGTAAAGCCGCCGAAAAAAGTGGGCCTTGGACTGCCGATAGTAGTTGCATCGGTAGTAAAGTTTACCTGGTCAGCGCGTTCCTTGGTACCGTCGGCACGGTAGTATAAAGCATCGCCGTTAGCAGGATCAACACCGGCAAAACGCACGCCTACAAATTCGCCAACGGGATCGCCAACTTTTAAGATATTGGTTGGCGACTGATCGTTGTAGGAACTGATCAACTGGTTATCGGACGCCAGCGAGAGAATAGTATTTTTAAGGAACGAGATATTGAAGGAACTTGTCCAGGTGAAATTTTTTGTTTTGATGTTGTTGGTACTCAACTGAATTTCAAGCCCCTTATCCCTGATTTTCCCGGAGTTGGTAAATACGGTTTGAAAACCAGTGGTCCCTTCGACCTGTGATGGGTTTAATAATTTAGTTTGATCGGAAACAAAATACTCGATAGAGCCATTTACAAAATGATTAAACAATTCAAAATCGACACCTACGTTAAATGTGGTATTTACCTGCCAGGTTAGCGGGGTGTAAGGCAATATATTTATGGGTATAAAACCTGCCGCACCATTATATTTACCGGTACCCCAATAAGGATAGTTCAGATAATCGGGCACATTATCCTGCTGGCCGGACAAACCATAACTGGCGCGCAGTTTTAACGAGTTTATATTTTTATTATTTGCTAAAAAAGGTTCATTCGCTATATTCCAACCGGCAGATACCGAAGGGAAATAACCCCATTGGTGGCCGGGCTCAAATTTTGACGAACCATCGGCACGCATAATAACTGCCAGCAGATACTTATCATCGTAACTGTAATTAGCACGCGAAATAAATGAATTAAGGTCCGAATAAATTTTAGGGTAAAGTAATGGGATATTGGTTGAAAGCGCGGCGTTATTAATATTTTGCACATTGCCGGTTTGCGGGAAGCCGATGCCTTCGCTTTGCTGCATTTGTATTTCAGTTTGCTGTTGCGAAAATCCGCCCAATAAACTCAGGTTGCCCTTACCAAACTGGTGCTGATAGGTAAACATATTTTCGTTTAGCCAGGTAAAATGTTTCGAATCGCCCAATAGTAATTTACCATTATCAGTCTGAGCATCCACGGTAAGTGCCGAAAAATATTGATTATCGCTTACGTTGTCATAATCCACCGACCAGGTGCTTCGGAACTTAAAGTCCTTACTAAACTTATATTCACCATACACCGAAGCGATGAAACGGTCGGTATAGGTATGTGCGTTTATTTCCTTTGCTGATTTTACCGGGTTGTCTGATAACCAGTAGGCCTGGTAGTTACCAAAATCGGCGTATACCCCGGGAGATGAATAAACAGGCATCAAGGGAGACGCGCCCAATGCATTGGTTACTATCCCAGTGTAGGTATTATCGTTAAAGCTTCGTTTGTCATCCGAGTAAGAAGCGCTGATGTTTGTACCAAATGCTATTTTATCAGTTGCCTGGTTGTCTACATTCGCTCTGAAATTGTACCGTTTATAATAATTGTTTATAATGATACCATCCTGGTTAAAATAGCCACCGCCGATAAAGAATTTCGTTTTTTCATCGCCGCCGCGTGCAGACAGCTCGTAATTTGTCACGGGCGCGGTACGGAATATAGCGTCTTCCCAATTAGTGTTGATATGGCTGTTTAAATCGTAATACGGAGCAGCCGGATTGGGGATAGGTTTACCGTTTGCATCCAAAATGCCCACGCTTTCCAGATCGCTCAATGCAAAATGCGGGTTGGGGTTGTTGGTAGCTATATCATTATGATAGATCCAGATATCGTTTTTGATAGCCGTATTGGTTAGATTATAAAACTCCTGTGAGTTTAAAAAAGGAATTTCCTTTTCTACGGTCTGTGTGCCAACGTTTGCGTTAAAATCAAAAGTAGTTTTTCCGGCCTTTCCCCTTTTAGTGGTAATGAGCACTACACCATTTGCAGCGCGGGAACCGTATATGGCTTTTGATGCATCTTTAAGGATTTCAATCGACTCAATATCATCGGGGTTAATATCCGAGATAGAGCTGATGTTTTGCCCGCTACCTACTGACTGACCCGAAAGATTGTAAGAAGTACCCAATGACGAATTACTTTCGCTCTCCATCGGCACGCCGTCAACTACATATAACGGATTTTGTGCGCCGCGGATGCTTACCAGCAACCCGGCGCCAGGCGTACCCGAGGGCTGCGTAACGTTGACACCCGAAAGCTTACCTTCGATACTGGCTGCTAAGTTTGATACCGGCTGGTCTTTAAAGTCCTTGTTTTTAATGGATGAAATAGCACCGGTAACTTCGCTTTTTTGCTGGGTACCGTAACCAACCACAACAACTTCTTTAAGCAGGGCCTTTGATTCGTCGAGCACGATGACGATGCTGGTTTCATTTTTTACAGTGACAGTTTTTTTATCGAAACCGGCGAATGTTACTATTAAGACATTTACCGGCCCGTGTAATTTGAGCGAAAAACTGCCATCAACGGCGGTACTCATGCCTTCATTTGTGCCCTGGATAATAACCGATGCGCCCGGTAACGCGCCGCCCTGCGCATCCTGAACAATCCCCTTTAATACATGGTCCTGGGCCATCGCCGATCGCGGGGCTATGCAAACAAACCAAAAGATCAGGAGAGAAAATAATAAACGTAAAGTTTTCTTCATGGGTGTGACTTTGAGGTTAACGTAGGGTTTCTGATTTTAAATTTTTCAATATAGTTTGGGTTGATGTTATTAAAACTAATTTGACCCATTGCCGGATAGATGCTGATACGGTCATTATAAAGTTACGCTGTTTTTGTAACCTGATTATAAATCTAAATATCGTTAAGTCAAATGAGTCAAAATATAAGTCAAATCATTTTTTGTAAAATACTTGATATACTGATTTACAAGATGTTACCATAAGTCAAATTTTAGTATATTTATTGGTCAAAAGTTTGACCAAAAGTTTACGCAGATTCGCCCGCATTTAAGGCGCTTATTTGCTGCATTTTATGACCAAACAGCTATAAACGAAACTTATTTTTTCCCTTCAGCGGCGCCGGATACGGAAGAATGAATTCTTAGAACAGATCAGCAAAATTATATGCAGTTAACCGAAAAACTTAAAACAGCTATTGAAGAACATCCCGATATTATTAATGCGCTGAACAACAAAAAGCGTACAAGCGGCTGGCAGGGTTTTACCCGCACGCAGTTTAACCTGGCGGCAAAAGTTATTAATAAACAAATCAGTAAAGAAGTACAGGTAAACCCTGATCTTGTTGAAATGAGCCTGATCATAGGCAAAGACAGCCTGGAGAAGCATCTACGCTCCTTAAGATCAAATCACGTTTATGATTTTATCAGGCACATAGGCGCCCTTGGCGAGTACCGGGTTTTTAATTGGATTAGCGGCAAAACCCTCCAAAGCTACTGGAGTGGCGGCGATGCTAAATATGTAAAAGTAAATGCATTAACCGTTTTTTTGCAGATACCTTTTTCCGAATGGGACCAATGGCAAAAGGCACAGGAGCAAAAAACTGATCTTTACAATAACTTGTCGAGGTTGCCTTTGACGGGCAGCGGCTTCAGCCGTACATCCATGGCCATTATCAAAAGCTATTACCTTGGCAATTACTTTCTTTATTATCCCAAAACCGATGGTAGCCCTATAGTTATTAAAACCCCGTTTATTTTAAAGGAACTGGATAACGGGCAGGTAGTAGTACGTTCCGTTTCTGAGGGGCACCGTTACAGCGGCAAAGTAATTGGCATCCGCGATGGCTGTTTATATATCAATTGCCAAAACCTCGACTTTGAGGAAATGGAACAGTATGTATTCAACATCGGGCTGGAAACAAAACCACAGGTACTTTTTGGGGTAAGCACCACGGTAAGCGTGCGCAACAGGCGGCCCGTCGCCCTTAAAAACATCCTGGTTAAACAAACGGGAGAAGAAAAAGACTTTGAGAGTATCCCCGAAACGGAAATTGCTTTTGACCAATTGTTTCCTATTGAGAACGAAGAGGCGATTATCGTGGGTTATTTTAAAAACACCGGCAACCACATCATCACCACCAATAGCTGCCGAAAGCTGGAAGATGTGAAGAAATTGGCAGGTGGATAATCTCCCTTTTCCTTACAAACTAACCTCCACCTTTTTACCGGTTTTAGCGGCCAGGTAAATTGCGTCTATGAGCTTGAGGTCTTTCAGGGCTTCATATCCATCGATCGGTACCACAGGTTGTTTTCCGTTAAAAATAATTTCGGCCATTTCTTCCATTTGCACGGCCTGGTGCAGGGTAATAGGTTGGTTAAGCTCGCCTTTGTGCGTACGCCCCATGATTGGGCCGTAACCTGTAGATGGCTGCATTTCAGCGAAACCATCGGTACCATTCAGGAAAAACTTATCGAGGTTGTTCATGCTGTAGGTAGATAAACAGGATGCCACCGCCCCGCTCGGGAAGCCAAATTGAAATTCTATCGTTTCGTCGACACCTTCTTTAAATTTTTCGGTATCAGTTTTTGTTTCCTGTGCGGTAACCCAAATAGGGTCTTCACCCACCATGTAGCGGGCGCCATTGATGGAATAAATGCCAATATCCATCATAGAACCTCCTCCCGACAGCTTTTTATTTAATCGCCATTGTGCCGGATCACCAATGGTGAAGCCGGATAACCCCTGGAAAAACTTAATTTTACCAAACTCGCCGGCCTTTCGCATCCTGATGACCTCGAGCGTTTTTGGTTCAAAATGCATCCGGTAGCCCACGAGCAATTTCACCTTAGCCTGGTTACAGGCATCAATCATATCCTGGCCTTCTTTTGCGTTTATAGCCATTGGCTTTTCGCATATCACATGCTTGCCCGCCTTTGCCCCACGGATAGCCTCTTCACGATGCAGGCCATTAGGCGTAATAATATATACCGCGTCGATGTCGGGATTATTTTTTATTTCATCGAAGTTCTGATAGTTGTAACAGTTTTTTGCAGGTATACCATACCTGTTTTGCCAATCGGTAATTTTAGCGGGTGTGCCGCTAATCACCCCTACCAATTTGGCTTTAACGCATGATTTCATGGCATTGGCAACGCGCTCGCCATAGCTCCCAAGGCCCATTATAGCAACGCGAAGTACCGGGCCATCATACGATTTGTCTTTCTCAAATTTTGCATCTGCCCATCCCGACATTGGGGCCAGTTGGATAGCTAATGCTGATAATCCTAATTTTTTGAGAAAGTCGCGGCGCTGATTCATTTTTGACTGGTATTATTGGTTTATAAATTGTTGTTTGGGTAGGCAGCATTGGTTTAATGCCAATGGCTAATATACATCAACAATTAATTGTACAATAAAACATTTGTAATAATATAGCCAATAAATGTTAAGGGAGATTGGGGGGATAAAGAAAAAAAGCTAGTTAAACTTCCGATGTTTTGAAAACTTCGGAAGTTTTTGATGAAGAGAGGTTTGCTTATATCATATTCAGCATCTTCTGCGTGGCAATAATGGCCGCTACAGTTTGGTCGCTGTCGAGACCGCGGGTTTTAAAATCGCGGCCATTTTTGCAGCACCACGTAATGATGGTTTCGCACAAGGCATCGGATTTACCGCCTGGCGGGATGCGTACGGCGTAATCTGTCAGCAGAGGTAATTCGAGTTTTTTCTTTTTGTATACTTCACGCAGGGCATTCATAAAGGCATCATACTGCCCGTCGCCCTGGGCATGCTCTTCAAACACTTCACCATGCACATCAATCCTTAAAGTAACCGAAGGTCGCAGATTTTTGGAGTGTGTGAGCACATAGTTTTTGATATGCACCTTTTCTTCGATGGCGTTACTATCCAGCACGTCCGAAATAATATATGGCAGGTCCGATTGGGTTACCACTTCTTTTTTATCACCCAGTTCGATAACCCGCTCGGTAACTTTCTTCAGATCGGCATCAGACAGGCGTATACCTAACTGTTGCAGGTTGTTTTCGATGTTAGCCTTGCCACTGGTTTTGCCCAGGGCATATTTACGTTCGCGACCAAAACGTTCGGGCATCAGGTCGTTAAAATACAGGTTGTTCTTTTTATCACCGTCGGCGTGGATGCCGGCTGTCTGCGTAAAAACATTTTCGCCAACAACGGGCTTGTTAACCGGGATCCGAAAACCTGAAAACGTTTCTACCAGCTTACTTACGGTATATAATGATTTTTCCTCTACAGATGTGGTTACTTCCGGCACAAAATCATTCAAAACGGCTATTGTACTCGCCAGTGGTGCATTGCCCGCCCTTTCGCCCATACCGTTTATGGTAAGGTGTAAACCTTTTACACCGGCGTAAACCGCTTCCAGCACGTTAGCTACACTCAGGTCATAATCATTGTGCCCGTGAAAATCAAAATGCATTTGCGGATAGCGGGGAACGATAGCCGTTAAATACTTCCTGGTTTCAGCGGGTGTTAAAACGCCCAGGGTATCAGGTAATAATACCCTTTCGACGGGCTGGGTAGCCAAAAAATCAAGGTATTGAAAAACGTATTCGGGCGAATTGCGCATACCATTGCTCCAATCCTCCAAATAAACGTTTGTTTTTATACCATTTTTTTGAGCGTAAGCAATAACTTCAGCAATTTCACTAAAATGCTGCTCCGGCGTTTTCTTTAGCTGGAAAGTCAAATGGTTTAACGAGCCTTTGGTCAACAGGTTCATCACCTTTGCCCCTGCCCTTATCATCCAGTCAACCGAAGTTGTTCCATCGGTAAATGTCAATACCTCTATCCTGTCTATAAAACCATTAGCAGCAGCCCATTCGGTAATCTTGCTTACCGCCTGGAATTCGCCTTCAGATACCCTTGCCGACGCAATCTCGATGCGGTCGACCTTTACTTCGGTAAGCAATAATTGCGCTATGGTTAGCTTTTCGGATGAAGAGAAGGACACTCCGCTGGTTTGTTCACCATCGCGTAAGGTGGTGTCCATTATTTCGATATGACGTTTTACCTGGGACATTATAGTAAGATAAGCGCTGCTGAAAGATCGTTGTTAATAGATGCTTTGAGCAGCAAATGCATCAATGTCTTCTCTCATTGCCTGTAAATAGTCAATATCATCGAAGCCGTTGAGCATGTTATGTTTTTTGTATGTATTGATAGCAAATGATTCCTTTTTGTCGGTACCCACTATCGAAATGGTTTGTTCGGGCAGGTTAACTTCCAGTTCTGTTTTTGGATCAGCTAAAACAGCTTTGAATATTTCGTCCAAAAATTCGGGGCTAACCTGTACCGGCAAAATACCGATATTAAGCGAGTTTCCACGGAAAATATCCGCAAAAAAGCTAGAAACCACGCAGCGGAACCCGTAATCGTAAATGGCCCAGGCCGCGTGTTCGCGACTGCTGCCGCTACCAAAGTTTTTGCCACCCACTAATATCTTACCCGAAAATGTCGGGTTATTGAGTATGAAATCTTTTTTAGGTGTGTTATCAGGATTATATCTCCAGTCACGGAACAAATTATCTCCAAAACCTTCCCTTTCAGTTGCCTTTAAAAAACGTGCAGGGATGATCTGGTCGGTATCCACATTCTCGATAGGCAGCGGAACCGCGGTAGATTTTAATATTGTAAATTTATCGTAAGCCATTGTCAGGATTATTGTATTGCAGATTAATGATTATAAAAACACCCGGGGGTCGGTTATTACGCCTGTTACAGCCGTTGCAGCCGCTACCAACGGGCTTGCCAGCAATGTGCGGCTTCCGGGGCCCTGGCGGCCTTCGAAATTACGGTTACTGGTACTCACGGCATATTTACCGGCAGGCACCTTATCGTCATTCATGGCAAGGCATGCCGAGCAACCCGGCTGGCGCAGTTGAAAACCAGCCTCATTCAAAATATCTAAAATACCTTCTTCTTTTATCTGGCTTTCTACAATATGCGATCCGGGAACCAGCCAGGCCGTAATATTATCAGCCTTTTTACGGCCTTTTACAATGGATGCAAATGCGCGGAAGTCTTCGATACGGCCGTTGGTACAGCTGCCCAAAAACACATAATCCACAGGTTTGCCAATTATTTGCTCATCTTCGGCAAAACCCATATAAGCCAGTGATTTTTTGTACGATGCTTCACCATCTTTCACATCAGCAGCCATAGGGATATGGTGCGTAATACCGGTACCTAAGCCAGGGTTGGTACCGTAAGTGATCTGCGGTTCAATATCGTTTGCGTGGTAGCTCAACTCCAAATCAAATTTGGCGCCTGCTTCTGTTTTTAATGTTTTCCAGTAGGCCAACGCTTTTTCCCATGCTTCACCTTTAGGCGCTTTTTCGCGACCTTTCAGATAAGCAAAGGTTGTTTCGTCAGGAGCTATCATACCGCCGCGTGCGCCCATCTCTATCGAGAGGTTACAAACGGTCATACGGCCTTCCATGCTCATGTTTTCAAAAACTTCGCCTGCGTATTCAACAAAATATCCGGTTGCGCCGCTGGCTGTGATCTGGCTGATGATAAACAGCGCCACATCCTTAGGCGTAACGCCTTTACCTAATTTGCCATCAATGTTAATGCGCATTTTTTTAGGTTTCGGCTGCATAATGCATTGCGACGACAGAACCATTTCTACCTCGGAAGTGCCAATACCAAAAGCAATCGCACCAAACGCACCGTGGGTAGATGTATGCGAATCGCCGCAAACGATAGTCATCCCAGGAAGGGTAATACCGTTTTCGGGACCAACTACGTGTACAATGCCATTTTTAGGGTTATTTAAGCCCCAGTGCGAAATTCCGTACTTCGCCGAGTTATCTTCCAAAGCTTTTAACTGGTTGGCCGATAAGGGATCCTGAACGGGTAAATGCTGGTTAATAGTAGGTGTATTATGATCGGCTGTTGCGAAAGTTTTATCCGGGAACATCACATCGACACCACGGTTTTTTAGGCCTAAAAAGGCCACCGGGCTGGTTACTTCGTGAATAAAATGCCTGTCGATAAAAAAAACATCCGGACCATCTTCAATTTTGCGTACCACGTGTGCATCCCACACTTTATCAAATAAGGTACCTTGCGTATTGCTCATCTTAAATATTTTGAGTCTTGAGTTTACTAATTTTACAAAGGGATTGCAAAAGTGCAAAAAACCCAGATAAAATGCTACTTTATTAGTAGATTTTATTTGGGCTAGTTGTGGTTGCAAAAATATCGCGGAAATATCCGCATTAGTTTTGTTTAGAACTTACTGTCATTCACTTCAATCCAAACATTATCAGGGTCCTGCAGGTAAACCTGTTTTATGCCATCCGGACGCAGTTGCGGCGATTTGGAATCGCCCTTCCAGTTGCCGTATTTGACACCCATTTCGTCAAGGTGTTTGGTAAAAACAGCCAGATCAGGAACATGGTAGGCAAAATGGCTATTTATATCATGATCGTAAACCGCAGCGGCGCCTTGTATCAGGTGCAGCTGGGTATGTTCGCCTGTGCGCAGCCAAACATGTTTTCCATCATGAAACGGCTCCGAAATAACCGGCAGCATCATTACCTTTTCGTAAAAGTCGGCACTTTTTTGGAGGTCCTTTACATACAGCGCAACATGATCTGATGTAGGTACATCCTGCGCAAATAGTTTACTTACCGGCAAGGCTGCCACAAGGCAAACAGCAATGGCGTAAACGATGGTTTTCTTTATCATTGGTTTATATTTATTACGATGAAATTACTTCAGTATATTATTGATCCTGGTCAATTCTTCGTCGGTAAACGAAGTATTTTTAAGACAGCCTAATGAATCCAGCACCTGCTGCGGTTTGCTTACGCCAATCAATACCGAGGTAACCCTGTTATCTTTTAATATCCATGACAACGCCATTTGCGCCAGGTTTTGCCCGCGCTCAATAGCAATTTCGTTTAACTTACGCACTTTGGCGATGTTGGCATCGGTAATGGCATCTTCCTCAATAGCGCCATTGCCCCTGTGGCTGTGCGCCCTTGAATCTGCAGGAATACCGTTTAAATATTTATTAGACAGTAAGCCCTGCGCCAGCGGACTGAAAGGGATACAACCCACACCTGTTTCGCCCAAAACATCCATTAAACCATCCTCAACCCAGCGATCGAACATCGAATATTTAGGCTGATGGATCAAACATGGGGTGCCTAGTTGCTTTAAAATTTCAACTGCTTTTAACGTTTCTTTAGGCTGATAGCTGGATATACCCACATAAAGTGCTTTTCCCTGGCGCACAATCAGGTCAAGGGCTGTCATGGTTTCCTCCAGCGGTGTATCCGGATCAGGGCGGTGATGGTAAAAAATATCTACATAATCCAATCCCATACGTTTCAGGCTTTGGTCGAGACTTGCTACAAGATATTTTTTGGAGCCCATATCGCCGTAAGGGCCGTCCCACATGGGCCATCCGGCTTTGGTGGAAATGATGAGCTCATCGCGGTAACGTTTAAAATCATCCTTATAAATCCTTCCAAAATTCTCTTCGGCTGAGCCCGGCGGCGGACCGTAGTTATTTGCGAGGTCGAAATGAGTGATGCCATTATCAAAGGCGAGGCGCAAAATAGCGCGGGCGTTCTCCAGTACATCAATATGCCCGAAGTTGTGCCACAGGCCCAGCGAAACTGCCGGCAGTTTCAGGCCGCTGTTACCGCAACGGCGGTACTCCATACTTTTATAACGGTCGGTATTGGCTAAATAATCCATATTGTAAACTATTGATTTTATTTTTGAAGGTTGATTTTTTGATTGCGGATAACCAACGCAAATTAGCACAAATTAAGCGTAAACTTAATACCGAATAAGTAACAAAACCATCGACTTTTTTCAGGAGGATGCGCCGAATTGCTTGTTCATTTGTTCACGTGTTCACGCAACTCAAAATGTATTTTTTCACTAACTCCTCATTATTAACCATTTAAAAATTCGTGTTCACGCAAATAAATGGATTTACTGACAAAATATTGTCACCAACCAGGTCTTTTTTATCTCCTACATTTGCAATCTTAAAAAACTAAAAAGGGAACAGCTTTACAGCCGCTCCCTTTTCCCCTTCAAATCAACTCCAATTTATTTCCATCCACCGCCCAGTGCCTTATAAAGCTCCGACACAGCGCTCAGTTCCGATCTTTTTACCGAAGCCAGTTCCAGTTCGCCCTGCAATACATTGCTTTGCGCAGTAATTACTTCGAGGTAATTAGCCAATCCATTTTTAAATAAAAGGTTCGAATTTGATGTGGCTTGCTCCAGGGTTTTTACACGGCTTTCGGCAATGGCGCGCTGTTCTTTTAACTTTCCAATCTTCACCAAAGCATCCGATACTTCGCCAACAGCTACCAATACCGACTGGCGGAATTGGATAACCGTTTTTTCGCGTTCCACTTTGGCTACCTCAAATTGGGTTTTTAGTTCTTTATGATCAAGCAGTGGCTGCAAAACGCCACCGGCAGCTGTTGCAAATAATGATGCCGGTACATTAAACCAGTTACTTGCCTTAAAGGAGTTAACGCCGCCTTCTGCAGTAATGGTTAGCGATGGGTACATTTGGGCTTTGGTGATGCCTACTTTAGCATTGGCTATAGTTAATGCAAGTTCCTGGCTGCGCACATCGGGCCGGCGGTTCACCATATCCGAAGGTACGCCTGCTGCTAAATTTTCGGCAAAGGATATGTCGTTCAGGCTGGCGCTGCGTTCAATTTTGCCCGGCAACTGGCCCGTTAATATCTGCAAGGCATTCTCCTGTAAAGTAATATCCCTTTCAAATTGAGGAACAAGTTCTGCTGCGGCCATTTGTTGGGCCTGTGCTTGTTGTACGGCTAGCGAAGTTACCTGCCCCGCATCATATTGCAGTTTGATGATCCGCAGGGTACTATCATTTAAAGCCACATTTTTTTTGGCGATGGCTAATTGCGCATCCAGCATCAGCAGGTTAAAATATCCCTGCGATACACCGGCAACAATACTGGTTTGTATAGCATTTTTCGCTTCGGCCGTTTGCAGGTAAGCTGCAACGGCACTTTTGTTTTGGTTGCGGATCTTACCCCAAATATCGGCCTCCCACGACAGGGTTAAATTTGCCGAATAGTCTTCAATATGGTTAGTGCCCACGTTATCTTGTTTTAAAGTAACGCCGTTCAAACTATTGTCCGATGGGCGGCTGGAGCTGGCGGTTACATTAAAATCTGCCCGGGGGATATTGTTCCATTTAACCTGCTTAACCAGCAGTTGTGCTGCTTCGATATTTTTAACAGCTACCTGCATATCATAATTTCTAACGATAGCGCTATCAATCAGTTTTTCCAACGTAGCGTCGGTAAAAAAGCTTTTCCAGGGGATATCGGCTATGCTGCCGGTATCTGCGGTCGCGGCATTCCTGAATGTACCGGGCAATGCCGCTTTGGGTGTTTCGATGTCTTTCGAAACGTTACAGGCGCTTATTATCAATAATAAAGCTAACCCGGTTATATATTTTTTCATTGTAGTAATTTTTAATTATGTGATGATCATCGATGCAATCCCTCCCTTGGGAGGGGTGCGGCTGCTTTGAGCGGTGGCGGGGAGGGGTTTCGCCGCTATGCATCTTCGTTAACCCCTCCCTGCCCTCCCAGGGGAGGGAACTTCGTCCGCAGTAAAGCAATCCCTGTTTTCCTTAAGCTCTCGTTATTTATGGATTGCATGAGGCCTTACACCGTCTCTTCCTCCTCAACAGTCTGCAAAGGCCCTTCTTCCAATTTTTCAACACCTTCGCTATCACCCGAACTCAACACCATCAACGGTATGCCGGTGATCCTTTCCTGAAGCGATTGGAAGATAATAAACAGCACCGGTATAACCAGCAAACCAAGGATTACACCGGATACCATCCCGCCGGCGGCGCCGATACTGATGGAGTGATTACCCTGCGCCGAAGGCCCTGTAGCAATACTCATGGGAAACAACCCGAACACAAATGCCAGGGATGTCATGATAATTGGGCGGAGCCTTAGTTTGGCAGCCTCAATAGCTGATGCCGCCAGGGATAAGCCCGCTTTTCGCCGTTGTAAAGCAAATTCGATGATCAGGATGGCATTTTTGGCGAGCAGTCCCACCAGCATGATCAGCGCTACTTGCACGTAAATATTATTTTCGATTCCGGTAAGGCCGATGGCGATAAATACACCCAACACCCCGGTAGGGATTGAAAATATCACAGCCAGTGGCAGGATGTAGCTCTCGTACTGGGCCGACAACAGGAAATAAACGAAAACCAGACACAATATAAACACGATGGTCGATTGCCCGTTTGATGAAATTTCTTCGCGGGTTTGGCCGGTAAAATCGTAGGTGTAGCCTGTCGGCAACTGCTCTAAGGCAGTTTCCTCAATGGCTTTTATCGCTTCGCCCGAGCTATAACCCGGTTTCGGAATAGCATTTATTTCGATGGAGTTAAACAGGTTATAGCGTGATGCCGTTTCGGAACCGTAAACACGGGTAAGTTTTACCAGCGAACTCATCGGAACCATATCCCCGGTTTTGTTTTTGACAAAAACCCGGTCGATTGACGAAGGATCGGCACGGTCGGCAACATCTGCCTGCACCTGCACACGGTAATATTTACCGAAGCGGTTAAAATCAGATACCTGCGCACTGCCGAAATACACCTGCATGGTTTGCAATATATCTTTCACATTAACGCCTAACTGGTTGGCTTTGTCGTCATCCACTTCCAGCTGCAATTGCGGGTAATCTGCTTTAAACGAAGTAAATGCATAAGCGACAGCGGGCTTTTTCATGAGCGCCATAATAAAGTTATTGGCTACGCCGCTAAATTTATCCAGCTTGCCGCTCGTTTTATCCTGCAATACAAAGTCTAACGCCTCCACGTTGCTGAAGCCCGGAACAGTAGGGAAACTAAACACAAAGAAACTACCGCCGGTCACTGTTCCCAATTGACCGCGTATCTGGTCCATAATAGCGTTAATATCTTTTACCTTACCGCGATCTTCGGGTTTTTTCAGCAATACAAAAAATATGGCCGATGAAGGGCTGTTTGATTTGGTGAGCAGGTTAAACCCTGGCACCGATGTAACAAACCTTGCCGCCGGCAATTTGCCGACCAAACTTTCGGCTGATTCCATTACCTTGGAAGTTCCATCAAGTGAAGTACCCGAAGGTGTGGACACTGCAATGGCAATAAAGCCCTGATCTTCGGTAGGTATAAAGCCCGTTTTAGTGTTTCTGATCATAAATACCGTAGCAACGGTAACAACGGCAAGGCCTGTCATGGCAACCCACTTGTTACGTGTTAAAAACGTTAACACGCCGGTGTACTTATGGGAAATGGAGTTAAAGCCAGTATTAAAGCCTGCAAAAAAACGCTGCTTAAAAGTAGTTTTCACGCCTTCTTCGTGATGTAACTCCTTTAAAAACAATGCAGCCAATGCAGGGCTCAAGGTAAGCGCATTCACCGCCGAAATAACGATAGCGATGGCCATGGTAAAGGCAAACTGCCTGTAAAACACGCCTGTCGATCCGCTTAAAAAGCCAACAGGTAAAAACACCGCCGCCATTACCAGCGTGATGGATATCAGCGCTCCGGTAATTTCGTGCATGGCTTCCAGGGTTGCGGCCTTGGGACCAAGATGCCGGTGCTCCATTTTGGCGTGTACAGCCTCTACCACCACAATGGCATCATCCACCACAATACCAATAGCCAATACCAGTGCAAATAGTGTCAGCAGGTTGATGGAGAATCCGAATACCGACATAAAAAAGAAGGTACCTATTATAGCAACCGGCACCGCAATAGCCGGGATAAGCGTCGACCTGAAATCCTGCAAAAAGATAAACACCACCAGGAACACCAGGATAAAGGCTTCCACCAGGGTATGCTCCACCTGGGTGATGGATTCGTCGAGCGCGGTTTTGGTATTGTAAAAGATGTTGTATTTTACGGCGTCGGGAAAATCTTTCGATGCCTTTTCCATCACTTTATTAATGGCTACCTGTATCTCGTTAGCGTTTGAGCCCGATAACTGGATCACACCAATACCTATCCCCTTTTTACCGTTAAGGCGGGTGATGCTGCTGTACGAGTAAGCGCCCAGTTCAACCTTTGCAACGTCTTTTAAACGCAGCACCGATCCATCGGCATTTGAGCGTATCGGTATGTTTTCGTACTCTTCGGGTTTTGTTAATTTACCTTTGTATTTAATTACATACTCAAAAGTTTCCTTGCTTCGTTCCCCAAACCTTCCGGGGGCTGCTTCCAAACTTTTATCCTGTATGGCCGCAAACACCTCGTTCGGCGTAATATGGTAGGTTTCCATTTGCGAAGGATTGAGCCAAACACGCATGGAATAGTCTTTTATACCGCCAAATATGGTAGCCGATCCAACCCCGGGGATACGTTTTAGTTCGGGGATGATATTGATTTGGGCGTAGTTGGCAATAAAGGTTTGGTCGTATTTTTTTTCGTCGTTGGTGAACATGCCAATAGCCATAATAAAGCTATTTTCTTGCTTGGCGGTATTAACGCCCTGCTGCACAACCTCGGCTGGTAACTGGCTGGTGGCCTGTGCCACGCGGTTTTGTACGTTTACCGCAGCCTGGTCGGCATCGGTACCCAGTTTAAAATAAACGGTGATCGCCAGGGTACCGTCGTTACTGGCGGTCGAGCTCATGTAGGTCATGTTCTCCACCCCGTTGATGGATTCTTCAAGCGATGGCGCTACCGACCGCAGCACGGTTTCGGCGTTGGCGCCGGGATATATGGCCGTTACCAATACCGATGGTGGCGCTATATCCGGGAATTGTTGCAAAGGCAACCGGGTTAAGCCAAGTATGCCCAGTATCACCAATAGTATAGAGATCACTGTAGCCAGCACCGGCTTTTCTATAAATTTTCTTAACATGGTGTTTTCGTTTTTGATGTGTGTTAGCCTCACCTAAATCCTCTCCAAAGGAGAGGACTTCAGCTTCGCTCGTGGTAGTTTTCGTGTCTGATATACTGTAAAACCTCTTTTCTTAAGCCCCTCTCCCTTGGAGAGGGGTTGGGGTGAGGCTTTTAGTTTTTCGCCAGTTTATCCGTTGGTTTTTCGGGATGTATCACCATACCGTCTTGCAGGTGGTCAAATCCGGATAGCACAATCTGGTCGCCGGGTTTAACGCCGTCCTTAACCAGGTAATTGTTCCCGCTTTTACCAGCAATAGTGATCACATGTTTTTTTACCTTGCTGCTATCACCCACAGCAAAAACAAATACTTTGTCCTGCAGTTCAATGGTAGCCGATTCAGGAATAATAAGGGCATCTTTATGCAGCAGGCTCAGCTGAATTTTGCCGGTGTTTCCTGAACGCAGTAAGCCTTGCGGATTGGGAAAACTTGCCCTTAGGGTGATAGCGCCGGTGTTTTTATCAAACTGCCCGTCAATCATATCGATTTTGCCCGGTTTGCTATAGATGGTGTTATCAGCCAGCAACAGCGACACGGAAGGCAATTGTTTTAGTTTTTCGTTTAATGTAGCGCCCGGATATTGTTCCTTAAAGGTTACAAAATCCTTTTCGCTCAATGAAAAATATACATGTACATCATGCACGTCGGATAGCTGGGTTAATGCTTCCGGATCAGCGGGAGCAACGAGGCTACCCTGCTTTTTCAATAACCTGCCGATGTAACCGTTTACCGGGGCCTTTATCAGCGTGTATCCTAAATTGATTTGCGCAGTGGACACATTGGCCTTAGCCTGTTCGATATTTGCTTTAGCAATGTCATAAGCAGCTTTGGCAGTTTTCAACTGATAATCAGATACCACTTTGTTTTGAACCAGCGGGGTTAGTTTATCAATTTCAAGCTGGGCATTGGCTGCAGCGCCTTCGGCAGCATGCTGGCTGGCTATGGCATTGTTTAAAGCAGCGCGGTAAGGCTGGTCGTTAATTTTAAACAGCGGCTGGCCTGCGCTTACTAATGCGCCTTCGTCAACAAACACTTTATCGAGTGTGCCGCTTACCTGGGGGCGCACTTCAACGTTAACAGTTCCCTCAATCGATGCAGGATATGCCTGGTAAGTGGTATCGGTACTTGTAACAATGGTGGCTACCGGCAACGATGGCGGCGGCGGTGGCGGGGTTGCCGCCGGACTTGTTGAACAACTATATATAGTGAGTGCAATCAAGCCGAAGAAAAAAAACTTAACAGCGTTAGATTTTCTAACATTGATAAGGATTTCGTAAGGAGTTGGAGTTTTCATGGTGCTATATTTATTATTTAATGATGAACTGATTTAGTTTAACACTGTTAGATAATTTAACAATGTATTAATATTGATAAAAAAAGGCTACGCGGTGAGCGACCTGATAATACCGCTGATCGCGGTTTTTAAAACTTCACGGGTTATATCGTCAGATGTTCTGCGACGGACCATGTTAATAGAGATAAGCCCATGTATTACCGACCAGAAGGTATAATATTTAACACAAACTTCGTCTTCGGTTGGCTTTTTATCAGCCATAATTTCCTCTATCACCTCGCTAACCAACAGGTAAGGAACTTCGGCCTCCGGCATTATTTCACTCAGTTCGCAACAGTTTACATCAACGCCGAACATCACCTGGTATAATTCCGATTCAGCGAAAGCAAAGTGCCAATAGGCCAGCCACATGGCTTCCAGTTTGGCTGCAGGGAGCATGTGCTTTTCACGGGCATCCCGCATGTCGCGCGCCAGGATCAGGAAGCCCTTTCGGGTGAGTTCCATCAGGATGGCGTCTTTGTTCGAGAAGTATTCGTAAATGATGGGCGCAGTGTACTCAATCTTGTCCGCTATTTTACGCATACTTAAAGCTGGCCATCCCTCCTCTTTCACAATTTCAAGGGAAGCCTCCAGGATGTTTATCCTGGTTTCGTCCTTTAATCGTTGTATCCTGTCTTTACTTGCCATTTTTTGTTAACGCCTGCTAAATCATTTAACAGTGTTAAACAAAGGTAATACGATGTTTTGGAGATAGTACCATTTTATTGTCATTTTGAAAAATGCACCATAATATAAAGCTATTAAAGATTAAAAAACATGCTTGAGCTGCAAAATAAATTTTTGTCCGCCGCTAAGGCTTTGTGCCCTCTGTGCCTTCTTTGCGTACTTAGTGGTAAAAAATCAACCGCTAAGGTCACAAAGAGTACTATTCCAAATCATTTTTGCTATTCTCATCAAATAGCCGGAAATTGGCCTCAAAGACACAACTAAACAAACAGTAACATCTAAAACATGAAAAAAGTAACAGGCCTTGGTGGCGTATTTTTTAAATGCGATGACCCGAAAGCGATAAATCAATGGTATGCCGACAAACTTGGCTTAACAGCCGGCGAATACGGCGTAACATTTGAGTGGCTGCATCAGGATGATCCCTCCAAAACCGGGACCACCGCCTGGTGCACCTTCCCGCAAACGACCAAGTATTTCAATCCGTCGGAAAAACCCTTTATGGTTAATTACCGGGTAGCGGACCTTGTTGCTTTGGTTGAGGAATTAAAAAAAGACAACGTGACCATTGTTGATGAAATAGCCGACTATGATTACGGGAAATTCATCCACATCATGGACCCGGAAGGGAATATCATTGAGCTCTGGGAGCCAAAAGGCGAATAATTTGTTTTAACGAGGCAGGGGGGATACTACATTCCCGGGATTTTTACTCCTGCCCCTTTGATATCATCCAGCAGCGTTTCCTGTAGGGCCAGTTTGGTATCCTGGAAACCATGGGAATTTACCCATACATTTATGCTCACCAGGTACCCATCGGGCTGTAATTCGCCTACACCAATACGGCGGTCGGGTGTGGCAAGTATGTTTTCGCATTTATCAATGGCCGAATTGATGATGCCTTTCACCTGTTTAAAATCGATATTATTGGTAAACTTCAGGTTAATATCCAGCCTCCGGCTGCCTGAGCGGCTGATATTGATGATCACCTGGTTGGATAGTTGTCCGTTGGGTACGATCAGATCGCGGTTATCAAAGGTTTTTATCAGCGTATAAAATATCTGGATAGAAGTTACCGTACCTTCCATCCCCTGTGTGATAATATTATCGCCCACCACAAAAGGCTTGAGCAGGAGGATAAGGATGCCGCTGGCAAAATTCTGCAGCGTGCCTGACAATGCCAGGCCGGCGGCTACGCCGAACGCGCCAATCAATGCGGCAAACAGCGTCATTTGTATGCCCATGATCTGCATAACGCCCAAAACCAGCATTATCCTGAGTGCAACCGCCAGCAAGCTCATTAAAAACGGGTGTATAGATGGGTTCACCTTCTTTTTTTGCAGTCGCGTTTGCGACCATCTTACAAACAACCTGATCAGCCATAAGCCAACAAAAAGCACCACAATCCCCAGTATGAATGAAGGCCCCGAACGTATGATCCAATCGTAGGCCTTATCGTAAAATTGTTCTGTTTTATTTTTCATAGCATATTATTGCAGGCCATCAGCAACTATCCGGCCTTGTTTGGTGTATATAATAGCAATACATCCAAAATCAAAAAATGGTTTGATGCGCAACCGTCAAACCACAACCATAATATTATATTTGCCCAATATGAGCCACCACCCCAGCCAGGTTAAAGCGGTTATTAGTATTGCCAGGTACAGTTTGCTGGCAACATTGAGAAGCCCCACCTCCATCGTATTCTCCCTGCTGTTTCCCATGATATTTATCACCGTTTTCGGCGAAATAAACCCTGCGAAAGCGCCCATCATGAAAATTGCTGTAGCACAAGGCACTGACAGCACCAGCGCCGTATTTAAAGCGATAAAAGCCATCCCTACAGTTAACCTGCTGGGTGGTGTATCACCGGCCAAACAAGGCGAAGATTTAAGCAAAGGGCGACTGGATGCAATCCTTGATATTAAACAGGATACTTTACCCAATAAATTGCCGCATTACACGGTGCACATAAGGGCATCAGGCTCATTGGGCGATGGCGTTAATGCGCTGAAAACGGTGATTCATGAAGCCATCCGGAATATTGATTTAAAGGTGTTCCCCACGAATCCTTCAATGGCAACGCTAACTGTAGTAAAAGCGCCGGGACGGGTTTATCGCAATATCGATTTTATTTTACCGGGGCAACTGGGCTTTTCATTGCTGATGGCTGGCGTTTACGGTTCGTCGTTCCTGCTGTTCAGCTTACGGAAAGACCTGGTCTTGAAAAGATTACAGGCCACGCCGGTAAAACGCCGCTCTATTATTGCCGGCGAGATGATCAGCCGCCTGTTTTTCCATGTTATCAGCTTTATCATTATGGTGACTATCGGCTATTATTTCTTTGATTTTACGCTCATTAATGGCGCTGCCACGGTTGCCGAGATGTTGTTGTACTCGCTGCTGGGGCTTGGCATTTTTATGGGGATAGGCTTTATCATCAGTGGCGTGGTACAGGAGGAAAATTCCATCACCCCCATTTCAAATACTATTGTGCTGCCGCAGATTTTGCTGTGCGGTCTGTTTTTCCCGACCAGCAATTACCCGCACTGGCTGCAAACCATCTGCGATAAGTTACCCCTATCGCTTTTTGTGGATGGCCTGCGTAAAATAGCTTTTGAAGGAACCCATATCTGGCAGCTATCGCTGATGACGCTTGGCGGGTTGGTTCTTTGGAATTTGGTGATCATACCGATAGCGATACGGTCATTTAGATGGGAATAGTCTTGAACCTTGATTAAAGGATTTCAGGATTACAGGGATTAAAATCAAGGTAATCTGGCAATCAGGCGAATCATGGTTCAGATATTTGTCTTGAACCTTGATTAAAGGATTTTAGGATTACAGGATTTAAAATCAAGCCAATCCAGCAATCAGGCAAATCATGGTTCAGACAATCAAGGCAAATCCCATAATCAGGCAAATCAAGGTTCAGACTAATGACCAGCATATTCCATTACCGCCTTAAACACCCTTGCCCGTATGGAGTTTACATTGTAATATTCGCCGCTGGGCAGTAAACCCATTTGTTGGCGGTTGATTAACAAAATAATGGAAACGTCTTCAGATGGCACTACGGTAATGCTTGTACCCGTAAAACCGGTGTGACCAAAAGTACCTTCGGGGCCGTTTTTCATGAATGAATTTATCGGGTCCATCATCCAGCCGAGGCCGTTGTTAAATTTATCCTTGGTAAGGAATAGATTGATTGTTTTCTCGGAAATAAACTGTTTGTCGCCAACCTTGCCTTTATGCATCAGCATATCAACCAGCTTTTGCACATCGTCAACCGTCGAGAATATGCCTGCCGCACCCGAAACGCCGCCGTTGGCATACCAGGCGTTGCCATCGTTTACCTCGCCCTTTAAAACATAATGCCGCCAGCCGTTCCATTGGTTAGGGTCAATTTCTTTAAACTGATAGCCCAGCGAAGGGTCATGTACCATCCGCGTTTCGTAAGGATTGCCAAATGAAGTTGCGGCAAACGTATATTTCTTGTTTTTTTTGAGCGGATTGTATGTGGTGCTATCCATCCCCAGCGGGCCAAAAACATTTTGCGCTTCAAACTGATCAAGCGATAAACCCGAAACTACCTCTACAATTTCGCCGAGGATGGTAAAGCCCAGGTCGCTGTATTTGCGCTGGCCGCCCACAGGGAAAGCCAGGGGCAATTCTCCTAACAGTTTAAATGTCTCCTGTTTGGTATGGGCGCGATAATAAAGCGGGTACCATTCGTAAAGGCCTGCCGTATGTGTTAACAGGTGGCGGATAGTGATACCAGCCTTATCGGGTGTATTAAATGCTTTGATGTATTTACCTACCGGATCGTCAACGTTAATCAGACCTTTGTCCACCAGCAGCATGATAGATGTTGTGGTGCCCACAACCTTGGTTAGCGATGCCAGGTCGAATACGGTTTGTGTCGTCATTTTAACAGGGACGGGCAGCGGCTCATGCTTATCGTTAAACTTTTGAGCATCCCCATAAGCCTGTTTATAAATTACCTGGTATCCTTTTTTAACCTGTACAACGGCGCCGGGTATTTTACCATCGGTTATTTCGCTGTTGATGGTTTGGTCAATCGACCGGATGAGTTCATCGCGCTTACTGGTCTCATTTTTTACCTGGGCATGGGAAACCACCGAAATAATTACCAGGCCGATTATTAAAGAAGTATGCTTAAGATAATTAATCATCATTAAAAATTTATGGGAGTTCTATTGTTTAGGGGCCGGCAATACATAATCTGCAAGGCCGCCTACCGTCTTCCTCAACAATAACTCCATCGAGTCTTTTTTTACAAAATCCTTTAATTCGCCCACCAATTTGTACCCCAGTTTGTAATAAAGCTGTATGGCCCCTTCATTAAACGAGCTAACACAAATAAAAATATTAGGCGAGTATCCAAAAATCTTGTCTTCGCAAAACCGGAGGAGTTTGGTGCCGTAGCCATCGCCCCTGTTTGCTGCATCAATGCAAATAGTTTGTATATATCCCTTAAATGTGCCCTGAATTTGCATCACCACGAAACCTATAATTTTGCCTGCTTTTTTTAAAACGAACACTTCCTTAAAGGCGCCTTCAAAGGCTTTCAGGCAATATTCATAGGTCATCCCCAGCCTTACCCAGGGATCGTTTTCCATCATCATTGCGGCGCAAACGGCAAAGTCATCGGGACTAGTGGTTAGTTCAATAACGGCGGAGGTATCAGCTAACTGCATGGGTCCTTTTCTTAATGATCATCAAAAATAACACGGTAAGTAGCGCATTTACCAGGATATTCATAAAACCAAAATCAAATTGTATGGTGGTTATAAACAGCCAGTTTAAAAACCATGTAACCAGCGCTGCTCCAACACAGGCAAAAGGCACCCATTTTTCTTTGAGTTGAATGCCCGAAAAAAGGCCGGTAAGGTACAGTCCCAGAATTGGCCCATAGGTATAGCCCGCTATTTTAAAAATGGTATTGATGATGGCTCCCTGGCTGCTCCAAAAGGCCATCACTATAAAAAACATCACTACGTTAACACCTAACAGTACCCGGTTTTTTATTTTCTTTTTTTGCTCATGCGGCTGGTTTGATATGTCCATAAAATCGTAGCAAAAAGCCGTCGTCAGCGCGGCAATACAGGCATCAATACTGGCAAAAGTTGAGGCTACCACGCCAATAAAAAATGCAATAGCGCCCACCTGGCCAAAATAATGCAGCGTCAGGAACGGATAAATACCATCGGTGTTTACAATCTGACCGTCTTTATGGGTTAAAGGAATGCCATGCCTTTCAACAAAAATGTAAAGCAATATGCCGAGGCCCAAAAACAGTGTTTGCGCCGCGGCGATAAAAAAGCTGAAGGTCAGCACGTTTCTTTTGGCGCCGGCCGCATTGTTTATGGTCAGCGTTTTTTGCATCATACTTTGATCAAGCCCCACCAGCGCCACCGTTATTAAAAGCCCCGAAATAAACTGTTTAAAAAAGTTTGAACCCGAATGGAAGTCCCAGTCGAATAGTTTCGCATAAGGATGATGAACGATGGTGCTGATCATCCCGCCGAAAGATAGTCCCAATGAGTTTTTTATGGTGATGATGGAAACCACGATCACCGTAATTAAAAACAGGGATTGCAAAGCATCCGTCCATACAATAGTTTTCACACCCGATTTATTGGTATAAAACCAAATAAGCACCAGCACAATAATGATGGTTAAAAAGTACGGAATATGCAGGCTATCGAAAAAGGCGTATTGCAATATTTTGATGGACAGCAACAACCTTAATGCCGCACCGAAGGATTGCGATACCAGGAAAAATAGCGAGCCGGTTTTATAGGTAATATTGCCAAAGCGGATGTTCAGGTAGGTGTAGATAGATACCAGTTTAAGCTTATAATAAATTGGCGTAAGCACAAAAGCGATAAACAGGTAGCCGACAATAGTACCCAGGATAAATTGAAAGTAAAAAAGATTATTGTTGCCCACGTTACCCGGTATGGATACCAGCGACACCGCTGATATGCCCGAGCCAATCATCCCAAAAGCGACCAGAAACCATGGTGACGACTTATCGCCATCAAAAAAGCTATTGTCCTTATTATGCCTTGATGTTAGCCTGGCAATTACCATTAGCAGGGCAAAATAGGCCAGTATTATACATAAAATTAAGGATGCGCTCATATCAGGTCAATAAAAAAAGCCGGTTAATAACCGGCTCTAAAATAGGAAATAAAGCGAACCTTTGATTACTGGTTCAATAAATCATCGCGGGCCAGGTCACGGCATCAGAAACCCATGGAATAAGGATTTAACTTTAACAACGTTTTATTACCCGGGCGGCTATTTCGTCAATTCCGTCTGATACAAAACTTTCCCATCCATGTTTATGGCCTGTACATTTAACCTTTTTGCATCCATCGAAAAATACATAAAACCGTGTTCAGACGCTGCAAAACGACTGTTTGGAACTCCGGCAGTTACACCCGTCAGCTCGGATCCCGCGCCCGATATAAATTGATGCGTATAACCCTCGGGTTTAAAATGTTGCAGGGAATGTTCGTGACCTGATAAATAAACGTCAACCTTATTATCTTCAAAAGTTTGCGTCAACGCTTTTCTCATGGTCAAGGTATCATAATTGGTGATACGCGGGCCCACGGTGTGGTACGGGTGATGCCCGATCACTATTTTCCAAACCACATCGGCCGATGCGTTTTTAAAGGTATCGTTGAGCCAGGCCATTTGTTTTTCTACATATTCGGCTTTCGACTCATGTAAAAAAGGGTCGGTATCCATAAATATCAGCAGCGCTTTGGCTTTTACTTTATCTTTTTTCGCCTCTTTGGCAACCTCATCCTCTTTGTCGCCTCCTTTAGTCAAGTTGATTTCTTTTGAATAATATCTTGCGGGCATATCCCAGCGGCGGCTTATTTTCCCATAACGAATTTGTGCGTCAACATCCGTATGATAGTCGTGGTTGCCCAAAACGGGGTACCAATCGCACTGAAGGGAATGCGCCGTGTAAACATTTTCAAAAGAATAGTGCCAAAGCGGGTCAAACTCGCTCACCACACCTTTGGGATAAAAATTATCGCCGACTGAAATAACAAAATCCAAAGGATGCTCAGCCCCCCAGTTTCCCATTTGTTTGGCAACCGTTGTTTGATCGTACTCGCCGTTGCGGCCCCAGTCGCCAAGGGCCATAAAATGCAGGGTAAAATTGTCCTTTATTTTCGGCAAAAGCGTAATATCTTCACTTTCCAGGTGGGTAACGGGGTTTTCGGCCAACAATGTAAGCGGTCCCAGGAATGATGCGCCAATAGTGGCGAGGGTGGTATTTCTAACAAAATCTCTGCGTTTCATATCCAATAATAAAAAGATGTTTCTAAATAAAGAAAGGATTTGCGTAAACAAACCCTTTCTTTTGCAATATAAAATTCAGGCTAATATTAATGTTGGTTACCCTTGCCGTCTGAAGTGTAGGCGCCCATATCTGCATTGTAAGTTGCATTTCCTTTGCCCAAAGCCGGTGAGCCGGCCTGTAAATGATAATCATTGGTACTTTGCCCGCCGGTTGGGGTGGCAATAACCGAAGCATTAAACACTTTAAATTTCGGATCTTTGTCGCCAATGGCAGTCGAAACCAAATCGGTAGTGGTCGCTTTGGCTACGCCGTCATTTGGAAAAAAATTCGCCCGGAGATCAACAGCAATAGCCGGTGTAACGGTGTTATCCATGAAACTATCAACCGAAGCATAGAACAGGTTATTACCGTATTTAGTATTTACAACATCGGCATCAGGAAACACCTCAAGACCTTCGTAATTGTTCACGAAGATGTTGTTGTAGATGTGTCCTATCGCATTCACTCCTACTGAGCAACCTCTGCCCGGTTCGCCCGCGCCTCTTCTCCAACCGCATGACACGGCAGTATTGTTGTAAACATTCACCACAGTTTGCGGATTAGGTATTGTTGAGCTGGTTTCCAGTTTCACGGCTGTACCGGCCTGGCTAAAGATCACGTTATAGGCAACATCGCCTGTAACGCCTGATTTTAAGTTAATGCATTCACCGTCGGTGCTTCCGTTCGAAATAAAAGTATTTCTCAGGATAGTAACCGTAGCGCCATTTTGAGCACGAACAATATCATCTTCACCGCCGGATATCCATGAATCTTCTATGTCAAGATTGATATGATATGCAACAAATACCGATTTGCGGGGTGATGCAGAAGGATCAAGGCCACCAGTATTGTCGATATGTGTCCATTTAATGGTTACCGCCTGCGCCGTATCGCATTGAAAACCGCCCCAGGTACCGGGTGTACCTTTGTCCGAATTAAACCACACGGGTTTAGCCTGCGTTCCCAAAAGTTGTAAAACGCCTTTAATGCTGAACTGTGCGTTGTTTTTAACAATAACTATTGCGCCAGGCTGGGCGAGCAGGGTATCTCCGGTCTTAACTGTTATATCGGCAGTAACCGTGTAAGTTGAACCGGTTAACAGGGTACCTTTTACAAAGCCGCTGATGTTACCGGCAGCTATAGGATGCGACGGTGGAATTACCGGGGTTATAACACTTGTTTTTTCTGGTTTTGAGCAGGAAAAAAAGCCAATTGCAATCGCCATCGCGAGCGTAATCAGTGATAATTGTTTTGTTTTCATATGAGTTGATTTTAATATTAATGTGAATAGCGTATGCCTATTATTCCACTGGCCTTGGTATAGTCGCTGCCTGTGGTTAAATTGTATGTTTTGATGATGGTAGCCGTATTTAAAAGATTATTGAATTTCCCGAAGAGCGTAAAATGCTTGCTGATGGCTTTATCGGCAGAGAGGGAAAGGAAAGATTGCGGCTGCTGATAATAGTCGTAACCCAAATCAGGATTTACCCTGTCTAAAGTTTTTCCATTATATTGATAAGCTAGCTGTATAAAAAACTGCCGTTTGTCGCTTTTATATTCAAGTGATAGGTTAAACTCATTATCGGGCTGGCCTTGCAGCGGACGGTGCTGATAAGTTACCCCGCCTGTTTTGGGGTCTATTTTCTGGCCGTTTACATCGGAGTGTGTATAGGCATAATTGGCGTTAATACCTAT
>Ga0068855_100000869_pt1 | contig 37546 bp, 29 predicted proteins | sample KBSCornC52_FD_66592 | JGI IMG/M metagenome (GOLD analysis project Ga0068855, IMG submission 66592) | Corn rhizosphere microbial communities from Kellogg Biological Station, Michigan, USA - KBS Corn C5-2 | ecosystem: Host-associated > Plants > Roots > Rhizosphere > Soil ...
GAGATTGCGCCCTACCATCCAGGGCGCGATCGGGCGTCTATCATCCGGACCACCACAGCCGCACGCCAGATCACGACGCCCACGCATGAGATTCATGCCGATCGCACCGGCGTATAGTAACAGCAGGCCGATTCCTGCCAGGGTCGCATAAGGCCTCGAGCCATCAAACATCAGGCCGGCGGCGACCGCCAGCTCCAGTACCGGGATCGCTCGCGACAGGCGCCAGCGGGTCAGCGCAGGGAGCACTCCGTATGCGGTGAAAATCTCATCGAATCGTCGCAGGTCGCGCAGCTTGTGCACGCTCGCGCTCGCGAACAGGAGCGCAACCGCAGCAACGAGCAGCAAGCCGATGGCAGGATCCAGCCTCATGGCCGGCATCATAGAAATTTTTCCCGCACCCGCGCCAGACCATCCAACGTACGCAGGTATTGCACGGCCACCCGCGCACCCAGCTGACTGAATCCGTGCAGCGGCAGCGGGGCGACCGGTGTAACAGGAAAACCCAGCTCGGCTCCGGGCTCGCCGAGGGCCCAGCGCGCCAGTAGCGAGCCCATCATGGTCGCCATGGCGACACCCCGGCCGTTGTACCCAAACCCGGCCAGGAGCCCTGGCGCCACCTGCTGCAGACGAGGCAAATGATCACGCGTGATGGCGACCAGTCCGCCCCAATGATAGTCATAGCTGATACCGGCGAGCTGCGGGTAAATGTCCCGGACAGCGCGGTAATGATGGCGCGCCTGCACAGCAACCGGCGCGTCCCCGAAAACACCGCGGGACCCCATGACCAAGCGCCCCGTCCGGTCGACTCTGAAGTAGCGCAGTAGATGCCAGGTATCCGAAGCCGACTGCCGCTCCGGGAGAATCGTGCGCAGCAAGTCGGCAGGCAGCGGCGCTGTAGCGACTTGATAGGACGGAACAGTAACGACGGTGCGCCGGACGGCATCGACCAAACGATCCGCGTAAGCGTCTGTGGCCAGAACGACCGTGGGACTGGTCACACTGCCGCCCGGAGTGTCTATGCGCCACTCGGTACCGGAACGGGTCAGCTTCGTAGCGGGACTGCGGCAAAAAATGCGCCCCCCACGGCTCAGGACAGCAGCCGCCAGCCCGCGAACATAAGAAAGTGGCTGTACCGTGCCGCCGCGCCGGTCGATCCAACCGCCGCAATAGCGAGGTGAGCCGGTCAGCCGCTGGACTTCCGTGCGGCTGAGCATGTCCACGGGGGCGCCCCGACGGCGCCATTGCTCGACTCGTGCCTCGAGCCGCTGGAGAGTGGACTCGTGGGTCGCCGGCTGAATCCAACCCGCGCGCGTGGCGTCGCAATCGATCTCATAGCGGCGAATGAGGTCGAACACGAAATCCGGACCGCGCGCCACGGTATTTACCAGTTGCTGTCCGCGAGCGGCGCCAAAGATCTCCTCCAGGGCGTCCGGATCGTCCTTGATACCCGCGATGACCTGCCCGCCGTTGAGTCCCGAGGCGCGCTCGCCGACATGCACCGCTTCGAGCACGATCACTTCGCGCCCGGCCTCGGCGAGATGCAACGCGGTCGACAGCCCGGTGTAGCCGGCGCCGATCACAGCCACCTCGGCACGCAGCCCGGCCGCGAGGCTGGCACACTCGGGACCCGGGATGGCCGTCGCCGCCCACAGGGATTGACTGGAAAGTGCGCTCACCGCGGCCACAGCAACTTGATAACCACAATGCGATAATCGATACCTTACTATCGCAGCTTAACACATGGGTTGGCTTCCTCACCTGCGCCGCTCGCTGATTGTCCGCCGCCTGGGAGGCGCGCTTGCGCTGACGGCGGCGCTCGTGCTCTGCCGCATTCCGGCTTCCGGAGGAATCTCCTGGGACATCGGCATGGGCATCGGTTACATCGCGATCGCCCTGGTCCTGACACTCTATCTGTATCCGCTACGGGGTGATGGCCTGCCCCATCGCCGGCTGTTCACGCTTTCCCACCACCGTCGCATAGGCTGGACCGTCCTGTACCTTTCCGGGCTGCATGTGGCTGTGTTGCTCGGCGCCGAGCCGTTGGTCTGGCAATACCTGCGCCCCTCGACGCCCTTCTATATGTTGGCCGGACTGCTCGGTCTGATCGCCTTGGGCCTCCTCGTCGCCACCGGATTGTCAGGACGCAAGGCGCTACGGCAGCCACACCCACCCGGGACCAGCCTCTCCCTGCACGCGCTTTTATCCCCGGCACTGCTGTTGCTGCTGGCCGCGCATCTTCTCGGCAGCGCCCAACTCGTGGATAGCCCGATCAAGGTGGTGACCGGGTGTCTGCTCCTCTGTATTCCTCTGCTGTGGATCGCCTACCGCGCCATGCGACATGGCAAAAGGCGTCCGTTGACGACAGCTGTCCCATGCTTGCTCGCGGTCACGGCGCTAGCCGTTCTCCCGACACCAACCGCCAGCTCGCGCCTGCTGGAGCCTATGATGACTCCAGCCCCCGTGGCGGTACACTTCCCGCATGAGAAGCACACTTCGACCAACTGCGTGGTGTGTCATCACAACTTTGTCGACAAGACCGGCATCGGCAGCTGCCTGGACTGTCACCGCTCCCCGCGCACGGACCTGGCGCGAGCGGCCGAGGCGACCTTCCATACCTTTTGCCGGAACTGCCACACCGAGCTCGCGCACACGACGACGCGGCACGGGCCAACGCGCACCTGCTCCGTCTGTCACGGCAAGTGACCGTCAGGAGCGCAACAGCTCGCTCACCGCCCGATCCGCCTGGTCGATCGCCACATCCGTGTAAGCCCCACCGCCCGAATCCGAGTTGGCGATGGTGATGCGTCCGCAGGGCACCCGGCCGCGCATATAGGGCCGCTGGGTCTCCGGCATGTCTGGATCATAGAGCGGGTTGTATTCCGGCGCGTACCCGTGCGGCCAACGATTCACCGTAATGGCTTCGATATCGCGAGCGGGGTCGAACCCGCCGCCGCCGAGTGTACGCGCCAGCTGGTCACGAATGTTGCGCTCGAACGTCGCGAACGGAGTGGCCAGCAGCTCCGCGCGCCCGACCTTGTGTTGCTCTGACTCTGTCAACCCCGGCCGGCAGGGTGTCCGTGTCATGTGCACGAGCATGGGCTCCGCAGGGGTCCGCGGGCTGCGATAATCCCCGATGTCAACTTGCCAGTTCAGATTGAAGCTCGAATGATAGCCGCCAGGAGCATAGACCGCGCTCATCCCGAGCTTCCGGAAAGACTCCCAGTTGCGGAGCGCAACGCTCGTGTAGACGAGCGGTGTTTTCACCAGGCTATGGAGTGCCTCTTTCTGCGCGGCAGGCAGCTCCGGACATAGATATGGAATCATACCGTTGTAGCAAGCGAGCACGCAGTTGCGCGCCTGTACCGTATAGGCCTTCCCTGCCCTCATGTAGGTCACAGCAACACCACCCGAGCCCGATGCGCCCACGTTCACGGCGCGGAGGACTGTACTGCTCAAACGCAGGCGTACCGGCGCACGCTGTTGGTCAAGTTTGTCATACGCGACGCGGGCCATCACGATATCCGCGGCGGTGCTCCCCGGCACTGCATCGGGCAGCAACTTGCGCACCAGCAGGCGCGCAATCGTCGCGTTGCCATCCGGGAAATGGAACGTTTTGGACCCGCCGGTTGCGGCAAAGCCCGCCGGCGTGAAGCCCATGCGGGGTATGGCCCCGGGCGCGAGCTTCAGCCCCTGGAAACCGGCCAAACCCACGCCCCAACAGTCCAACGCCGCAACCGCATCGATTCCAACACCCCACAGGCCATGCGTCATAGCCTGGTAGAAAGCCAGCGTCTGGGGGTGCGCTTTGACGAGGTCGCGCAGGAAATCCAGATAACTCAGCCGCGATAGACGCAGCTTTTTGTCATCCGCTGCGAGTCCCGGCAGGTAATCGACCGCGCCGGTCTCGATCCGCAGGAGGTCGGCGCGTGCCTGCTCGGACAACGGGTAGTTCGCCACAGTGTGCGGATCGCTCCGCTTGCCCACGACGAGCTTGTCGCTGCCGAAGGTCTCCCGATCGAAGAACGCCGCTTCCGACAGCCCCATGTCGCTGTAGAAGTGCGGCTGCTCGGCGCTCCGCGCCAGCGCCTCCACATCGATTCCCAGCTCCCGGATGAGTCCCTCGGCCGTCGGACTGTAAGGCCGCGGACTCTCGATCGACAAAGTGCCGCCGTTCAGGAGTTGTGTGCGGCCCTGTAGCTGAAACTCGTTGCGTTTGGCGTGTCCGCCGAAATCATCGTGATTGTCGAGCAACAGAACCCGAGCACCGGGCGAGGTCCGGGCGCGAAAGAAGTGCGCGGCCGCAAGTCCACTGATTCCGGCACCCACGACGATGAGATCGTACGACTCGCCGAGATCACGAGCGTGCGCCGGTGCGGCTCCATCGCGTAGCGCATGCGCCGCCTCGAACGATCCCGGATGACTCCCTCGCATCCCGGTCAACAGCGGCGGGTAATAACCCGGCTGGTCCTGAGCGGACAGCGCATCGGCGCTTGCAGCGTACGCCTTCAGCAAAGGTCCCGAGAGGACAGTCGCACTGGCGACCAGCGCGCCTTGCAAGAAATCGCGGCGCGGAATCGAGCGATGCTCGCCAAGGTCGCGACGGCGGCTCATGAGGCCGCCGAGCGAACCGCGGCCGCGCGGCCCGCCTTTACCAGCATGTAGGCGATGAGCGCGACCGCGAGCGTTATCAGGCTTACATACAGGTCCCGCGCCTGCCCCGTGCGGGACATGGCGATGAGAATTGCCACCATCCCGCCGATGGCCGCGTAGCTCGCCCAGGGAAAGAGCCACATCTGCACCCCGGGAGCCGGCGCACCGGTGCGCTCGCGCTCGCGACGCAACCGAATCTGCGCGAATGCCGTCATCATATAGACAAACACAATCAGCGCACCCGAGGCATTCACCAGGAAAGCAAACACGGTATCAGGGAACTGTGTCTCCGCCAGCACGCCCAACACGCCGGCCAGGGAGCTCATCCAGACGGACGGCACCGGAACACGGCGCGCGTTCAGTTTCACCAGGACCTGTGGCGCATCGCCGTGCGCGGCCAATATGAAGAGCACCCTGGAGCACACATAGAACGCCGAATTCAGGCAGGAGAGTACCGCCGTGAGGATGATGGCCGACATCGCCATACTCGCCCAGCCAAATCCCATGGTGGTCAGTGCCGCGGCAAACGGCGACTCGCCGACCTTGATGGTGTCCCAGGGCACGATGCTGACTATGAGCAGAATGGAAATGATATAGAAAGTCAGGATGCGGATGATCACCGAGGTCGACATCTTCGCCGCCGCGCGCGCCGGCTCGGCCGACTCGGCAGCCGCCACGGTCGTGATCTCCGCCCCGGTGAGCGCAAAGAACACGGTCACCGCCCCGGCCAGCACCGCCACGCCGCCTTGCGGCATGAATCCGCCATGGCTCGTCAGGTTGGCGAAGGTGGCGCCGCTGGGCGAGGTGAAACCAAACGCAAACGCCGCCGACAGCAGTATGAAAACGATGATCGCCGCCACCTTGATGGAGGAGAACCAGAACTCGAACTCACCATAGGAGCGGGCCGACATGAGATTGACCGCCGTCATGATCGCCATCAGTCCGAGGCCCAGCACCAGCGGCGGCAACGGCAGCCAGTGATGCAGGATGTTGGCTCCCGCGATCGCCTCCACCGGCACGACGATGACCCAGAAATACCAGTACAGCCAGCCGGCGACGAAGCCGGCCCAGGAGCCGAGCCCCGCGCGGGCAAACTCGGTGAAGGAGCGCACCTGGGGCAGGCTGACCGCCATCTCCGCCAGCATGCGCATGACCAACAGGACGAGCACGCCGGTAATGAGATAGCTCAGCACGATCGCCGGCCCCGCGGCGTTGATGGCGGCGCTGCTGCCTACGAACAGGCCCGCCCCGATGATGCCGCCCACGGAGATCATGAAAATGTGGCGGGGCTTGAGCGAGCGACTCAACTCGGTTGACATCATTGACCTCTAGGCGGGAGTAGCGAGACTGCTCGAAGCGGCGCGTGCAGTCTCGAGGAGCACCGACGAAAACCTGACGCGCAACTCATCGAGCGTCCAGCGGCTCGTCGGCGCCGAGATGTTGATTGCAGCGACAGGCCGGCCGTCGGCTGCATATACCGGAGCGGCGATCGTCAGATCGCCACGATAATATTCCTGCGCGGCCCATGCGTAGCCTGCCTCGCGCGCGGCATCCACCTCCCGCAGGATCCGCTTCGGCTCGGTGAGCGTCATCGGTGTGTAGGATCGCAGTGTCGAGGCATGCAAAATCCGTTGTACGTCCTTGCGAGGCAAGGTAGACAGATAGGCGCGGCCGGCACCGGAGCAATACATCGGCAGCCGGCGGCCGACCGGCATGTGAATGAAGAACCGTTTGTGGCTCGGGAAACGGGCGATATACACCATGTCGGTGCCGTCCGGCTCCGACAGGCTGACCGACTCTCCGCACGCCTGATTGAGATCGATCAGGTGCGTAGTAGCCTGTTCCATCAGATCATGTCCGGAGAGGTAGGCGTGAGCGATGCCGAGTGAGCGCGCTGTCAGAACCCAACGCTTCAGGGTCGGATCGCGCCGCAGGTAGCCCATGCGTTCCAGAGTGTGGGTACAGCGCTGTGCGGAGCTCTTTGTCATCCCGGCTGCCTGCCCGATCTCGGCGAGATTGAGCGCGGCCTTCTCGCCACCGAACGCTTCGAGGATGGCCACTGCTTTCTCAACGGTGCGGTTGAAAAGCGGATCGCTGCCGCCAATCTCGAGCCGCTTGCGAGGCGCGGACGGCGCAGTGCGGCGGGAGCTCTTTTGTGGTGGGGGCACGCGGAGTAGGTCTACGATACCGGAGCGGACGTGGCAAACCTGCTTCGATGGGCAGTATACGGCATGAATCCGGTGGTTGTTTGGTTTCGGGATGATTTTCGGGTGGCCGACCACCCTGCCCTGCATGCGGCGGCCAGCACCGGGCGGCCGTTGGTCTGTGTGTACATTCATGAGGAGCTACGCCCCCTCGGCGGCGCGGCGCGCTGGTGGCTGCACGGATCGCTGTGCGCCCTGAGTGAAACCCTCGCAAAGCGTGGAGGGGCGCTCATCATTGTGCGCGGTGCCGCGAGTGAGGCGCTGCCAAAGCTGGTGAGCGCCGTCGCGGCCGACACGGTTTTCTGGAATCGCCGTTATGACGGCCCCGGGCGCTCGGCCGATGCGACGGTAGAAGATCTTCTGCGCAAGAATGCCGTCCGGGTGGCAACATTCAACGGCCGCCTGCTCCACGAACCCTGGACCTTGACCAACAAGGCTGGCGAGCCGTTCCGGGTCTTCTCCGCCTTCTGGCGTACGGCACTGGCGCAAGGGGAACCCGAGCGGCCGTTGAGTGCACCGCGCAGCCTGCAATCTCATCCCCTGCCAAAGCATTGCAAACTTCAGAGCCTGCCGCTGGGCGCGCTCGGCCTCGAGCCCCGCGCTCCAGATTGGGCAGCCGGCCTGCGAGCGCAATGGCAGGTCGACGAGTCCGCTGCGCAGGCACGCCTGCGGCGTTTCCTGGCCAACGCCCTGCACGCCTATCCCACCGACCGTGATCGTCCCGACCGTCATGGCACCTCACGCCTGTCACCCTACTTGAGCTTCGGCAATATCTCCGTGCGGCAGATCTGGCACGAGGCCCGCAAAGCCGTCGAGTCGCGCCGCTCGCCGGCCAATGTCCATCAGCTCGAAAAGTTCTGCGCCGAGCTCGGCTGGCGCGAATTCAACTATCACATTCTCTACCATCATCCCGACCTCGCCGACCGCAACTTCCAGTCGCGTTTCGATCCCCTCCGCTGGCGCCGTGACAAGCGCGCGCTCCAGGCCTGGCAGCGGGGCCTCACGGGATATCCACTCGTCGATGCGGGCATGCGCGAATTGTGGACCACGGGTTGGATGCACAACCGCGTACGCATGGTGACTGCCTCTTTTCTGATCAAGCACCTGCTGATCGACTGGCGAGCGGGCGAGAAATGGTTCTGGGACACGCTCGTCGATGCCGATCCCGCCAACAACGCCGCCAACTGGCAATGGGTCGCAGGATCGGGCGCGGACGCAGCTCCCTACTTCCGCATCTTCAACCCGACTCTGCAGGGTGAGAAATTCGATCCCGCGGGAGATTATGTGCGGCGTTGGGTACCGGAGCTGGCTGCTCTGCCCGCACGCCTCATCCACAAGCCGTGGCAGGCCCCGGCCGCGCAACTCGCGGCGGCGGGCGTGCATCTGGGCAAGACCTATCCTCGTCCCATAGTGGATCATGATAGAGCCCGGCTGCGAGCGCTCATGAACGTCAAGTCGCTGGCGTAACGAGCCCGGTGGCGCGCTCGCGCACCGCGGAGCGCAACATCGACCAGGCTGCATAACTCACCACGACGATCACGAGCCAGCGCAGCGCCAGCAACGGCAGTTGCCGCACGATAAAGAGCGCGATCAGCACACCAACAGAGCCGCCGATCGTCAGGCCCAGCGCGGGACCGAATGCGAAGCGCTGCGTCTTGAAGAAGCGCAGGCTCGCCACCGGCTGCACCAGCCCACAAGTGCCCATCATGATGGGAAACGCTCCCAAAGGATGCAAACCCAACAACGCCAGCACCACCATGCTGGGCGCGTAGGGTCCGATACCCCCGGTCGCCAGGGCGCCCAGCACGAAATTGACACCTACCGCCAACGCGAAGCGCCAACCTGCCAACTCCATGGAGTTGCCGCCGACCGGGAAGCGGCCGAGTATCCCGATCAGGAAAAACACGGCGGCGGTCAACAGCGCCACACCCATGACCAACTGGATGCCGCGCCGGGGCAGGCGGCTGACGATGCCGGCACCCAGCCAGGCACCCAGGGTGGCACTGGCGATCATGCTCACGAGGAGCAGCGGCTCGACGGCCACCGCGGTCACCAGTACCGCGGTCTCGACGAAGGCGGCAGCGTTGTGGCCTACATTCAAAGTTCCCGGAATGAGCTCATCCGGTGGCGAGCCCCGCAATTTGAACAGCGCGGTGGTGGGCGCGAAGGAGCCGATCCCCAGCGCATCGAGGAAATCGGTAACGAACCCGATGGCCACATCGCCCAGAGTGGGTTTGGGCCGCACGTCCCGGCCGCGGGCATCCCGCACCCAGGCCAGAACAAAGGCGACATTGACTATGAAGAGCGCGCCCAGGAGGCCAAGCTTCGCCAGGCTCACGGGCATTTCCTATCGTTAATCGATACGAACATATCGTTCCCCCCGGGATGGCACGGTACCGCCCGTACGGTTGGCGCACAAGTGGTCCGTGGACTTTCGCCTTGGATGCCAATATGCCAGACTCGCCCATACGCCGCCGCACCCGCGTCACTCATCCAATCAACAACGTGGCTACGTCGATGAAAACCTGGCTTACAAACGCCGCGCTGCTGTCTCTCGCGACCTGCACTCCACTGGTAGCCGCCCCGCCGCTGCCCGCCGAGCATCTGACAGCGACGACCTTGTCCCCCGGCAACCCGCACTGGATCTACGTCCTGGATGAGGCGTTCAACAACGAGATCGATGCGCGGGTGCACCTGTTCGATGGGGATACCTACCGCCGTCTCGGCCAGATCGATGCGGGCTTCAATCCCGGATTCAACTTGTCGCCCGATGGCAAGACCTCGGTAGTCGGCACGACCTACTTCGCGCGTGGCAGCCACGGCACGCGCACCGACGTGGTCGAATTCACCGACAACACAACACTCGGCGTCGCACACGAGATCGTGCTGCCCGCGAAACGGGCCATGACGCTGCCCACTTATTTCAACATCGCCTACAGCCAGGACAGTCATTTTCTGTACGTCGCCTATGTCACGCCGGCAGCCTCTTTCGGCGTGCTCGATCCGGCGAAGAACACCGTGCTCGACGAAATCGACACGGCGGGGTGCGTGTTGGTCATTCCCTCCGGACCCAACAGGGTATCCTCGATCTGCGAAAGCGGCCGGCTCCTCACCGTGACCCTGGACGCGCAAGGCCACGAGTCCGGGCGGGCGATATCGGCTGCCTTCTTCGATCCCGACAAGGACCCCGTGTTCGTACAAGGAGTGCCTACCAGCGACGGCTTCGCTTTCCTGTCCTTTCTGGGCGAGGTGCACGAAGTCGATTTCTCCGGTACACAACCGGCCTTCCGCAAGCCGTGGTCGCTCCTGGCACCGGCCGACCAAGCCCAGAGTTGGCGCCCTGGCGGCGTGCAGGTGGGCGCCGTGCAGCGGAAAATGGGCCGCCTGTTCGTACCCATGCACCGTGGCGGCGAAGGCTCCCACAAACAGGGCGGCACCGAGATCTGGGTGTTTGATATGAAGACCCACCAGCGCCTGGCGCGCTGGCCACTCGCGCCACACCAACTCGCCGATGTCCTGGCGATACAGGTTTCCCAGGACGATGCGCCCATTCTGTTCGCGGCGACCGACAAGTCCGATGTCGCCGTGTTCGACGCGCGCAGCGGCCAGCTGCGGCACGTCGAAAAACGGCTGGGACAAACACCCTGGCTCCTGCTGAACCCCTGAGAAGGCCCCGGTATGCGCTCGCTCGATCGACTCTTCGAACATTCGTCGCGCTCGCTGGCGCGGCACACCTCGCGCCGCAGCATGCTGGCGACTCTGGGCAAGCTTCTCACCGGCGCTGCTCTGTTCCCGCTGCTGCCGGTGGATCGCTCCTCGCGCGCCGAGGCCGCTGAAGGTGGCGGACCTGCGGCCGCGCCAAAGACGCCGACCCGGACCGCGGGCGCCAAGGCCACCGTCGAGGGCAAGAAGGCCAGCGACGATCCCATGAGCTGCGAGTACTGGAAATACTGTGCGATCGATGGATTCCTGTGCTCCTGCTGCGGCGGCTCGGCCAACTCCTGTCCGCCCGGCACCGCGCCATCGCCGATCACCTGGATCGGCACCTGCCACAACCCCGTCGACCAGCGTGACTACATCGTTTCCTACAACGACTGTTGTGGCAAGACCAGCTGCGGCAACTGCGAATGCAACCGCAACGAGCGGGAGAAGCCGATGTACCGGCCCTCGCGCAACAACGACCTCAACTGGTGTATGGCGAATGCCGATTCGAACTATCACTGCTCGGTATCGGTGATCCTGGGGGTAGCCGAGAAATGATCCGATCCGCAGCCCTTTTCATCACGACTGCGCTTCTCAGTGTTGCGACTCACGCCGCGGACAGCAGCACTGTCCATTACCCCGACGGCGCTACCCTCTTCCAGGCCAACTGCTCCGTCTGTCATGGCGCCAAGGGAGCCGGGACGCCCTCGCTCGCTCCACCGATCACATCCTACCCCGCGCGCTACGCCACGACGGACGAGGGACGCAAACAGCTTGCGATGACCGTTCTCAACGGCATGTTCGGCGGTATCGAGGTGGAACAGAAACACTTCGATTTCAAGATGCCGGATTTCACGAGTCTCGACGATGCGAAGCTGGCTGCGGTGCTGAACTTTGTCGTGTTTGATCTCGCACACGCCGCGGAGGGCACCAAGCCGCTGACAGCCGAAGAGATCGCCGCCCAGCGCAGCCACCCGGTCGACGGTGCGGCCGTGCGCGAGCATCGCGCGAAGGTGCTTGCCAGCCTCGGGCTCTGACATGAACCGGGCGCTGGCAGTTTTCGCTTGCGCAGCCGCGCTGACCACCGGGGTCCAGGCCAGCCCGCAACAGGACTACGTCCTTTATTGTATGGGCTGCCACGGAACACAGGCCGAAGGGGTTCCGGGTAAGGTGCCACCATTGGCGCACACACTGGGCCACTACATGCGCACGCCCGACGGACGTAACTATGTCCTGCGGGTCCCCGGAGCCGCCAACTCGGTCCTTTCCGATGCACAGCTCGCCGGTGTATTGAACTGGCTCGCGCAGACATTCGATGGCGAGGACCTTACACAAAGCGGTGCGCCACTGTTTACGACCGCTGAAGTCACGGGCGCGCGCCGCTCCCCGCTACCGTCGGTACTGGCTACACGCCGCGAAGTCGTGCGTGCTCTGGAGCTCACCGGCCACGCACCCCCGGCGAGTTACTGAGGCGCTCGTTGGCATACCGAAGGGCAGTCCCCGGGGTTGTTGCGCACGCGCCTCAAGTGAGCCCAAAAGGCGTTTGACGCACAGCTGCCGCGTGTCTTACAGTCGATCCAACAAGTCGATAACGGTCTATCGATTATCGATGAAGACCGCCGGGGATCGCTATGTACGCTCGCATCAAGCAAACTTTGACCGGCTGCGCGCTCGTTGCAGCCTGCACGCCGGGCCTGACCTTGGCGGCGGATGCGGACGAAGCAATGCAACCGCCCCCGATGCAGGAAGTCACAGTGACGGCCAGCCGCCGTGAGGAATCGCTGAGCAAAGTTCCCATCAGTGTCAGCGCCTACACGCAGGAGGCGATGGACCTCAAGGGCATCAAGGATATCGACGACATCGCCCGCTATACCCCCGGCGTACGCATCGACAGCAGCCAGACCAACCAGATCTCAATCCGCGGCATCGCCTCTACCGGCGGCTCCGGAACCACTGGAATCTACATCGACGATGTACCGATCCAGGTCCGCGACCTGGGCTTCAACGCCGACGATGCGCTGGTAAAGATCTTCGACCTCGACCGGGTCGAGGTGCTCCGCGGCCCCCAGGGAACCCTGTTTGGCGCCGGGTCGGAGGGCGGCACGGTCCGCTACATCACGACCCAGCCCAGCCTCACAAAAACCAGCGTGTATGCCAAGGCGGAAACCTCCTACACGCAAGGTGGCGCGATGAGTTATGAAGCCGGCATTGCCGGTGGGATGCCACTCATCGACGGTACGTTGGGCGTGCGCGCCAGTGCGTGGTATCGGCGCGATGGCGGCTGGATCGACCGCATCGATCCGACCAGCCTGGCCATAGTCGACTCGAACGCCAATCGCGACGATACGGTGGTGTTGCACCTGGCCGCACTGTGGCAGCCGAGTGATTCGCTCAAGATCACTCCGGCTTTCTTCTACCAACGCCGCCAGCGCCGGGACGTGACCGTCTACTGGCCCGAGTATTCAGATCCCAACAGCGACAAGTTCGTCAGCGCCAATCCGACCGCGCGCCAGGAGCCTGACAGCTTCTATTTGCCTTCCCTCAACATCGAGGCCGATCTTGGCCCGGTGACCTTGATCTCCACGACCTCCTATTTCCATCGTGACGAAATCAGCGGCTACGATGGCACGTTGTACAACCTCGGCTATTACCAGACCCTGATCAGTCCGGCGGTCGACCCGCCGCCGGTCGGCGCGAACCTGTTCCCGCTACTGGACGGCACCGGCGTACACCTGCCGCCAGGCTTGACGGACTACCGCGCGCCGGCCAGCGTCACCAATCAACAGCGCAATATTTCCCAGGAGATCCGCCTGCAATCCGCGGATCCGCACGCACGCATCCAGTGGACGGTGGGCGGGTTCTGGTCGTTGAATCGTCAGTTCAGCCTCGAGGAAATCCACGATCCGATGGCCGATGCGATGTTCAATGCCCTGATCGCCGATACCATCGCGGACTACTTCGGCGCCCCGCTGAATCCGGACGGCAGCTCGGAGCTGCCCATGGGCGATTCGTATTTCAACCGCTTGACGAGCCATGACCGGCAGATCGCCGGTTTCGGCGAAGTCAACATCGGGCTGACCGACAGCCTGAAGCTGATCGCCGGCCTGCGCGTTTCGAAGACGACCTTCTCCATCGAAAGCCTGTCGGGCGGTCCGCAAAACAGTGGCCCCCGCCCGGGCGGCGCCCAAAGCAGTCAGACCCCGGTCACGCCCAAGGCGGGCATCGACTGGCAGATCGACCCGAACAACATGGTCTACTTCACGTATGCCAAGGGCTTTCGGATGGGCGGCGGCAACCCGTCCATCCCCTATGATCCGACCTTCCAGAATCCAACCCTCGGCTGCACCGGGGACTTCCAGAACTTCGGCATCCAGAATGCGCCCTCGACCTACAAGTCGGACACGGTGCAGAGCTTCGAGATCGGCGCCAAGAACTACCTCAACAACCGGGTGCGCCTGGCGAGCAGCGTCTATTACATCAAGTGGCACAACATCCAGGGTAATGTGGTGCCCCCGATCTGCCAGATCCAGTGGACCGACAATCTCGGTGATGCCGTCTCGAAAGGCTTCGATATCCAAGCCAACGTGCAGGCCACCGAGGCCCTGAGTCTGGATGCAACCTTCGGCTACACCGACGCCCGCTACACCAAGGATGCTTTTCCGAGTGGTGCCTCGGTCGCCCCGGGGAGTGGCGTCCTGCCGCTGGTCGCCAGGGGTGACGCCATCGGCGGCCCCAACGGAACCGGTACCGGCTATGCCATCCCACCCTGGACCGCGACTCTTGGGCTGGAATACCGCCTCGCGGTGCTCGAGCACGAATCCTTCTTCCGCATCGACTACGAGTACGAGGCGGCCGACAAGTGGCTGCACGCGGGACTCGATCCGAACACGTCCCAGTACGACCCGACGGGAATGCCCACCGCGCGGCGCAGTTTCGCCTCGCTACGCACCGGAACCAATATCGGGGGTTGGCTGGTCTCGTTCTTCGTCGACAACCTCACCGATAGCCACACCATTACCAACTTCAACCACCAGACCAACTCCTACGACGACGCCGGCAATCTGTTGGCAAGCCCGGCGTACCGGTATATTACGTACAGGCCGCGTACTTTCGGCATCACTGCGACGTATCGACATTGAGGACGGCCGCCCCGCCCGGGTGCTGCAGCGCTCGGGCGGTTCAGCGGCCCGTCAGGCCCGCATCCGGGCCGCGCTGCCACTCGAACATGCTCGAGCTGTCTCCAGTAACACGGAGGACAGCTTCGAGCGCAGCTCGGCGAGCGACCAGCGGCTCGTCGGAGCTGAAATATTGACGGCTGCAACCGCCGTCCCATCATCTCCAAACACCGGCGCGGCGATAGTGACATCACCCCGGTAATACTCCTGGTCCGCCCAGGCGTACCCCGCCTCGCGAGCCGCGTCGATCTGTTTGAGGATCGCCGCGGGATCGGTAAGCGTATGCGGGGTGAAAGCCTGCAACGTAGCGCGCCGCAGGATCTTTTGGGCCTCCACCGCGGGAATACCCGACAAGTAGGCACGCCCCGAGGCCGTGCAGAACATCGGCAACCTGCGGCCTACCGGCATGTGGATGAAGAAGCGCTTGTGGCTCGGAAAGCGGGCGATGAAGACCATGTCAGTCTCATACGGCTCCGAGAGACTCACCGACTCGCCGCTCGCCTGATTGAGATCGACCAGGTGGGTGGTCGCCTGCTCGATCAGTGGATGACCCGAGAGGTATGCATGGGCAATGCTCAAGGACCGAGGTGTCAACACCCAACGCCGTACATGCGGGTCGCGCCGCAAATACCCTAGCCGCTCGAGCGTGTGAGTGCACCGCTGCGCGGAGCTCTTCGTCATGCCCGCCGCCGTCGCCACCTCACTGAGGTTCAAAGCGCGGCGCTCGCCTCCGAAAGCTCCGAGAATGGCAAACGCCTTCTCGACCGACTGGTTGAATAGGGGATCCCGGTCTTGGGAATTGCGCGGCTTGCGGATGGGGCGCTTCATGCGCTACGCCCGCAGTACCTCGAGCCCACCCATGTACGGCCGCAACACGTCCGGCACTGCAACCGAGCCGTCCTCGTATTGATAATTTTCCAACACCGCGACCAACGTGCGCCCCACGGCAAGCCCCGAGCCGTTGAGAGTGTGCACCGGCTCCGGCTTCCCTCCTTCGGGTCGCCAGCGTGCCTGCATGCGGCGGGCCTGAAACGCCTCGAAGTTAGTGCACGAGGAAATCTCGCGATACTTCTCCTGCGCCGGCAGCCAGGCCTCCAGGTCATAGGTTTTGGCACTGCCAAAGCCGATATCCCCAGCGCACAGCGCCACGGTGCGGTAGGGAATCTCCAGCCTGCGCAGCACCTCCTCGGCATTCGCAGTCAGCTCTTCGAGCGCGGCATACGAATCGGAGGGCCGCACGATCTGCACCAGCTCGACCTTGTCGAACTGGTGATTGCGGATCATGCCGCGAGTGTCCTTGCCCGCCGCTCCCGCCTCGGAGCGGAAGCACGGGGTGTGACAAACGAATTTCAGCGGTAGCTGCTCCGCCGGCACGATCTGCTCGCGCACCAGATTGGTGACCGGCACTTCCGCCGTTGGGATGAGGTAGAACGCCGGGCCCGCATCGGGCTGTTCACCGCGCACGGCAAACAAATCCTGCTCGAACTTCGGCAATTGACCGGTGCCGACCAGGGCCTGCCGCTGCACGAGATACGGCGCGTAGACCTCCGTATAGCCATGCTCGCGCGTATGGAGATCGAGCATGAACTGCGCGAGCGCGCGGTGGAGTCTTGCGACGTGCGCCTTCATCACGACGAAACGGGCACCGGAGATGCGTGCGGCCGCTTCGAAATCGAGGCCGCCCAACCGCTCACCCAACTCCATGTGATCGCGCGGCTCGAAGGTGAAGCGCTTCGGCTCGCCCCAGCGGCGCACCTCGAGATTGGCGGTCTCGTCCTTGCCGTCGGGCACCGAGTCGTGCAGCAGGTTGGGAAGGCCCAGTTGCCATTGCTCGAGCTCCGCCTGCACCGACAACAGGTTGTCCTCCGCCTGCGCCAGTTCCTTCGTCAGGGCCTCACCCTTGGCGATCAGGGGCGCCACATCCTCGCCACGCCCCTTGGCCATTCCGACCGCCTTGGCGTTCGCATTGCGCTCGGAGCGCACCCGATCGGACTCGATCTGGTAGGGCTTGCGCTTCTCCTCCAGGGCCTTGAGGGCCTCGACATCCAACTTGAAGCCGCGCCGCGCGAGATTGCGCGCCACCGCTTCGGGATCGGATCGCAACAACTTTGGATCTATCACAACATAACCTTTGACAGCTCAACCTTTCGACGGCGGTTTGGTCCGCAAACGGGCGAGCGCCTCGCCAATTTTCAATTCCAGCCCGCGGGCAACCGGACGATAGTAGCGCCGATCCGGCAGCTCGTCCGGCAGGTAGCGCTCACCCGCCACGTATGCGTCGGGCTCATCATGTGCATAACGGTAGTCGCGTCCGTACCCCAGGTTCTTCATCAGACCGGTAGGGGCGTTCCGAAACCGCATGGGCACATCCAGCGTCCCATACTTCTCGACGTCCTCCATCGCCTCGGCCACTGCGACGTAGACGGCGTTGCTTTTTGGTGCGCATGCGAGGTAAACCACGGCGTTCGCGATCGCCAGCTCCCCTTCCGGACTGCCGAGGCGATCATAGGCTTCCCAGGCATCCAGCGTCAGCGCGAATGCGCGGGGGTCGGCAATTCCAATGTCCTCCACAGCCATGCGCACCACGCGGCGTGCAATGTAGAGAGGATCGCAGCCGCCGTCGAGCATGCGGCACAGCCAATAGAGCGCCGCGTCGGGGTCGGTTCCACGGACCGCTTTGTGGAGCGCGGAGATCTGATCGTAGAACTGATCGCCACCCTTGTCGAAGCGGCGCCGGCTGCCGGTGGCAACCTCTTTCGCGATCTCCAGGGTCAAAGTTCGCGTCGCGGAAGAGGCCTCGACCAGTCCCGCTCCGAGCTCGAGCATGTTGAGTGCGCGTCGTCCGTCCCCATCCGCGGCACGCGCGATGAGATCGATGGCTTCGGCCTCCGCGCTCAAATGCTCCTTGCCGAGCCCCCTCTCCTCATCTGACAACGCCGACCGCAGCAACGTAGCAATGTCATCGACAGAAAGAGAGCGCAGCACATACACGCGCGCTCTGGACAGCACCGCGCTGACAACCTCGAACGACGGATTCTCCGTAGTCGCCCCGACAAAAGTCAGCGTCCCGTCCTCCAGGTACGGCAGAAACGTGTCCTGCTGTGCCTTGTTGAAGCGGTGGACCTCGTCAAGGAATAGCAGGGTCGGGCGACCACTCGTCTCGCGCGCATGCCGGGCCGCTTCCACAGCCGCGCGGATATCTTTCACACCGGCCATGACGGCTGAAAGAGCGATGAACTGTGCATCCGCTTTCTGCGCGATGAGCCGCGCGAGCGTCGTTTTACCCGTACCGGGAGGCCCCCACAGAATCAGCGAGTGGAGCTGTCCGGACTCAATGGCGTGGCGCAAAGGCTTGCCTGGACCGAGAACCTGCTGCTGTCCGACGAACTCGTCCAACGACCGAGGCCGCATACGGTCGGCCAGCGGTCGCAAAGGATCACGCACGGAAGAACAGTCCCTCGATCCGGCGCGCCCAGCCGCCCAGGCCGAGATAAAGAAGCCCCAAGGCCGCGCCGATCCCGACCGAGTCCGCCAGCCAGTCCTTGATGTCGGCATCGCGGCCCAGCCCCATAGTGCCTTGCGCAATCTCGATCGCGCCGCCAAAAACCAACATCAGCACGGCGAGGAGCGGGTAACGGCCGCGCCGCACGAGTCCACCGAACCAGACACTCATCCCGAAGAACCCCAGGGCATGTTCGGCTTTGTCCCAAAGATGGAGGTTGGGCACGTAACGCGCGGGCTCCAGGCAACTGATCGTAATGTACAGGACCATGGCCCAACCAACACCCCACCAGAAACGGGCGAGCCGCAAGCTCGGCGTGGCTCGCGGGTGCGCGATCTGTAGCCCGGACACGCTCATTTGCGGGGCGTGCCAATGACATCCGCGCCCTTCGGGGGTGTGAACGTCGTCTCCTGCGCCGTAACGGGCACATTGCGCTCGATGTGATCGAAAACGATCGTGGCGGTCTGTCCGAGCTTGTCCTCGAGAATCATCCGCTTGAGCTCGCCGTTGGCGAAACCGAACAAGGCGTCCCGGAAATCCGCGTCGGTGCCTTGTGGCTCGACCAGCACCCAGTCGAGCCCTTCCCGCTGACCGGCAGACTGCACGTTGAAATTCTTACGGACATCGACGGCCCCGGACAACAGCATCGCCGGTGTCGCCGAGAGCGCCGCATCGACCGGCTTGACGGTCACCTGCTCGAGATCGCGGTCGAAGAACCAGAGATTGCGGCCGTCGGACACCATGAGCTGCCCCGCGCCCTTGTTGGCCGGATGGATATCCCAACTGAACTTCCCGGGCCGCGCGACCACGAGGGTGCCGGTGGCGCGGTCGATCTCCTTCCCCTGACTGTCGGCGAGCGTCTGCAAGAACGACGTGCGCAAGGTCTTCAGGTTGTCGAGGTACTTGTCCAGGGGGGTAGCAGCGTGGTCGGCAGCCATCGCCGCACCACCGAGCACGCAAAACAACAAAGTCGCACGCGCTACGGCGCCGACCGCTCTCGCAACTTGAAACATTACACACTCACTGAATGATCTATTGGCGCCCGTCCGCCCGGGCGACGCACACTAATCCTGCGGAGCCGGTACCAACACCTCGCGCGAGCCGTTGGCCTGCAGCTGGCCCACGATGCCGGCCTGCTCCATGCCTTCCAGGAGGCGCGCCGCGCGGTTATATCCGATCTTCAAGCGGCGCTGCACATACGAGATCGATGGCTTGCGCTCGGTCGTGACGATCCGCACGGCCTCGTCGTACAACTCGTCCTGCTCGATGCTGTCCGCCCCGCCCTCGCCGCCAGCTTCGCCCTCCTCGCCCTTCAGGCCGGGGATCGGCGTCTTAGGTCCGGACAACACCTCTTCGATGTAGTCCGGCGGCGTCGCGGTCTTGAGCGAGGTGACCACTCGATGCACCTCCGCATCCGAGACAAACGCGCCGTGTACGCGCGTCGGGATGGAGGTGCCCGATGGCAAGTACAGCATGTCACCATGACCGAGCAATGTCTCAGCCCCCATCTGATCGAGAATGGTGCGCGAATCGACCTTCGCCGACACCTGGAAGGCGATTCGGCACGGGATGTTCGCCTTGATCAAGCCAGTAATGACATCCACCGACGGCCGTTGTGTCGCCAGGACGAGATGGATGCCCGAAGCGCGCGCTTTCTGGGCCAAGCGCGCGATGAGCTCCTCCACCTTCTTACCGACGATCATCATCATGTCGGCGAGCTCGTCGATCACCACGACGATGTACGGCAGCGGCGCGAGGTTCGGAATTTTGGACTGATCGAACGTCGGATCGTTCGATGCCGCCTGGATCATCACCGGATCCAGGATGGGCTTGCCGGCCTCGTTGGCATCCTTGACCTTCTTGTTGAATCCCGAGATGTTGCGGACGCCGAGCGCTGCCATGAGCTGGTAACGCCGCTCCATCTCGGCCACGGACCATCGCAAGGCATTCGCCGCCTGCTTCATGTCAGTCACGACCGGCGCCAGCAGATGCGGAATTCCTTCGTAGACCGAGAGCTCCAGCATCTTCGGGTCGATCATGATGAGCCGCACATGCTCTGCCGTGGCTTTGTACAGAAGGGAAAGGATCATGGCATTGATGCCGACAGACTTGCCCGACCCGGTCGTACCGGCGATGAGCAGGTGGGGCATGCGCGCCAGATCGGCCACGACCGGCTGTCCGCCAATGTCTTTACCGAGCGCCAACGTGAGCGGGGATTGCATGTCGTCGTACGCCTTCGAACGGATGATCTCCCCGAAGGTGACGGTCTCGCGCTTCTCGTTGGCGATCTCCAGCCCCATTACGCTCTTGCCGGGAATCACCTCGACCACGCGCACGCTCAATACGCTCAAGGCGCGCGCGAGATCCTTGGCGAGAGTGGTGATCTGGCTCGCCTTCACGCCCGGCGCGGGACGCAGCTCGAAGCGAGTCACCACCGGACCGGGCTGCACCGCGACAACCTCGGATTCGATGCCGAAATCGCGCAGTTTCAACTCGACGAGGCGTGACAATGCATCGAGCGCCTCCGCCGAATACAGCGCCGTTCGTGGCGGCGGATCGTCGAGCAGGTTCAGCGGCGGCAACTCGCCCGGTTTCGCATCAAACAACGGTACCTGCCGCTCTTTCTCGACGCGCTCACTCTTCTCGACGACGGGCGCAGGCGCCTCGATACGCGTTGGCGGGCGCGCCGCGGATTTCTTTTGCTCCGTCTTGACCGCTTCCTTGCGCGCCTGCTTGCGCTCGCGCCCTTCCGCCACATCCTTGGTACGCGCCATACGGGTGCGAACCCAGCTCACGCTGGCCCAAGCCCATTCACCGAGCCGATCAATGATGGTGAGCCAGGAAACATGGAAGGCCAGCGACAGTCCCGCCATCCAGGCCGCGATCAGCAGAAGCGTCGCGCCCAGGAAATCGAGGCCACTCGCCAGTCCCCGGCCAATCAGGCTGCCCACTACCCCGCCCGCCGTCTCGCGTAGCGGCCCTGGATCCCAATGCAGCGTCGTCAACGCGCAGCTCGCGAACAGAACGAGCACGAAGCCCCCGACCCGTACCGCGGTATTGAGCCTCGAGCTCGATCCCGGCTCACCTTTGATGCGCCGGAAAAGCAGCCAACACGCCCCACCCAGCATGAGCGGGAATAGGAACGCCGGGCGGCCGAACAGGAAGAACAGCACATCGGCCAACCAGGCGCCGACCGGTCCGATCCGGTTGTGCACCACCGGGGAGTTGCCAGTAAAGGAAAAGCCCGGATCATCCGGACTGTACGTTGCAAGCGCCACGAGCAGCACGAGAGCCAGCACCCCAATGGCGATGATGGCACTCTCCCGCAGCCCGCGGGCTACAGCCGACGTGAATCGAACGGAATGGCGCGATTGGGCCTGGGTTTCAGCCAATTCCTCACAGCTCCCGCTAATAAAAAGCCACAGAAAAAACCATAGAAAAATGACGTAAGCGGCCCGATTTTACCAGCCTCCGCGCTTGACGCACTTGCTACCATAGTCCTCGATCAATCAAAGAGATATCTTCATGACGATACCCCGGCACAGCCGCCTCATCATCATTGGATCCGGCCCCGCTGGCTACAGCGCGGCGGTCTACGCGGCGCGCGCCAACCGATCTCCCCTGCTCATCACGGGCGTCGAGCAAGGCGGGCAGCTCATGACCACCACCGAGGTCGACAACTGGCCGGGCGATGTCCACGGCCTGCAAGGCCCCGAGCTCATGGAGCGGATGCGCCGCCATGCCGAACGTTTTTCGACACAGATCGTCAACGATCATGTGCAATCGGTGGATCTTTCGAGACGGCCGTTCCGCTTGACCGGGGATACCCATCAGTACACCTGCGACGCCCTGATCATCGCCACCGGGGCCGCTGCGAAGTACATGGGACTGCCTTCCGAGGAGAAGTTTCGCGGCCGCGGTGTTTCCGCCTGTGCCACTTGTGACGGTTTCTTCTTCCGGGGTCAAAGGGTGGCCGTCGTCGGCGGTGGCAACACCGCGGTCGAAGAGGCACTTTACCTGTCGCATATTGCGCAGCACGTGACACTCGTGCACCGGCGGGACAAGCTGCGCGCCGAGAAGATCCTGCAGGATCGGCTCTTCCGCGAGGTCGAGACAGGGAAAATGTCGGTGATCTGGAACCACACTGTCGACGAAGTGTTGGGTAATCAGCACGGCGTGACCGGCGTGCGCCTGGGTGCTTTGCAAGGCGACCGAGCGGCTAGCGACGACCGAGCGGTTAGCGAGGGAATCCCCAGCGGGGGCGGGACAGTGGCCCATGGGTCTGCCGCGGTTCGCGAGCTCGAGGTCACAGGACTCTTCGTTGCAATCGGTCACACACCCAATACCGGCATCTTTGCCGGACAGCTCGAAATGCGCGAAGGCTACATCAAGATCAAGAGCGGTCTCGATGGAGATGCCACCGCAACGAGCGTCCCCGGCGTATTTGCTGCGGGAGACGTGGCGGATCACGTTTATCGCCAAGCGATTACCTCCGCCGGGGCCGGCTGCATGGCGGCTCTGGATGCCGACCGCTACCTCGAATCCCTGGACCTGGAGAAACACTCCTGACGCAAGCGCGGCCCCGATCACGCGTAATCCATAGCATCGACGAGCTCGACCCGCGGCAATGGAACATGCTCGGGGGAGATCGCAATCCCTTCCTGCGACATGAGTTCTTCGCGGCGCTCGAGCACACGCACTGCATTGGCCCCGGCACCGGGTGGGACCCGGCGTACATCACCCTCGCCGACGAGCACGGACTTGCAGCCGCCGCCCCGGCGTTCATCAAGTCGCATTCCTACGGCGAGTTCGTGTTTGATTTCGCCTGGGCGCAGGCTTACACGCGCGTCGGCCGCCGGTACTACCCGAAGCTGACAATCGCGGTGCCCTTCACGCCCGCTACTGGAGCACGCCTGCTGGTTCGGCCCGATCTGGATTGGACCGCCACGGCCGCGCAGCTTCTGCAGGAGATCGAGTCGCACGCGACCCATCGCGGCCTCTCATCGGTGCATGCGTTGTTTGTCGATGAGCCCGCGCGTGCGGTTTGCGAGAACGCCCACTGGCTCCTGCGCCGCGACTGTCAGTTTCACTGGACCAATCGAGGTTATACGAGCTTCGAGGGGTACCTCGAAACCTTCACCGCGGAAAAGCGCAAGAAAGCCAAGCGTGAACGCCGGCGCGTCGCGGAGGCTGGCATTCAGTTCGAGACACGCATGGGGGCGGATCTCGACAAGCGGACGTTGGATGCCGTGTACGCTTTTCACCGTGATACCTTCCTCCGCCATGGCCACGAGCCTTATCTGACCCAGGCCTTTTTTGCGCAGATCGCGCGCACGCTCGGCGATGCGCTCATGGTGAAATTGGCAATGCATGGACGCACGCCGGTGGCAGCAGCGATTTTCTTCTGGTGCCAGGACGCTTTGTTTGGCCGCTACTGGGGCGCCGCCGCCGATTACAACAGCCTGCACTTCGAGACCTGCTATCACCAGGGCATCGAGTTTTGCATCGAGCGCGGCATCCCGCGTTTCGAGCCGGGTACCCAGGGCGAGCACAAAGTCAGCCGTGGTTTCGAACCGGCGATCACCTGGTCCGCGCACTACATCGCCAACAAGCAATTCCGCAGTGCCATCGAGGGCTATCTGCAACGCGAAGGGCAAGCGGTGGATGCCTACGCGGAAGAGGTCCAGAGTCACGTTCCGTATCGCGACAAGAGAGCGGGCGCTGGCGATGATCCCTCGTGAGAGCGGCGCATGAAGACGGTTACCTGGCTTTCCCCGCAGGACGCCCCCGAATGGTTTCCCCCGTTGGAGCAGGCCTTGGACGAGCCGCCCGGGTTGCTTGCCGCCGGTGGCGATCTGTCCCCCGCGCGGCTCCTGGCTGCCTACCAGCGCGGTATTTTTCCCTGGTACTCCCCCGGACAGCCCGTGTTGTGGTGGTCGCCCGATCCGCGCGCGGTGTTGTTCCCCGATGAATTCAACTGCTCCCGCAGCCTCGCCAAAACGATCCGCAATGGCGGCTTCGAGGTCGCCATGGATCGTGATTTCGCCGCAACCATCGACGCTTGCGCGGCACCCCGGTTGCATGCCCCGGGCACCTGGATCACCCACGAGATGCGCAACGCCTACTTGCGGCTGCACCGGCTCGGCCAGGCCCACAGTATCGAGACCTGGCGGGAGGGCCGGCTGGCCGGGGGGCTCTACGGCGTACGCTTGGGCGGAGTGTTCTTCGGAGAATCGATGTTCAGCCGGGAGCGGGATGCCTCGAAAGTCGCACTCGCCCATCTCGTGGAAGTGTGTCTGCGCAACAGTATCGCCGTGATCGATTGCCAGCTGCCCTCACCGCACCTGGCCAGCCTCGGGTCCCGGACCATTCCGCGGCAGCAATTCCAGGCTTTGCTGCGGGAACACATTTCACCGGAATCGCCGCCACTGCTCGCCCCATAAATCCACGTAAATTGCATTGGGGGCGAGCTTTATGCAGAATTCGCGCCCCTCTAGGCGATAAGGGCCGTATGTCTAAAGAAGATGCGATTCAGATGGAAGGTGAGGTCGTGGAGACCCTGCCGAACACTACTTTCCGCGTGAAGCTCAAGAATGGTCACGTCGTGACGGCCCATATCTCGGGGAAAATGCGGAAAAACTACATTCGCATCCTCACCGGAGACGCGGTTACCGTCGAGATGACACCGTACGATCTGACCAAGGGCCGGATCATTTATCGCGGCCGATGATTCGATTTTTGGCTCAAAGTCGCCAACGGCGGTGACCGCGGGCAAAAAGCGTAGTTTTTCGCCGGGGCCGCCTAGGCCGCTGCCGTTAAGCTCCTAGGCGGTGACTTCCGGGAGCTGGGTTGGGGTGCACTCCAGCTCCAGCTTCGCGCTATCCTTCGATACCGACACCCGTACGTTGCCGCCATTGACCAGCCGTCCGAACAGGAGCTCCTCGGCCAGCGGCCGCTTGATGTGCTCCTGGATCGTCCGCGCCATCGGTCGCGCACCCATCTTCGGGTCATAACCCTTCTCGGCAATCCAACGCCGCGCCGCGTCATCGAGCGTGATGGTCACGCCCTTCTGCTCGAGCTGCATCTCCACTTCGACGATCAGCTTGTCGACGACGCGCTCGATGGTGATGAGGTCGAGGCCCGCGAACTGGATCACCGCATCCAGGCGGTTGCGGAACTCCGGTGTGAACATGCGGCGGATCGCCTCCATCCCATCGCTGGAATTGTCGGAATTCGTGAAGCCGATGGTCGGCCGCGACATCTCCTGCGCACCCGCATTGGTCGTCATCACGATGATGACATGTCGGAAATCGGCCTTGCGTCCGTTGTTGTCTGTCAGCGTGCCATGGTCCATCACCTGCAACAGCAGGTTGAAGACGTCCGGATGCGCTTTCTCGATCTCATCGAGCAGCAGCACGCAGTGCGGATGTTTGGTGATCGCTTCCGTCAGCAACCCACCCTGATCGAAACCAACATATCCCGGCGGCGCGCCGATGAGGCGTGACACCGTGTGGCGCTCCATGTACTCCGACATGTCGAAGCGCAGGAATTCGACACCCATGACCTGGGCGAGCTGCCGGGTAACTTCGGTCTTGCCGACGCCGGTGGGACCCGCGAACAGGAAGCTGCCGACCGGCTTGCGCTGATCACCCAGCCCCGAGCGCGCCATCTTGATGGCCGCGGCGAGCGCTTCGATGGCCTTGTCCTGACCGAAGATGACGAGCTTGAGATTGCGCTCCATGTTCTTCAGCACCTCGCGGTCGGAGGTCGAGACACTCTTGGCCGGAATCCGCGCCATGCGCGCGACGACGTCCTCGATGTGCCGCACTTCCACGGTCGGCTCGCGCTCACCGATGGGTTTCAAACGCTGACGCGCGCCCGCTTCATCGACCACGTCGATGGCCTTGTCGGGCATATGTCGTTCATTGATATGACGCGCAGCGAGCTCCGCGGCTGCCTTGATCGCATCGTTCGCGTAGAGGATCCCATGGTGCTCCTCGAAACGCGGCTTCAACCCCATGAGGATCTCGATGGTCTCGGACACGGTCGGCTCCACGACATCGATCTTCTGGAAGCGACGCGCGAGCGCGTGGTCCTTCTCGAAAATGCCGCGGTATTCCTGGTACGTGGTCGAGCCGATGCAGCGGATCTCACCGTTGGTCAGCACCGGCTTGATGAGGTTGGACGCATCCATGACGCCGCCCGAGGCGGCGCCAGCACCGATGACCGTGTGGATTTCGTCAATGAACAGGATGGCGCCCGGCTGCTTCTTCAGCTCCGTGATGACACCCTTCAAACGCTTCTCGAAATCGCCGCGATATTTCGTGCCGGCGATCAGCGCGCCCATGTCGAGCGCATAGATCGTGCAGTCGGAGAGCACTTCCGGCACTTTGCCTTCGACGATGAGTCGCGCCAGGCCTTCGGCGATCGCAGTCTTGCCGACGCCGGCCTCGCCGACGTACAGCGGATTGTTCTTGCGACGCCGGCACAGGATCTCGATCGTGCGCTCGACTTCCAACTTGCGACCGATGAGCGGATCGATGCGGCCGTCCTGCGCCATGCGGTTGAGGTTGGAGGTGTATTTTTCCAGCGCGCTGCCGCCCTCGGGGTCGCGCTCCGCGTCCGGCTGCGTGTCCTCCTTGTCGGTCTTCTCCTCGGCGATCTTCGACAGACCGTGCGAGATGTAGTTGACGACATCGAGACGTGTCACATGTTGGCGGTTGAGCAGAAACACCGCGTGACTCTGCTTCTCGCTGAAGATCGCGACGAGCACATTCGCTACGCCGACTTCCTTCTTGCCACTGGATTGCACGTGGAACACCGCTCGCTGCAGCACTCGTTGGAATCCCAACGTCGGCTGCACCTCGCGCTCCTCACCTTCCTCGAGGCGCGGCGTGGATTGATCGATATGTTCCTTGAGCTCCTGCTTGAGCTTGCCGAGATCCGAGCCGCATGCACGTAGAACTTCGCGTACTTTCGGCGTATCGAGGATCGCGAGCAGCAGATGCTCGACGGTCAAGTATTCGTGGCGCGCCTCGCGTGCCTGGTGAAAGGCATCGTTGAGGCAGTATTCAAGCTCGTTGGACAGCACTTTCTTCAAACCTCTCGAAAACTCAAGCCTCTTCCAGGGTGCACATCAGAGGATGTTGGTGATCACGCGCATACGTAGTTACCTGCGCCACCTTCGTTTCCGCGATCTCATACGTGAAAACGCCGCATACTCCCTTACCCTTGGTATGGACCTCCAGCATTATGCGCGTCGCGGTGGGGCGGTCCAAAGTGAAGAACTTTTCAAGGACATCGACGACAAACTCCATGGGAGTGTAATCGTCGTTCAGCAGCACCACCTGATAGAGGGGGGGCTGTTTGACCTGCGGCCGGGCTTCTTCGACGACGACGCCGGTATCGGGACGGGCGGGATGCTGGTCTGGCATAGCGTTCTTTATATGGGTCGCCAAACAGCAACACAAGCCTGCGATGATGGTCGTCCTTTACCCCTGTAGAAACAATTGCTTGAGAGCTCTAGTAACCGGCCCGTATGATTGCGCCAGAGGCGGTTGCGCACTAAACGCGCGCGCCGCTGTCCATAGCCCTCTACCTGGTCTGTTTGCCTGCAGGTCTTTGCACCGATGAATGCCGCCTCCTGGCTCGAAGGACTTCCGGCGCCTGAGAAATGGCGCACGCTCCTGCTGGCGCATGGGCCTCGCATTGCCACGTGGACGCTTGCGGTGCTCCTGGCGATCCAAGCAGCCGTCATTGTCACCGGACTCGGGGGGGCCAGCCGTTCGAAGGGAACCGGTGCCCGGCCGGTCGCAGCTGCCCCGCGGCATGTGGTAGATGTCAATGCCATAGCGAATGCACACCTCCTCGGTTTCACGCCGGTGGTCGCCAGCCAGGACGAGTCGAACGCGCGCGAGACGACCTTGCCGCTCGTGTTGACGGGAATCATAGCCGCCAATGATCCTCAATATGGGCTCGCGATCCTCGGGCAGAGCGCACAAACCACCAAGGTGTACCCAGTGGGCGACAACGTTCCGGGCGGAGCGAAGCTCCATGCGGTCTATGCCGACCACGTAGTGATCGATCGGGGTGGGGTCCTGGAGACCTTGGCCCTGCCGCGCAATGCGGCCGCGACTGTTCCTGCGGTGACGACTGCTGCACTGAACACTGAAAGTGGGGTGGCGGATCGTATGCGCAAGCTCATCAACGAGCAGCCCGGCGTGATGGCCGATGTCATGCGGCCCCAGCCGGTATTCGCCAACGGGAAACAGACCGGGTACCGCGTCTACCCGGGTCGAAACCGACAGGCGTTCCTGAAGCTTGGACTGCGGCCTGGTGATCTGGTGACCGCCATCAATGGCACACCATTGGATGATCCCGAGCATGGCCAGCAGATATTCAACACACTGGGTGCCTCCAGTGAGGCACACGTCACGGTCCAACGCAACGGTCAGCAGCAGGATGTGGTCTTGAATCTGGCGCAGGTAACGCAGGAAGCGGAATCGCTGGCCCAGCCCGGTGTCGCTCCCGGGGATCAGGCGCAGCCGCAGGCCCCACCGCCTGTGGACAACATGCAGTAGTCGGGCTTGCCCAGTTCGGTTCGGGGGAACTATCACGTGAAAGGTTTTTGCTTCATTGCACGCGGCGTAGCGCTTCTCTGCGCGGCCTCGCTCGCGTCCACGCAACCTGCCGTTGCGCAACAACCGGCCCAACCCGGCCAACCGGCGCAAGCGAATCAGCAGCGCATCACCCCGAACTTCAAGGACACTGACATCACCATGATCGCCGAGGCAGTCGCCGCGGCGAGTGGCAAGAACTTCATCATCGACCCGCGCGTGCGCGCGCAGGTCACGATGTATTCCTCGACGCCCATGTCACCGGCGGCCTTCTACGAGACGTTCCTATCGATCCTGGCGGTCTATAACTTCATCGCCGTACCCGCTGAGGGGAACGTGGTGAAGATCATGCCCGACGCCAATGCGCGGCAGAGTCCCTCACTCGATCTCCCCGACCACGTGAGCGCGACTTCCGATGAGATCGTCACCCAGGTCATCGACGTCAAGAACGTAAACGCCGCGCAGCTGGTCCCCATCCTGCGTCCCATGATTCCTCAATACGGGCATCTGGCGGCTTACCCGGCGGGCAATATCCTGATCATTTCGGATCGCGCCAACAACGTGAACCGCATGATCAAGATCATCCGGCGCATCGATCAGGTCGGTGACCAGGATGTCGAGCTCGTGCCGCTGCAGAACGCCTCCGCGGCCGAGATCGTGCGCGTACTGAACTCGCTCTATTCAGGGGCCGCGGCGGCTGCCGAGGGCGGCACCCCGATGAAGGTCGTAGCCGACGAGCGCTCCAACAGTGTGCTGATCAGCGGTGACCAGAATCAGCGGCTGCGCGTACGCGCGTTGATTGCCCACCTGGATACGCCTCTGGAGGCTGGCGGCGACACGCGGGTCCGTTATCTGCACTACGCCAATGCCGACAAGATCGCGCCGAAGCTCAAAGAGCAGATGACCGGCATTGCGCAGCAGGCTGCCACCGGGGGTGCTCCGGGCGCCGGCGCCTCACCGCAGGCGCAAGCGGAAAAGAACTCCCTGATCTGGGCCGATCCGTCCAACAATGCGCTGATCATCACGGCGCCGCCGAAGATCATGCGCCAGATCATGGCCATCATCGACAAGCTCGACATCCGCCGGCCGCAGGTGTTGGTCGAGGGCATCATTGCCGACGTGAACGTGACCAAACAGGCCGAGCTGGGGGTCAACTGGGCCGCGTTCGGCACCGGCTCCAACGTTCCGGCGGCTGCCTTTGTCAGCCCGGTCGGTGGGTCGAGCATCGTGGACCTCGCCGGGGCGGTCCAGAACCCGAACGTGGTAGCGACGGCAGGCAACACCCTGTTGAGTGGCACCACCTTGGGAGTCGGGCGCATCGGCAACGGCGCGGTGAACTTCGCCGCCATCTTGCGTGCCATCGCGAACGATTCGCATACCAACATCATATCGACACCCTCCGCGATGACCATGGATGACCAGGAGGCGGAGCTCAAGGTCGCCCAGGAAGTGCCCTTCGTCACGGGTAGTTTCACCAATACCGGTGCGGGTGCTGGCGGCAACGGCGCGGTCAATCCCTTCCAGACCATCCAGCGCGAAGAGGTCGGCACCATTCTCAAGGTCACCCCCACCATCTCGCCGGAGGGGTCCTCGGTCATGATGAAGCTCTCGATCGAGAGCTCGAGCATCGGTCAGCGGCCGGCGGGAGCGGTGGACCTGGTGACCAACAAGCGCACTGTCCAGACCAACGTGCTCGTCGAGGACGGCGGCGTGGTGGTGATCGGCGGCCTGATCCAACACAAGAACGACCGCCAGGAGTCGCGGGTACCCTTCCTGGGCTCCATCCCGCTCATCGGCCTGGCCTTCAAGACGCGCCTCAACAATGCCGAAAAGGACAACCTCATGATCTTCCTGAGGCCGAAGATCATGCGCGATGCCGCCCAGGCTGCGTACGAGACGGACTCGAAATACAACTTCATGCAGGATCAGCAGCGCAGCTTCGAGCATCGCGAGATTCCGCCGCTCCTGCCCGGCGAGCACCAGCCGCGGCTGCCGCCGCTGCCCCCCGCACCGCCGTCGGGGCAAGGCGGACCGCTGTCGCCTGAGGATCAGGCCAGGGCCTCCGCTGCCCGCCGCGAGGCTGAAGACGCGGCAGAGCGGCAGCGAATGCAGCAACAGCAGCAAAGCGCGCCGGGCCAACCGTCTCCGTCCACCGCGCCGCCACAGTTGAGCACCCCTCCGCCATCACCCCAGGATGGAGCGCCCAAATGAACGCCGTACCTGAAGACGAAGCGGCCACAGCGCCGGCATCGGCGAGTGTGACGCCCCTGGCACCGCCCGAGCGGCGATTGGCGTTCGCCTTCGCGAAACGCCATGGGATCGTCGTAAAGCAATTCGTCGATGGCGTGGCCGAGTGCGCCTGCCGTGAGAAGGTTTCGCCGCTGGCGATCGCGGAAGTGCGCCGCTATCTGCGCCGCCCGGTCCGCCTCGAGCGCGTCTCTGAAGCGGATTTCGATCTGCTGCTCCAGCGTGCCTATGAGGGCGGTTCCGAAACCATGCAGGCGGTCGAAGGGCTCGACGACACGACCGACCTGGCCCACCTGGCCCAAGACCTTCCCGAGCAGGATCTGCTCGATAGCGATGACGACGCGCCGATCATCCGGCTCATCAATGCTGTGCTCACGCAGGCAGTGAAAGAGAATGCCTCGGACATCCACATCGAGCCATTCGAAAACCGCCTCGTGGTGCGCTTCCGCGTCGACGGCGTGCTGCGCGAGGTGTTGCAATCGAAGCGGGCCGTCGCCCCGCTGGTGGTCTCGCGTATCAAGGTCATGTCGAAACTCGACATCGCCGAGAAGCGCCTGCCGCAAGACGGCCGCATTGGCTTAAAGATCGCCGGCCGTGCGGTGGACGTGCGCGTCTCGACGATCCCGTCCGGCCACGGTGAGCGCGTCGTGCTGCGTATTCTGGACAAACAGGCGGGCAAGCTCGACCTGACCGCGCTCGGCATGGATCCGCGCACCGAGGGACTCATTGACGAGCTCATCCATAAGCCCCACGGCATTCTACTGGTGACCGGTCCGACCGGCTCCGGTAAGACGACCACGTTGTATGCCGCGTTGGAGCGGCTGAACGACAACTCGCAGAACATCATGACCGTCGAGGATCCGATCGAGTACTACATCGACGGGATCGGCCAAACTCAGGTCAACACCAAGGTAGAGATGACATTCGCGCGTGGTCTGCGCGCCATCCTGCGCCAGGACCCCGATGTGGTGATGATCGGTGAGATCCGTGACCTCGAGACCGCGCAGATCGCGGTGCAAGCCAGCTTGACGGGTCACCTCGTGCTCTCCACGCTGCACACGAACACCGCTGCAGGCGCGATCACGCGCTTGCGCGACATGGGTATCGAGCCGTTCCTGCTGTCCTCGAGTCTCATTGGCGTGATCGCCCAGCGCCTGGTGCGCGTACTCAGTCCCGATACCAAGCAGCCTTTCCAGGCTGGCGAATACGAGCGCCGCCTCCTGAATCTTCGTCCGGAGGATCCCTCACCGATCCTCTATCGCCCCGGACGCGACTCCTCGGGGGGCGGGTATCGTGGCCGCTCGGGCATCTACGAGCTCATCGTGGTCGATGATGCCATGCGTACAATGATTCACGATGGCGTGAGTGAGCAGGAGATCGAGCGCCACGCTCGGCACACCACCCCCTCGATCCGCGACGACGGCCGTGCCAAAGTGCTGCGTGGCGAGACCACGCTGGAAGAGGTATTGCGGGTGACGCGTGAAGACTGACGCCCGCCAAAAGCGCTGGCCCATCTCGGGCCGCAGGCGAACTTTGGCCAGATATTTGGCCAGATAAACGATGGGTGCATTCGAATACACGGCACTGGACGCCGGCGGCAGGGAACGCACTGGTATCCTCGAAGGGGATACTCCCCGCCACATCCGACAACTACTGCGTGAGAAGCAGCTCCTTCCCGTCACCGTCAGCGAGGTGGCCCAGAAGGAGGCGACTCGCCAGAAATCCTTCAGCCTGACCCGCCGTGTCTCGGCGGCCGATCTGTCGCTCTTCACGCGGCAGCTCGCGACGCTGGTCCGCGCCGGACTGCCGCTGGAGGAATCATTGCTCGCGGTCTCGCAGCAGACCGAAAAGCCCCGGGTGCAAAGTATCATTCTCGGGGTGCGCGCCCGCGTGATGGAAGGCCATACGCTCGCCGATGGCTTTGCCGAATTTCCGAAGGTCTTCCCGGAAATCTATCGCGCAACCGTCTCTGCGGGTGAGCAGGCGGGCCACCTGGACAACGTGCTCGAGCGCCTCGCCGATTACACCGAGAGCCGCGAAGGCATGCGGCAGAAGATCATGGCCGCCATGCTCTACCCCATCGTGTTGAGCGTCATGTGCTTCGCAATCGTGTGTGGCCTGATGACCTTCGTCGTGCCGAAAGTGGTCGCGGTGTTCGAAGCCACCAAGGGCAAGCTGCCCTGGATCACGCAGGCCCTGATCGGGACCAGCGACTTCATGCGTGCCGAGGGCATCTACCTCATCATTGCCGCTGTCATCGCTTTCATTCTGTTCACTCGCTGGCTGCGCAATCCGGACGCCCGGCGCAAGTGGCATCGTCTGCAATTGCGGATGCCGCTGGTCGGCAAGCTCTCGCGGGGCTTCAACACAGCCCGCTTCACCCGCACGTTCAGTATTCTCGCCGCGGCCTCCGTACCCATCCTCGAAGCGTTGCGGATTTCAGGCGAAGTGGTGAACAACCTGCCCATGCGTGATGCGGTGACCGATGCGGCGACACGCGTGCGCGAGGGCGCGGCGATCGGCCGGTCGCTCGCCACGAGCAAGCTTTTTCCCCCGATGACCATCCACCTGATCTCGAGCGGTGAATCGAGCGGTACCCTGGAGAACATGCTGGAGCGGGCCTCCATCGCCCAGGAACGCGAGCTCGATGGCTTGCTCGGCACCATGGTAGGGCTGCTCGGGCCGCTGCTCATTGTCACCATGGGGCTGTTCGTCATGGGCATCGTTTTTGCAATGCTCCTGCCGATCTTTGAGATGAATCAGCTGATTCATTGAGCTGCACGTTGCAGATGTCATCGAATCTGATTTAACTTCGCGCCGTCGAAAGACCTGGGCTATTGATCTTCTCGAGCTGCACTGTGCAGCTAACCTGGTGTCCGGATGAGTGAGAAAGGCGAGTCGGACGAGTTCGAGGACGAGGACGCAGAAGAGCCTGTTGCCGAAGAGGGTGACATCGACCTGGATCAGGTCACGAAAGACCTCGATCTGGCCAAGCGTCGAGGCCAGAAAGTCGGTGACCCTGCGTGGCGGCGACTGGAGCGGCTGCTCGAGGCCAAGCGCACCGCGGAGCTCACCAGCGACTTCGAGGACTACGAGATCGGAGTCGACGATGAGGAGGCGAAGCGCGCCAAACGCGGCCGCAAGCTGCCACCGTTGGAGTAAGGCAGCGGCAACGTTCAGGCCTTCAGGGATCAGTGGAAATCACGCGAGTGCGTCAGCAGCTCGCCGAGCATTTTCGTGCGATCGATCAGGCGGCGCGCGATGAGATGCATCACCTCATCCTGCCGCTGCCATTCGCCCTGCACCTCGAGCAGGCGCGCATCGACCAGCGCTCGCCGATGGTCGATGCCTACCTGTTCCCACACGATGACGTTTACTTGGCCATTCTCGTCCTCGAGCGTGAGGAAGGTGACACCGCTGGCCGTCTGCGGTCGCTGCCGCATCAGGACGATCCCCGCCGTACGCACCTGCCTTCCATTGGCAACGCATTTGAGCTCGTCGGAGCTCAAGAGTCGGTTCTTACGCAACCGCTCACGCAGCAACGCTAACGGGTGGCGGCCGAGCGTGAGCCCAATGGAAGCGTAGTCCGCAACAATCTGCTGCCCCTCGGTGGGCGCGGGCAGAAGGGGCTGCCCCTCGGCCAAGTGCCCGGTGCGTGCACCCAACTCGAGCACACCGCGGGCGGGTTTAGCCGTCTGAGCCTTGGAGACCCGCTCGGTGCCTGCCACCTCCCAGAACGCCAGATGTCGGTTGCCGCTGAGAGAGGCGAACGCGCCAGCCGCCGCCAGCGCCTCCAGATCGTTACGAGCGAGAGCCGCGCGCTCGGCCAAGTCCTGCACGTCGCGGAAGGGCTGCTCCCGACGCGCCTGCATGAGGCGGGAAGCGCCCTCCTGCGAAAGCGATTTCACCAGCCGCATGCCGAGGCGTAGCGCCGGTTGGTTGGCCCCATCGTGCGTCTCCAACGTGCATTCCCAGTCGCTCACGCCCACATCCACCGGCCGCACCTCCACCCCATGCGATCTCGCATCCCGCACCAACTGCGCCGGCGCGTAGAACCCCATCGGCTGACTATTGAGCAGCGCGCAGGTAAACACCGCCGGCTCGAAATGCTTCAACCACGCGGAGTCATATACTAAAAGCGCGAAGCTCGCGCTGTGCGACTCGGGAAATCCGTACTCGCCAAAACCCAACATCTGTTGGTAGATGCGATCCGCGAACTCCGCGGTATAGCCGTTGGCGCGCATGCCCGTGAGGAGCTTGTCCTTGAAATGGTCGATGCCGCCGCTGCGCTTCCACGCGCCCATCGCGCGGCGCAGCGCGTCCGCCTCGCCGGGAGTGAAGCCGGCGGCGACGATCGCGATCTGCATCACCTGCTCCTGGAAAATGGGCACCCCGAGGGTGCGTTGGAGCACCTGTTGCACTTCCGGGCTGGGATATACCACGGGCTCCTGCCCGTTCCGGCGCCGCAGATAGGGGTGCACCATGTCACCCTGAATGGGGCCGGGACGCACGATGGCCACCTCGATGACCAGGTCGTAATACTCCCGCGGCTTGAGCCGCGGCAGCATGGCCATCTGCGCGCGCGATTCGATCTGGAATACCCCGACGGTGTCGGCGCGAGAGATCATCTCGTAGACGGCGGGGTCTTCGGCAGGCAAGGCGCCCAGGGTGTACTCGGTGCCACGGTGTTTGTTGACGAGATCGAACGCCATTCTCAGCGCAGTCAGCATACCAAGAGCGAGCACATCAACCTTCAGCAGCCCCAGGTCGTTGAGATCATCCTTGTCCCACTGCACGACGGTGCGCTCCGGCATGGAGGCGTTCTCGATGGGCACCAACTCCTCGAGCGGGCCTTCCGAGATCACGAAGCCCCCCACGTGTTGCGACAGGTGGCGCGGAAATCCGGGAAACAACACCATCTCACGCGCAACCGGCAGCAATCGCCCGAGCACCGGGCTGTCGGGATCGAAACCCGCTTCCCGCAGCCGCTCGGGCATGCTGTCGCCGCCATCCCACCATTGCATCACCTTGGCGAGCTGACCGCTTTCCTCCGGGGTCAACCCGAAGACCTTGCCCAGGTCGCGCAAGGTACTCCGCGGCCGGTACATGATGACTGTGGCGGCGATGGCCGCCCGCTCGCGCCCGTACTTGCCGTAGATATATTGGATGACCTCCTCGCGCCGGTTGTGCTCGAAGTCGATGTCGATATCGGGCGGCTCGTTGCGCTCCTTGGAAATGAAGCGCTCAAAAAGCAACACGGCGCCGCGCTCCGGATCGACAGCCGAGACTCCGAGGCAATAACAGACCCGCGAATTTGCGGCCGAGCCTCTTCCTTGGCACAGGATGCCGTGCTCGCGAGCGAACCGGACTATATCCTCCACCGTGAGAAAGAAAGCCTCGTAGCGCATCTCGGTAATCAGCGCCAGCTCCCTGTCAATCTCGACACGCTCCTTCTCGGGCACGCCCTTGGGCCAACGTCGCCGGGCGCCCTCTTCGGTCAGCTGGCGTAGATAGGTGGCCGGTGTGTGTCCGGCTGGCACGAGCTCGTGCGGATATTCGTACCGCAGCTCATCGAGCGAGAATTGGCATTCCCGGGCGATTGCAGCGCTTTCAGCAAGCAACTCCGGGGGATAGAGGCGCACCAGCCGCGCGGGCTCCCGCAGGTAACGCTCACCATTTGGGTAGAGATGCCATCCGGCTTGCGCCAGCGGCACTCCGATGCGGATCGAAGTCAGTGCATCCTGTAATTGCCTGCGCGCGCGCGTGTGCATGTGAACATCCCCGCTCGCGACGAGGCGCAAGCCGAGCTTCCGGCCCATGCTCTGCAGCGTGGCGAGGCGCTCGCGATCAGCGCCTTCGCAAAGCAGCTCGACGGCGATCCGGACTCGCGGAAAACGCGCGGCCAGCCAGCGCGCCTCCGCCTCACAGGGCTGTGCGGCAGGCAACCACAGAATAAAACACTGCTCGAGACCGAGCTCCTCGAGATCGGCACGCGTCAGGGAATACTCCCCCTTGGCTGCAGCGCGTCGTCCACGGGTGATGAATCGACACAACTTTCCATAACCGTTGCGATCGATGGCCAAGGCCACGAACCGCAACCCGCATTGCAGACGGAACTCCGCGCCGACGATGAGCTTCAGCGGCCTGCCCTTGGCTGTCATGTGGGCGCGCACGACACCGGCGACGGAGCATTCGTCGGTGATCGCGAGCGCTGTATAACCGAGCATGTCGGCTTGCGCGACCAGCTCTTGTGGATGCGAAGCGCCGCGAAGAAAAGTAAAGTTGGTAATGCAATGCAGTTCCGCATAATGGAACGGCTGGCCCATTGGTCTGCCGGGCTGGCCCATTGGTCTGCCGGGCTGGCCCATAGGTCCACCGGGCTTCGGGATGGGGTCGCGGCTCATGAGTCTCTCCCCCGCGCGCGGGACGTTTTCCAACGCCCCCGGCAGT
>Ga0068855_100000870_pt1 | contig 37530 bp, 30 predicted proteins | sample KBSCornC52_FD_66592 | JGI IMG/M metagenome (GOLD analysis project Ga0068855, IMG submission 66592) | Corn rhizosphere microbial communities from Kellogg Biological Station, Michigan, USA - KBS Corn C5-2 | ecosystem: Host-associated > Plants > Roots > Rhizosphere > Soil ...
CCATCGCGGGCATTCGTCCAGCCGGTATAGCTTTGCGCGATGAAGCGTGGCACGCCGCTCGCGCTCGCGGCCGCCAAGAGGTGCTGTGTGCCGAGCGTTCTGAGTTGATTGGTTCCGGAAAACCAGCGATCGAAATGTCTGAGATCGGCGGCGCCGGCGAGCGCGGTCATCTGGTGAATGATGGCATCCGGCTCCGCGCGTGCGACGGCCTCGCCCACCGAAGCACGGTCCAAACCGTCCATGACGACCGGCACGGCTCCCAGGCTGCGCAATAGCTCGCTCTTCGCGGTGCTCCTCGTGCTGGCGGTCACGTCATGGCCGCGAGCGACGAGCTGCGGAATGAGGCGTTGTCCAATCGCGCCCGCTGCGCCTGCAATGAAAATTCGCATGCGATCCTCCTTTCAGTCGTTAGCTCGCACCGCAGACGATCTGCGGGGCAGGGCGTCACCGCAAACGTTCCCTTCGCGCATCTTTCGAGCTGCGCTGACCAATTTCTGGAGCGCAGGTGCGACCGACGCAAGAGGAGCAGGCCGTGCAATCTCAGCGCAGTGCACGATCCAGTGCCGGAAAACCGCGTGCCAGGTCGTAACCGACCTCGCCGGCAACATTCCGCGCTGGCGTCATGCGCGCCTTACCTTCAGAGCTGATGGGCTCGATCGCCGTCGTCGTTCATCGGAGCGAAGGCTCGTCAGGGGTCCAACCGGCGCGGGTCGCGGGCAAAGAGTAGCAGGATTGCAAAAGCCCGCCTCTCTCGCCGATGATGTTCGCCGAAGGAGAACGCTCACGATGACCATCACCATTACCGCCTTTGAACGCTCGCCCGATGGCGGCAAGGGCCTGGCGCGGGATACGCGCGTGCGCTGGGCGCTCGAGGAGGTAGGGCAGCCTTACCAGGTGCGCCTGGTTTCGTTTCGCGCGCTGAAGGAACCTGCGCATTTGGCAATTCATCCTTTTGGCCAAATTCCGACGTACGAAGAGGGCGAGCTCGCGTTGTTCGAGACGGGGGCGATCGTGTTTCACATCGCCCAGCACTACGCCGGCTTGTTGCCGAACGACGCCAATGCGCAAGCTCGCGCGATCACCTGGATGTTTGCGGCATTGAGCACGGTGGAGCCGCCGATCCTCGAGCTGGTCAGCGCAAAGCTGCTCGAGGCGGACAAGCCTTGGGCTCGGGAGCGCCTGCCTTTGGTGATGGATCGCGTGCGCGCTCGCCTGACCCCGCTTTCGGTCCGCCTGGGTGAGGCCGAGTGGCTCGATGGAGCGTTCAGCGCCGGAGATTTGCTGATGGTTTCGGTGTTGCTCAGGTTGCGAGCGTCCGGCATTTTGGACGAATTTCCGAACCTTGCCGGCTATGTCGCCCGCGGTGAGGCGCGCCCCGCGTACAAGCGCGCGTTCGAGGCGCAACTCGCGGTGAATGCCAAACCAATGCCGGGCTGATCGTCAGTGACCGGTCAGTCCGCGCACTGCCCCGTTCACTGTTCGGTCAATTGCGAGCGTTGACGGCAACGCATTCTTGCCTGCAATCGCACGGGGAGCGCGTGGCACGCGCATTGCTGTGCTCGCCGGACGAGCGCCGGAGCGGCGCCTCGGGGAGGGTCCGACAATGAAAGATAGGTTCATCTTGAAAATGCGCAGTTGGCTGGGTCTGGCAATGGTTCTTGGGCTTTCAGCCTCTGGTTGTATCGCCGCATCCGGAGACGGTAGCGAAGACGAAAACGTCGGATCGACGCAAAATGCGCTCGTGAATGACGGCGTGTACATGGGCAATAACTCGGGCCGCACGTACAGAACCGCGGGTGGTATCGACTTCACCGACGTGCAATCGGAGCACATCTTCAACGCCATGCGCGATAGCAACTGGCCCACCAGCGAGCCCAAGGCATATAGCGTGATCGACTGGGCGGATTGGGAGAACTACGGTGAGGACATGAGCCGCTACGGCGTGCCCGGTCCGGGCATGTGTGGGGAAACCGCGCGCCAGCACTACGCGGCGGCCAGCGGCGCCAAGTGGTGCACCGAGTATGCGCGCTGGGTGCTGCGCAAGGGCGGGCTGAAAAACATTCGCTACTGCAAGACGTCCTTCATTGGCTGTCTCGATTATGGCTACTTGAGTGAAGCAAGGACCGTGAACGACATGGTTCAGCTGTTCATCGCAAATGGCGGCTGGATCCACCGAGCGAGCCTTGCGGCAGGCCATTTCAGACCCGGTAACTACCTGGCCTTGACCAGCCATGACATCCACAAAAATCACTCCGCCATCATCATGTCGGTCAGCTCGGATCTGCGTTGGCTCTACACCTCCGAGGGCAACGTCACCGGCGACGACGGCAAGGATTGCGTCAATTACATGAGGCGCGACCTGTACGTGAACGGCGCGCTCAATCCGGACATCGACGGTGTGGGCGACATCAGCGTCGCGTACTGACGCCACGCTCGGAGATGAGTGACGCGGGGCGCGTCGCGGGGTGCCGCGACGCGCGCAGGAAAGACGCGCGTCGCGCCGCCGCTGCTCTTCCCATTTCAATGGCGACGTCTGCGGCAGTCGATCACGGCCGTGGCAGTCGGCTACGGACAGACATCGCCCTCGCTCGCCTCGCGCGAACCGCTTGATTTGTTTGATGGGGCCCACGCGGAAACGGGCGCGCTGTCCGGGTAGATCGAAATGGGCAGCCCTGCTCGGCCGGCGTCTTCACGGCAGCCGCGCTAGCCGGTCGTGGCGGACGACCGCCCAGACCGAGGCGCAGTCGGCGTGGCTCGGCGTGTCTCTCGTGGCCGTCCGCGACGCCGAAGGCTGCGACGCGCTGTTCCGTGGCGTGTGACCATCAAAACCAGATCTGGTTCGTGCTGGCGTTCGCCGTGATCGCGCGTCGTTTCAATGCGCGCTGGCCGCGCGTCGCCCACCGGCGGCTTTCTTCTTCGTAGCGCGGGAGCGGGGGCTCGCGCCGCGCGCGCTGCTACCGCGCGCCTTCTTCGTGGCTGCTGGCTTGCTGCGCGAGGACGCCGCGCCCGCGCGCTGCGTGGCGCGTTTCTTGGTCGTCGCGCTCGAGCGAGCGGGGCTCCGTCGCGCCGGTTTGGCGCCAGAGCGCGCCGTGCGCTGGCCGGCTCCGCGCGCTGAGGCGCGCCCCTGAACGGACTCGCGAGCGACCAGTTTGTTGAAGCGGCTGGCGCGCCCGGACGCCGTGCGATCCTGGTACAAAAAGGCGAGTTGCGAGTCCTCGAATTTTTGGAAGAAGTCGTCCCAGGACACCTCTTCCAGGCTGCCTTCGCCGCTGAAGCCTGGGAAATCGATGCGCAGGATGCCGCCGCGGCCGTTGCGCGCCGTGCGCTTGACCATTGCCGGGTGACCGCCATGCGACTCGACCCATTCTCGGATCTCGTCGTGATCGGTGGTTACTTTTGCACTGCCAGTCGCATTCTTGGTTGCTGCCAATTGAAACCTCCAGCTTGCACCGCGCTGCAGTCGGCATGCCAGCGCACTGGGGGTCTGGAACCAAGCGCTGCCACCGACGCTCGTCGTTCACGGGTGCGTGAATGGTCTACGGGCTCGTGCGAGCTCGGCGAGGCATTCAGCCGCGCCGAGGCGCGCTGACCCTGAGCCGCCGCGCGAAAGAACGCTCGACCACATAGCCCGCAGCTTCGGCGCCGGAGGTCGGTGCTCGCCCGTCGCAGCCCGGCAGGTGCGCGCAATCGCGCACTCGCCGGGTCGACGGCGCAGGCGGTGCCCGAGCGGACCGTGAACGTCCCGCCGACGGCTCGGAGGAAGGCGCTGGTTATCGGGAGGCTTCTTGCTGACCTGCGCCGGGGGCCGGGCTCGGCTCTTGTTCGATCAGCTTCTTGAGCTCTGCCTTTGGATCGCCCGATTCACCCATGTAGATCATCCAGCCGAGCTGCCCGCCAGCGCCGTCCTTACGCGGAATCACCGCGATCAGAGACTGGCTGCTGTTTTGACCCGCAAAGCTCGAACCATCGAAGCTGATTTGCATCGGCGCGTTCTTGAACATCACGAAATAGAAATGCTGCTTCGCCCGGAATGCCAAAGGATGCTCCGAGCCGCCTTCCATCGCGCCCATGAAGCCGAGCGCCACCGGGACCACATCTCCCGGTTGAAACTCGTACCAGACCTGATCCTGGTCTTCGACCGCTTTGAGCTGTTCCGCCGTTGCCGTGGCGACCCGCACCTTTGGCCCGCTCGCGCTCATGCAGCCAGCCAAGAGCACACCACACAGCAACGCCCCCGCACTCAGCATCATCCCACTTTTCATAACTGCCGAGCCAATCGTATTTCCCGCGCTCCGTCAAGCGCCCGCCCCGCGCTAGTCAGTGACGCGGCGAGATCGGGCGCTGTCGGAGCAGCTCGAGCAGCAGATCTCGAAAGGCGGAGACTCGGGGTGGCGGCTGGCGGTGCGCGGGATGCACCAGGATCACGCTGCTACTGAACACGACCCAATCGGGCAGAACGCGCACGAGCTTGCCGCTCGCCACGTCCTCTGCGGCCATGAATGTCGGCAATACGCCCAAACCGCAGCCGTTGCGCAAGAGCTCGCGCTGAAAAAACATGTCGTTGCTGCGCACGCGCGGCAGCGCGGTCACTGCGCGGCGCTTGCCGCGCGCGGTCAGCGTGAGTGGCAGCGAACCGTAGGTCACCCACTCGTGCTCGCTCACCTCGGCCGGCGAGCGCGGCGCGGGGCAGCGCGCCAGATACGCGGGCGAGCCGAACAATTGCAGCACGACATCGCCCACCTTGCGACCGACCAAGGACGAGTTCCGCGGCTGCCGCGCGAAGAGACGTAGTGCAAGGTCGAAGCCCTCGCGCGTCAAGTCGACCAAGCGATCGGTGAGCTCGAGCTCGACGCGCGCGCTCGGATAGCGCTGCGCAAAGCGCGTGACCGCTTCTGCCAGCACCATGGTTCCGAGATCGGCCGTGGCCGTGAGCCGCAGCGTGCCAGTCACCGCGTCTGCCTGCTCGGAGAGTTCGAGTAGCACCTGATCCAAGCTTTCGAGTTGCGGCGCGGCGCGCTCGAACAGCTCTAGCCCAGCTTGGGTGGTCACCACGCGCCGCGTGGTGCGTTGAAACAGCGCGACCGCCATGCGCTCTTCCAAGGCCGCGACGGCCCGGCTCACCGTCGAGCGCGGCACGCCTAGCTTGACTGCGGCCGCAGAGAAGCTGCCGGAAGCGTGCACCGCCGCAAACGCGCGCAGCAGGTTCAAATCAATTGGTGCAACCATGCACCACAGAATCCCATTTGGGCTGGATTGTCGCAACAGTTGGCGGTGCCAGAATCAGCTCTCGAAAACTGGAGAAAACCCATGTCAGACAAAATCGTGGTCAGCGGCGCTTCCGGAACATTAGGGCGGCTCGTGCTCGAGCGCTTGCTTTCGCTCGGGCACGCCGGCCGAGTGGTCGCCGTGACTCGCTCGCCGGAAAAGCTTGCGGCATTTGCCAGCCGAGGCGTCGAGCTACGCGCCGGTGATTTCGATCACGCGGCAAGCTTGAAGTCGGCGTTTGCGGGCGTCAAGCAAGCGCTGGTGATCAGCACCGACGTCTTGGACGTACCGGGGCACCGCGTCCGACAACACACCAGCGCCTTCCGTGCGCTGGTCGAAGCGGGAGCCGCGCACATCGCTTACACCTCCATCGTGAATCCGGAACGTTCGCGGATTTTGATTTCCAAGGACCACGCCGAGAGTGAGGTCGCACTGCGTGAGAGCGGGGTTTGCTACACCGTGCTGCGCGACAACATCTACAGCCAAATGCTGCTCGATGGCGCCAAGCGCGCGGTCGCTTCCGGCAAGCTCGTGGATGCGCGCGAGCACGGCAAAGTCGGCTACGTTTCGCGCGAGGACGTGGCAGACGTGGCCGCGGCCGTGCTCGAACGCCCACCCGCGGCGAGCCAGGTGCTGGACGTGACCGGCCCTGCTGCGCTCGGCGGCGCCGAGATCGCCGCGCTTTTGAGCGAGTTGAGCGGGCGGAAGGTCGAGCACCAATCGATCCCGCTCGCAGCGTTGGTCGACGGCATGGTGCAGCACGGCCTGCCCAGGCCGCTCGCCGAGATCTACGCTTCGTTCGACGCTGGCGTTGCAGCCGGAGAGTTGGCAGTGACGAGTGACGTCGTGCAGCGATTCACGGGCAGCGCGCCGGAATCGCTGAGCGAGTTCTTGCGCCGCAATCGCGCGGCCTGGGCGGCTTGAGCCGCCTGCGCACGATGCGCGCGGTGGGCGTGATGATCGGTCTTCATGCTGGCTCAGCGCCGCGCGGGCACGCGGCGCCGCTTGCGCAAACTCAGCAAGCTCAAGCCCAATAGCGAAAGTCCGCCACCCAAGCGAGCGCGTGCGCCGCGCTCGCCGGCTATCCGACAGCTACAGCCTGCAGCACTGTCGCCGTTGCCGCCGTTACCAGCGGTCGCTCGTGCGCCGGCGGCCGCCGCATTGCCGGCGCTTGCCGAGCTGCCGCCAAGAGCCGTCGCTCCGCCCGCGGCCGTGCCCGCGCCTCCCGCACCACCCATGCTCGAGTGACCGCCTGCATTTGCCGATCCGCCGAGCGCGGCTTGGCCTGCGTTCCCGCCACTGCCGACATTGCCGCCCGTCGTCGCGCCCGAATTGCCGCCCATTGCCGACGCGCCGCCTGCCGGGTTCGTCCCGCCCGTTCCGGGCATGCCACCCGTACCTGGCATGCCGCCGGCTCCAGAGCCACCACCACCACCGTTCGCCGAGCAGTTGGTGCCGGTGGTGGGCACGCCGGTCTGTGGACCTTGCGGTTGCATTGCCGGCAGCGTGATCAGATCGATGAGCCAGGTGAGGCCGCCGTCCGGCGTGTGCACGTTCTTGGCCGTGCCGACGCCGGAGCCGACACCCGATGCGCCGTGTTGCGCGCCAATGCCGCCCACGCCGGTCGCGGCAAAGTGTGGGTCGGCCTCGGCAAAGTGCAGCTCGGTGCACAAGTAGTACTGAGTGTCGATCGTGAACGCGTCAGCGTCGGCCTCTGTTGCAAAGCCGAAGCCGCCTTTGGGCATCAGCCCGCTGGTGCTCTGCAGCGTCGACACGACCTTGCCGAGCTTCTGGGAGGTCACGGTCTGCGTCCAAGTGTTGTTGTCCGTGCCGAGCTTGTATTCGATCGTGACATGGTCGTCGGGATCGATCGCGACGGTTGGACCGTTGCGCTGGCCGAAGCTGCCGAACACCGATGCTTCGACGCACCACTGACCGGCGTTCGCTTTGCAGTAGCCCTTGTTGTCCTGCCACGCATCCATCGTGGTTTGGATCAGGTCGCTCGTGGGGTTGGACATGCCGGGCCACAGAAAGAGCGGGCCCGTGGTCGAAGTGATCGGCGGGAGGCGACCGGGCACGAGCGTGGTTCGAGCGTAAGTGATGCGCGAGGTGGTCGGTCCGAAGCTGTAGCTCGCGCCCCAGCCATCCGCGGCCAGGGCGCGCGCGGGCGGCAAGGCCAGGGTCAGGAGCGCGCTCAAGGCAATGGTTCGCGAGAGGATCACGGCAGGTCCATCCTTCGGCAGTAGTGGTCGCTACGGCGCGGCTCCAGCAGGCAAGGAGTTACGGATACCGCGTCCATTCTCGGGCTGGCCTCGATGGCGACTCCGGCGGATTTATGCGGGAGGCGCGGAAAAACTGGCGTCAGCTTCGCGATCCGCGGCGCGGCTAGCCCGCTTCTTCGCTCGTCGGTCGAGCTCACGTCCGAGCCTCCGCCGGACGTTGCAGGATGCGCTCGTAAAGCGCTTGAGGCTCGCGCAAGGTAAACTCCTCCGGTAGGAGCTCGAACCCAACGGGCGCGTAACGCTGCTCGGCTGAGCCGTGATGAATCCCTTCGAAACAGCAGCCCCGGGCGAGATTGTCGTCGTCGAATACGACCCCCGCTGGCCAGAGCTGTTCGCGGAGCTGCGCGGGTCAGTCTGGCCTGCGCTGATGGATATCGCGCTGTCGATTGAGCATGTCGGAAGTACCTCGGTTCCCGGACTTGCCGCAAAGCCCGTGATCGACATCGACGTCGTGGTGCCGAACGCGCACGTCGCAACCGGTATCGCGCGACTCGCTGAGCTCGGCTATGTGCATCGCGGAGATCTCGGCGTGCCGCAGCGTGAGGCTTTCGTCCGCCCCGCGGGCACGGCCGCGCACCATCTCTATCTGTGTCCGGTGGGAAGCCTCGCGCTGGCGAATCACCTGGCCATCCGCGACTATCTCCGAGAAAACCCTGCTGCCGTGCGCAGTTACGGCAGCCTAAAGCGGCGACTGGCGCAGACTTTTCTGCGCGACATGGCCGGCTACGTCCGAGCAAAGACCGATTTTCTGCTCGCCATTCTGCGCGAGGTCGGATTTTCCGAAGAGCGTCTGGCAGAGATCGAACGCATGAACCGTTAGCCAGGGTGCGGCCCCGAAACGACCCGAAACGGGACGCCGAAGGCTGTGACGAGCTCGGCCCGCTCTCGGTGACCATCAAAAAAAGATTGCGGTAGTCGGCGCCAGTTTAGGGCGGGGCTCAGCAGAATTTCGGCTGCGATCGGCCGGTGCGGCGTGTTAGGCCGGCACCGCGAGGCGCACTCGCGGCGCGGCGGACGCGGCGCGCGCGCCCGATTGTGCGAGTTCGCGCGCGAAGCGGTCGACCGCGTTCCAGTCGGTGTACTCGTAGTCACGTGAGGTATCGGTGTCGCCACCCTCCTTGGCGGCGATGCGCTGCATCACGAAGCGAATCAAGAAATTGTATTTGGAATACGGCAGCGCGCCTGCGATGAGCTCGACGCGGTGCGGTCGCCAGCCGGTGCTCTCGCTGAATTCCTCTACCACCGCCAGCGTTTGAGCCCGACCATCGGAGGTTCGGCTCGCGATGGCGAGCCCGACCGAAAAGAACGCGGCACCGGTTCGCTCCAAGAAGCTCCGCTGCTCGCGCACGAAGCGGACGATGGAACGCGGATAGCCGCGCGCGCGAATCGGCGCGCCCACGACGGCGATTTGAAAACGATCGAAATCGACGGGCTGAGTCGGATGATCGGCATCTAGCAAGTGCGGCGTGTGACCTTCCGCGCGGAGCACGTCGGCGATGCGCTGGGCAACCTTCAGAGTTTGTCCTTCGTTCGTGGCATAGACGATCAATACGTTGCTCATGACGTTGTGCTTGGGCTTATGCAAAGCCGGGGCCTGGCCGTTGCCGCGCAAATCCGGCTGCGAACGCGCGCTCCGGCGCAGCCTTTGCGGGCCGAGCGCTCTGGGCGGCAGGAAATGCGCGTCCGACTGACATCACGCGCGGTCGAGCGCGCGCCCGGGGTTGGAAGCTGCCCGTCGCGCATTGAGCCGAAACGCCGCGCTCAGTTGCAGCCGATGCGCTTCGTGCCGAGCGCCGCGTCGTCGAACCACAGTGAGATGGAGGGTGCGCTGAACACGACCCAGCCGAGGCCAAAGCTCGTCGGAGCGAGCGGTGCCGGCGTCCACTGATCGTTCATGCCCGGCATCTTGACGGTGGTGCCCGGGATGAACGTCAGGCCCGACACGGCGGTGCCGTTGATCCAGGTCTCGATCGCGTTCGTGTTCGCCGACACGTGGAACTCGATGCAGGTCCAAGTGTCTGCCATCGGGAAGGTCGTGGTCGAAGCGGAAGCGGGCGCTTTTGCCGGCAAAATATTGCCGTCGGTCGTCTGCCAAACGAGCGCGCTCGTCGTGCCAATTTGTTCCGGGGCGAGCTGCAGGTGCTTGGCTTGATCGAACGAGCCCATGGTGTCTGCTCCCGCCGCGAGCCCGAGCGCCATCATCACCGCGTGATCGAAGGCGGTGGTGCTCGGCATGCGCACGAAGAAGCGTCCGTACACCTCACCACCGGTGAGCGACGCAAACGCGGCCGTGTTCACCAACATCGGCCCGCACGAATCCCCGCCGGTCACCTTGATCGATTTGCTGCCGCTGTGAAACTGCGTAGTGTCGACCGTCGCAGAGTATTGCGCGCTGCCGCTGCAACCTTTGGCGTTGAACACCGTCCAGCCTTGCGGGGCCGAGCCGACCACGTCCGCCGCAGCTTCGAAATCATCACACAATGGCATGCCCGTGCAGCCCATTGCTGCGCCGCCGGCACCGCCGCCCGAGCCCGCACTGCCGCCCGCTGCTTGCGTGCCGCCCGCGCCGCCGCCGGCGACGCCGCTGCCGCCCGTGCCAACTCCGCCGCTCGCGCTGCCGCCGGTACCACCCAAACTGGCACCTGCCGAGCCTCCGGAGCTCGCACCGGCCTTGCCGCCGGCTCCGCCGCTCACCATTGAACCACCGCCGCCGGAGCTGAGGCCGGTGTCGGAGCTGCCCGAAGAGCAAGCGACGAGGAAAAAGAAAGCGCACGAAGCAATGGTAAAAGTTCGAATCATTGGCTGGGATCTCGAACGTGACCGTCACAAATCCCGGCATAGGCGTCAATCGAGGAAGGCGCCGCGCCGCTCGCCGCCGGCTGAAAATGGCGATTCGGAAATGCTCTTTCCTAAGTCCGAGCGCGCTCACCCGGCCCGACCTGCCCGGCGCCGCCGCTGATCGAACTTTACGAGATATTTTTGATGGTCACGCGGCGCGACCTATTTCCGTCCCAGCCTTCGGCGGCGCGGGTCGTTCGCGCGGCTCAGCGCACGCAGGGTCACGCGCGCGTCCCTTTTCGAGACGAAGCGCGAACTCTCGAGCTTCGTCTCGGAGTAGGCCTTTTGCGTATCGACGTAGAAGGTTCCGCTCTTTCACGCGAACGCGAATCAGCGCTGACCTCGCTCGCTAACGATGGCAAGATGACGCGCTTGTCGGCACTTTGGCAAGCACTCGCTCGGGCGGCGTACCTGGCCCAACAACGACCCGCGAGGGCGATGCGCGGCGAGCGGCGCTGAGCGCGCGAGCTTTGCACAGTTGCGAGAGAGAGCGCGCACCTTGACGGCATCTTCGTCCACTAGCTGGCTCGCGCTCGCAATGCTGAGCGTCGCTTGCGCCGGACCGTCCGATCACGCCCCGCACGCAGCTCCGCCGATTGCGACGTGCACGGCGTGTACGGACGCCGGCGCTGGTGCCGGGGGTACACCGGATCGACCGACCAACGACGCGGCCGTTCCTCCTTGGGCACAAGGCGGCGAAGCGGGTGCTGCCGGTGAAGTGGATGCTGCGGGCGCTGCGGGCGAATCTGGGGCTTCGTTCGTCGATGATGGCGTCTCGATCAGCGAGATTTCGTTTTGGCAGACGGTGCGCGTGCCGCTCGAGATTTCCGGCGCTCCGGTGCCGCCGAACGCGCCGCTCGTGGCGGGGAAAGAAGGCATGCTGCGGGTTTTTGTTTTGCCCGGCCAACGCTTTCGCGCGCGTACTCTGTCCGCTGCGCTCGAGTTCGGGACCACGAACGACGAAGCGCCGCTCACCAGCACGAAGTGGATCCGAGGCGCTTCCGAGCAAGGTCAGTTCACCACCACCTTCAATTTCCCGATCGACGCGGAGCACGTGCTCGTCGGCTCGACCTACTCGGTGATCGTGCGGGACGGCGCGAGCGGCCCGGAGCTCGCTCGCTACCCCGCGACGGGGCGAGCGGCGCTGCAGCTGGTTTCGGCGGGAAACACGCTCAACGTGGTGGTGGTGCCGATCGTCGTTGGGGGCATCGTGCCGGATGTATCGGCTCGGCTTTTGGAGAAATTTCGTGCGCGCGTGCTCTCGATGTATCCGCTCGCCGACCTCACACTGACGACGCACGCGCCGCTCCAATCGAGCATCGCCGTGGGCCCTGACAGCGGTTGGGATCAGACGCTCGACGCTTTGTACGCGCTGCGTGCCGCGGACGCGCCAAGCAATAATGTCTACTACTATGGCCTGTTCACGCCCACCAAACGCTACGACGACTATTGCACCTCGAGCTGCACGGTCGGACTCTCCCGAGTCGCCACGCCGGACGAAGTCGAATACCGCGGATCGATCGGCCTCGGTGTATTCGCGGATGGCTCGAACAGCGGCGCGCCGGACACGATGGCGCACGAACTCGGGCACGCGCTCGGCCGTTTTCACGCCCCGTGCATGACGCCCGATCCCGGCCCTTTCCCGTACCCAGGCGGAAAGCTCGGCGTCTGGGGCTTCGACTCGCTGAATCACTTACTGCTCGAGCCGAACGCCTACGCAGACGTGATGGGCTACTGCGCGCCCGATTGGATCAGCGACTATACCTACCGCGCGCTCTTCGATCGCATTCAGCGCGTCAACGCCGAAGTCGGTGGCACGCGCGCGCTCGGCTTGGTTCCTGCCGCGCCGATGTTTCGGCGCGTATTGGTCGACGCACGCGGCGGCCTGCGCTGGGGCTCGGCGTTCCCGCTCACGCACGAGCCGCGCGGTGAGGCACGTGACCTGCTCTTGCTCGGCCGAGACGGCAGCGCGCTGGCGAATGTCACCGGCTATTATCAGCCTTACAGCGATGCTCGCGGCGGCTTTCTGATTGTGCCAGCTGCAGCCCTCGCGCCCGAGCACGGCATCGCAGCGATTCGTCTAGGTAACGCCGAACTCGCCCTCGGTTCGGCGATGCCGTGAGCAGTCTCGACTACGCGCGACGAATCGAGCCAGTGGCACTCACCGCGCGGCTGACGTACGCTTCTTCGATGTGGAGTTCGAGCGGCAGGTGGGGTGGGGTGCTGGTGTTCGGCGGCGCGTTGCTCGCCGCGTGCGGTTCGAGCTCGACTGGCGATCCGCAGGCCGCCGCCGGAGGCAGCGCTGCCGGCGCATTCACCCAGCAGGGTGGCAGTGGCGGCGCGGGCGCAAGTGCCGGCATGAACGCGAGCGGTGGTGCCAGCGGCACGCCCGGCGGAGCTGGGGCCCTGGGCGGCGCGGGCGCGGCGCCAAGCGGCGGCGCGGGCGGCGCGAGCGGGGCGCCAAGTGGCAGCGCGGGCGGCGCGGAAAACGCATTCATCGTGCAGCTCTCACTCGGCCAGGGCGGCGGGCCGCCGCGCTGCTTGCCTCGCACGCTGCCCTCGGGCTTGCCAGGCAGCGACCACGACGGCCTGGTTAGCTGCTTCGTGGCTGAGCTCAAACCGGGCTCGTGTGACTGCGCGCAGACCGCGCGCGTGCCCTTGCCGGCAGCTTCCCTCACGGCCGCGGTCAAGCAGCTGACCGCGAGCGGCGCGTGTGGCGGGAGCTCGGGCGTGAGTTGCGATACGTTGTGCGGTTGCGGGATCGTGCAAGCGACAGGTACGGCCAGCGATCAGAGCTCCGAGCTCTACGCTTGCCAAAACGCGCTCACTCCGGCGCCCAGCGTCAACGGCTTCTGCTTCATCGATCAAACGCGCACCGACGCGAGTGGCGCGCCGGCACCGCTCGGAAATCCGGCGATTGTGGCCGAGTGCCCGGCGAGCGATCCGCGGTTGCTCCGCTTCGTGGGCGCGGCGACTCCTGCCAGCGGAGCCAGCGTGTTTCTCGGCTGTAGCGGCACTAGCTTGTAGCGGGGCGGCAGAGACTCGGAGTCTCGAATTCGATTCGCAACTCCGTGTCTGGCGTCGTGTTGTTGACGTAAAGCGTGTCTCAGTGGCGATTCGGAATCTAACGGCCGGTTTCCGTGAGGTTCCGGGCCGGCTCGCGTGTCCATGATCGCACGAGGTCGGAATGATCGGGCGAAGCCGGAACGCGCTGGCCCACTTGCTTCGCGCGGCCGACGCGCGAGGCGATTTGCGCCGGATACCGTGGCGGCACTGCAGCCGGGAAGCGTGCGGGAAGGGCGTGCTCGGAGTTTGTCGGGATGGAAATTCATCGGTCGCGTCACTGCTTCGATGAGCCTCCCCTATGCCCTCTCGTGATTCGCTCACGGTGATCGAGTAAAAGATGAAACCACGACCTTCAAGTGTCTTTGCCACGTTGCTAGTTGCTGCTGCTTGTTCGCTCCTGGCTTGCGCTAGCAGCTCGGGGACGTCTGGAGGCGGCGCGGGAAGCGGGCCCAGCGGCGGCTCTCCCGCGACGACGGGCGGCACGAGCGCTGGCGGAACCGGCGCAACCACGTTTGGGGGAGCGCCGGGCACGGGCGGCGCGGGCACGCCGATCGCCGGCACCACTGGCAGCCCGGGCGGGCAGAGCTCCGGTGGCGCCCAGTCGAGCGGCGGAAGCCCGAGCACCGGCGGCCAACCGTCGGGTGGAAACACCAGCACTGGCGGCATGAGCAGCGGCGGCACGTCTGGCACGGCGATGAAGAGCGCGGGCTGCGGCAAGGCGCCGAACCTGCAGTTCGGCAAAGTCCCGAACGAGTCGGGCACGAACGTCGGCACCGGCGAGGGCGGCTGGTTGACGATCCAGAGCGCCGGTCAGCAGCGCGGCTTCGCCGTCCGCCTACCCGCCAACTACGACATGAATCACCCCTATCCGTTGACCTTTGCCTTCCATTGGAACGGCGGCACCGCTGACCAGCTCGATACCGGCGGCAGCAACGGCTACTGGTGGGCGTACTACGGGCTCCAGAGAAAATCGAACAACGGCATGATCTTCGTCGCGCCGCAGGGCATCGGCAATGGCTGGCCGAATAGCGGCGGACGCGACCTGACCTTCACGGACGACATGGTCAAGTTGCTCGAGGACAACCTGTGTGTCGACACGACGCACATCATCACCACGGGCTTCAGCTACGGCGGCGGCATGAGCTATGAACTCGCGTGTTCTCGCGCGAAGGTCTTCCGCGCTGCCGTGATCTACGAAGGCGGGCAGCTCAGCGGCTGCGACGGCGGTAACGATCCGATCGCGCTCTGGCAGGTGGAAGGTCTGACTGACACCACCGTGAGCATGGGCTTAGCGACGCCGATCCGCGACCGCTTCGTCAAGAACAACGGCTGCACCGCGCAGAACCCACCCCAGCCACCTCAGCCGCCCCCGTATCTCGCCAATGGCGGCCACATCTGCACCGACTACGCCGGCTGCTCGAGCGGACATCCCGTCCGCTGGTGCGTGAGTCAGTCCGGTCACGGCCCGGGCCCGGTCGACGGAAACTCCGACCTCTACAACTCGTGTGCAACACCGCCCAAGAGCTGCTCGGCCACGTGCCCGTGCACGTGGACTCCGGACGACGTGTGGACGTGGCTGAACTCGTTCTGAGTCGAGCACTACCAGCACTTTTGGCGTGACGAGTGCGGCGTAACGGAGGCTACCGAGCCTCTCTTACGCCGCGCCTTTTTCCGTCCGCTGACTGCGCGGCCACGCGCGGAAGTGACGTAGAGTGGGCGCTCAGAGCCCGGCGGGCTTGGTCGTGCGCACGCACAGCGCGGTCCGTGAGAAGGCCACGTTTTGCGGGACGAAGTTGCCGTTCCCCGGCCCGTAATCCCATTCTTCGGGGGTTGCGCCGCAGTCGCTGCACAGGGAGCTCGTGTGAAAGAGCTGACCCTTGAGCGTGGAGTCCGGATTCATATAGTCGCTCGTGCCGCTGCCGAGACACGACGCGCACAGCGAGCCCGTGCCGAGGCCGCCGCACTGCTTGCTCAGACAATCCGGATCGTGAATCGGACAAGTGCCGCCGGGTGCCGTGGCAGGACAGCCGAAGGCGAGCGAGCGCAGCTCGTCGATCGTCGGCACGTGAAAACCGGTGATGCCCGCGACGGTGAGCGTGTCGCAAAATGCCGTGACGACGGCCAGCGACCCAGCCGTGGACTCACTCTCGTACCAAACGTAGTTGGTCTTCGGATCGACGGAAAACCCCGCGTCGTACACGAGCCAAGATTCGCCATCGCTTGGGTTCGAGTCGGTCAAATGCGCGCAGCCGAACGTGGCGTTGTAGGAGTCGATCGTGGTCGCCTTGCCGTCGTTACAACTCGGAGTGCCGCCACTGCCGCCGGATCCACTCGTGCCGCCGGATCCGCTCGTGCCGCCGGATCCGCTCGTGCCGCCGGATCCACTCGTGCCGCCGGATCCACTCGTGCCGCCGGATCCACTCGTGCCGCCGGATCCGCTCGTGCCGCCGGACCCGCTCGTCCCGGCATTGCCGCCGCTCGCGCCTGAGCCCGCGCTCCCGCCGTTGGGCTCGCCAGCCGCGCCCGCGTCACTCGCACCCGCTTCACCGCCGCGGTTGGCCGCGCCGGCCTCGTTCGCGCCCGCCGCGCCGCCCATCGCGTCGCCGCCGTTCGAGTTGCCGCTCGCGCCGTTGCCTGCGCTGCTCGTGCTCCCGCCGTGATGCGAGCCGGCACTGGAGCCGCCGCTGCCGCCTGAATTGCTCGCTCCGCCGCTGTGTGCGCCCGCACTCCCGCCACTCGAGCTATCGCCACAACTTGCGCTTGCAGCGACGAGACCCAAGCCAACCACGGACAACCCAAGCCACTTCAAAGTCATTCCTCCCAACTTACCGTTCGCGCCGCCCACTCGTCAACGAGTCCCGCGAGTCTCGCCCGCGCGCCCCGCGTATTGCGCGCTCGTTCTCGCGTGCGGTTTCCGCCGCTGTCATGGTCGTGCCCGCGCATTTGCCACGCGTCGTGTGCCGGACGGCGCGCAACGCGCGGAGCGAGCAGCTATCTCGCACTCACTCGCACGCGAGTTCGTGGCTTATTGACTATTGACGATCGGAGCGCGACGTACTGTCGTAAGGGACGCTAGGGCGAGTGGGCGTCCGCACGCAGCTTTCGATTTCGTACGCAAAAAGGCGCGCTGAGCGCGAGGGTGAGTCGATGACGATTCTCAGTTTTTATTACGGGCTATTCAAGAAATTCCGGAGCTTGGGCCATGCAGCGGAAGGCACCTTTCATGGCACGGTGCCCGGCGGCTCCTCGGGCGTCGATCTCTCGGCTCCGAACCTACTCCTCGCGGGTAGCCACAATGGCGTGCCGCTGATCGATCCGGTCGGCACTTCGCCCACGCAAAGCCCATTGTGGATGGTGCTGAACGCGCGCGCTGCGGGCAGCGGCGCGTTCATGTTCGGCGGCCAAACCTGGCAACCCATGCCGCACGTATCACTCGGCGGAGCGGCCGCCGCGGCCTGGGCCGATTTCGGCGGCATGCCCTTGGTCAGCGCGTTCGGCAACTGGATCATGGCCGGCAAACACAATGATTTTCCAGCGTTCATCACGCTGCCCCACGGCGGTACCGTGCCCGCGCCGCTCGACGCTGGGGCCTCGACTCCGTTCGCCTGCAGCTACGCGAGCGACGACGGCACCACCGGAGCCGTGCCCGGCAATTTCTGGGCAACGTCGTTGATCTATTTGACCGACGGCAACGGGCTCAACGTGACTCCGACCACGCTCCACAGCGGGCTCGAGTTTTTGGTCGCCGCGGTGATCGGCAACCGCGGCGACACGGCTGCCGGTCGCTATGCCACGAACCCGACCACGATGCAGACTCCGGAGCTGCAAGCGCAGGCTTGGGCGCTCACTTTCGGCACGGGCGGCGCGAGCCCCGGCGTGCAACTGCCTTCGCTCTCCAACACGGATCCGACGTCGGTCGCCGGCATGTACGACGTCTATTCACTCAAAGGTGGCAAATACGACATCGTCGGCTTCCGCTTCAACGTGACGGACGTGTTCAACGGCATCGTGCAAGCGATCAAGGATGCCGTGACGGCCGGCACGTTCACGGTGCCCGCGCCGTTCACGCCGGAAACGTGGGTGGAGACCGCGCCGTCGCACGTTTGTTTGCGGGTGGCCGTCGGTAAAGGCGGCGCGTGGCCCGCGTATGACGCCTCTCCGCAAACCGAGCGCCGCATCGCGCAAAAGAACCTGGTGGTGTTCGACGCGGATTTGGGCCCCACGGGCGGGCCTAATATCCTGCACGTCAAGACCTTCACCATGGGCGGCCCGTTGAAGGAGTTGCTCGCGCACCTGCAGCCGCTCGACGAGGAGCTCGGCACGAACGTGTTGGAAGTCGTGACCGACGCCGATCCGCAAACCACGAAAATCTTCTTGGCGGTGCCCACGCCCACGTTCGAGCGTTGGTTCAAGCACAACCAGGCCCGTGGCTTCACGCTCCTGCGCGAGAACCATTGCGGCACGTACAAAGTGCCGTTTTTGGATCACGTCCTGCTCATGCTCGACAACAAGGAGAACGAGATCCACATCCCGTACCTCGGCGCGCACGTCTTGCCGCTCGCGATCGGCGTCCAATACGACAAGCAGCAGCAACGTGCCGGCGGCACGGCCCAAGTCTCGATCGTGCACCGCGCCAAGGTCCCGGTCTTTGGCAAAAAGCGCTGCTGCTACGAGATCGAAAACGTGACCATCGGCGGCTTCACCCTCGAAACCCACTTCCACGCGCCCAAAAAGCACGCTCACGGCTGAGGCCCTCTCTCTCTCCCGTAAACGTGCCCGTGCCCGTGCCCGTGCCCGTGCCCGAAAGGCGGAAAATGCCTAGCCATTGACGGCGCGTGTGCTCGCGATTGGAGTCGATGGTTCGCCTCCAATTGCTGTTGCCTCTTTCGGGCAGGGGCACGGCACGGCACGTGCCCGTCTGCGGAAGTCGCCCTGCGACGCCGAAGGCTGAGTGCGCCTCTGCTGCGCTCGGTGACCATCAAACCCAAAAAAATACCTGAAAAGTTGGCTGGGGTTTGATGGTCACGCGCTACCGCACAGGCCGTCGTAGCCTTCGGCGTCGCGGACGATCTGTCGGAGCACGATCTGCGCGCGCGGGTTCGCTGAGCGCGTGGCGGCGCGCGCTCAGCAGAGCGCTGCTCGACTACCAGCCAAGCTTTGCGGCGATTGCGGTCTTGAGCACGGCGGCCATCTTCTGATCTTCGGCCACGTTCGGGTGATAGTCGCAGCCGGTGGACGCGGCGTCTTGGGTGGGCATGTCCACCGTGATCGTTTTGGCGTCGCCGAACGTGCTCACCACGTGCGTGAGGTGCGTGCGCATAGTGGTGAGCATCGGATCCCCCGTCATTGGGCCGATGGTCAGGAAGACCCAAGCCTTGGCGTAGTGAGCGCGCACGACTTTCAGGAACGCCACGTAGGCGTCCTCGTAAGCCTGTCCGGGATCGTCTTTCGCGCTGTCGTTCGTGCCCAGGTCGATCACGACGGCGTCGGGCTGTTGCGAGAAGCTCCACGCGGGCGTCTTCGCCATGCCCAAGGTGTTGGCGTAAACCGCAGGCAATACGTTGGCGGCATTTGCCTGATTGTCGCGGTACATGCCCCAGCCGGAAGCCGCGATGATGCTGACATCGGCGTTCAGCGCGCGCGCGAGCTGCCAGCCATAGGCCTGATACGCCGACTCGGTGTCGAGTGAAAAGTGGCACGTGCTGTCCCAAGGCGGGTGCACTTCCGCGCCCAGGTTGCCGTAGCCGGCGCTGATCGAATCGCCGATGATTTCGATCAGTCGCCCGGGCGCGGCGGGCGCGCCCACGAGCGTGCCGTCGGCAAAGCCCGAGAACACGCTGTCGCCGTACATGCCCTCGCTCTCGCGATAGAGCTCGACGCGATGCGTGCCGGCAGCGAGGTTGTCGGCGAGCACGACGGTTTGCGCTGCGCCGATCGGCACCGAGAAGCGTTTGCCGACCGTGCCGTCGATCACGGGCTGGAAGAATGCCGTGTTGGGCGCTGTGGCTTCGGTCTGAAGCTTGACCGAGATCTTGGTCCCGCTCACGCTGGCGATGAAGCCGGTGCCGGACCAAGCGAATTTGACGGCGGCCGGATTGCTGGCATCGACGCGGCCCAGCCAGCGGATGCCCGACGAGGACATGCCGCCGGCGCCTCCGCTCGCGTTTGCGCCGCCGGCTGGATTGCCTGCTCCGCCCTGAGCGCTACCGCCCGTGTTCGAGCCGCCCGAGGCGCTCCCGGCCGTGGCTTGGCCGCCGCCCGCGCTCGAGCCACTGGCGGCCCCGGCGCCGCTCGCGCCGCCCGCGGTGGGCGCGCCACCCGCGGCGTTTGCTGCGCCGCCCGAGGCATCCACCGGTCTGGCTTGCGAGCTGCTCCCGCACGCGACGGCGAGCGCGCCGATGAGCAGACAGGAGCCGGTGTGCGCAACCAAAAGCGGGGTTCGAGGAGCCATATCGGTATCTCTAACTAGTAGCTGAGCCTCGGCGCGGTGCCCAGGCACATCCGCCTGGCTTGCCACCGAAGGAGCGGGTGCGACCACGGTTTGAGCGGGATCGGCGAGAATTGAGCCTCGTGGGTCTCGAAAATGGGGGGCGCGCCCGCGTGTGGCGCCGCGCGGCGCTCGCGCAGCTGTCTGCGCGTGTGCACCGGCCTTGCGCGTCAACGCTGGCTCGAGGTGCGGTCGCGCGGCGCGCGTTTCCACGCGCCGTCATCCGTGAGCCGAGTCCGAGCGACGACGCGCTTCGAACAGTCGAGCAGCGACGCCAACACGCGCGCTCTCACGGCCCGTCTGCACTCGCGGCGCGTCTGCCTTGCGGCTCGTGCGCAGTGCGCCCGGAATCGCTCTGCTCGACTGGCTGCGCGTTGTTCGCGCAGCTGACCGCACCGAGAATGCGCGCGCGAGATCCGAGCGAACGGGAAGGCCTGAAGGCCGAGAAATTCAAGATCCTTTGCCGCAATCTGGTCGCGCTGTCTTGGCTTTCTCAATCGCCGCAACTGCTTCGGGGTGTAGACGGCTTGTTGGCCGCGCGAGGCAAGAATGAGTCGCGCTGGTGCGCGCTAACACGCGCGCATTTGTTCACGCGCAGCGTGCCTGATTTCTGGCTTGACGCGGCCTGAGATGGTACCAGCTGTACGCGGCAGTTCCTGCCGAGCTGCCCATTTTAGGAGGCAAAATTGAGCAATAAAATCGCACGACGCGACGTGTTTCAGCGGCTGGCTGCGGTGTCCGTGGCAGTCATCGCTCCGGGTGCCCTGCTCGCCTGTTCGAAGCACCCGAATTGTACGGACGCTGGGGGTCTATCGGCCGACGAGTTGAAAGTGCGCAATGAGACCGCGCAGTACCAGGACCAAACGAGTGATGCCTCCAAGCATTGTTCGATTTGCTCGCTCTTCGTCGCACCCGCGCAAGAGGGCTGCGGCAGCTGCAAGGTGGTGAAGGGGCCAATCAACCCCAACGGTTACTGCAAGCTATTCGTGGCAAAGACGCCGAGCTGAGCACTCAGCGCGTCCGAGTACGCTATTTATCGCAGCGCGGCCGGGCCTGCGGCGCGTCGGTTGGCGCGTTCGGCTCTTGGGCGCGCTGCTCTGCGTACGGCGGATAGGCACCCTCCGGAAAGCGTGCCGTGACGGTTTGGTACAACCGCGCAGCGCGCGCCTGGTCGCCGCGCTGCCAAGCGATATCGGCCGAGCCGAGCCAGGCGGGCGCGTAGTCGCCGTGGAGCTGCAGGGTTCGTTCGTATAAAGCTTCGGCGCGCTGCGAATCGCCACGCAGGAGCGCGAGCTCCGCGAGCCCGCACAGCGCCTCGGCGTCGGAGGGTCGAACGCGCAGCACCCCTTCGTAAATGCGCTGGGCGTCTTCGAGCCGTAGCCGGCGCTGTTGCTCGTGAGCAAACGCGAACAGCGCGGCGCGATCTGCCTTCACTCGGTTTGGCTGCGCGCGCGCCGGACTCGCGGTGGGGACCGCGGGCGTCGCGCTGAGCGCGGGATCTCCGCCCGAGGCTGCGTGAGTCGCTGGGGCGTGCTGCGCGAGTGAGCTGGGCAAGCCGAGCTGTCCGACAGCGAGCCCGGTGCGCGCGGCAAACGACCCAGTCGGCGCGACTCGCGCGGGCGAACGGCCGATCCGCGCGCGTGCCTGATCGACGCCGAGCATCGTCACCATGCCGAGCGCGAAGCCGGCGAGCAGTGTCGGCACTGGGCCTCTGGCAAAGCGCCGAAAGCGTCCGCGCGCTGCAGCGGTTCTCGGCCCCGGCGCAGTCGAGCCGGCTCGTGCGAAGCGTGCTGGCAAAGCGCGCTTGCCGCTCGCGCTCGGCTCTTCGCCAGCGCCCGACGGCGGCGGTTCCTGCTCGCTCAGCGTGTGATCGGCGGGTGCGCCACTCGGCATGTTTTCGTCGTCTGCCGCGAGGTCGCTCAGTCGAGCTAGGGTTGCGAGCTCTAGGTCGTAGCTCGGACGGCGCCAAGATGCGGGCCGGTCTTCACTCGGGAGCGATGGCCGCGTGCTCTCTGGTGCCCGCTCGGAGTCGCGCGTGCTGTCGGGCGCGACTTCCGGCAAGCGCGGTGTGGGCTCGAGCGCCTCTGCGGCTTTCAAGCCGCGCAGGGTCTTGGGGAACCAGCGGTCACCGACGATCACTCGGCCGAGCGCGCTATCACCCGCCGAGCCGTCGAACCCAAACGGCACTGAGCTCGAGTCGTTCGCATCGTCTTCGCTCAGGCCGCGTGAACGTGTGCGGCGGCGGCCGTTCGGTGGCGTGGCGATCACGCTCGGCCTGCCGCAATTGACGCAAAATGCGCGCGGAAGCGGTTCCGCTTCGGCGCAAAGGTCAGTGAAGCGTGCGGCACACGCCAGGCACGTAAAACGCATTTCCCGCATAATTCTGCAACGTGCAGAGTAGGCGCTCGGTCTGATCAGGAACACACTCGATCGGATTGTTCGCGGGCCCGCGCTCGTTCGTGCATTGCTGGTCTGCCGGTCGGCCGTCGGCCTCGAGCACTGCGCTGCTGGTGCACTGGCTGCTCGACCGAAGCGCCCTAATGCGCAATAATGGGCACGTGTCCGGATCTCGTGTAATAGCGGCGAAAATGCCTGTAAAACCGGTTAGCGCGGGGGCGATTTCTAGACAAATCGGGTCCAGTGTCCAGAAACGCGGCGAGCCTGAGCGGGGGCAGAAACGCCCGGACCGACGCATCGCGCGCACTCAGCGCTTGTTGCATGAGGCGCTGTTGCAGCTGATCTTGGAGCGCGGCTGGGACGCAGTCAGCGTGCAGGATGTCTGTGAGCGCGCGGACGTAGGGCGCTCGACATTCTATGTGCACTTCGCGGACAAGGAGGAGCTGCTCGTCAGCGGGTTCGACGGAGTGCGCCAGATGCTCCGGGAGCGCGCCGCCGAGCGCGCACCGCAACCGCTCGGGTTCACGCTCGGCCTGCTCGAGCACGCGCGTGAAAACCAAAGGTTGTTCCGCGCGTTGCTCGGCAAGCGCACGGCGCAGGTCGTGCATCGCGCGTTCGTCGCCACCGTGGGCGATCTCGTCGCGGCCGATGTGGCGGCCGTAACTCCGCCAGGTCCGCTGCGCGAGGCGTCGGTGCGCTACTTGGCGGGCGCGTTTTGGGAGCTCTTATTGTGGTGGGGCGAGCAACCAAACGCTTCACCCGTCGAGGTCGACGAGGTCTTTCGCCGGCTCACGGTGGCAGTGCTCGGTGAGCTGAAAGTCTGGACCTGACCGGTAGAGGCCCGAAATGCTGCGCGTTGCGGCGTTACCTCGTGGCTGGAGCGGCCGCGTAGGCTTTGCCGAGCTCGGTGAGTGAGCCGTCGGCGTTGTTCAGCGCGAGATTCGTGGACCAGGGATACCAGGCATAGCGCGCGAGGCGCGGGTGCTTGGCGAACACGGCGAGTGCGCCCTTGAAAAACGCGACGACCGTCGCGCTATCGGGCGCACTTTGATTGAGGCAGCCCCACTCCGTGAGCCAAATGGGGAGATTGCCCGAGAAGCCTTCTGCGTATTTGATGTAGCTTTCGAGCTCTGCCGCCTTTGCGTCGCAGGAGCCCGCGTTCCAGCCATACCAATGAATGGCAATGAAGTCATTGCGCAGACTGGTGCTGGCGGCGACCTGACTCATATAGTCTTTGAACCAAGTCTGGCCTGCTGCGTTGGCCGACGTCGCGGGGGTGCCGACGGCGATGCTGGGGTGGTCGAAGGCAGGCAGCAAGCTGACAGCCGTTGCCACGGGGATGTTCGCTTGCGTGGCATTGTCCGGCTCGTTGAAACCGAGCACGAACCGATAGCCCTTGCTCACGAAGCCGCTGACCGAGCTTTGAATGCTGGAAGCCGTTTGCTCCGCGCCAGCGTGGCCCCAAATCATCGGCACGAACGCGCCGCCCGTGCCGTCGCTGCACGGGTCACTCTCTTTCTGAGTCCAATTGTAATACCAGGACACGTTCAGCGCGCCGCGCGCCGCACACGATGAATTGGCCACGCCCTTGAACGGCTGCAGGCCGCCTTCAGCGCCCGCGCCGGCTGCGGCCGGGGTGCCGGCCGAGCCGGCATTGCCCGCTCCGCCGCCGCCGTTGTTCGCTCCGCCGCTGCTCGCTCCGCCGCTGCTCGCTCCACCGCTGTTGCTCGCTCCGCCGCTGTTCGCGCCGCCATTGCTTGTCGCTGCGCCACTTGCCGCCCCGGTACCTCCCGCGCTGGCTCCTGCGCCGGCGGACCCGAGCCCGGCGGCCGCCGCTGCGCCGCCGCTCTCGCCCAGCTCGCCCGAGTTCGTCGAGCCGCAGCCGAACGCGAGCGCCGCGACCAACCAAAGTGAGTGCTTTTGAAGGCCGAGCATGCGCGCTTTCTGAAGAATACCGACTTTTGCGAGACGCGAGCGCGCCTCACCACTAGGGCAACAAGGGGCGATCCCCGCCGCATCTTTGCACTGAGTGGCCGCTGAGCGCTCGGGGCGTTGGAAAAATCGCGCGGCTAGCCAGTCAATCCGCGCGATTCGCGAGGCGCGCGGGGACTCTGGAAGGCTGAGTGGCACGTTGCGGTCAGATTTTTGAACCGAGCTTCGAACTCTGGGCGATTTTCTCGTTTGCTGGCTGCAGCGCGCCAGCGCCTGCGTGCGGCACCCCCGAGCGCAGTGGGCCGCGATTCGCGCGGCGGAGTGCGGGATTTCTCGCCCCGAATGCGTCCGTCAGCAGGTGAATATTGCCGCCGGCAGGCACGTCGCCAAAGCCGAACTACGCTGGCGGCTCAGAGCGAGGCGCGGTTGCTCAATCGCTTGCATCCCGTTGAGACGTCCCGCTCGAGTGCCTATCTCACACTCGTTGCTCGAGTAGGCAAACGCCGCGCGCACAGCGCTCTTTACGCACAAAAGCGCGAGGCCTCCGCGTTTGCCGGTCGGCGGCCTCTAACTTTCATGCAACTCTTGACGCTTGATTGTACATCCGATCATGGTTGCTTTAGAGCGTCTGCTTCCGGTCGAGCCCTCGCCGGAGTGGTCATCCGCGCGCCGCTCCCGCAGGGGAGCCCCTTGCTGACGAGCAATCGTTCCGCGGCGAACAAGGCTGTCGCGCAACGCGGCCAGCTCGACACCATCATCAGCAGTGCCATGGTCGACGTGTTTCGCTCGTGCGGTGTGGCGGTGGCGCCGCGCTCCGCGCGCGACGGCTCGGGCGACGTGCGCATTCCCGACGTGTCCGCTGCCATCGGCTTCAGCCTGCGGCAGGGCACCGACGCCAAAGCCATCGTCGGACGCCTGACCTTGTCGGTACCGGAAGATTTATTCACGATCATGCGAGTGCAGGGGACGAAGCCCCTGCAGCTGGATCTGATCCGCGAACTCACGAACCAGCTTGCCGCGCGGATCAAGCACCGCTTGCTGCCGTTCGACGCCGCCCTGCAACCAGCTCTGCCCGGGCTGCTCTCGCGCATGGCGACCGAGGTGCTGAAGGCGAAGTCTCCGGGCCTGCGCGTGTATTGCGGGCGCACCTTGCGCGGTGAGGTCGTCGTCACGGTCGAGGGCGAAATCGACGAAAGTCGGCTGGTCTACAGCGGCGCTGCCGATGTCGCGAACGAGGGAGACGTGATCGTTTTCTGATTGGGGCTAAGCAAGCCCGGGCAAACGTGCGTATGCGTCAGCGGAGCAAGACATGAAAAGAGTACTCGTGGTGGACGATTCAGAGAGCGTCAGGCAGCAGGTCACCGACGCGCTGACCGGCGCCGGCTTCGACGTCGTTCAGGCTGGGGACGGCATGAGCGCGCTGATGCGCGCTTCCGAAAACACCTTCTCTGCCATCGTGTTGGACGTGAATATGCCGATCTTGGGCGGGGTGGAGACGCTCGAGCGTTTGAAGCAAGATCCCAAAACATCGAGCATTTCGGTGATCATGCTGACCACGGAGGCACAACGGTCGATGATCGAGCGAGCGCGTCAATCCGGCGCGAAAGCCTGGTTGATCAAGCCGGTCAAGATGGAAAGCCTAGTGAGCACCGTGCTCAAAATCGCAGGGGCGCCGTGATGTTGTACGAAAACGACGACTTGGCGAAGTTGGTGGCGGACATGACCGGCGAATGCTGCATCGAACTGTTCGCCGCGTACGGGGTGGCGTTGAAGCCGTGCGACGGTCAGTTCGTCAACACGGAGGATCTGGTGTTCTCCGGTGCCATCGGTTTCATCGGCGCCGACGTGCGCGGCTCGTGTCTGCTCGTCGGCGATCCGGCCCCGATCGTGATGTCGAGCCCTTCTGGCAATCCGCGTGATTGGACCGGAGAACTCACGAATCAGTTGGTCGGGCGTTTGAAGCGCAAGTTCCTGGGCTTTGGGCTGGAAGTGCAGCTGACCATTCCGGTGGTCCTGAGCGGCGTGCATTTGCAACCTGCGGCCACAAGAAAGCGTTCGCCCCGGCTCTTCGGCACGGACACCGGCTCCGTCATGGTCTGGGTCGAAGTCGAGTCGGAGCCCGGCTTCGCGCTCGGCGAAGAGGTCGTGGACGGCGCCGGTACCGAGGGCGACATCCTCATCTTCTGAGTCGATCCCGAGCCAAGCACATCCGCGACTCGATCGTTCGGCGCGCGCACTCCGGGTCATCCCTTAATCGACCGCGAGCGCGGCCGTTTCTGCTGACGCGCAAAGTCCAAAGACATCAGTGAATACCTCCGCCAACATCGCGCCCTCTAGCAGGGCACCGTCGTCGCTCCCCGCTCCCGTCGTAAGCGACGGGGCGCGTCGCGTTTTCGTCTCTTTGGGGCTGCAGGTCACGGTCTTGATCGTGCTGCTCGTGGCGACCGTCGCGAGCGGGATCTACCTCGGGCTAGTGCGTCAGTCGCGACTCAACCTGCTGAGCTCGAAGGAAGCTGCGGCCGACCTCGTGGTCAAGCTCACGACGCTCTCGGTCGCGCCCGCGGTCGTGTTCGACGACGATCAGGAAATGCAGCGCGCGGTCACGAATCTCGCTCGCAATCCGGATGTGTCCGATGTCGAGCTGTGGAGCTTCGGCTCGGCGAGCGCCGATGCGCCCGAGGGGCCGCTCGCCAAGTTTCACCGCGGGGGCTCCGAATCGCTCGGTCGGCCCGGAAGCGCGAAGAGCCAGCGCTGGCGCGACGCCGACTCGCTGCGGCTGATCGAGCCGGTGCGGGATCTCGAAGGCAAGACGGTTGCGGCTCTGGCGGTGCGCTTTTCGACTGCGCGTGAGGTCGCGGTCATGGCCCAGCTGTCACGGCAGATCTTGTCCGTGGCGACGGCCACCGCGCTGTGCTTTGCGCTTTCGATCCTGCTCGCGATTCATCGCATCGTGGTCCGTCCGGTCAAGCGCCTCGAGCAAGCCGCGGTGCGCTTGACGCGCGGCGAGCGCTATCAAGCGGAGGGCAGCCGCCGCCGCGTGGATGACGAAGTCGTCCGCTTGGCAGACAAGTTCGGCGAAATGGCGGAAGCGGTACGCGATCGCGAGCTTCGGCTCGGGGTGCGCAACGCCGAACTCAAGTTGATTCTCGACAGCGTCGATCAGGGCTTTCTGACCGCGCGTACCGACGGCACGCTGCTCCCCGAACGCTCGGCGATCGTCGAGCGCTGGGTCGGCCCGCTCGCGGCCGACGCCACGCTCTGGGCGTTGGTCGGGCGAATCGAGCCCGAAATGTCGGACTTGATGAACTTCGCCTGGCAGCAGCTGATCGAGGACGTTTTGCCGCAGGAAGTGGCGATCGATCAATTGCCCAAGCGCTTGTCTCGCGACGGCCAGCACTTCAGCCTCGCCTATCACCCCGGCGTGGTCGACGGCCAGCTGCAGCACGTGGTGATCGTGATGACCGACATCACGGCTGAAATGGAACGCCAACGCGCCCAGGCCGAGCAGCAGGAATTTGCCGTGCTCGTCGATCAATTCGTGCGTGACCGCCGCGGCTTTCACGCCTTCTGGGCCGAGGCTTCGCGGCTGGTGGTGCGGCTCTGCGCAGAACAGAACGAGACGCCCGAGTCGTTGCGCCGCGATGTGCACACCTTGAAAGGCAACGCGCGCTTCTTCGGCCTCAATCGCGTCTCCGGCCTGTGCCACGAGCTCGAGACCGCGATGGCCGAGCGCGGAGAGTACGAACTGAACGCTCGTGAGCGCGCTAGCCTGCGCGATCTCTGGGACTCCTTGCGTGAGCGCATCGAGCCCTTGATGCACGGAGCATCGGCGTTCTTGGAAGTGTCGCGCGAGCAGTACGAGCGTTTGCTGGACGCGGCGTGCAAACGCAAGCCCGCCGAGCAGCTAGAGCAGCTGGTGCGCGGCTTGCGCCGCGAATCGGTGCACACCCGGCTCGAGCGAGCCAGCGCGATTCTCGAGATCAGCTGCAAGAAACTCGGCAAAACGCCGCCCAAAGTCGAGATTCAGACCGATGATCTGCGCGTACCGCCCGGCCCCTGGGCGCCATTTTGGAGCATTTTCTCGCACGTGCTGAACAATGCCGCCGATCACGGGCTGGAGAGCGACGAAGAGCGCGCTCGCTCGGGCAAGCCGCTGCCGGGCACGGTCTGGCTATCGACGAAGGCCAGCGAGCGCGAAGTCATGATCGAGGTGCGCGACGACGGCCGAGGTATCGACTGGGCCGGCCTGAAGCGGCTCGCCGCAGAGCGCGGGTTGCCGCACGGCACGCGCGCCGAGCTCGAGCAGGCGCTCTTCACCGACGGCCTGACTCTCAAGCAGAAGGTGTCCGAGGTCTCCGGACGCGGCGTCGGTCTGGGCGCGGTGCGCGGCGTGGTGACCGCCATGGGCGGCAAGATCGAAATCGAAAGCACGGAAGGCGTCGGCACCACTTGGCGCTTTCGCTTCCCTGCGCGCGCGCTGACCGAAGTGGACACCGAAGAAGAGCTAGCGCGCCCGTCCAGCGCTGTTGCTCCGCGGCTCGGGAAGCTCGTTCAAGTCGGTTAGGGCTCGAGCAGCGTAGTTATGCGCTCGCACCCATTCTGATCATATCGAGTTTGCTACGTAAAGTTTCATCGCGCTCGGTCGTTCTCGGTCGTTGATAGATGAAACTTTTAGGAAACAAATGCAGAGTCTGCAGGGAGTGGGCGTGAGGCCCGCGCACTCCATCGCCCGCTGGCTGATTGGCGTACTGCTCATTGCCGCGACGGAAAGAGTGGCGTCCGCGGAAGACGTATCCGGTCTCGAAGGGATGCTCGCCGAGCCGATCGTCTCTTCCGCGTCGAAACAGTCTGAAGGCGCGAGCTCTGCGCCCGCGCTGTCGATGAGCTTGTCGGCGGAAGATCTGCGAAGGTACGGGATCAAAACGCTGGCCGAAGCGATTGACTTTCTGGCCATCGGCGTCAGTTCCTCCGACAATCTGAACGGCGGCGAAGTGGGCGCACGCGGCGTGCTCTTGACCGGCGATCGTGGCAGTCACTTCCTGCTCTTGGTCGACGGCAACGTCATGAACGACCCGCTCCGCGGCGGTGCTTCGTTCGGCGTCGGTGCGGGCATCCCGCTCGAGCTCGTCGATCACATCGAGATCGTGGTCGGCCCCGGATCCGTGCTGTACGGCTCGAACGCGATGCTCGGCCTGGTCAACGTCGTGACCAAGCGCGCCAAGGATTACTCGGGGGCGCGGGTGATCGTGGAATCGTCGCTACCGACGAGCATTCGCACGGGCGTCGGAGTCGGCACGCCGTTCACGCTCTTCGGCCAAGACGGCGAAGTGACGACCCAGCTCGAATACTTCAAGCAACAAGGCCCGGACTTCTTTTTCAGCGCCGAAAACACGGGCGTGGACCGCTTTACCGGACAACCTGGTCGAAACTCCAGAAACGACGGACCAACCGGGATTTGGGGCGGTCGAACCGCGCGGCACTCGTTGTTCGCCGAGGCGCCCTCCGGGCTCGTGCGCGTTGCACTCGGCAACACCGAGCTGCACCTACAAGGCTCGTACTACAAGCACGGCGCGCCCACGGGCCCCGGCGATTTCGACGACCCGGCGACGGGTGAACGCGAGACGCGCGCGTCGATCGGCTTGAGCCACCGCATCGCGGTCTCTACCCTGCTCGATCTGTCGGTGCGCGGCTATGCCAGCTACTACGACACGAAGAGCCATTTCATCGCCTCACGCGGCGTGCTCTGCCCGTTCGGTCTCGTGACCTGCGACTATGCCAGCACGGGCAGCGCGAGCTGGGTCGGGCTCGAAATGCAGAGCACTTGGGATTGGTTTCGCGACGGTCATTTCGTGACCATCGTGGGCGCGGACGGCCGCCGGCGCGGCGTCCAGACCCGCAGTGACACGTTGCAGGTCGATACCGGCACGCCGCTCTACCCCGCCGATCGCGGGCTCGATCGCTCGGATTTTACCGTCGCGGCTTACGCGCAGCAGACCTGGGCTGTTTCGCAGTTCGTGAAGCTGAGCGGCGGTGCTCGAATCGATTCGGATCCGAGGTTTTCGCCGGTGGTCACGCCTCGGATCGCCGCGGATTGGAATCCCTGGGCCGGCGGCACGATCAAGCTGTCTTATGCTTCGGCGTTTCGCGCCCCGAGCTGGGACGAGGCAGATAACTCCACCGCTCGGCGTATCAAGGCTGACCACCTATTGCCCGAGAAGGTTCAATCGTTCGACGCCAGCGTGCAACACCACTTCGGCACGCACCGCTTGGTCATGGGCGGATTTTATTCGCACTGGACCAACCTGGTCGAACTCGTCGCGCTGTCCGACGCGGAAGCGATTGCCGCGATTCGCAACGGACAGACGACCGTGCCGTTTACGCCCGGCATCGAGCTGACCCAATATCGGAACAGTCGGGATTTCACGAACTACGGCATGAACATGGGCCTCGACGGCGCGCTCGACTCGGGTCACGTGCTGTACGGGCTCACGCTCACCGGCGCGCTCGCCAAGCGTAACGTCAGCTCGGGGACCACACGCCTACCGGTTGCGCCACAGCTTTTGGGCAATGCCCGACTGGCCTTCGTGCTCGGCCAGGATTTGCCGACGATTGCTCTGGCCACGCACATCCTCGGCCCGCGCCCGGCGGATCTCTCGGACGGACAATTCACTCCGACGCCTTATGCGCCGACCCAGGTCGAGCTCCGGCTCACCTTGAGCGGGGACGCGCCGTGGATCAAAGGGCTCAGCTATCGCGCCATGGTCAACTACGCGGTCGCCGATCGCGGACCGTACGTCGTCGGCCCGGTCACGTCCTCGATTCCGAGCGAGACGTCGCCGCAGTTGATTCCAGTGGATCGCTTCCGCACCACCGTGGGGCTGGCGTATGCCTTCTGAGCCGAGCCGCCCAGACCGCGCCGAGCGCCCACGGCGGCGGGGGCGCGCGCTGCACAGGCGCAGCTTTGCGCTGACGTTGCTGGTGCTGATGCTGCCCACTTTGGGCATTGCGCAGAGCATGCAGGTGCCGAGCGCCGTGCAGGCCGAGCTGACGGTCAAAGTGGCGGGCTATGACCGTAACTTCGCGGCCAGAGCGGGCAGCAAGGCCGTCATCCTTTTGGCTGCCATGCCCGACGATCCCGAATCCATGCGCGCCGCATTGGAGTTGAAGGGTGCGTTGTCACGCTTGCCCACTGTCGGTGATTTGCCGCACGAAGAGCAGATCGTGACCTTCAACAACGCGGCCGGGCTGGCAGACAACGTGCGCGCGCGGAAAGCCGCGATCGTGTATTTCGGCCCTGGCTTCGCCAAGCAAATCCCGGCGATCCGCGAGGCGTTTTCTACGCTCGACGTGCTCACCGTGGGCGCCGTTCCCGACTACGTTCCCGCCGGAATCGTACTCGGGTTCGACCTCGTGTCCGGTCGCCCCAAGCTCTTGATCAATATCTCGCAAGCGCGCAAACAACATGTCGCGTTTCCAGCGTCGGTATTGAATCTGATGAAGGTCTATTAGCGACCCGAGTCATTGTTTGGCTCGGGCCTTTACCATTCGATTGCCCCGGTCGTTTCAAATCAAAGCAGGGGATCTCCGCGCATGCGGGAGCCTTAGCGCAATGTTTTCTTGTCCAAGGAGTAATTGTTAAATGATGCAACGATGGCGTGGAATTGGTGTTGGAACGGTCCTGGCGATGCTTTCGCTCAGCGCCTGTAGCAGCAGCTCCGACAGCGGATCCGGTGAGACTGCGGTCACGACACTGCCTCCTCTGGCCAAGAAGACGAGCTACAAGGTGGGCTTCGTTCAGGTGTGGGAAGAGAACAACCCCTGGCGCAACGCCAACACGGCGAGCATCCAAGCCGAGGCCGCCAAGCGCGGCTACGAGCTCGTGTTCGAAACCGGCTCCGGTTTCGGCGCCACCGATGAAGTCGCCCGAATGAATGCCGTGATCGCGGCCAAGGTCGACGTCATCATCATTGCTCCGCAGGACCCGACCGTGCTGGCGCCGTCGATCGTCGCCGCGCGGCGAGCGGGCATCCCGGTGTTCATCGAAGACCGATCCATCGACAACGACGTGGCGGTGCCGGGCCTCGACTATGTGTCCTACCTGGGTTCGGATTTCACGAAGGAAGGCGCCAGCACGGCCCAATGGTTGATCGCACACCCGCCGGCCGCAGGCGTGAAGATCCTCGAGCTCGAGGGCACGGTCGGTTCGTCTCCCGCGGTGAATCGCAAGAAGGGCTTCGACGCGGAGATTGCCGCGCAGCCGGAGATGACTATCCTCGATTCTCAGTCCGGCAACTTCAATAAAAGCGAAGGCTACGCAACCATCAAACCGATGCTCGCAGCCCATCCTGAAGCGACCGTGATCTTCTCCCACAACGACGAAATGTCGCTCGGCGTCATCCAAGCGTTGACCGAAATGGGCAAAAAACCCGGCGATATCCAGATTGTCTCGATCGACGGCGAGAAGGCCGGCGTGCAAGCCGTCAAAGACGGTTGGATCGGCGCGATTGCCGAGTGCAACCCGCGCTTCGGTCGGATCTGTTTCGATACCATCGAGCAATACGCCGATGGTCAGATGATCCCGCTGCAGGTGAAAAACACCGACCGCTTGTTCGACATGAGCACCGACGCCGACAGCGCGGCACTCGACGCATACATCCAAAACGAAGCGTTCTGAGCCAACCCGCGAGTGCAGCGCGAGTCAGTCGAGAGCAACCACTCGGCGGATGCGCTGCACCGTGCCGGCTTCCTCTTTCACGGACCCGAAGCGGGCGTTTCCTCGAGCGCCTGCGGTCGGGCACTCCGAGTCAGCCTTGTCACCACGCCTGCGCACGGAATGACAGATCGCCTCGATCGGCGCGCGGCCTCGGGGAACGCGGGCTCTCGTGCGAGAGTGGCGCCGATGCTCACTCGCGTTTTTGCCGCGTTTTGAGCTCGAATGCGCGGCGAGCAGCTCGCGATGACTCAAGATCGCCACAGCAAATGAGACGTGTGCCAGAGTGTGGGTGTCGCGCACTCACTGGCTCGAATTCGGACTCGACGCTCGGCAAAGCGAGGCTTATCCTTGGTTGATGAGCGCTCCCGGACGAACAGGCCGCGGCTCGTACGCGCGCGACGGTTTCTTTCCCGCCGATCGTGATCCGCTCGGCGAGTTCGAGCGGGGACCCAGCTCGCGGCCCACGCCGCTCGTGCCCTTGCCGGTAATGCGCGCTGTAGCAGTGCGCGAGCAAGCCGACGCGGTCGGGCGTGATGCTTATCGAGATGGCGTGCCGATCGCGCCTGAAATCGCGCGCCGCACCCGTCGCGGCATCGGAGTGCCGAGCGCGCTGCCGAGCAATGCGGCGGTTGAGCCGAACTGGGTGCCCCCCGTTGATCCGGACATCGCGCGCGGGACTCGTCGCGGCATCGGAGTGCCGATCGGGTTACCGAACAATGCGGTGGCTGAGCCGCACTGGGTGCCGCCCGCTGATCCGTATTCGCAGACCGAGCCCGTCGAGGCGTTTGCCTTGCAGCAGCGGCAGCAGCCCATTGCTTCGCAGCCCATTGCTTCGCCGCCGATGCCGCTGCCCGAGCAAGAGTTCTGGGATCGTCGGCCCTCGCTGCGGCCGTCGAGTCTGCCGTCGCTTCGAACCTCGCAGTTGCCGCTCCCGCCGCCGTCTTTCATGCGCCGGTTCCTGACGAAGCTCGTGTTCTTCACGATCCTGTCGGCAGTGCTGCTCCTCCTGGCGACCGAGATTTCGATCCGGTTCCACTTGCCATGGCTCGATCCGCGACCCGCGCTGGTGAGGCTCGGTGCGGCGGTGACGCGGCTGTTGCATCGAGTGCACTGAGCGTCGCCGAGCCGTGGTCTGAAGGCGGCACTTTCGCGGGGCGCCGCCGCGCGCGCAGGGAAAGCGAGTCCGAGCGCGCCGCCACGCGGCGACCACGCCGGACCATCGTTGTCACGAGAGCGTGCGCAGTCGGCGCGATGCTTGCACTGCATCGGAGAACGATCGATAGCGCGCATGGAACGAGACAAATTGACACGACGGGAGCTTCGGCCGTGCCCACGTTCCGAGTGCTGACCTACAACGTTCACAGTTGTGTCGGCACCGACGGCAGGCTCGATCCGGGGCGGATTGCCGAGGTGATCGCCCGCAGTGAGGCAGACATCGTTGCGCTGCAAGAGGTGGACGTGTGTCAGACCCGCTCGGATGGGCTGCATCAGCCGCAATGGTTGGCCGAGCGCCTGCGCATGCTCGTGCACTTCACGGCTGCCCGCGAGTGCAACCAGGGGCACTACGGCAACGCGATCTTGTCGCGCTATCCGTTCGCCTTGATGTCGGAGGGCAAGCTGCGAAGGTTGCGCGACGAAACGCGGGCCGTGCAGTGGTTGCGGCTCTCGCTTGCCGGTTTCGAGATCAACGTGATGAACACGCACTTCAGCGTGCACCTGCGCGAGCGATTACTCCAAACCGAGCAGCTGCTCGGCGCCGAATGGGTGGCTCAGGTCGAAGAGCGGGTTCCGCTCGTGATTTGCGGCGACCTCAATTCCGGGAGTTTTTCACCGGTTTATCGGCGGCTGTGTCGGGATCTCCAAGACGCTCAGCGCCAGAACGGCGAAAAGGCGCGCTCGACCTGGCCGTCACGGCGGCCGCTGCTGCGGCTCGATCACATCTTTACCAGTCGGAACGTGGAAGTGCTGCGCTGTGAGGTCAGGCGTGACGCGCTCTCGAAGCTGGCCTCCGACCATTTGCCGCTGCTCGCGGACCTGAGCTGCTGAGGAGAGACATGGCGAGAAATAAGATTGTCGAGGTGCCGCGCAACGCCTTCGTCGAGGCCGACGTCGAGCAGAGCGTGCTGCTGATCGACGCCAGAAATTACTATCGCACGCTTTATCGCGCGCTCTCGCAGGCGCACGGCTACGCGCTCGTGAGCGGCTGGCAGTTCGAGACCGGGGTGCCGCTGCTGCGCGGCAAAGACGCCGAGCACGCCGAGCATCCGCTGAAGTTCCTCGAGTTTTTGGTGGCATGCTGTGAGGCGCGGCCCGCGCTCAAGATTTACCTGCTCGCCTGGGAGTACAGCTTCGTTTACGCCAAGGAGCGCGAGTGGGGGCAAGCCGAAAAGTTCAATCAGGCGCACCCGAACATCGTTTTTCGGTGGGATCCGCATCCGCTGGGCAACGCGAGCCACCACCAAAAATTCGTGGTCGTCGACGGTGCGGTCGGCTTCCTCGGCGGGATCGACATTTGTGACGCCCGCTGGGACGACTGCGATCACCGCGCCGAGCACCCAGATCGCGTGAACGTCGCGGGCGATCCGTGCAAGCCGTATCACGATCTACAAGCCGGCGTGGGCGGTGACATCGTGGCTTCCCTGGCACGGATTTTCGTCGAGCGCTGGCAGCGCGCGACGGAACAACCGCTACAATTGCCCGCCCTCGACCCGGGCGAGCGCGCGCGCTTCGATTTGCTCGAGCTGAGTGGTGACTGCGCGGAGCCGATCCTCGCGTCGCGCGCCGCGCTCAGCCGGACGCAGGTCGATCCGCGCGCGGAGTCGGCGCACATCGGCGAGGTGCAGCGGCTGTTCGCGGACGCGATCGCCGCGGCCGAGCGCTCGATTTATGCGGAAACTCAATATTTCACCTCGCGCGCGGTGGCCAAGATGTTCATCGCTCGCATGCGGGACGCCGCGCTGCCGAAGCTCGACATCGTGGTGGTCTTGCCGCACGGTGCGGACACGCCCCTGGAGAAATTGGCCTTGGAAGACGCGCAAGAAGGCGTGCTGCAGGCCTTGCTCGATACCGCGCGCGAGACCGGGCACGAGCTGCGCTTGCTCTACCCTGCGTCGCGCACGGAGGATGGCGGCGAGAAACCGACGTTCATTCACTCGAAAGTGCTGATTGTCGACAATCGCTTGCTCATGACAGGCTCCCCGAATTTCACCGAGCGCAGCGTGGCGCTCGACACGGAGCTCGCAATCAGCTGGCAGAGCGCGCAGGATGGCGATCCGCTGAGCCGCTCGATCGAGAAGATTCGGTCCAAGCTCCTCTGCGAGCACAGCGGAGTCAGCGCGGACGAATTCGCCGCTCCGCGCCGGCTGTGCGCGGTGATCGACCAGCTGCTCGAGCGCGGCGACACGCGGCTCAGGCGGCGTGAAGTGCTGGAGCCGGGCCCGCTCGGCCCGCTGTTTGCCGAGCTATTCGACCCGGGAGATGACGCGCTGGCAAACGCGCCGTTGCCTTGAGTCGAGGCGCCCTGCGCCGCCGAAGGCTGAGCCGAGCTCGGGCGCGCTCGGTGACCATCAAAAAAACAATGGCACGACCCGCTGAGCTCCGACGAGCAGCGCACGAGCAGCGCGGCTCACGGAGCGGAATGAGCGGCGCGCAGCATTCGTTGCCGCAGGATGCGCGTGGCGCCTTCGGCCACGGACCAAGTCAAGCTCACCGCGAGCGTCAAAATGGCGATCGCGCGCAGATCGAGCCGAGCGAGGCCCAATACCTCGCGCAGGCCGAGCAGCGTGATCGTGAGCAGCTGCAGGCCAATGCCGAAGGCCACGCACGCGTGGAGCACGAGATTTCGGCTCGGCGTTTGAAAGAGCGTGCGCGACGGATACGCCGAGACGAGCTTGGCGATCGACTCGTACAGGAAAATCACGGTTTGCACCGCGATCAGCGAATACCCGAGCGGGGGCAGGGCGACGAGCAAGGAAATTCCAAGCAGCCCCTTGAACAGCCCCGCCACGGCGATGAAGCGCGCCGACGTCGCATCCAAGAGCGCGCTGTTCGCGGGCCGCGGCGGGCGGCTCATCACACCCGGGTTGCGATCGAGCGCGAGCGCGAGCGCGGGCGGCCCGTCGCCGAGAAAGTTGATCCACAAAAGCTGCACCGCAGTGAGCGGCAAGAGCAAGGCGCCCGAGGCGTCCCGCAATTGCAGGGCGTACGAGCCGACCGCGCCGCTCACGATCAAGAGCACGAGCGAGACGTTCGTGGAAAACGTGAAGCGAATGAAGCTCTGGATATTTTCGTAGATGCTGCGACCTTCTTCGATCGCGCCGACAATCGACGCAAAATTGTCGTCGAGCAGCACCAGATCCGAGACTTCGCGCGCCACGTCGCTGCCGCGTTGGCCCATGGCAATGCCGACATCCGAGCGCTTCAACGCGGGCGCGTCGTTCACGCCGTCGCCGGTCATGGCCACGATTTCGCCGTTCGCTTTGAGCGCCTCGACCAGGCGCAACTTGTGCTCGGGGCTGACGCGGGCAAAGACGCTGGTCGTGCGCACGGCC
>Ga0068855_100000871_pt1 | contig 37492 bp, 34 predicted proteins | sample KBSCornC52_FD_66592 | JGI IMG/M metagenome (GOLD analysis project Ga0068855, IMG submission 66592) | Corn rhizosphere microbial communities from Kellogg Biological Station, Michigan, USA - KBS Corn C5-2 | ecosystem: Host-associated > Plants > Roots > Rhizosphere > Soil ...
GTCAAGCCGACCGCGCAGAGCGGCATTCTCCCTCCCTTCAACGCCGATGATCTCCGTCGTCATTCCAGCCTTTGAAGAGGCCGAGCGCATCGGCGCGACGGTGCGCGCGCTCGCGGCGATTTCGCTGGTGAGCGAGATCATCGTGATAGACGACGGATCGACGGATGAAACGGCGAAGGCCGCCGATGCGGCTGGCGCGACGGTCATTCGAACTCTTCAGAATCGCGGAAAAGGCGCGGCGCTGGAGACCGGCATCGAGGCGGCACGAGGCGATATCGTCGCGCTGCTCGACGCGGATCTCGGCGGGACGGCCGGCCAGGCGATCTGCCTGATGGAACCGGTCGTCGGGGGCGAGGCGGACATGACCATCGCGACCTTTCCCGTGATTCCCGGCAGGGGAGGCGGCTTTGGGTTCGTGGTGAAGCTCGCCCGCCGTGGAATCGCGTCGGCGACGGGTCGCGTGATGGCGGACCCGCTCTCCGGCCAGCGCGTGATGAGGCGCGAGGTGCTGAATAAGGTCGGGGGGATGGAGCCGGGATTCGGTGCGGAAGTCGGCCTCACCATCGACGCGATCTGCGCGGGCTTCCGCGTTCTGGAGGTCCCCACGACCATGACCCACCGAGTGACAGGGCGGGACTGGTCCGCCATTCTCCACCGCGGCCGGCAGTTCAGGGCGGTTGCGCGGGCGCTATGGAACCGGCGGTCCGTCCGGTGCCGATGAGCCCGGAGCGGATTCCCGTGTTCTGGTCCATCGCGGCGGCCTGGCTGGTCGCCCTTTCGCTTGCGGTCGGTCCCCTCCTCGCGCGAATCGGCCTTGTCCGCCCCAACTTCCGGGGCGACCGAATCCCTGCCGGATACGGCGTGCTCGTGCTGCTCTGGAGCGGGCCCGTGCTGGCCGCGCTGGCGTTGGGGCTTCCCGCGATTCGGCGCGAGATCGCTGCATATCTGGCAGTGGTCGTTGGGATGGGGCTGCTGGGGTTCGTGGATGACGTGTGGGGGGACCGCACGCGAACCGGCCTCAAAGGCCACTTCCGCGCGTTCTTCGTCGAGGGAGTGGTGACGACCGGCTTCGTCAAGGCGGCTGGTGGCATGGCCGTGGCGATTGCGGCGCCGCGCGTGATTCTTGCGCTCTCGTGGCCCGACGCGATCCTCGATGGCGCCGTGATCGCGCTCTCGGCCAATGCGCTGAACCTTCTGGACCTGCGGCCGGGCAGGGCGGGGGCGGCCTTCCTCCTCCTCGGCGCATTGCTGATTCTCGCGCGCTGGAACACGCCGGAGGGGATGCCGCTCCTCTTCGTTTTCATTCCGGCGCTTGTCGTATACGAACGGGATTCACGCGGCAGGGTGATGATGGGTGACGCCGGCTCAAACCTGCTGGGCGGCGCGCTGGGAATCTCTTACGTGCTTGCGTTTCCCAGCTCTGTCGCGAGGATCATCCTGCTGGGGCTGCTGGTCGCGCTCCACGTGGTCGCGGAGCGCATCTCCATCTCACGGGCAATCGAACGCAGCCCAGTCCTTCGCCGAATCGACCGACTGACCGGCATACGGTAGGCTCGCCGTCCAGACAAGGAGAAAGTCGTGCGAACTCTCCTCACCATTATCACCCTTTCGTTAGCGCTCTCCATCGGCCGCGCGCAGCAGCCCGCACTGAGGCAGGATGGATATGCGCCGGAGCTGGTCAATCTTCAGAACGAGTACCGGAAGGCGCTCGATGCCTACTACGCGCCGTTCGACCGGGCGAAGAGCGACGAGGAGCGGCAGAAGATTCGGCTGGACCCGAAGAAGGATCCCAGCCGATCCCTCATTCCGCGGTTCCAGGCGCTTTCGCGGCGGGCGGCCGGCACCGGCACGGGCGCGCGTGCCCTGCTCGCGATCATCGAGATCGATCGGTCCGATGCGCCCACAAGCTCGGCCAGGCGTGCTCTGGACGACCTCATCGCCGGCTATTGCGGCACGTCCATCATGGAGGAGATGGTGGAGACGCTCCGCTATGTTCCGCGCTGTCTGGGAAGGGAGACCGTCCTGACCGGGCTCCGCCGGATCATCGCGCGTTCGTCGATTCGTGCCGCCCGCGCTGCTGCGCTGCTCAATATCGCTCGGATTACGCTCGACGATTCGGAGACGACGGAAGCGGGCAGGTTCGAGGCGAAAAAGTCGCTGGAGAGGCTGCGGAAACAGTTTGCGGACACGCGCGCCGGCAGGGCGGCGGACCACGCGCTGTTCGAGCTCGACAACCTCCAGGTCGGCATGACCGCCCCGGACTTCGAGGCGACGGACGAGGTGGGCCGCCGATTCAGGCTCTCCGAATATCGCGGAAAGGTCGTGGTGCTGGACTTCTGGGGCTTCTGGTGAGGCCCCTGCCGCGAGATGATTCCGGGCGAGAAGGCGATGGTGAAGCGGTTCGCGGACAGGCCATTCGCACTCGTGGGAATTAACAGCGACGGGGACCGGTCGGTCCTCGCGAAGATCATGAAGGCGCAGGGAATCACGTGGCGCAATGCGGTGGATGGCTCGACGAGCGGCCCGCTGGCTACGAAGTGGAATGTCTCCGGATGGCCGACGGTCTACGTGCTGGACGCGAAGGGCGTGATTCGATTCAGAGACGTTCGGGATGAGGAGATGGAGAAGACGGTGGAGGCGCTGCTGAAGGAAGCAGAGGCGAAGTAAGCACGCGGCGGCTCAAAACGAGAATGAGAGCAGCCGGTGGAGGGACCCGATATCGCGCTATCTCAGCGCATTGAGTTCCGTCGGAGTCGTCGCCATCCCGCGGGCTTGCGCCCTGTGGACAGTGGCGGCCGCTCGGCGACCAGTCTCAGTGGGTCTGTCCCCGGCTGCCCTCAGTCAGGTGGTCCGGCGGTATCAACCGTAGGCCCTCCTTTGTGGCAGTCCCCCCGGCAATCATGCGGATGTTGGATTTTGGTAAGCTCCGCGTCGATCCCGGTCAGGTTGTTGAGTGTATATTGCCACGTTTGGCAGGCTGTGTCAACCCCCTGGTTTCACTATTATTGATAAATCTTCACGCTCGTCCGCCCGCTTTGGCGCACTCCACGCTGCAATACCTGCCGCGCCGCAGCGTCCCCTCGAACACCTCGCCGCACCCGGCGCAGAGGCGGGGCTGCGGCCGCTCCCCCGCCTTCGACGGCCGTCGATAGATGGTGTGGTGGCTGAACACGCTGAAGGCCAGCGGAGTCGAATCGTAGCACTGGATCAGGGCCTGCCGGAGCAGGCGGCAAATCAACTGTTGCGACGCTCCGAGACGGACCGCGATATCGCTCTGAGACCACCCATCCATCCAGAGACGGAGGCAGACGGCCTCTTTCGGCGTCAGCTCCGACACGGAGGCGAGGAAGCGCATCTCGTCCCGCAGCGACTGGCTGCGAATCGAGGGCAGGTCCGCGATCTGATTGACCGTGACGCGCCGCGGCGGCTCTTTTTCGCGGAGTTGTTGCTCCGTGTAGACAGGCAGGTCCGGACTGGGTTCGCTCCGCGCCAGCAGCTCATCCGCTTCCTGCTCGAGCCGGAGCTCATCGGGGGTGAGTACGAGGTACATCGGCATCTGTTGCTCCTCATTCTATACGCCTGTCTACTTAATGAGGATTATACAGCCCGCACACATATAAGTCAATATCTGTTTACGCAATGCACGTGTGGTAATTCGTGGCAGAAAGCGGTCGGCCAGTAGCGGTCTCTACAATTGAAGTCTGCGATCGACGCACACCGCGGCCGTCATCCCGCAGGGATATGCTTTTGACGTGATCTCGGCAGCGTTTAACGTCAAAAGCATATCCCTGCGGGATGACGGCTGATGTGCGAACCCGTGCGGAGTGACGGCAAACGGACTTGCAGGTATATCGAATACCAGGACTTAATTTGGCGCCGCAATAGCGAAATGAGTTTCGCGCCGGCAGCGACGAAAAACACCGCCCGGCACGTGGGCGGTGTTCTAATGCGATGCATAGGGTGGTCTATTCGAGAAGGAACTCGCGGAGCTTCGGGCTGCTTCGCCGGATCTTCTTGAGCGCCTGCGCCTCGATCTGGCGAACGCGTTCGCGCGACAGGTTCATCTCCGCGCCGATGTCCTGAAGGACGTGCATATCGTCGCCGTCGAAGCCCAGCCGCCTCCGCATCACCATCCGCTCGCGCTCGGTGAGCTGATTCAGGACCTCGTGAATCTCGGCCTCCACCTCGCGACGAATCACTTCGTCCTCGGGGTCCGCCGCGGTCTTGTCGTTGAGCAGCGAAGCGAGCGTCGTGTTCTCTTCCTCGCCTACCAGCATGTCGAGCGAGACGGGGTCGAGACCGGCCTGCATGTACGACGACACCTTGCGCTGGGAGACTCCGACGCGCGCCGCGAGCTGTTCCACCGTCGGCTCGACGCCGGTCTCGCGCACCATCTCCGTGCGCGCTCGCTCAATCTTGCGAAGGGTCTCCGAGACGTGCGCAGGCACCCGAATCGCGCGGGACTTGTTGTCTATCGCGCGGCTGATGGCCTGCCGAATCCAGTGCGTGGCGTAGGTGCTGAACCGGTATCCCTTGTTCGGGTCGTAGCGCTCGCACGCCGTCATCAGCCCGATGGCGCCCTCCTGCACGAGGTCCTCGAACGGAATCATCGAGCAGTGATAGCCCCTCGCGATGTTGATGACCAGCCGCATGTTCGCCTCGACGAGCTGGGCGCGGGCGAGCGAGTCGCCCTGCTCGATGCGTCGGGCCAGGCGAATCTCCTCCTCCGCCGTGAGGAGGCGCTGCCTGGTCAGGTGGGTCAGGAACGAAACCGCCTCACCGCCTCGCGGGGCGGTCGCCGCCTCGCAATCGGCGGACCTGGGGCTGATATGAATTGTCTTCGTGCGTCGTGCCATTCTTGCTGACCCCGCGCTAACTCGCGCATCCGGCTGACGGCCGCCGGCAGCCAAATCCAAACCCGACTCTATGCCCGCTGAACGCGGAGATGACATCGCGGCCAGAGAGTTGCCCCACCGCCGCTCCGCCTGTTCGGTTGTTCCACGTACAGCGCCTTCCGCCCGGCATTTTCCACTGGAACCGGTAGATGTACAGGGACGGACCCGCGCAGCGATTCACGCACATGTTCCTGATCGCTATACGTCCCAACCCACTGTCGAGTTACATTCGATTATAGTTTGACTGTCAGACTGTTAGTTACGTTACACAGACGGAAGGTTCTACCGGCCGGATTATTCCCATGGAGCGGTCATGCAGGATTGCGCGGGCCGCAAAAAGGAATATCTCCTGAACCAGGGATGTGCGCGCATGGTTACAGACTGGCGGACCGGGAGGATTGCGATGGACGAAGAGCGGGACCTGCTGCTGGGTCCGGGCGAGCGGGAAGCGCTCTGGCGGCAGGTCGCGGCCGCCGTTGAGTCCTATGTGAAGGAAGTGGACGGGCTCACTGTCGCGCCGCTGCTCGATCCGGCCGCGATTCGCGCGCTGGTGGAGCAGGTGCGCTTCGATTCGCCGATTGCGCCGGACGAAGCGGTCTCGTTCGCCATTGACGGACTGCGGAACCATCAGGTGCACACGCCGCATCCGCGGTACTTCGGCCTGTTCAACCCCGCGCCGACCACGATGGGCATCGCGGCGGACACGCTCGTGGCCGCCTTCAATTCGCAGCTCGCCGCCTGGAGCCACAATCCGTTCGCGGCCGAGGTCGAGATGCGGCTCGCGAGAGAGATCGGAGCGAAGTTCGGCTATGAGAGGGCCGCGACGGACGGCGTCTTCTGCTCCGGTGGCGCGGAGGCGAATCACACCGCTCTGCTAAGCGCGCTCCGCCACCATTTTCCCCGCGTTTCCGAGGATGGGCTGTTCGCCCTTGACGCCCGGCCGGTCCTGTACGCTTCGTCGGAGGCGCACCACTCCTTTGCGAAGGCCGTGCGGCTCTGCGGGCTGGGGAGCGGGTCGATTCGCGCGATTCGGGCGGATGCGCACCTCCGGATGGACCCGGCGGCGCTAGAGCAGCAGATCGACCGTGACCGTGCAGAGGGCCTCGCACCCTTCATGGTTATCGGGACGGCGGGCACGACGAGCGCGGGTGCGATCGATCCGCTCGCGGAGCTGGCGGAGGTCTCGGATTCGGAAGGTCTCTGGTTTCACGTGGATGCGGCGTGGGGCGGGGCGGCGGCTTTCGTGCCGGAGCTGCGGAGCCTCCTCGCGGGTATTGAGCGCGCGGATTCCATCACGTTCGACGCGCACAAGTGGCTCTCGGTCCCCATGGGCGCCGGCCTCTTCCTCACGCGCCATCCCGATGCGCTTACCGATACGTTCGCGACGGCGCAGAGCTACATGCCGAGGGACGCGGAGGGACTGGACATCGTCGACCCATTCAACAAGTCGATGCAGTGGTCCCGGCGGTTCATCGGCCTGAAGGTCTTCCTGTCGCTCGCGGTGGCGGGGTGGGAGGGCTATGCGCGCGCCATCCGGCGTCAGACGGCGATGGGGGATCTGCTGCGGGAGACACTCGAATCGGAGGGATGGCGGGTAGTCAACCGGACGCCGCTTCCGACGGTCTGCTTCGTGGATGGTCGTTCGACGCGTGGAGCGGAGGCGGACTACCTGCGCGCGATCTGCGCGGCCGTGGTCTCGTCAGGGCGGGCGTGGCTGTCGACCACCGTGCTGGGCGGCTCGACGCCGGCGCTGCGGGCGTGCGTCACCAACTATCGCACCGGGCCGGACGATGTACGCGCGCTGGTGGACGCGCTGAACGAGGCCCGTACGGCAGCCTGATGGTAACCACGGGCCGTCCGGGTTTCAGTTGCGCTGGTAGACATCCCAGACAACGTCGCGGATGCCGTTCATCTGTCGAATGGACTTGCGGATGATCTCCGCCTCGTGATTGAGGTCGATCTCCGGGTGGGACCGCAGCCGGGACATCTGCCCGCTCATGTAGCAGACGCCGTGGATAACGCGCACGTCGACGCGGCTCGTGTCGACGTAGCGGCGGCAGAGCTCGTGCTGAATCATCCGAGTCTGTCTTGCATCTTCCAGAGCCATGATGAGACCTCCATAATCGGGCTGGAACAGCTCAAAGGATGCCGGACAGGGGATTCGCGCGCTGCTGCTCGGATCGAATGGATCGTCCTGATCGTATGCTTGCGCCGACAGGATCGGCAGCGCACGAACGAGAACTGTCTTCTATTCACTTTGACGACCTGAATAGCAACAGGTTCCATTTTTCGCGGCCGGTTCGGCGGTGTTTGTCCGCCCGATTCCGGCAGTGCGAAGAGGATGAAATGACGACGTTCTGGTGCATTGCGGTGCTCGCTTTCTGCGGTCTCGCTGCCTGTGCGGTGGGCGCGGACGTGAGTGCGCGCGAGGACTTCGGGCCGGGATGGGCGGCGCGGTGGCGGCCGCACGCGCCGGCTCGCTGGACGGTCGCGCGCGAGGAGGGCAGGAACGTGTTGCGGATGACGGAGCCGGGCGTGCCGCCGAAGGAGATTCGCCGGCCCGGTGAGTTCGCGATCTGGTCCGGTCGGACGTGGGGCGACGTCGAGTTTACGGCGGAGGTCCGTTGCGATCAGGAGGAGGCGAACACCGCCCGCGACGCGATCCTGCTGCTGGGGTATCAGGACGACACGCACTTTTACTACGTTCACCTCGCCGGACGGAGCGACGCGGTCCACAACGCCATTCTGCTGGTGAATGGTAAGCACCGCGAGCGAATCGACCCCTTCGACCTGGCAAGGCCCAATCCGGTGATCCTTTCGGACCGCCGGTTCCACAGGATTCGGGTAGTGCGGCGAGTCGAATCGGGCGAGATCCTGGTGTACGCCGACGGCAGGAAGGAGCCGGTGATGCGCGCGGTGGACCGGACGCTCACGTGGGGCCGGCTCGGTGTCGGTTCGTTCGACGACACGGCCTCGTTCCACAGCCTGCACGCGGTCGGGAAGGCTGTGGCAGAGCGGGGGACCGATGCTCGACCGTGATTCGCTCGCAATCCTCCAGGAGGCGGTCGATCGGCTCGACTCGGGCTTCGACCAGCTTCCCGCCTTTGAGACCAAAATCGATCATGACGCCGTACGCGCCGTCCTCCTCGATGCCGCCGATCGGCTCCGCGACAACTACCCCTATCCCCATCCGCTCTACGCCGGCCAGATGCTGAAGCCGCCCCACCCGGCGGCCCGCCTCGCCTACCAGCTCGCCCAGTCGATGAACCCGAACAACCATGCGCTGGACGGCGGCCGCGCCAGCTCCGCGATGGAGAAGGAGGCGGTCGCCGAGATCGCCCGGATGCTCGGATGGGAGAGTCATCTCGGCCACCTGACCGGCGCCGGAACGATGGCGAATCTGGAGGCGCTCTGGGTCGCGGCGAGCCTCGCGGGACGCGGCAGGACGGTGCTGGCGTCGAACCAGGCCCACTACACCCATTCGCGAATCTGCGGAGTGCTCGGGATCCCATTCGATTCGGTCGAGGTGGATCGCCGCGCGCGGATGGACGTGGGCGCGCTGCGCGCGCGGCTGGAGCGCGGAGACGTCGGAACGGTCGTCGCGACCCTGGGGACCACGGCTACCGGGTCGGTGGACCCTCTGCCGGAGATACTGAGACTGAGAGAGGAGTTTGGATTCCGGCTGCACGTCGACGCGGCGTACGGTGGGTACTTCACGCTTGCCGGGAACCTCGGAGCCGGCGCGCGGCGCGCCTTCGACCTGCTCGAATCCGTCGATTCCATCGTCATCGATCCGCACAAGCACGGACTCCAGCCCTATGGTTGCGGCTGCGTGCTCTTCCGCGACCCGTCCGTCGGCGCGCTCTACAAGCATGATTCGCCGTATACCTACTTCTCCTCCGCCGAGCTCCACCTGGGCGAGATCAGCCTGGAGTGCTCGCGGCCCGGCGCGGCGGCGGTCGCGCTCTGGGCGACGCAGCGACTGCTCCCGCTGGCACGCGGCGGCGAGTTTGCGGGGATGCTGGACCGGTGCAGGTCCGCGGCGATAGAGCTTCACGCGCGGCTGGCGGCGGATACCCGATTTATCCTTCCGTTCGCGCCGGAGCTGGACATCGTGGTGTGGGCGGTGAAGGCCGATACCGCGGCGGAATCGTCACGCCTTGCCCGCGCGGTCTTCGAGGAGTGCGCCCGGCGGGACCTCCATCTCGCCCTGGCGAATTTGCCCTCGCAGCTCTTCGACAGCGTCTGGTTCGATTCGGAGGCACAGTCAGTGACCTGTCTCCGCTCCTGCCTCATGAAGCCGGAGCACGCGGAGTGGCTTGAGCCTATCTGGGAGCGACTGGACGCGGCGACGGCCGTTGTGTGCGGTGCAAGCCCGCAGCACTGATCAGTGGCGGCTGGAAGCGCCCAGCGCAGCGATGGGCTCGGAATCGGGGTAGAGCGCCTCCAGGCCGGCATTCGAGACGAACATTCGCCGGGCACTGTGGCCGACGCCAGGAACGATTTCGAGGCGCTGGCGGGAGGTGACCGCCGGGCCGTAGAGGTGCTGAAGATAGCGGAAGAACGCGACGCCGCGGTCCATGCGGGTGGCGCCCTCCAGCTCGGCGGCGCGCCCGCGATCGAGCTGCGGATGGCGCGGATCGTTGTCGCGCTCGCCGAGCAGATAGGTGATCTCTCTCGACGCGTAACCCTCCCGTATCCGTTCCGGCCCAACTTGCCGCATGTACGGGTTCAGTCTGTCCAGCCCGTACTTGTAGTTGTTGAAGAACGCAGTCTTCCGGCGGATATCGGGCGAAGGTAACGCGAACGCGGCACCGCCGGCCAGGGGCCGCTCCGGCGTCAGGTAGAGATAGCTGCTCGGATTCGCGACGACGAAGCGGACATCGATTCCACGCGCGCTGAGTGCATCCGCGGCACGCGACCCGGCCGCGTACCTCTGCACGAACTGCCCGCCTCCGGAGTGGCCGGCGACCACGACCGAGCGGAGATTCGGGAAGATACGCCGGTCCGCCAGACGCTCCAGCAGCAGGTCCACGATTCGATAGGAGCTGATGGACGCGCCATCGTCGCGGGCCACGGAATCATCGCCCTGAATCCACCGGCTGCCCTTCCACACCGGGACCTCCGCGCCGATGCGATATTTGTCCCGTTCCGTCTCCGTGACGAACTGTGGCGCGAGGATCAGCGTGGTCCGGTCGGCGCTGGCGGCGCGGCCCGCCTCGACGAGGCAGCCGAACGCGGCGTTGGCGAACCGGTCGAGGCCGTGAATTCCGACGACGGCGCGCGTGATGGACGCGTTCGGACGGTCGAGAGGCAGGCTGAAGCAGGCTGGCACTTTCCAGGAGGCCGACCCATCTCGAAGCGCAATCCGCTGGCCGGAGAGGGGCGCGGGCGGGCCGTCCTGCCCCGACTGCGAGTGCGCGCGATGAACCGCGGTGATGGCGAGCAGCAGGATGAGCGCCAGCCCGGCTCCCCCGACGTAACGGTTTCTGGTTGTGGGCGCGATAGCAGTGAGCATTCGACCTCTTGCGGCACATATGAGAACGGTTGAAGTATAGAGCCAGCCGGCCCGATTGTCAATGCGATCCATGCGGGCTCACGCAAGCATTATGCGCGTGCCTTATGACGCCGGGCGAAACGCCCATACTGGTATAATGGGTCGAAGCACGGAGGCGAATTGCCTGGCCGGCATGAAGGCAATGCTGAACGGCGCGACATGGACGCAGGCCGAGTACGGTAGATTGGGCATGACGAGAAATTAGGTACGCGACGGCCGAGGGCGAATTCTGCATGGACATAGGATACGAGCGCGAGCAGGCTGAAAGCGCGCCCCAACGGGTGCACGACCAGATGTTGATGCTATATGAAGCAGAGACCCTCTACTCAGCGCCACCAGATACCGCCGATCCAAAACTAATGTCTGGCCCTGACCCGGCCCGCAAAGAGCTGTATAGCAAATACGCCGACCGGCTCACGGACCGGCGCGAATACGGCCCGTTGTGTACCTACGTGCCAAACAAGCGGACACCCATTTTTCGCTGGTTCAAGTATAAGGAGGGCTTCTCGCGCGCCCTCGTGCAGCGGCTCGTTTCTGACGAGTGGCGCTTACCAGAAAGCTCGTCCATCTTCGACCCTTTCGCAGGTTCCGGTACAACGCTCCTGGCATGCCAGCAGTTGGGGTTCCCGTCAGTCGGCGTCGAAGTGATGCCTGTTTCTGTATTTGTCTCAAAAGTCAAGCTCTTCCATGACTATGATCTTGTCGAGCTCGCCAGGGCGACAAGGCAGCTGCTGGATTCTCCGCGCGTCGCCCGTTCTCTTAAACTGCCCGACGTAAAGATCATCCGGCTGGCGTTTACGCCCGATGTCCACGACGCGATTGTCTGCCTGCGTGAGACGATTCGCGATATGTCCCACATTTCGGAAGCGACACGCAACTTTCTTTTGCTTGGCCTTCTTTCGATACTCGAGGAAGTAAGCTCCACCAGCAAGGACGGGCAATTCTTACGGCTGGTCGAGCGACCGATTCCACCTGTGATTGATGCGCTCGGAAGACGGCTTTGCGAAATGATGGATGATTTGCGGCTGGCAGAGATCGGCGCCTCCGCGATCGACCATGTCGCCCCTGCCGAGGTAATTCAAGGTGACGCGCGTGCGCTGCCGCTCGGACCAGAGTTCGATTCGAGCTTCGATGGCGTGATTACCTCGCCGCCATACCTGAATCGCTACGACTATTCGCGGACTTATAGCCTTGAGTTGCTGCTGTTGTTTGCCGATGACTTCGCCGCCCTCAAGGACATCCGACACAGCTTGCTTCGCTCCCATATCGAATCGAGGCCGGCGCCGACCGATGACGTGAGCATGCCTGCGCTCAAAGAGATATTGGATAATATCGCGCCGAAGCGTCTCAACAACCCGCGCATACCGATCATGATCAAGGGCTACTTTGAGGACATGAACCTGGTGATTCGCGAGTTACACCGAGTCACCAGACCAAGCGCACGCGTGGCGCTCGTAGTAGCGAATGCGCGATTCGAAGGAGAACTGACGCCCGTTGACATGATGCTGTCAGAATTGGCTGAATCGGCCGGGTTTGAGACTGAAGCGATCTGGACAACGCGTTACAAGGGAAACAGCAGCCAGCAAATGGGGCGATACGGGCGGGTTCCGGTACGCGAATCAATAGTTATCTGGAGGAAGCGGTGAGTGGAGACGCTGAAGATTTGGAACGTGAGGCACGTCGGGCGAGCTACGGGCTACGTTCCACCTTCTTCTACCGAAAACTCTATGAGTTGGACTTCATGGGCTTTTCGAATCAAATAGCTACCCTGATCGAGAAGGACGTCCCGTCAGCATGGGACCTCAGACAGGAATGGGCTATTAGCGAGAGCGCGTGGACACAGATTTGGCGAGCAGGGCTGCAACCATTGCGTGTGTTCTGCCGACCGGATATAGTCGCGGAGCAACCGCGTTTGCTTGGATACTATCGCTCCCTGGCAGCAATCCCGCAAAAAGGAGTACAAGCACTCACGGGTCTGGCGCCTTCAGTCTTTGAGCAGCGGGGACGGTTGCTTCGCGTTGAAAGCGCCCTGGTACTTGCGCGCCTAACGAACGAGCATATTTCCGCGATTATCGATAGTGCCGTCCAGATTACGGCAGCCGATCTCGACGCTATGGTATTCGCATCAGCTGGTGCGCAGATCGATGGATCCTGGCGCAACGCGATTGGCGTCGAGGCTGATGCCATGGTGCGGCGTTTCATCATCGGCGAGCTCATGCGTCGTGGCAAGGTCGTCGCATTGGTGCGACGTGGCCACGAAGTGCCGCTGGCAGAAGTCGACGAGACGGACATTGCCGCTCGTGTCAGCGAGTTTGAGCGCGTGCTGCTGGACAATGACGCCTCAATACGATTTGGCTCGGACCCGGATGTATCGCTTTGGGGCCCTTCCGGAGTATTGGCGGGTGTAATCGAGGTAAAGGGCGGAACTGATACGGCGGGTGCGCTGGAGCGGCTTGGGGCGGCTCATCGCTCCTTCCTTGCGGCGCAGGAGACAAATCCGTTCGTCTCTACGATTTTTATCTCCGGCTGCATTACGACGGAAATGCAACGACGAATTGACGACGCGAAGCGGCTAAATCATGTCTTCGAGCATGTAATCCACCTTTCCGAAGTACTCGCATCGGAGGATGCCCGGTCGGCCCTCATGGTCACAATCGCCCGACTCCTGAGCCTCCAGTAGTAATCGAAACCCCCATCTGGCAAGCGCGTTCTACAGTGCGAACCGTCCTCCCGCGTCCGCTTTCCGCGCCGCCTGGTATAATGGGAATACGATAGCCGCACAAGACCAACACGGAGAACGCTCCACTATGTCCATCAGCCATCCCGCGACCCCCCTGAACTTCCCGCGACGCAGAACCCGCCCCGTCCGCGTCGGCTCCTCCGACAGCGCAGTGGTCATCGGCGGCGACCATCCGGTCGTCGTGCAGTCGATGATAACCGAGGAGACGCACAACGTCGACGCCGCGGTGGACCAGATCATCGCCATGCACAAGGCGGGCTCCGAGATCGTGCGCGTGACCACGCCGAACCTTGCGGAGGCGAAGTGCCTGGCCGACATCAAGGCGAAGCTGAAACAGCGCTACATGGACGTGCCGCTCGTCGCCGACGTGCACCACCAGGGCAGCGACATCGCCGTCGAGGTCGCGAAATACGTCGACAAGGTGCGAATCAACCCCGGCCTGTTCGTCTTCCGCAAGCGCGTGGAGCGGGAGATCGAGTACTCGCGGGCGGAGATTGACGCGGAGCTGGAGGCCATCGAATCCGAGCTGCTGCCGGTGATTCGGGCGTGCAGGGAGCGTGACATCGCGATGCGCGTCGGCGTGAACCACGGCAGCCTCTCCGAGCGGCTGACGGTCACGTGGGGCGACACGCCGGAGGGGATGGTCGAATCGGCCATGGAGTACCTCCGAATCTGCGAGCGCCACGACTTCCAGAATCTCGTTATCTCACTCAAGGCGAGCCGCGTGCCGATCATGCTCGCCGCGAACCGGCTGATGGTGCAGCGGATGGACGCGGAGGGGATGGACTATCCGCTCCATCTCGGCGTCACCGAGGCCGGCGACGGGCAGTACGCGCGGGTGAAGTCGACCTGCGGCATCGGGACGCTGCTGGCGGAGGGTATCGGCGACACGATTCGCGTCTCGCTGGCGGAGGACCCGGTCAACGAGCTGCCGGTCTGCTACGACATCCTCCAGTCCCTCGGCCTCCGCAAGACCAAGGTGGAGTACATCGCCTGCCCCTCGTGCGGCCGGACCAAGTTCGACCTCCCGACCGTCTTCAACTGGGTGAAGCAGGCGACGGGCCATCTGGTCGGCCTCGATATCGCCGTCATGGGCTGCATCGTTAACGGGCCCGGCGAGATGGGCGACGCGGACTACGGCTACGTGGGCAAGGCGGGCGGCAAGATATCGCTCTACCGCCGCCGCGACGAGGTCAAGACAGGCATCCCGCAGGAGAAGAGCGTCGAGGAGCTGGTGAAGCTCATCAAGTCCGACGGCCGCTGGGAAGACCCGCCGGGATTGGGCGCGGACGGCGGACCGTGGTCGCCGCCACCACCACCCAAAGCGCTTTCCGACCGCATCCAGCGCGAAAAGAACACGATCCCCCTGCACGTGAAGTAGGAGACGAGCCATGAAGCCGCTGGCGGAAGACACGCCACTTGAGGTCGAGCGAATTCAGGTCGAGTTGATCCGCCGGCTGTCGCCGGCAGAAAAGATGGCGCGATTCGTTTCCCTGAATCGCTCGGTGCGAGCCATAGCCCGGGCGGGGGTCCGAAAGCAGTACCCTGTCGCGTCCGAACGCGAGATCGACCTGCGCACGGCGGCGCGATGGTTGGATGCAGAGACGATGCGCCGAGCTTTTGGTTGGGATCCAGACGCGGAAGCCGTCGAGGGATAAGGTGGCAGACGATGCGCTGTCGATCGTTGAACGGTTGTCTCGAGTGTTCGAGGAGCTCGGGATTGTTTACCTCGTCGGCGGCTCCGTTGCGAGCGTACGTTATGGCGAAATCCGATCCACCAACGATGTAGACTTCGTTGCCACTCTTGGGATTCCGCATGCAACGCAGCTCGCAAGAAGGCTCGAGGGCGCGTGGTATGCAGACGTCGATTCCATGGCGGAAGCCATCCGCACTCTGGGATCGTTCAATCTGATTGACTTTCAGACGATGCTGAAGGCCGACGTCTTCGTGGCGGGTAGAGACGAGTTCACGCAATCGCAGCTGGAGCGGCGGCGACGTGAATCACTCGGACCTCCTGAGGATCCGGTCGAGGCATTTGTTGCCTCCGCAGAGGACATCGTGCTGCAGAAGTTACGGTGGTACCGAATGGGTGGCGAGGTGTCTGACAGACAATGGCGAGATGTGAAGGGCGTGCTCGTATACCAGTCCGGCAGTCTTGACGACGCCTACATGGACCGCTGGGCCACGGCGCTGGGAATCGCAGATTTGCTCTTGCGGGCTCGAGCGGATGCTGACCGACGCTGACATCGTCCTCTTGCTCAAAGGATGAGGGATGATTTGCAACGGGCCGAACAGAATGTCACGAAGGAACTGCGCACACCGCAATTGTGGCTCGTACGCCAGCACCGTGCCGACGTGATCCAGCCGGAACGCGATTAACGCGTGATTCGCCGGCCCGCACCCATCCGAACCGCGGGTGAATCGGGCAGGGGGCGGAAGTCGGATGCGAGAACGTCTGCGAATCGCGGGTCGGCTGTGCGGGACGTGTCGGAGATGCCGGACCAGGCGGTGAAATCAGCGGGATCGGCCAGCTCGCGGCTCTTCGGGCGCCAGGGGACGCCGTAGAGGTAATTGGGGCGGCCGGCGAGCGGCCAGAGCAGGTTGTTCGCGAGCTGAATGTGGAGGGTCTTCGGGTCCTCCGAGGGCGGGGTGTTTCGGTCGCCGCCGCCGGGATGCGGGCCGAAAAACCGCGTGTCCATCCAGAAACCGATGTTGTGGTCCTGCGAGTACGCGATGATGTTGTCGCGAATCACGTGGTTCCGGTTGTAGATTCGGACCTCTGGCGCTCCATGCCGCGCATCGATTCGTGGGGTGGTCCGCTCCTGCTCCCGCAGCGCGATTCCGCAGCGATTGGACACCAGCGTGTTGCGCTCGATCACGCAGTCCTCCGACGAGGAGAGCGTGATTCCGGCGGAGCCCCATGCGCCGCCCGGCGATTCCCCGTTGTTCGCGTTGTTGACGATGAGATTATCGTGGGCGTGGAGGCCGTACGAGATCTCGTAGAAGATGCCCGCCTCGTCGTTGTCCGCGATGTAGCAATCCTTCACCTCGCACTGCTCGTTGCCGATGTCGAACCAGATCCCGACGCCGCGGTTGTCCACGGCGCGGCACCGGTCGAACACAAACCGCCTCGACATCGTGACCTTCAGCCCGCCCGCCTCCCATCCCGTCGAATAGCCCTTCGCGTTGTTCCGGTAGATTCCACACGCGACAATCCGCGTGTCATCGCACCGGGACGTCCCGAAACCGAGCTGGCCATTGTCCCGGAACTGGCAGCGCAGGAAGAGATGTCGGCGGCCCGTGAGCGACGCGCCGGGGCCGTTCGCCCGCTCGAAGACGCAGTCTTCCACGCGCCATCCCGTTGCTCCCGCGCCAATCGCGAAAGCGCCTCGCTGCGCGTGGTTGGCGGCGTGGCGAAACGTGATGCCTCGAATCGTGACGAATGAGACCGATGGCGAGGCTGTGAGCCACGTTGAGTGGACGGAAGCCTCCATCTCCGTGTTGTTCGGGTCGTCGCTGCCACGAAGCCATACGAAGAGCTTCTTTCCGTCCAGGTCAGCATAGAACGTGCCGGGCGCGAGTTGACCGCGGGCGAGAACCTGTCGCATCAGCCGGCCGCCGTGAATCACCTGCTCGGCGCGGCCCGTGAGCCGATGCTCCAGATCGCCCGGATGCGTCAAGTCGTTCGGGCCGCCGATCGGGAACCGGTAGGGCCAGTCGTGTTCATATATCGGATCCGCTTCCACGGACTTCTTCCAGTCGCGGAGGCGATTCGCGCCCGAGATCACGACTCGCGCTCCGGGAACCGCCGAGAAGGTGATGGGCGCGTTCGCCGCACCCCCTCGCCGAAGCTCGACCTTCTCGCGGTAGATGCCGGCGCGTAGCAGAAGCGTGTCGCCCGGCGTGAGCGAATCTGCCCCATGCTGAATTGTCTTCCACGGGGCGGTGGCCGTCCCGGAGGCAGAATCGCTGCCCGTCGGCGAGACGTACCGGGTGGCCGCGAGCAAAGGCGTTGTACAGGCCAGAAGTGCCAGTCCGGCTGCAACCCTCATTCGGTTACCTCGATCACTGCAACAGTAGCCGGGCCGATTCGCTGCGCGCAGGTCATGCTCCTGGCCTCCTCCATGCTCGACGCGGACGTTCAGCATATCACATGTAAGATTCAACACCACGACCATCATTCACTTCCCATGTCGACTCCCGTGTTGTCCGAATGCCGATAGAATGGGTCCTTCCGCCCATGCGACCCGCCGCCGGCCCGGCTACCATGGGGTCATAGACGTGGCGTGGAGGAAACCGATGAAGGGTGCCGGAACGGTTGTGGGAACTGCATTCGTGCTGCTGCTGGCGGGGGCTGTGGTGTGGCTGTTGAAGCTGGATGACGCCGTCCGCGCGTCCATCTCCGCGGGCCATTTGCTCGACTGGGTCACGGGCGGAATCTGCCTCGTCTGGCTGCTGCTTATCCTGAAGGTGCCATGGGACCTTTACTTCCAGGCGCAGGAGGTATCGTTCGAGTTTCAGCGGTCGCGAGAGCGCGGGATACCGACACCTGCCGGGCGCGAGGAGTACATTCGCGGGCTCCGCCGCCGTCTCGGATGGCTCGCGGTCGGAGCGCACCTGGTCTCGGCGGCGCTGACGGTGGGGGTTGCGCGATTCACGGGAGGGCAGGTCGGCTGCTGGTTCGCGGTCTTCTACCTCGTCTCGACTATATTCCGTCCAGCCGCGGCGGGATATGCTTATCTGGCGCACAAGCTTCGCGACATCCTGCGGGAGGTGAAGTATCCGCGCGAGGACGTGGTGGATCTCCGCGAGCGGGTGAAGCGGCAGGAAGTAGATATGAACACTGTCGCGCGCCAGATGGAGGAAATGCGCGAATCGATTGCGACGGAGTCCGCGCAGCGCGCCAGCGAGACCCGCGAGCTGCGGCAGTCCGTGCATGCCATCGGCCGCGAGTTCGAGGCGACGGTAAGCCGGCTGACGGACAACCAGGAAGTGATTCGGGGGATACAGGCGTTCGTGCGGCTCGTTGCGCAGTCCGCCGGCCCGTCGTGACGCGATTACTTCACGGGCGGGTAGAAGGGGAAGAGCGCGCGAATCTCCTGCGCATTCGGGCGCCGGCCGTATTCGCTGATCTCGAAGGCTTCCGCATACTTCACCTGTTCGCCAGCGTCGGGCCCGTAAAGGTCCTTCAGCTTCGCCCGGAACCTCCGCGCCGAACCCGCGAACCGGCCGGCAAAGCTGTCCCTCACCTCTTTCCTTCGCGTCGCCTTTCCGGCCTCGTCGGGCGGAATCAGGGCCGCCGAGCCGTTCGCGCCTCCCTCGAAGAACTGCGATTCGAGCGCGTCCATTGCCGCGAGCTTCTTCTCCACCACGTCGTCGATGGAGACCGCGATGTCCGCCTGAAACGGGTTCGGCTTCGTGAATCCGTCCTCGAAGTAGAGGAAGACCGGATTGTGCGTCAGGTGGGGCGTGTCCGGGCAGAAGAAGGGGACTGTCACCATGTAGGCGGCGTCCTGCACCAGCAGCCCGACGTTGCGGTGGTCCGGATGGTAGTCGTTCGGCCGGTGGCAGAGGACGATGTCGGCCTTCCACTCGCGAATCAGGCGGGTGATGGTTCGGCGGTTTTCGAGCGTGGGCAGGAGCTCTCCGTCATGGATGTCGAGCACCTGCGTCGTGATTCCAAGAATCCGGGCGCACTTCTGAACCTCTGCCGCCCGTCTCCGCGCGAGCGGTCCGCCGGCCGTCGCCCAGTGTCCGATGTCGCCGTTGGTGACGGAGACGAACTTCACGTGATGGCCGAGCGCGGCCCACTTCGCCGCCGTCCCTGCAACCCGAATCTCGCAATCGTCCGGGTGCGCGCCGAACGCGATAATCCGAAGCTTGCCATCCCCATCCGGAGCGGCACGGGCGACCACATTCACCGCACATGCGCATAGAACCGCGAACCCGAACATCGCTACTCGTCGCAAAGCAAAACGCAATCCTGCCATCGCCTGGTCCCCATCTATCCAACGCCGCCGCCCGTGCTTCACTTTGCGCCAGTTCGACGGGACGCGTGCAGGCTCCTTTATACACCTTTGTACAGTCGGGTGCCTCGCCGCCCGCACCCGGCTGGGAACGGCTGGCGTGATAAAACGTATAGAGAGCGATGCATTGCAGTCACGCCAGATTAGGGCCGTTTAAGAATCTTGTTGACAACGCAAACAAACCATGATAATGTTGTGGACCGCTGTGCCGAATACCTGGCACTGCAAGGAGGCTGATTTGGGAAAGGGCGGAGCACAGGTCTCACCTGCTGTTGTTGGTATCGTCGTCGTTGTCATCGTTGTCGTTCTCGGCGCGGTTATCTGGAACATGACGGCAAAGAAGACGGCCAGGATTAACAATCAGGATCAGATGCGTCAGGCTGTCGATCGAGCGATGGGCTCAGGATCTCGCCACGCACCCGGCGGCATGATGGGCGGCGGCATGTCCACGGGCGGTATGCAGACGACCGGCGGACGGTAGCCCGGTTACGCGGCAACAGTGAACATCCCCTGCGCGGACAGGTTTGGCTGCAATCGATTTTTCATTCCGTCTGCGGGACCTCCGGCCGTCACGGTTCAAGTACATAAGACCAGGTCTATCACATCACGGGCCGGTACCGAAGCCGGCCGCTCCAACGGAGAAAGACAATGAAGCAACGTCGCAATGCCTTTACCCTGATTGAACTGCTCGTCGTCATCGCGATCATCGCCATCCTTGCCGCCATCCTCTTCCCGGTCTTTGCGGCGGCCCGCGAATCCGCGCGGAAAACGAGCTGTCTCTCCAACACCAAGCAACTCGGCCTCGGAATGATGCAGTACCTCCAGGACTATGACGAGAAGTTTCCGGCCTGGCAATGGGGTGGTACGCCTCCTAACGACCGCTTCCACGAGGACTCGGGCTCGTACTGGTGCAATGCGATCTATCCGTACGTGAAGAACACCGCGGTCTACAGATGCCCGAGCGACCCACTCGAATGGACGAACGACTCGAGTTGGACCACCGTCGGCCCGGACAAGGGCGCGCATGATCTCTTCCGCACGACCGCTTCATCGGGCAATTTCTGGGACAAGCCGAACAACCCGAACTACATTTCGTACGGCTTCAACGAGGTCCTCGGCTATCCGAACGGCCGCAAGCTGGCCGCGATCAATAAGCCGGCGGAGTTCTCCGTCATGGCAGAGTCCGCGGTATCGCTTTACAGCCCGTGGGAGGATACGACCCGCAATCCGGACTGGATCGTTCCTCGCGCCGCGTTCGCCGCCGACGCTGCCGGATGTTGCCTGATGTGGCAAAATGACCGGCTTACCCCTCAGCAGTTCATTGGGATGACGGACAACGGCAGACTGGTGACCCAGGACCTGCTTGACAAGTCGGCGCGCCATCAGACCGGCCTGAACGTCACTTACGTGGACGGCCACTCCAAGTGGATGAAATGGCAGAAGGCAAGCTGGGGAAACCTCTCCCCGTTCTAGGCATCACCTCCCCGAAACACGCAGTATAATGAAGGAGCGGCGTCGACCGGACGCCGCTCCTCTTTCTCTCGGTTCTTTTTGATTTCGTGAGCACTCCTCGACTTTCAATGAGGCGGATCGCGACTCCGCCCGGTCTGTTCATTCTACTTGGTCTCGCGTCGACAGTAGGCTGTGGGAGGCACCATGTCGTGCCGCCTACCGCTCCACCGCCCGGAACCCCTGCCCCCTCGGCGTCCATCAGTTTCGTGAACGATGCCGACTCTGCCGGTATCCGCTTCAAGCACGTGAACGGGGCCGCCGGAAAGAAGCTCTTTCCGGAGACGATGTCCGGGGGCGGCGGGTTTATCGACTACGACAACGACGGGCGCCTCGATATCGTGCTCGTCAACGGCGCCCCAATGCCCGGCTACAAGGGCGACCCGCGCCCGACTATGGCGCTTTACCACAATGACGGAGAGGGTAAGTTCACGGATGTCACGAAGAGAGCGGGGCTCGCGACGACCTTCTACGGCATGGGCATCGCCGTGGGAGACTATGATAACGATGGCTTCGACGACTTCTATGTAACGGCGGTGCTCGGACCCGCGCATCTTTACCACAACAACCGGAACGGCACATTTACGGATGTGACGAGTTCGGCCGGCGTCGGCGATTACGGATACTGGGGGTCGTCCTGCGCCTGGATCGATTACGACCGCGACGGGAAGCTCGACCTGTTTGTCTGCAACTACGTGAAGTATCGGTCCCTGGCTGACCAGATACCATGCTCCTATCGGCCAGGTACCATCTCCTATTGCACCCCCCGAGTCTATCAGGGCGAGTCGTGCGTGCTCTACCGTAACCTCGGCGGCGGTAAGTTCCAGGACGTCTCCGTGAGGGCCGGAGTACACAATCCGCAGGCGAAAGCGCTCGGCGTCGCGGTATGGGACGTCGACGGGGATGGCTGGCCCGATGTTTTCGTTGCCAACGATGGTGTGCCCAACTACCTGTACCACAATAACCACGATGGCACGTTTCGTGAGATCGGCACGGAGGCCGGCATAGCCTACTCGGAGGGCGGCGACGCCCGAGCAGGCATGGGGATCGACGCGGCTGACGAGCTGTTCAATGGGCGCACATCGATGCTGGTAACCAATTTCAGCGCTGAGATGGTTGGTCTCTACCGACAGTCCTCGAAAAGCCTCTTCCAGGACGATTCGTTCGATTGCGGCATCGGACCGGCGACCACGCGCTCGCTGGGCTTCGGTACGTTCTTCTTCGACGCAGACAACGATGGCAACAACGACGTGCTCGTGGTGAATGGACATGTGCAGGATGACGTGTCGCTCTTCCAGACGCGGATGGAATACGAGCAGAAGCCGCTCCTATTCCAAGGAGACGGCAGGGGAAAGTACCGGGAGGTTGGAGCAGCGATCGGCGGACCGTTCGCGCAGAAGGTTGTGGCCCGCGGCGCGGCATGGGGCGACGTCGATGGTGATGGCCTGCTGGACGTGCTCGTGGTCGTCAACAACGGGCGCGCGCAGCTCTGGCACAACACAAGCCGACCCGAGAATCACTGGATCGCGCTTCGTCTGCGCGGAACAAAGAGCAATCGAGACGGAATTGGTGCGGTCGTTACGATAACCGCGGCAGGTCGCAAGCTGTCAACCATGATTCGGAGCGGCTCGAGCTATCTTTCCGCAAGCGACCTGGTTGCGCACTTCGGACTGGGCAGTGCTGCGACTGTCGATTCGGTCGACATCAAATGGCCGAGTGGAGTCGTTCAGGCACTCGGACCGCAGCAGATCGATCGCCGCCACGAGATCACGGAGCCTACAAGGTAGACGCAGGAGGCCGCAAAGCTGCAATGGAGCAAGAGTCGCGAGAGATGAAATCGGTTCCGGGGCACGGTAGCTCGGCGCCGCTGCGGCCGCGGGTCAACCGCAGGCTGCTTATCGTGCTAGTGGCAATCGCTGCTCTCTTCGTGGTGCTGCTGCCGCTGAATTTGAGTCTCCTGGCCCGCGCACGGCGCGACGCAAAGGAGGCAGACACGCTCGCCGCGTCACGGCATTCGGCGGCTCCGCCGAGTCCGACAAACGCAAGTCCCGTTTCCCTGGAGCAGGCAGCCGAAACCGCCTCACGGTCGCCGAATGATCCAGCGGCGCTTCTTGCGCTGGCGGATGCGCTCGACTCCCATGGTCGTCCGCTCGACGCGGCGGCGGAGGTCCGGCAGGCGATAAAGCTTGCGCCGCGAAATGGCAGCGCTCACCGGAGGCTGGGTGAGATATATCTTGGCCTCGGCTACAGCGATCTTGCCCTGGATGAGCTGGCGGAGTCCTCAAAGCTGTCTCCAACAGATCCGCAGGCGGCCATACTATCGGCCTACTCACTTGGCAGGCTCGGCCGGTTTCGACAGGCGCTGGCAGCATTGGAAGCTGCCGAATCGGCCAATCCCGGCTCCGCCGCGCTCAAGGTGGTCCGATCGGCCACGCTCGCGGCCATGGCGGATCAGGCGCGCGCTCGCCAGGCTGCCGAGGAGGCGGTCCGTCTCGCCCCCGAAGACCCGCAAGCGCTTAGCAACCTCGCCACGATTTATCTTTCACTGGGCCGAAGTCGCGACGCGTCCGGCCTGCTAGCGAAGGCGAGCGCGAAAGAGCCTTCCAACGCAAGCTACCGCATCCTGCTCGGACGTGCCTTGTGCGCCGTGAGTGACCGCAAGGAAGAAGGCATGAAGATCCTGAGGGATCTTGTTGCGGCGGCGCCAGAGAGCAACGGCGCGAGCTACGCCCTGGCCGAGGTCCTGGTAGCTGACCGGCGCGGAGCGGATGCGATCCCATACCTGGAAGCCACTGTCCGCCGGGATCCCGGTTATAAGAACGCGCTCCTGCTGCTCGGGCAAGCGTACGCGCGGGCCGGCCGGCCGGAGGAGAGCCGCCGCACGCTTGAAGAGGCGAAGCGGGTCGATTCGGCCTCGTCGCAGCTCACCGACCGACGGGTTCGTGCTGCGATTCACCCGGAGGACAACGCGAATCGCCTCGCCCTCGCTCGCATCTACATGGCGCGCAAGGAGTACGGCAACGCGCTCTATGAATTGAAGAGCCTTCAGCGTGACGGCGCTTCGCTATCCAGTTTGAAGCCCATGATGCTCGACGCGCTGATGCTGTCGGGACGGGTGGTCGAGCACGAGGAGCTGCGGTCCGGAAAGAAAATGGAGGATTCGCGCGTGACCTACGCCGGCAGCGCCGACGCCGGTAACGCGATGGTCCGGGCCATGGCTGCCGAGCAGGCGAACGTCAAGAAGAATCCAAGAGACGCGAAGGCGTGGCTGCGGCTCGGCACCGTGCTGGGGCGATCCGGTGACTTACCCTCCAGTATCGGGGCCCTTTCTCGCGCCGCGACGCTTGCGCCGCAGAATCCGCTCATCTGGAAAACGCTGGCGCATGCCAGCGGTCTTGCCGGGCGGAAAGCGGAGGAGATTGAGGCGCTGGAGAATTGGCGGCGAATAGCCCCCGGGGACCCAGACATGCTGCTGCGGCTCGCGGACGCCTATCTGAATGCGGGCTGGGTCGCCGAGTCATATCCGATTGCGGAGGACGCCGTGAAGGCAGCGCCGGCATCCTACGCGGCCCACTCGCTGCTCGGCCGCGTCCAGTATTATCGCGGCGAGCCGCAGCAAGCGATCGCCGAGATGGAGAAGGCAGGAAAGCTTGGCGCGCCCGCTGACGAGGTCGATCCACAGATTGCGGGCGCGTACTTCGTGATGGCGCACTACGCCGAGGCGCGCGCTCTCCTGGAGCGCTACATGAGTCGGAACGCGGACGACGTGAAGGCGCTCTCCCTACATGGCGCCTGTCTGGAGAAAGATCCGTCCGTGGACCCGTCGGTCATAGCGAACGATTACCGGCGGATGATTGCTCTAGCTCCCCAGTCATCGGAGGGCTACTTCCGGCTCGGCGTGCTGCTCCGCCGCCAGCGTCAATGGAAAGAGGCGGCTGAGAATCTCGAGACAGCGCTGCGATTGAATGCCGAGGACTCGGACTCGATGAAGGCGCTAAGTGCCGTAGACATGCAGCTTGGAAAGACGACAGAGGCGAAAGCGCTGATCTCGCGATTTGGTGTCATTGAAACCAGGAAGCGGGAATTGCAGAGACTTCAGACCCGAATGGCCGTCCAGCCGCGAGACCCGGCCGTCCGCATCGAGCTTGGCAAGCTCTACCTGAGGCTCGGTCGCAGCGAGGACGCGGTCGCGGAGTTGCGGCATGCGCTTCGGATGGCGCCCGGTGACCGCGGCGCCCATGTTGCCCTTGCAGAGGCTGAACGGAGGCGAGTCGCCGTGCCGCGGTCCACCGGAGACCGGCTCGAGGCAATTCTTCCCGACCCCGCACAATCACACCTGACACAGGCCCTTCGGTAGAGAGGTCCGGTGCCGCCCCATCTCCATCGGTCATGGAGGCGGTGGAGGGACAGTGGATGTAGGAGGCTGCCTGGGTTAAGAGCCAGAGAGCCTGGCCCGGGACGTTGTCGCCCCGGGCTTGCATTCTGTATAGCCGCCTGCCCTACTTCGCGGTACCGGACTTGCCTTTCGCGGCGGTAAGCAGATCATCGAGCGCCTGCTTGTTCCGCTCGGAGGCGAACGGCTTCTCCGGGTCGGGCCGGCCCCCGCCCATTCCGCCGCTGCCCATGCCACCCGAGCCCATCCGGGCCATCATGCCGCCCGAACCCATCCCGCCTCCGGAACCCATTCCACTCGTCGGGCCGCCGGGACGTCCGCCGCCTCCACCCGGGCGACCTCCGCCGCCGCCCCCGCGCTGTGGGAACAGGTCGTCGAGCATCTTCTTCTGGTCATCGGTCAGGACCTTGTTCACCTCGGCCAGCTTCGCTTCGGCGTCCTTGTCCGGCAGCGTCTCGGTCGACTTCAGGCTTTCCAGCACGGGCGCGAGCGCCTTCGCCTGCTCTGGAGTTAGCCCATGATTCTGCGCCTTCTCGACCACGTCGAGGTTGCGGACCGTGCGGGCGAGGTTCGTTCCGTTCTGCGGCTGATTGCCGCCGCCCATTCCTCCGCCGCCACCCATTCCTCCGCCCATTCCTCCCATGCCTCCGCCGGAGCCCATTCGACCGCCGGACCCGCCGGAACCCATTCCTCCCGATGAGCCGCCCCCGGACTTTTCGCTCATGTAGCGTCCATAGTAGCCCGCGGACGCGCCGACGGCCAGACAGATGATTGCGACGGCGAGCGCCGTCGGAACCTGTGGTCCCTTGTTCATATCTCTCAGCTCCTTTGCCAATAGTCCGGTGAGAATACCAGCCCCATTATAGGCAGCCCGCGAGCGCGCGTCAATAGAATGCCCGGAAGAACGAAGCCGCGCAGGCGCGGGGGTAGAATGAAATTGCCCCTCCAATCCGCGACCGATCCGGGAAGCGCCTGCATGAGCCTCGTTATCGACGGGACCCTCATCCTCCTCTACTTCGCCGTGATCACGGCGGTCGGCCTCACCATGGGCCGGCGCGAGAAGAGCCTGCACGACTTCGCCCTGGGCGGCAGGCAGGTGCCGTGGTGGGCGGTGATGGCCTCCATTATCGCCGCGGAGACCAGCGCCGCGACCTTTCTCGGCGCGCCGGGAGAAGGGTATGAGAAGAGGAGCCTCGCCTACGTCCAGCTCGTGCTCGGCGTGATTCTCGGCCGCCTCATCGTGGGAAACGTGTTTCTCAAGCCTTATTACACCTACCGGGTCTACACCGTCTACGACTATCTCGGGGTGCGGTTCGGCCCCCTCACGAAGAACTACGTTTCGGCGCTCTTCCTGCTGATGCGCACGCTCGCCTCCGGCACGCGCCTCTTCATCCCATCGCTCGTCATGGTCCTCGCCTGGCGGATGTTCCAGAGCGGCGGCCAGGTGCAGTTCAGCCAGCAGGCGGTCACCACGGTCGGCCCCTATGTCGCCGCCATTGTCGTGCTCACCATCGTCACCTGCCTCTATACCGCGAAGGGCGGAATCAAGGCTGTCATCTGGACCGACGTGATTCAGGCGTGCCTCATGTTCGGCGGCGCCCTGGTGGCCATCGCGACCCTGCTCCACCACATCGGCGGGTTCGGGGCGCTCGTGCGCGCGGTGCCGGAGATGACTACCACGGAGGGCTATTTTGTCTCCGGATTCGAGCCGCATCGCGTGGCCGAGTGGCAGGCGGCGCACCACATCGCGGCCATGAACCCGTGGGAGTATTTGAAACTCATACTGGGGAGCGAGTACACGCTCTTTTCGGCCCTCCTCGGCGCGACCTTCCTCAACCTGGCGGCGTTCGGGACCGATCAGGACATGGTCCAGCGAATGCTGACCGCCGAGAACCACCGCAAGGCGCGCCGGTCGCTCCTCACCGCCGCGTTCATGGACCTCCCGATCGCGGCCGCGTTCACATTCATCGGGATTCTGCTCTACGTCTACTATCAGCAGGACCCCACGTTCAAGCCGGCCGCCAACGCGGACATCTTCGGCTCCTACATCCTGAACGTGATGCCGGTCGGCATCCGCGGGCTGGTGCTGGCCGGAGTGTTCGCGACCGCGATGGGCTCGTTTTCCGCGGCGCTCAACGCCCTGGCGACCAGCGCGACGAACGACTGGTACGTGCCGCGCGTCCGCGGACGCGGCGACCACCACTACGTGCAGGCGGCGCGATTCTTCACGGTCGTCTTCGCCGTGCTGATGGTCGCGGTCGCCTCCTGGTTCGCCTGGGCGAAGATTCACGATCCGGCCACGCGCATCATCCCGACGGTGCTGAGCATCGCGAGCTACATTCTGGGACCGATGCTCGGCGTCTTCCTGGTCGGCATGTTCACGAAGGGGCGGGGGAGCGACCGCGGTAACATGGTAGCGGTCACCTGCGGCCTGCTCGTGACGGCGTGGCTCGGCGGCTGGCCCATCACCGCGTACAACTGGATCGCCCCGCAACTTGGGCTCGGTTTGATGGCGGATCCCGCGTTCAAGGTCTCATTCACATGGTTCGCGATGATCGGGGCGCTTGTGGTAGCCTTCGTGGGCGTGCTCTTCCGTACTCCGCCACAAGTGCTCGACCAGGCGCGTGCCGCGGCAACGGAAGCCGCGGGCGGAGACGACCGGCCGCTCGATCTGCGGTCGGAGGCACAGGTGAATCTACTTTCCGAGGAGGAGCAGGCGAAGCCATGAGTGAAAGCACGTCTGGGGGATTCGACAGTCTGGGGGGGCGGGTGGCACTCGTAACCGGCGCGGGCGGCGGAATCGGGCGCGTTGCTGCGCGTCGGTTCGCTACAGTCGGCGCGCATCTCGTCCTCGCCGACCTCCGCGAGGAGCCGCTTCGCGAATCCGCCGCGGGTCTCCCCTCCGACACTCTCGCCTGGGCCGGCGACCTGACCGACGAATCCGCCGTGCTCGACCTCTTCGGGCAGCTTCGCGAGCGGTTCGGGCGGCTCGACATCGCGGTGAACACGGCCGGCGTGCTTCGGAACACGCCGTTCACAGAGATATCCAAGGGCGAATGGGACCGGGTTGTGGATGGGAACGCGGGCACGACGTTTCTGGTCTGCCGCGAGTCCGTAAAGCTGATGCGCGAGAACCACTGGGGCCGAATCGTGAACTTCTCGAGCGTGGCCGGACAGGTGGGAGGGATTCTGGCGGGCGCGCACTACGCGGCGGGCAAGGCGGCCGTCATAAGCCTCACGCGGTCCGTCGCGAAGCTCTATGCGGTGGACGGAATCCGGTGCAACGCCATCGCGCCCTGCGGCGTCGAGACGGAGATGCTCCGCGAGTTCACCGAGGAGCAGCGCAAGACCCTCTGTGCAGGGATCCCGCTGGGCCGGTTCGGAACGGCGGAGGAGATGGCCGAGCTGGTCCTCTGGCTCTGCTCGCCGGCCGCCGACTTCCTGACGGGCCAGACCATCAACGCCAACGGCGGAGTCTATTTCGGATGATGACACGATTCACGAGTGCGCTCACTCTGCTCATCGGCTTGCTGGCGGTAAACGCGACGAGCAGCGCGTCGGTGCTTCACGTGCATGTAGTCGATGCGGAGACGAAGCGCGCGATTCCCTGCCGGATCACGGTTGTGGACTCGGCCGGAAAGCTTGCGCCCATCGAGGTCGCGAAGTCGCCGCGGCTGGCCATCCGAACCGGCGTCGTTTATACGTCGGACGGCTCCGCGGACATCGGCGTGCCGGCCGGGCAGTATACAATCTTTGCGACGCGCGGCCCCCGCTACAGCCTTGCGCGCCAGTCCGTCACGGCGGGAAATACAAGCGCGGACGTGCGGCTCCAGATTCGCCGCGAGGTGGAGCTGCCGGGCTACGTGAGCGTCGATTCGCATATCCACACGCTCCAGTTCAGTGGCCACGGCGACAGCTCGGCGGAGGAGCGGCTCGTAACACTGGCCGGCGAAGAGATCGAGATGCCGATCTCCACCGAGCACAACCGGCAGGTGGATTACGCCCCCTTCGCGGCGGCCACGGGAACCTCGCAGTACCTGACGCCGGTCGTCGGGAACGAGGTCACCACGCCCGTCGGCCATTTCAATATCTTCCCCGCGAAGCCCGACGGCACGCCGCCGCCGTGGCAGTCGAAGGACAGGGCCGAGATTCTCGCCGGAATCCGCGCGACACCCGGCGTCCGCGTCGTCACCTTCAACCATCCGTGGGACACGCACGCGCAGGTGCAGCCGGACAGCTCCGACCGCTTCCATGCGCTCAGCGGCGAGAGCCTGGACGGGAATCCCTGGAGCGCCGATGCCGTCGAGGTGATCAATTCGAGCGCCGAGCAGTCCGACGCCATGCGGCCTTTCCGCGACTGGTTCGCCCTGCTCAACTGCGGGATGCCGATCGTCGCCGTGGGCGCGAGCGATTCGCACGACGTAAACGCGTTCATCGTGGGGCAGGCGCGGACATACGTCAAGAGCTCGGCCACTCGTCCCGACCGAATCGATGTCGAGGAGGTATGCCGCAATCTGAAGGCAGGGCGCGCGCTGGTGAGCCTCGGTCTCGTGACAGAGATGTGGGTGAACGGGACCTTCGGAGTGGGCGATCTCGCGAGCGGGCCGGGCCGGGAGATGCGGGTTCGGGTGCGGGTGCAGGGGGCACGCTGGATGGCGGCGGACCGGGTGGAGCTGTACGGCAACGGGCGGCTACTGGCGAGCCGGAACGTCGAATCGAAGCCCGATACGGTGACGAAGGCGGACATCACCTTCGTGCTTCCGAAGCCGGCATACGACATGTGGCTGGTCGCCATCGCCTCCGGCCCCGGTCCGGATGACGACACCGCGCCCTACTGGCCGCTGGCCCGCCCGTACCAGCCGACACGCGCGGATTGGGAGCCGCGGCTGATCGGCGCGACGAACCCGATCCGCATCGATGGCGACGGCGACGGGAAGTACAGCTCGCCGCACGACATCGCGACGCGCCTCATGGATGATTCGCGCGGGGATGCAGTGCGTCTGGTGAAGGCGCTTGAGGCTTTCGATCCGGCAGTCACAGTCCAGGCGGCCGCCGTCTGCCGGCAGCGCGGGATCGACCTGAGCAAGGGGGCTGGAGCGAAGGCTGTCGAGGGCGCGTCGCCGGCCGTGAGGCAGGCCATCACCGCCTATTTCATCGTACTGAAGCGGGAGAGGGAGTAAACGTGAGGCTTGCATCGGTCTGGGCGGTCGTCGCCCTCGGCTTGGCTGGGAGCGCGGGCGCGCAGTTCGGCCCGACCACCATTCATGTCGATGCTTCGCGCGTGCTCAACCGCGTGACGCCGTGGATGTACGGGTCGTGCATCGAGGACGTGAATCACGAGATCTACGGCGGCCTCTACGCGCAGCGCATCTTCGGCGAGAGCTTCGAGGAACCGCCCGCCGGGCCGCCGCTTGCCGGCTGGACCGCGTACGGCGGCGCGTGGGAGATTCGCGACGGCGCGCTGCACGTCGAGCCATCGCCTGGCGCAAAGCTCGTCCGCCAATCACCGGAAATGGGTGACGGAGTCGTCCAGTGCGATGTGCGGCTCGCCGATGCGCGGGGCGGGAACGCCGGCCTGATTCTGCGGGTCAGCGACGCGCGGACCGGCGCGGATTCGTGGGCTGGCTATGAGGTCTCCATTAGCGCGCGGGACCAGACCCTCCACGTCTCGCGCCATCGGAATAACTGGACGCCGCTGAAGACCGTGCCCGCCACCGTTGAGCCCGGCGTCTGGCATCGCCTGCGCGTGGAGCTGGAGGGCGCCCGAATCCGTGTGCTGCTGGACGGCAGAGGACCGTTGGTTGAATTCGTGGATGTGGATCCGGCGCTGCGCGGGCTGGTCGGTCTGCGGACATGGGAGTCCGACGCCGCCTACCGCAACCTCTCCATCGAGCAGTCCGGCGGCCGAACCGAGGAGAGCCTCGCGAAGGGCGGCGACGTCCCGCAGGTGAGCGGGATGTGGGACGCCGTGCGGACCGGAAGCGCCGCCGCGCGCTTCGCGTGGACGACCGGGACCGCATATAATGGCGCGCATGCCCAGTCGATCACGCATGGACCGGGGGCCGGCGCGGTTGGCGTGGCGAATCGCGGCCTGAACCGCTGGGGAATCCCATTGGACCGACCGATGCGCGGCCGCCTCTACGCGTGGGCCGGCGACTACCATGGCGCAATCACCGTTTCTCTCCAGAGCGCGGACGGTTCCGTGACTTATGCATCGAAGAGACTGCCGCTCGCGCGCGGCGGCGGGTGGCAGAAGCTGGAGTTTGGGCTGAGAGCGGGAGAGCCCTCACCCCCTAACCCCCTCTCCCAAAAACCGGAGAGGGGGAGCGAGACCCGTACGCTCGACACTCGCCGGGACGGGAGAGGAGGCTATGTGAGCAGGGGGGTTGGGCGATTCGTTGTTACGATTGATGACGAGGGGACGGTTGAGCTCGATCAGGTTACGCTCATGGATACGGGAGCCGGGCTGTACAAAGGGCTTCCGGTTCGCGGCGACATTGGGGGCGCGCTCGCGGCGGAAGGCGTGAGGTTTCTTCGGTATGGCGGGTCGATGGTCAATGCGCCGGAGTACCGCTGGAAGAAGATGGTTGGGGACCCGGACAAGCGGCCGCCCTACAAGGGGTGGTGGTACCCACAGTCCACCAACGGGTTCGGGATCGAGGAGTTCCTGCGGTACTGCGAGGCGGCAAGGATTACTCCCGCGTTCGCCATCAACATCTGGGAAACGCCGGAAGACATGGCGGACATGGTCGAGTATCTGAACGGCCCGGCGACGTCGACGTGGGGACGAAAGCGCGCGGAGAGCGGCCATCCGAGACCTTACAACGTCCGGTACATCGAGATCGGGAACGAAGAGGCCATCGACGGCAGCAGGAAGTGGTACGCCGACTATCTGGAGCGATTCAAGGTCCTCGAACCGGCGATGCACGCGAAGGACCCGAGTCTCCAGCTCGTCATCGCCGCGTGGTGGCGGCCGGGCGAGCCGCTGGTGAAGCAGATCGCGCAGGAGCTGCGGGAGAAGGCGGCGCTGTGGGACGTGCACGTGGGTGGAGACGACCTGGGCGAGGGCGCGAACGTGGACCGCGTCTTTACGGAGATGGAGCGGCTCTTTGCGGAGTGGATTCCGGGCTCGCCGCTCAAAGCCTGCCTCTTCGAGGAGAATGGCGACCGCCACGACCTCCAGCGCGCGCTGGGGCACGCCTTCATCCTCAATGTGACGCAGCGGCACGGCGGGTTCGTGCAGATGGACTGCCCGGCCAACTGCCTCCAGCCGCTCGGCCAGAACGACAACGGCTGGAACCAGGGGCAGATATTCTTCACGCCGGATCAGGTCTGGGGGATGCCGCCTTACTACGCGCAGCAGATGGCGAGCGCGAATCACCTGCCGCTCCGCGTGGCGAGCGAGATGGACGGGAAGCCGGCAGGTCTCGACGTGACCGCGACGCGCAGCGAGGACGGCCGGACGCTCGTGCTAAAGGTCGTCAACACGCGAGGGGCGGACCGGCAGGCACGATTCGAGCTTGCGGGATTCCCAAAGCCGAGCTCCGCTGTCGAGGTCTGGACGCTTGCCGGCGACCTGACGGCGGTGAACGCGCCCGAGGAGCCGACACGAATCCATCCCATCAAGTCCGGCTTCACGGGCGTGGGCGAGAAGTTCGGCTACACGTTCCCGCCGCAGTCGTACACGATTCTCCGCCTGACGCGGTAGCCACCAACGAGGAGGGCTTAGTGATGGATTGGAGCGGGAAAGCGGCGATAGTGACGGGCGGCGCGTCGGGCATCGGGGCGGCGACGGTGCGGGTGCTCGCGGGTTCCGGAGCGCGGGTCGCCGTCATGGACATCAATCGGGACGGCGGCGCGGCGTTCGTCGATTCGATTCGCGAGGAGGGGCTTGCCGCTGAGTTCTATCCGCTTGACGTGTCCGACCGAGACGCGTGCCGCGCGCAGGTGGACGCATTCGCGGAGGCGGCCGGGCGAATCGACGCGCTCGTGAACAACGCCGCGAGCTTCCTCTCGAAAGGGGCGGACGCCACGACGGAGGATTGGGAGCGGAGCCTGGGAGTGAACGTGCGGGGGTGCGCCAACATGGTCCAGGCGGTCCATCCGCACATGAAGCGGACCGGCGGTGGGATCGTGAATGTCGCGTCGATCTCCGGCTATATCGCACAGCCGGACCGATGGACCTACAACGCCTGCAAGGGCGCGATTCTCTCGATGACGCGCTGCCAGGCGCTCGACCTCGCGCGCGACAACATCCGGGTCAACTCGGTCAGTCCGGGCTGGACGTGGACGCCGGAAGTCGCGAAGGCCGCGGGCGGCGATCGGGCGAAGTGGGAGCCGGTCTGGGCACGCTTCTCGATGCTGCGGCGTTTGGCGAAGCCGGAGGAGATCGCCCGCGCCATCCTCTTTCTCTGCGGCGACGAGGCGAGCTTCATCACGGCGGCGGACCTGCCGGTGGACGGAGGGTATCTGGGTCTCGGTCCGGAAGGCGCCGGCGAAGTCTCCACGTTTGCGGGCACCCGGTAGTCATCCTGTCAGCAGCACGGAGCGAGGCAATGAAATTGACCTCGCTGGTGAGCCTGCGGCTAATCGTCCTGCCGGACGAGACTATGAATAAGCCACGAAGGTGGCTTTCGTTTCGTAGAGAGGGGATTCATCCCCGGATTCTATCGATGGACGCCAGAGGTTGCGCCAGCGACAACCGCGTCGATCTCCTCGCGGGTCGCGATCAGCTCGTCGCCGGGGATCGAGAGCTTGAGCGCGGCCATCGCGGAGCCGTAGCGGAGACCGGTCCCGAAGTCTCCGTTCAGGTAGCCATGGAGGATTCCCGCGTTGCCGGCGTCGCCCGACCCAATGCGGTCCACCTCGGCGGCACGGATGTTCGGGGAGTGGTAGTCGCGATCCCCGTCCACGGCCCACGTGCCATCGGAGCTGCCCGGAACGACCACGGTCTTCGGGCCGAGGGTCTTTTGGAGCGTCTTTGCCAGCTTGAGCGAATGGCCGCCCAGGCCGAAGACCGCCTCCGCGTCCCCGACCGGGCAGAAGAGGATATCCACGTCTGCGAGCAGCGGAGTCAGCGCGGTCTTCGCGGCTGCGGGCGGCCAGAGCTTCTTCCGGTAGTTCACGTCGAAGGAGACGGTCATCCCGCGCTGCTTCGCCTCGCGGATGGCGCGCTCCACCGTTCGTAAACAGCCCTCGCTCAGAGCCGCCGTGATTCCCGTCACGTGGAGGTGCCGGCCCGAATCGAGATGCGTCCAATCGACCAGCTCCGGATCGAGCCGGCTGACCGCGGAATCGGCGCGGTCGTAGTAGACGTGGTGAGGGCGGGGCGGCGACCCGAACTCGATGAAGTAGACCCCCACCCTTCCGGTATCCGTCCAGAGTACATTCGAGGTGTCCACGCCCCACCGGCCGATGTCCATTGCGACGCGGCGGCCAAGCGGGCTCGTGGGCAGCCTGGACCACCACGAGACCTTCCGGCCCAGCCGCGAGAGCGCGATGGCCGTGTTGGATTCGCTGCCGCCCAGCCGGATGTCGAGGGACGCCGCGGTTTCCAGCCGTCCGTGGTCCGGAGGGCTGAGCCGAATCATCGTCTCGCCAAACGTGATAACGTCGAATCGTGCCATAGTTACGTGTCTACGCGATTACGTGATCAGCCGTGCTGCGACAGCTCTTTGATGGCTGCGAGCACGGCGCCGACGTGACCGGGGATGGAAACCTTCGGGAATATCCGGCGGACGATGCCCTCTTTGTCGATGACGAAAGTGGTCCGCTCGATGCCCATGAACTTCCGTCCCATGAAAGACTTCTCCTTCCAGACGCCGTAAGCCTCGGCGATGGAGTGGTCCTCGTCGGCAAGCAGAGGATAGGTGAAGCCGAATTTGCCGGCGAACTTCGCCTGCTTCTTCACGGGATCGGCGCTGATTCCGAGCACGGCGGTATCGGCGGCGGAGAAGTCTGAAAGCGCGTCGCGGAACCCGCACGCTTCCTGCGCTCACCCGGGCGTGTCGGCCTTTGGATAGAAGAAGAGCACTACATTTTGGCGGCCCCTGAAGTCCGAGAGCGAGACGGTCTCTCCGGTGTTGGTCTGGACCGTGAAGTCCGGTGCGGGCGAGCCGACGGCGGGAATCGAATCCGGCATGGGTGTCCTCCTGTGCCTGAGTCTGCCTGAGTCTGCATGAGTCTCGTGGCTGGCTCATTGTACCTCCGGTGCGCGGGGCGAGGAAACCAGTGAGTACCGGCGGGCGTATGGTTAGGCAGGCGCGGCCTCGATCGATGATCACCGGCCAAAAAGGGGATTGAGATACGGAATGCGATGTCCGCACTGCGACAATGAGAACCCGGAGGGCGCGGCGCGCTGCCTCACCTGCGACGAGCCGCTGACCGCCTACGCCGGACAGGGGACGGGCGAAGTGAACCCCGCCACCCTCCAAAAGCTGCGGAGCCTCTCGCGCCAGCCTAAGATCGTGCCAGTCGTGGTTGCGCTGGACGCCCTTATCGCCGTATTCGGGCCGTTCGGGGCGATCCTGACCCGCTTCCTCGGTCGGACCGTGGCCAATTCGGAGGGGACGAACTATGCTGGCGCGGCATTCGGCGCGGTCGGCATCGCCTTCACGGCCCTGCTGATGGTTCCGCTCGGCTTGTTTCTCCTCTACGTCGCCTGGCTGACGTGGACCCGCGCCTCGTGGGCGTGGCTCGCGAACGCCGCCCTGCTGTGCGGTATGGCCGTTCTCGGTCTCACCGGATTCTTCATTCCCTGGATGTTCTTTCGCCTGATTCTGTTCGTCGGATTTGCGGCCGCCGCCTGGTTCTGGTTCCAGACCGAGACACGCGAGTGGTTCGGAGCCTGACGCAGGAACTCGCGCCGCGCCATCGAACTGATTCACGGCTCCGCCCGGATCGCCGGAGCGGATTACCACACTAATCACAGTAATCACACTCAACTTAGGAGCTTCAAGATGAGCATAGCGAGCCCGTCACGGGTGGACGAAAAACTGAGGGCAACCGCCGAGGAGGCGCTCAACTACTCCGGCCGCAAGCCCGCCGCGAGCAATCCAGTGCTGGCGCGCCTGCGCGAGCTGGGCACGGAGCTCTGGCTCGATACGGGCAACCTGGAGGAAGCGCAGTCGCTCTGGACGACCGAGTTCAGCGCCCTCACGACCAACAACACGCTCGCGAATCAGGTGGTCCAGACCGGCATTCTCGATAAAGTGGTCGCCGAGGCGGTGAACGACATCCGCGAGACGCAGCCGGACCTCACTGAAGAACAGGAGGTGATGGAGCTCGGCTTCATCGTCAACTGCCACATCGCGCTGCGCCTCGTGAAGGCGTTCGGCGCGAAAGTGAGCGTCGAGCTCCATCCGGCCGTCTCCGAGGATATCGAGCGGTCGGTCCACTACGCCGAGCGCTACTACGCGGTCTGCCCGGAGAACTTCTACATCAAGATTCCGCTTTCACCGGAGGGCTACTGCTCGGTCGCGCGCGTGCGTGCGAAGAATATCCCGGTCAACTACACGCTCGGTTTCTCGGCCCGCCAGAACTACCTCGCGGCCGTCCTCTCCAACCCGACCTTCTGCAACGTCTTCCTGGGCCGCCTGAATGCCGTCGTGGCCGACAACCGGCTTGGCGACGGCAAGCTGGTGGGGGAGAAGGCCGAGATGGCGACGCAGGTCGCGATTCGTGAGCTGCGGGACGCCGGCCGGTCGCGGACCCGCCTGATTGCCGCATCGATGCGCGACCCGTCGCAGGTGAGCGCGCTCGCCGGAACCGACGTCTACACGATGCCGCCGAAGGTCGCGAAGGCGTTCCTCGAATCGAAGCCCGACCCGAAGTCGCTCTCGTCGCAGGTCGGCCGCTCCTTCGACGTGGCGCTCTATCCGGGCGTCGACCCGAAGCCGGTGAACGCGCTCTGGGAGATCGATGACAAGGTTAAGGCGCTCACGGACGACCTGGCGCGGCGCGGCGGCGTCAATCTTACGGGCGACGACATTCGCGAGGCGGACGAGCAGTACGGCACGAACCTGTTCCACCGGTTCACGACGCTGGAGCGGAGCGACATCCAGGAGCACGGCAAGATTCCGGACCTCGATCGATTCAGGCACGATCACGACATCGCGCTCGACGATCTGATGACACAATCCGCCCTTCAATCCTTCGCCAAAGACCAGGCTGCCCTCGACGACCACCTCCGCGATCTGATTCACACGAAGTAGGCCCTCACCCCCAACCCCCTCTCCCAAAAGCGGGAGAGGGGGCTTAACGGCAATGCCTTTCAAATAAGGGGATTCACGCTCGGCACGACGACCAGGGCGAAGCATTCGCGCACGACGATTCGTGCGTGACGCAGGGTCCGTTGCGCGAATGCCTGGCCCC
>Ga0068855_100000873_pt1 | contig 37463 bp, 33 predicted proteins | sample KBSCornC52_FD_66592 | JGI IMG/M metagenome (GOLD analysis project Ga0068855, IMG submission 66592) | Corn rhizosphere microbial communities from Kellogg Biological Station, Michigan, USA - KBS Corn C5-2 | ecosystem: Host-associated > Plants > Roots > Rhizosphere > Soil ...
AAATGCGGCATCGGTGCTAAAGCTCTCAGCACTGCGGTCGCCGAATACAACGAAGATGTACCGAAAGGGATCGACCGCTCGTTCTTACGCAGCTTGAAGAATCTGCATCCCATCGCCAAGCCGCCCTTCTACGCTTTCGAATATCGCACCAGCGACGTCAATCTTTCGGGGGCGGGCATGCGCATCGACAAGGATTGCCACGTCATCGATACCGAGGGCCAGATCATTCCCGGGCTGTTTGCAGCCGGCGAATCAGGCGCGGGTGTATTGGGTGAACGCTATGTGGGCGGGGGTAATTCGGTAGGCAATGCGCTCACCATGGGCCGCGTTGCAGGTCATACGATCGGTCGCGAGTTGAAAGGCTGATCGAGGATGTGGCGCTCGATCGCAACGCCCTCAGCCAAGGGTCACTACACAAGCTATCGAGCGTACTTGGCGCTTCAACTAAGTGCCAAGCAGTAGTTCTAGAAACCTATTCACCTAGGACTTCCGATACTGCGGCGGCGGCCGTAATAACTGGCTTTCGCGCCGGAGTTTTACGCGCCGCTCCCGAATGCGCCACCCTTCCGGCGTGCGCACCAAAGTATCGAAATAGCTGCCGCTGCCGACGCGACCCTCCGTCAAAATACCCACGATTTTGCTACGCGCGCGCACCGTGCCATCCGCATCCTGCCAAACATATGGATTGGTAATGTGATGCGCCAACGGATGCATGGTTCGCGGATTGTCGAACATCGCCCGCAGATCGTTGAGGCTATGCACGGCGGGACCGCCTCCGCTATCGGAGGCGTCGAATGTCGCATCATCCGTGAACACCATCGACAAACGATCCCAGTCGCGGTCATCGAGAAGATGACCGTACAGCGCGAGGATTTGATGGATCGCAACGATGTCGGTGATATCCATGAGACGGCCTGCTTAACCTTTGTAATCGATGTCTTTGAACGCGCCATCGCGCCACTGCAGCGCTTCCTTGAGTCCCTTCTCGGCCGCGACTTTCTGAAACAAGCCCGCATTGGGCCGCACGCGCGCCATGCTGATCATGTGCCAATGCACGCCGTTCTTGAGCGCGTTCTTGAAGCCCATCATCTCGTATGTTTCGTTGAGAGATCCTTTGTTCAACGCCAGCAAGTCGGGCGGAACGGTCGCGAGCGCCCGCACTTCTTTCATCACTTCCTCGTCCAGCTTGTCGGCAGGGAAGCTTTTCGCGATCCAGCCCCAGTCGGCCGCTTGTTTGCCGCTGATGGTCGCACCGGTGAGTTGCATGTATTTGGCTTGCGCCATGGACATTTTCCACGGGAAGAACGAAGTATCCGGCGAGGACATGCCGCGGGTCGGCGGATAGCCCAAGCGCGCATTATCGGCGGCGAACACGATATCGCACATCGACATGACTTCGGTGCCGCCGGCAAGGCAAGCACCTTGTACTTTACAAACGACGGGCTTCATCAAGTCCCAAATGGTGAGCCAGTCCTTAACGGCGTGGCGCGCGAATTGATCGCTCCACAAATCGAAGTGCTTGGCCGAGACGAATCCGCCTTCGGGCACGTTGTATCCCTTGAGATCGTAGCCGCTGCAAAAGGACGGTCCTGCGCCGTCCAACAGAATGACGGACGCGTCGTCGTCGCGCTCCGCCATCTTGAGCGCCGCCACCACTTCATTGCGTAAATCGAAGCTGAGCGCGTTGCGGCTTTCGGGAAGATTGAGCGTGATATGCGCGATCTTGTCAGCCACGCGATAGAGAACGGTTTTGAACTGCGTCATGGTTTTCCCCGCGAAGTTTCGCCGCAGATTATAGTGTGGCGACGAGTCTACCGACTGGCGCGCTCGTTTGCATTGGTGCACTCCGCAACGGGCTGAGTCCGCAGTCGGCAGACTCTACTCCAGACACACGCCTTAGATCACTCCCTCCCGGCGCAACGACGCAATCTGCTCTGCATTCATCCGCAGTACCGACGCAAGTACTTCTTCCGTGTGCTGCCCAAGCATAGGCGGCGGCGCGTACTCGACGGGCGTTGCCGAGAACCTGATCGGGTTCGCAATGAGCGTCACTTCACCTGCAGGATGCTGAGCCGTGTGCACCACTCCTCGATGCTGCACCTGTGGGTCGGCGAATGTTTGATCCAAAGAATAGATAGGCGAGCACACAATGTCCTGCGCCAAGAGCTGCTCCCAAAGCTCCGCAGCGGGACGCTTGAGTAGTTCTGTTTGGATCTGCGGCAAGAGCGCGTCGCGATGTCGCCAACGATCGCTTCTCTTGGCGAAACGCACATCGCGCGGAAGATCTTCTCTTGCGAGCACGCGACAGAGCTTCACGAATGCATCATCGTCGCTCGCTTGAATGTTGATCCATCCATCACTGCAACGGAACACCTGGCCAGGTGCCGACCCTGGAGTACCAGTACCCGTCGCCTGCGGCACTTCACCGGTGAGCAAATAGTCCTGAGCGCGATTGGACATGACGGCGATCGCAGTATCCAACAACGCCAAATCCACGTGCTGACCTGTCACGCCGAGCGTTTCTCTACCTCGCAGTGCTGCGAGCACCGCAAGTGCAGCGTAGAGTCCGGTGAACATATCGACGATGGTGAGACCGATTTTCGTCGGCGGCGCTCCGGGCTCGCCCGTGACACTCATCAAGCCGCCCAACGCTTGAAAGACACTGTCGAGTCCCGGTCGATCGGCATAGGGCCCCGATTGGCCGAAACCGGAAATGGACACATAGACGATCTGCGGATTGAGCGCGCGAATCGTAGCTTCGTCCAAGGCAAAGCGCGCTAGATGGCCCGCCTTGAAGTTCTCGATGAACACATGCGAGTGCCGAGCGAGTTCCTGCACGATCCGCTGTCCGTCTGGTTTCGACATGTCGACGGTGATGGAACGCTTGCCGCGATTGAACGCGATGAAATATGACGACTCCTGGGTGTCGGCGCCGCTCTCATCTTTCAAGAACGGCGGACCATAGCGGCGCATTTGATCGCCGCCTTCGGTGCGCTCCACTTTGATCACATCGGCGCCGAGGTCCGCCAGCAATTGTCCGCACCACGGCGCGGCGACGAAGCGGCCCAACTCGAGTACGCGTACTCCTTGCAATAGCCCGCTCATTCGCCCTCACGCTTGAATTGAATCTTGTGCCAGCGCGACTCGCGCGGCGGCAAGCGAGTAGAAAAGCACCAAAGCCGCACAGGCCAGACCGCCACCCACGACAGTTGCAAGCGACCATGCGAGTGCTGTGCTGCCGACGAATACTTTCTCGCTCAACCACCCCACGAGGCTCGGCCCCAACATTGCAAACATGTTGGCACCGAATAGAAACAACGCCGATGTCTGACCGCGCAAAGGCGGCGGCGTGACGAGTTGCACGAAAGCGGAGCCGTATCCCATGTTCGCGTACGGCAGCAGAAAGTACGCGCCCACCAGCGCGAGACAAATCATCACCTGCGGTATGAGAAACGCGGCAGCCGCGAACGGTGCAGCCACGAAACTCATCCACATGAGATAACGTAAATGCGCATCCAACACGCCGCGTGCAAACCAATGATCGACGATCAAGCCCGAACCGATTTTGCCGACAGTGCCGATCGCGAGCACCATCAGACCCGCTGCCATGCCGGCTTGCGCGGTATTCCAGCCGAAGGTGCGTATCAAATACGTAGGCAGCCACCCCGAGAGCGCAGTGCTACACAACGACACCAAACCGAAACCGAGCAGTGCGCCGCAGGCGACGAAACGATGCTGCCGAAGAAACGTCAGTAGAGATTGAGAATGCTCGGTCGCCGTCCGCTGTTTGTGTGGGCTCGTATCCGGCACGGTGAGAATCAGGAAAGCCAGCAAGAATCCCGGTGCGCCGCTCAAGATGAATACCAACCGCCACGGTTCGAGCGCCCCCAGAAACGGCACTTCGGTGACTCGTCCCGCAGCGCTGCTCAGCCATCCACCCAGGCCGAACGCAAGGCCCATGCCCCCCACCGAGCCCATGGACAACACGGACAACGCGGTCGCGAGTCGCTCGCGTTTGAAGAGCTGACTGACCAACACATACGAGGACGGCAACAGCGCCGCTTCACCGATACCCACCGCCATTCTCGCGACGAACAACTCTTCGTAAGAACGTGCGAGCCCGGACGCACACGCTGCAATAGCCCAGAAAACGATCGCGCCAAATACCACCGCACGGCGCGACACGTGATCGGCCAACCATGCGAGCGGAAACGTTGCGAACGCGTAGAACACGCCGAACGCCGGTCCCATCAGCAAACCCATTTTGAAATCGCCGATGCCGAACGCAGCCTGGATGGGCGCGACCAGCAAATTGACGATCTGCCGATCGACCTGCGAGAACAAATACAAGATTAGGCACACGCTCACCGTGTACCAAGCGACGACTCCGCCTCGCGGTGATGAAGACTCGGCGGAACCCTGTAACGGGACTCCGCCTTCGCGAGAATCGGCTCGCACTACGATTTCTCTGTGCGCGACCGACTTAGAACTTGGCCGACAACGTTACGCCGTAGGTCCGTGGCTTCTGATAGAACGTATAGTCACCCAACGTGGAGGTCACCACGTTCTGCTCGATCGCTTTGTCGGTGAGATTTTCACCCCACAGCGTCACCTTCCAATGATCATCGGGCAACGTCCAACCGATCTGCGCGTTGATCTGCGTAAAAGCCGGTTGCTGCAAGCGGTTGAGATAATCCCAGTAGAACTTGTCGCTGCGATAGATATTCGCACTGGCCGACAACGTGCCCGGCGCAAAGATGTGCTGATAGTTGAGACCGAGATTCACAGTGTAGTTCGGCGCACGAATGACATCGTTTCCGGAAACATCGAGGAACACCTGCGAGTTGCCGCCAGCCGGCAAGGGCCGCGTAACTGCAGCATTCGGGAAACTATCGAACGTGGCATCGAGCACCGCCACACCCAGCCTGACATCGAAGTCGCGCACGACTGCGGCAGTGATTTCCGCTTCGCCGCCTTTCATGGTCGCGGCCGCGGCGTTCTGCAGGATCGACACGCCGTTCGGATCGCGCTGCGAAAGTTGGATGTCCTTGTACTTGTAATAGAAGACAGACAGGTTGGTTCGCAACCACGAGAGTAGATCGGCCTTCATACCGACTTCATACGCGTCGAGGATTTCGGGTTTGACGGGCTTCGGATTCAGGCCGCCTGTGTTGAACACGCCGCTCTTGAACCCGCGGCTGTACGTTGCATACACATTGGAAGTGTCCGTGAATCGATATTGCAACGACACTCGCGGCGTCGTCTGATCGAACGATGTCTTGGAGTCCACCGGACCGGTGCCGACGGGGATGCGGCGCGCGACGAAATGACGGTCTTCATACGTGTAGCGCAAGCCGGTCGTGAGACGCCATGCGTCCGTGAATGCATAGGTGCCTTCAGCGAAAGCCGCAACCGATCCGGTGCGATTGGTGGCATATAACGTCGAAGACGTTACGCCGTTCGGCCCGCCTACGACGAAAGGCTCGTAACGCGAAGTGTTGAGGAACCCGAATACGCCCGCGAGCCATTGGAAACGCTGATCGCCGCGCGAGGTCACGCGAACTTCTTGCGACCAATTCTCGGAGCGTTGATGACTATCGACCGAAGCGATGCTCACCATGGAGGCATCGCTGTCCGTCAGCGAATGCAACTTGTTCTCTTGATAGCTCGTTGCGGTATCCAGATCGACCGCATCGAAATTCACTTTGACTTGCAGCGCAGTTCCCCACTGCTGCACATGCGCGATCGGCTTGAAGGAGAGCGCCGCCTGCCAAGGCTCTTGTGGAATGATCGCCGTGGGTGTTGCGCGTCCCACGGTGTTGCCATCGATAGGCTCGAACGATACGGGCGCACGATCGTCCTGATCCGCGTAGTTCATGCTGAGCACAGCGTGCGCGCTACCGGAGAATTGAAACAAGAGCTTGCTGCGTGCAGCGGCAGAACGACGGTCGGCCAAGCGATTGCCGCCCAACAAGTTGTCCACATAACCATCGTCTTTGTAGTAGAGCGCCGCTAGATCCGCCGCCAACCAGTCAGTGAGTCCGCCGGTCACATAGCCGCGTGCAGAACGCTCGTCGAAACGGCCATAGCGCAACGACGCATTGCCGTGTGGATCGAACGAAGGATCGGCGGTAATGACGTTGATCAAACCGCCGGTGGAGTTGCGCCCGAACAGCGTGCCTTGCGGGCCGCGCAGCACTTCGACGCGTTGAATTTCCAACAAGTCGAACGCTCCCGAAAAGGTTTCGGGTTGATAGATACCGTCGACATACATTGCAACGTTCGACTCGTCGCCCGCCGTAGCGGCGCGTGAGCCGACGCCACGAACCGTGGGTTGGAAAATCGCGCTATTGCGCGCGAGTACCAAGCCCGGCGTCACTTGAGCGAGTTGTGAAGTTTCGTCGACGCCGATTTTTTCGAGCGTCTCGCTCGTCAGAGCCGTTACCGAAATAGGCACGGTTTGCAGCCGCTCTTCGCGACGCGCAGCCGTGACGACGATCTCTTCCAAACTGCCGCCTTTTTCGACGGCCGGCTCTTCATGCGATTCGGGCGCGGCTGCGTTTGCGACACGCAGAAATCGAACATCCGACGTGTGTGTGTCGTAACGAGTGTGTTGGAATGAATCCTGTGGTCGCACTTCGAGGGTGGTCGGCGACACTTCATAAAAGCTCAGTTTTGAACCCTGCAACAACTGCGTGAGTGCTTGCGGCGCAGTGTATTTGCCAGACACTTCCGGGCCTTCCATGCCTTCGACCACATTGGAGAAAAAAACGATTTGCAGGCCCGTCTGCGATGCGAATTCTTGCAGCGATCGCCCGAGTGGTTGTTTTGGAATGGAGAGCTCGTATTCGTGCACTGCGGCGGCGTGCGCAGTGGCTTGCCCGATGATGGCCAACACCATGCTCGCGATGGACGCGCTACGTGGAAAGTGTCTCATTGCTCCCCCTTATGGTTTTCTCAAATGAGCAGGTTCAGTGATTCAGTAGAGCGGCGCGTCACTCGGTTTACCCCTACTCGTCGAAAAAATATTCCCTCCTCCCAATGTCACGAAATAGTTGCCCGTGCCGTCCGAATCGATGCGCACGTCGGGCACGCCGGCTAGAAAGTGTAAGAACGCATCCGGATCGTTGGCGCGAAACACTCCGGTGATTTCTTGGTGATAGAGCGTCGCATCGGCAATGTGAATCTGCGTGTGGTTGTAGCGATTGAGTTCCTGCGCGATAGCGCCCAAAGGTTCGTGATCGAACACCAGCCGACGTTGCAACCAACCGGTGATGGGCGCGACATTATCTATATGCTTCGGAATCCCCACCGTCGATCCCTTGACGACGACTTGCTCCGCAGCGGAGACGTATCGAGTATCCGGAGTCGCCGGTGCGTGGGTACTCTCGGATTTAGCGACTGTGTTCACTCGCACGCGCCCTTCGAGCACCGACACAGTGACTCCGTCGACACGTTCACGCACATTGAATTGCGTACCCACTGCGCGGATGACAGCCGAGCCGCTTTGCACGTCGAACGGTCGCGCTTTGTCGTGCGCAACTTCGAACAATGCCTCTCCTTCGAGCAAGCGCACGATGCGCCGATCTTTGTGGAGCGAGACCTCGATAGTGGAAGAAGTATTCAACGTGACCACCGAGCCATCGGCCAATTGCACCGAGCGTTGTTCACCTCGCGCTGTGTGATAACGCAGCGGTTGGCTCATCCACACAACGACCGCGATCGCTGCAAGCAAACAAGCGGCGATGGAAACGAACGGCCATGTGTGTCGACGCGACTCGCGTATCTCCGTTGTGACGCGGCTCGTCGGCAAAGGAATGGGTGCATCGAGCTCGCGGTGCGCTTCGGCGATCAGCTGTGCGGTGTCGGCCGAATTCCAAGGTTCCTTTGCTTGGCCGAGTGCACGCGTGAAGCGGAGCGTTTGCAGATACGCCTGCACATGCTCGGGCGATGTGGTGAGCCAAGCGGCGAAGTCGCGTTGAGTCGATGCAGAGCAATCTTCGGCATGCAACTCGACCCACCAGCGATAAGCTTCTTGCGCGAGGAGATCGTTGCGCGGCGAAGGCGGTAAGTGCGAAGTCATAGCGACTCCTCGCCGTTCATCGCGGCACGTAACTTGAGCAATCCGCGTTCCAGATAGCGCTTGATCTGCCGCTCGCTCAAATTGAGTGTCTTGGCGATCTGTTTGTAAGACTGACCTTCGCGCAGGCGCAGCACCAATGCAGCCTTCACCGCCGCCGGCAATTCCTTGAACAGTTGCTCGACGCGCTGCTGAGACAACGTCGCCTGTACCTCCAACTCCGGAGTGTTTTCCTCGACCAGTGCCGCGTTCATGCTCGCGGTCAGCTTCTCGAGGGTGCGCGCGGAGAACGTCCACTCGGCAGCGACATGGCTTGCGACTCGGATGAGATAGGCTTCGGGATTGCGCACTTCCCGCAAATCCGGCGCTCTGAGCAACCGCAAATACGTTTCCTGCGCCAGATCTGCGATATCGACATGGCGCGCCCGGGAGGCGAGAAAGCGCAGAAGGCTGCGGTGCCAGCGACGTTGCCATGCCGACAAGAGCGCTTGGTTCGACATCAATAACAGATCCAAATGGAAGACGGTGCGTTGAGGTAGAGCGGCCGGCGCGTCACTTGGCCCCCTCTCCACCGCACTTTTTTGTACACTCCTCAGACCCATCTTCCCGAGGAATTCGCGTGGCCACTTTCATACTCGTTTCGGGCGCCTGGCATGGCGCTTGGTGCTGGAAATATGTAAGCCCCTTATTGCGCGACGCCGGCCATCGCGTGTTGGCCCCGGATTTGCCCGGCATGGGCGCCGATCGCACCCCTTTTGACCGCACGAGCTTCGAGGCGTGGGGCCGCTCCATAGCCGAGCTGGCGAGCGCGCAGTCCGAACCCGTCGTCTTGGTGGGGCACAGCCGCGGCGGCATCGTGATCAGTCAAGCCGCGGAATACGCGCCGCAGGCCATGCAAACCACAGTTTATCTCGCCGCCATGCTCTTGCCGAACGGCACCGGCATGTTCGACATGGTGAGCCGGGTGCCGAACGATTCGGCTATCGCAAAAGCCATCGTCATGACTCCTGACGGTTTGGCGACAACCGTGGGCCGGCACGTGGTGCCCACTCACTTCTACAACACCACGCCTCCAGAACGCGTACAGGAGGCTGAGGCTTTGCTCACGCCGGAGCCGCTCTTCTGTGGAACCGCGAAAATGAAGTTGAGCGAAGAACGCTTCGGCCGCGTGCGACGCGCGTACATCGAATGCCTGCGCGACCGATCCGTGGCGATCGAATTACAGCGCATCATGCACAGTGAATTGCCGTGCTGGCATGTCGGTACGCTGGATACCGATCATTCGCCGTTCTTCTCGGCGCCGCAACAGCTTGCTCAAGAACTCGTGACTATCGCTGCGAAGAGCTGAGACGTGGGCTTCGGTCTTCGGTCGGAAGATGCTTAAACGTTCTCTGGCCGAAGACTGAAGACTGAAGACCGCAGGGCTCTGTTCTTACGCGCTCAAGCCGACCGCATTGCTCAAACGGTTGCTCACGAGCGAGCGCGCTTCATCGACGATGTTGCGAATGAGATCGGCACAGCTCGGAATGTCATTGATGAGTCCGATCACCATGCCGAGCGGGATGGCACCGCCCTCCGGATCGCCGACTTCCATCGCCTTCATCCAATGTGCTGCACCCATGAAAGGTGCCAGGTCGTGGTGCGTGACCGGGCCTTGTTTTTCGCGTTCGAGCGCTTGTGCCGACACTGAATTGCGCCATACGCGCGTTGGATCACCCATGCTGCGCCCGACTAGAACCGTGTCGCGTTCGCTCGCCTGGAGAAACCGTGTTTTCAATTCCGCATGCAGCGGCGATTCACGCGTCAACAGAAAACGCGTGCCCATATTGATGCCTTCAGCACCGAGCGCGAGCGCCGCCACGAGACCTTTGCCGTCGGCGAAACCGCCGCACGCCATGACGGGTATCTTGAGCTTCGCGGCAGCCGCGGGAATCAACACCAACGCAGGGACATCGTCGTTACCGGGATGGCCTGCGCATTCGAAACCGTCGATGCTCACCGCATCCGCGCCGAGCTGTTCCGCTTTGACCGCGTGCCGCACGGTCGTGCATTTATGAATGACTTTGATGCCGGCCCGCTTGAACATCTCGATGTACTTGCCGGGATTGCTGCCCGCAGTCTCCACCGCAGGCACACGCTCATCGATGATGGTTTTGACGTAGCCGTCGTAATCCAGTCCCACATTCGCGGGCAGCAACGTCAAGTTCACACCGAAAGGTTTGTCGGTGAGCGAGCGGGCCTGACGAATCTCCGCAGTCAACGCTTGCGGCGTCGGTTGTGTATGCGCCGATATGAAACCGATGCCACCTGCATTGCCGACTGCGGCAGCGAGCGGCGCACGTGCAGCCCAACGCATTCCACCTTGAGCGATCGGATATTCAATACCAAACAGTTCGGTCAGACGCGTTTTGAATGTCATCTCGTTAGACCCTTCCTAGGATAGGAATCAATGCGCCCGTAATGGCGCTCGCGCTGTCGGACAACAGAAAGAGGATGAGATCCGCGACCTGTTGCGGCTTCACCCAACGATCGAATTCGGCCTGGGGCATGTCCTTGCGATTGGCCGGCGTGTCGATGATGCTCGGCAACACCGCGTTCACCGTGATATGACGATCTTTCAATTCCTCCGCCAACGCCTCGGTCAATTTGGCGACACCGGCTTTCGAAGCGGCATAAGCACCCATGCCGACACCTGCCTTGATCGCTCCTGCCGCGCCGATGTTGACGATGCGGCCGCTGCTTTGTTTGCCGAGAAATTTGAGCGCCGCACGACTTGCATTGAACGCGGTGCGCACATTGACGTTGTGGAGAAAGTCCCAGGTATCGATGCTGCCGTCTTCTACTTTTTCCCAGCGAAACGATCCGGCGATGTTGACGAGTGCGTCCAAGCCGCCGAGCTTGCGCGAGACGGCGTCGAACGTGGCATCCGCTGCCGCCGGTGTAGAGAGATCGACGTCGGCGAAAATCGCCGCGCCGCTGAGCGCAGCCGGGACGTGTTGTGCCGAAACGCGATCGATGCACGCGACGCTGGCGCCCGCTTTGCGGGCCGCGAGTGCGACATCGAGACCCAAGCTACCGAAAGCTCCGGTGACGGCGATTTTCTTACCTTGCAGGTTCACGGGCGCTCTCCATGAATAAAGCGATTGAAGCGAGGTGCAATCAGAGCCCGAACGCGAGCTTGGCGATGATGTTCTTTTGCACTTCCTTGGCGCCGCCGTAAATCGTCACGGCGCGAGTATGCAACGTCGTCGACATACGGCCGGGCACATAGTTCGGCCAGAGCTCGCTCGGCCCGGCGGCGATCATGGGATCGTCCTCCTTGATTTCGCGCAGCGCGCGGTCGCCGATCAGATCGGTCTCCAATTCTGTGACGCGCTGTTGCAACTCCGAACCGCGGATCTTCAGCGCAGAGGCTTGCGCTTGCTGATCGTAAGCGGTTTTCTCGTTCGCGAGCAGGCGCAGCACCGACCATTCGAGAGCGAGCAAATCCATTTCTATGTGAGCGATCCGTCGAGCGATCGTCGGCACTTCGATGAGCGGTACGCCGTTCAATGTTTCTCGACGGGCAATCTCTTTCGCCCGCTGCAGCTCACGCTTCGAAAAATAAATGAACGCGCTGCTCGTACGCTCGTGCTCCAACAGGAACTTGGTGTACGTCCAGCCCTGGCCTTCCTGTCCGACCAAATTCTCGACCGGCACTTTGACGTTTTCCAAAAAGATTTCGTTCACGTAGTGCGCGCCGTTGATCATGATGATGGGACGCACTTTGATGCCCGGCGTATTCAAGTCGATCAGCAAGAACGAGATGCCTTTCTGCGGCTTCGCTTCCGGATCGGTGCGCACCAGGAAAAAGCCCCACTCGGCGAAATGGCCTTCGCTGCTCCAAATCTTTTGACCGTTGACGATGTAATGATCGCCTTGGCGCACGGCACGCGTCTTGAGAGAGACGAGATCGGAGCCTGCGTTCGGTTCGGAAAAGCCCTGCGCCCACAAGTACTCGCCTTTCAGGATCGGCGGCAAAAACCGTTGCTTCTGCGCTTCGCTGCCGTAGGTGTACAACACCGGCCCGAGCAACCGCAGCCCCTGCCAACTCACATCCGGCGCATACGCCAAATGGCATTCTTCTTCGAAAATATGCTGACGCAACGCGCTCCAGCCAGTGCCGCCGTACTGCACAGGCCAATGCGGAGCCGCCCAGCCTTTGTCGAACAGCACGCGATTCCAACGCTGCAAATCATCTTGGGTCGGAGGCGCAAATCCGTGATACGTGCGCGCGCGCATATCGGCGGGCAAATGGTCGCGCAGGAATTGGCGCACCTCGCCGCGGAATGCCTCGTCTTCGGCGCTCAACTCTAACTTCATGACATCAGGTCTGCGATTCGGGCAGATGAACGACGAGGCCGTCGAGTTCCGGCGTGAGAGGCAACTGGCAGCTCAAGCGGCTGTTGTCTCGAACATGCAGTGCGCATTCGAGCATGTCCTTTTCACCCTGCGCAGGCGGGGTAAAGCGATTCTGCCACTGCGCGTCCACGTACACGTGACAGGTTGCGCAAGAGCAATTACCGCCGCAATCGGCCAGGATGCCGGGGACGGAATTATTCATTGCGACCTGCATGACGCTCTCGCCCACTTGGCCCTGCACCTCATGTTTACGGCCGGAAAACTCGACGAAGGTGATAGTTGGCATTCTGAACTCTATGGGATCTAGGGATTGCGGAAGTGCTGGCGAAGCTCGACCTTGTTGATTTTACCGGAAGGAAGCCGGGGCAATTCTTGGATGAACACCACAGACTTCGGACATTTGTAGCTCGCGATCAAGGTGCGGCAATGCGCGATGAGCTCGGCTTCGGAAACTGTTGCGCCGGATTTCACCACCACGATGGCGCGAACGGTTTCCACCCACTTGGGATCGGGGATGCCGATCACGGCTACGTCCGCCACCGCGGCATGTTCCGCCACGGCATTCTCGACTTCGCGGCTATAAATGTTTTCACCGCCCGAAATGATCATGTCCTTCTTGCGATCGACGAGGAATACATAACCCTCCTCGTCCTGCACGCCGATATCGCCGGTGTGGTACCACCCGTCGCGAATGGCATCGAGCGTCGCGGCGGTGTTGTTCCAATAACCGTCCAACTGGTACTCGGACTTGACGCAGACTTCACCCGGTTTACCCGGCGGACACTCATTGCCCTCATCGTCGATGAGGCGAAACCCCGTGTGCGCGACCGGATGGCCTGTCGAGGACAAGCGACGGATCTGATCCGGCGTGCCGTAAGGATTCACTTCGTGCCGCGGCATGTCGCAGATTTGACCGGCTTCCGTCGAGCCGTATTGAATGCCGAAAATCGGACCGAGCAACTCGATGGCGCGCTTCAACAGCGGCACGGGAATCGGCGCGGCTGCAGAGATGATGGTCCGCATGCTCGACACGTCATAAGACTTGACGTCCGGTACGTCGAGCACGGCCTGCAACATGGCCGCAACCATGAACGTGAACGTCACTCGTTCTTTTTGAATGGTCTCGAGCATGCGCCGCGGATCGAAGCTGCGATCGATCACGACCGCAGCACCCGTCCACAGCGCTCCGGTCACATAGCCACGACCGCCGACGTGAAACATGGGCGTGATTTGCAGTACCACGGAATCGCCGGGAATGGGGCCGATTTCCGCTTGCAACTGCGCCAGGCGAATCATTTTTCGGTGGGACACCGGCACGCCTTTGGGACGCCCGGTGGTGCCGCTCGTGTACCAGAGATACACATAATCCTGCGGCTCCGAACGGATGGGCGGTCCCTCGGGCGATGCCTCGGCCAGCAGCTTTTCATAACTGCGCGCCCATTCGGGCACGGTATTGCCGATGCAGATGTACGCCAGCACTTCCGGAAATTGTTGTCGCAGCACGTTGACGGTATCGGTGTACTGCTCGTCGAAAATGATGATGCGCGGACCGCCGTCCTTCATTTGGAAAGCGAGCTCGACGGGCGTGAGGCGGAAATTGAGCGGTCCGGCGATGTAGCCGGCAAACTCTGCGGCGCTGAAGTACTCGCAGTGCTGAATGCTGTTCGGGCCCAAATACGCGACGCGGTCTTGGCGACGCAAACCCAACGTGTAAAGAGCGCTTGCGAGGCGCTTCGCGCGCGTCACGAAATCTTTCCACGTGATTCGCGTTTCGCCCTGTACGTACGCGATTTTATTGGGGTAGAAGCGAGCGTTGCGCTCGATGAGTTCCCCCATCGTCTGCATTGTGAACCCCATCGGGGAAGTGCCTGATGATGATAAAGTGAATGGCATTCAGAAAGGTAAACAAGCGCATGCCGTGTGTCAATTCATGCCGGCGCCGCGCAACGGCCAAGAATATCCCGGGAAACCCTTGATTACGAGTGCTGCACTTGATGACGACAATTTCCCCGCCTGAGTTGCCCGCGGCGCTCAGCCGCGTTCACGAAATCGTGACTCACTGGGCCACGCACACGCCGCAAGCGCCAGCCGTCAGCGATAGTCAGCAAGCCCTGAACTACGAGCAATTTGCAGGCGCCATCGAGCGTGCGGCCGAAGCATTGCGCCGTCGCGATGTGAGGCCCGGAGATCGCATCGCCATCGTGACCGAGAACAACGTCACTGCCGCGGTCTTAATGTTCGCAGCCCAACGTTTGGAGGCGTGGCCGGCGATCATCAATGCGCGGGTCGGCGCCCACGAAATCGAGGCGCTCGAAGCGTGTGCCGCCGCGCGGCTCACGCTATACGCGCTGGACGGTTCGCAAGCGGTGGAGAAACTCGTTGCAGCTCGCGCGAACGCAGAGCCGTTCATGGATGCTCATATCGGTGCTCTTAGAGTCACTGCAACAGTAGCGAGCGATCCGGAGCCAGTGCACGCCGATCCGGCGAATCAAGTCGCGCTTCTGCTATTCACTTCAGGAACTACCGGACGGCCGAAGGCAGTGATGTTAAGTCATGCCGGCTTGATGCAATTGGGCGCGGTGCTCGCCGTGTCGCGTCGAACTACGCCGAAAGACTCCTACAACGGGGTCGCCCCGCTCTCGCATATCATGGGTCAATCAAATCTCATGTGTGCGCTTTCGTGCGGCGCGAGCGTGCAACTGATGCCTCGGCTCGAAGTGCCGTCGCTCGCTCAGGCCATTGCACGAGGTGACATCACTCATCTCTCCTTCGTGCCGACGGTTTACGCGCGTTTAATCGAATATGCGACGACGAACAAGCTCGCGCTGCAGCCGAATCGTTTGCGCTACATCAGTTCGGGCGGCGCTCCGCTCGATCCTCTCTTGAAAGAATGTGTCGAAACGCTCCTCGGCGTGCCGTTGGTCAATGGTTACGGGATGACGGAGTGCGCTCCAGGAGCGCGTACGCGGCCGGAAATCAAAAGTCCTGCGGACAGCATCGGCTGGCCGGAAGACGGCGTCGAAGCACGCATCGTTGCGAGCGAAGGTAGCGACTGCCCGAGCGGCGAGATCGGCGAACTCTGGTTGCGCAGCGCCACGCGCATGTTGGGCTACTACCGCAATCCCGAAGAAACGGCTGCCGCGCTGCGCCCCGAGGGTTGGTTCGCAACCGGCGACCTGGTGCGTCGCTTGGCGGACGGCCAAATCGCCATCGTCGGCAGAAAAAAAGAAATGATCATTCGCTCGGGATTCAATGTGTATCCCGCGGAAGTCGAAGCGGCGCTGAACAGACTGCCGCAGATCGTGCAATCCGGCGTCGTCGGCAGGCCGACCAACGACGGCAATGAAGAAGTGATTGCATTCGTGCAATTACGCCCGGGGGAAAGTGCCGATGCGGCGGCTCTACTGGAGCAATTACGTCCGCTCATTGCTCCGTATAAACGCCCGCAGCACCTCATCATCCTCGATGCGCTGCCGCTGGTCTCTACGGGCAAGATCTGGAAGGCGAAACTCGTCGAGATGGCACGCGCGCTCGCATAAGCGATTCAAAGATTGACCCATGGCCCGCACTATTCGTGAATTGAACGCCGAACATTGGTACCGCACAGGCTTTTACCGAACCGAGACATTGTCGCAAGCGATGGATCGCGCGGTGCGCGAGCATCCCCACAATCAATTTCATTTTCACGTCGGTGGAGTCGCGACCACACTCACCACCGCGGAAATCGGTCGCCAAGGCCGGCGGCTCGCCGGCGCTCTCTATACGCTCGGCGTGCGCAAAGGTGACGTCTTCGCCATGCAATTGCCGACGCGCCCTGAAACATTGGTGCTCTACATCGCCGCCATTCACGCCGGCGCGACATTGCTTCCCATCGTGCACACGTATGGCCCTGCCGAACTCGGGTTCATCTTACGTGCTTCGCGAGCACGGTGGTTCGCGATGCCGGATCGCTCGGGCAACATCGACTTCATCGAGCGATTGGCCCAGGCAGGAGAATTGCCAGACCTGGAGCGCACTATCGTCTTGGGAGAAACGGCACCGCCCCGTGGCGTGCTTTTCAGTGATCTCGTGCTTTGCGCGACAGCGGATTTTCCAGCGCCGGCACAACACGCGGACGAAGTCTGTGTGCTGTTATATACGTCGGGTACGACGGCAGCGCCGAAAGGCGTACAACACACGCACAACACCATTCGCGCCGAATGGGACATTCCTTTTTTCGACAACCGCGGCCCCTATCTCAATCCATTTCCCGCCGGCCATATCGCGGGCTTCAACTACATGCTGCGTCCCATGGTGTGCGGCGTGCCGATGGTATTGCTCGATCGCTGGGATGCCGATCTGGCCGCGGAGCTGGTGGAACGTCATCGAGTGACGCAGAGCGGCGGCACACCTTTCTTTTTGCTGTCCTTGATCGAAGCGGCAGAACGCGCTGGACGCGATCTCTCTTCGCTCGTGCACTACGGACTCGGCGCGACAGGCGTGAGTCCGGAGCACGTGATGCTCACTGAGAAATATGGATTTCGCGGCGGACGCAGCTACGGTCTCACCGAACATTCGACCGTCACCAAATTCGAAGTCGACATGCCCATCGAGAGACGCGCATACACGGATGGCAAACTGCAGCCGGGCTCCGAAGTGCGCATCGTCGACGACAACGAACACGACCTGCCCCGCGGCGCCGAAGGCGAAATTCTTTTGCGCGGCCCGGAATTGTTCGTGGGCTATACGGACCCGGCACTGAACGCCGCAAGCTTCACCGAAGACGGTTGGTTTCGCACGGGCGATATCGGCACGCTGGACAGCGACAACTATCTCACGATCACGGATCGCAAAAAGGACATCATCATCCGCGGCGGTGAAAACATTTCATCGCGCGAAGTCGAAGACATCGTCGGGCGTCATCCCGCCGTCCTCGAAGTCGCCGCAGTAGCCATGCCGGACCCGCGCTACGGCGAGAAAGTGTGCGTCTTCACGATCCTGCGCCCCGGCACGAGTCTCACATTCGAAGCACTGACCGCACACTGCGCGACGTGCGGCATCGCCAAACACAAGATTCCGGAAAAGCTCGTGATCGAAGCGGACTTGCCGCGCACGCCTTCCGGGAAGATCAAGAAGGCGACGCTGCGCGCGCGATTGCGCGCGTGATGTGATATTCGAACTCAGTCCCAACGGACCGGCAGACTCACGACGCCTTGCAACGTGAACGGCTGAAACCATTTGGGTGTGCCGTTCAAGCGCAGACGAGGCAGGCGCTCGATGATGGTGCGCAGTGCAATCGTTGCGTCCAAGCGTGCGAGCGGAGCGCCGACGCAACGATGAATGCCGCGGCCGAAGCCGAGATGTTGCTGACGCAATAGATTGAGATCGCGATCGAGCCGGAAGGTGTCTGGATCGTCCCAAACCTCGTCATCGCGATTGGCCGAGGCGAACAAGTTCTCGCACTTCGAACCGGCAGGTATCGTGACGCCGTGCAGTGTCACCGGGGTCGTGTTTGTTCGATACGTCCCCATGACAGGCGCGTCGAAGCGCAAGCTCTCCTCGATGGCCACCTCAGTCAATTCCGGTTGCGCGCATAGCTGTTCCCACAACTCGCGCCGCTGCAAAAGCCGGTAGATACAACTCCCGAGCAACAGAGTCGTCGTATCGGTGCCGCCCACGAGTAGCAGCAGTGCGACGGGGAAAATCTCTTCGTCGGTAAACGGACGGCCTTCGGGATGCACGCCTTGTGCGAAAACCGTAATCGCGTCTTGCGGCAAATCTGTGTTGCCGCTTTGCAAAGCTTCACGGCGTTGCTGCAGCAAACCGCCTAGATAATTGTAGATATTGTCGCGTGCAGACTGTTCGAGTGCGGTATCACTCGAGTTCGCACCTTTGATGAAAGCGTTACTCCAGCGCCGGAAGTCTTCGTGTCGTTCCGCATCGACACCGAGCAAATCGGCCGCGACCGTAATCGGATAAATCTGCGCGAACTCCGCGCTCAAATCGCCCTGTCCGCGGCCGATGAACGCATCGATCAGTTGATTCGACACTGCATGGAAACGCGACTGCATGGCCATCATCCGCTTCGGACCGAACATAGGACTCACCAAGCGGCGATAGATCGTGTGCTCGGGAGGATCGCTGCGAATACCGCCCTCCTCCGCATAACTCGGCATTTGTCCGTACTTGCTGGACCACAGCTCGTGGTTCTCGAGCATGGCGCTCACATCTGCATGACGAGACAGTGTGTATAGCGGATGCTCGAAGTTGGAGTATCGATGCAACGGCGAATGCGCACGCAGCGCGGCGTGATACCTGGCTGGATCTACTCGCACTTCGGCGCTGAAAGGATCGTAGGTGTCCGCCAAACGCTTCAGCTCTTCGTCTCGGTTCACAGCCGTATCCCCCTCCCCTCACCGTATCGCGACGCGATCAACTCACTTGCGCGGCGGCATCGCAGGCTCCGTCGTGAGCTTGGCCACTTCGAGCGGATCGCTCTTCGCCCAAAACTCGTGCCACGAAGGAAAGCGCCCGGGCAAACGCGCTTTGATGTCTTCTTTGCCGGGCCAGCGCTGAAAGTTGGGACCGGTGGGACGTTCGATGATGTCGCTCGAGTACCAATGCTGTTCGTCGCGACGCGCGAAATACCAACCTCCATTGCGCCGCTCGTAGGTATCGAAGTAGCAAATGATCATCACGACCCACTTGCCTCGATCCTCGTGCTCGGCGCGGCAATACACTTTGCCGGTCGCGTGATCGGCATCGACGAAGTCGACGACGTGGCCGCAGATTTGATGATGCGAGCGATAGAAGGTGCGCACCTGCGGATCGATCCAGCGCTTGAGCGCTTCGCGACCCTTGCCGTGACGACCGCAATCGACATCTTCGACGAAGAGATTGACCCAGGCGTCCAAATCGCGTGAGTCGATCGCAAGCGCATACCGCGGCGGCAGTTGCTGAATGGCGAGATGCGATTCGATGCGATCGATGCGTGCGGTCAAGTCTGCGCTCATGAGCGTCTCCTTCGTTTTCGATGCAGCATACTCCAGCGCCTTGCGGTTGACACGACTCGACCCAGCGGCCACTCTGCCGCAATCGCTTTGCGAGCGCCGTTCACAACGTTGAAAGGCGGCGCTGCTTGGGGGAATAAGTGAACATCGAACGACACTCGAGCCGCAGTGCCGCCGCGCATTCCGGCCACGACGGCTTGCGCACGCAAAGTGCAGCGCTAAGCGAACTGCCTTATCCGCCGCCTGCGCACGCACGGTTGGCGCTCTGCGTCGTCACCTTGGCGTACGTGCTCTCATTCATCGATAGGCAAGTGCTCAGCTTGCTGGTCGAGCCCATGAAAAGAGATTTAGGGATCAGCGATGTACAAGTCAGTCTGTTACAGGGACTCGCCTTCGCATCCATCTATTGCTTGTCGGGCCTGCCGCTGGGTCGAGCGGCCGACCAATTTTCCCGCCGCAACATCATCGCGTGGGGTGTCTCCTTCTGGAGCGTGATGACGTGCTTGTGCGGCGTCGCTCGCAACTACTCACTCCTCATGGTGTGCCGGGCCGGAGTCGGCCGTAGTCCGACGAGGAGAGCGCTGTTAGCACGACCGAAACACTGCGCTTCCTCGGCAATCACTGGGCTAGCATCGGCATGTTGTTCATCGGTCTATCTATGCTGGGGCTGGTGAGCTACGCGACGATGACCTGGTATCCGACAATGTTCGTGCGCTCCTTCGGCGAACCCGTGAGCCGCGTCGGCCTGGTGTTCGGACCGCTCAGTCTGCGGCATTTTCCGGAAACGCGCGAACGTCGTGCGTCCGTGGTTATGGCGCAGGCCGATCCTGCGTGATCTAACTCCCTCGCCCGACGCTAACGCGTCGACCTCTCCCGCAAGCGGGAGAGGCGAAGAGGACGGCCTTCATGTCGATGCTTTGGGATTGCGTGACTCGCTTTCCCACACTGAAAGAAAATGATCGGCCAGCGCCGCGCGACCGCGAACGCGCGTGTCGATGGCATGGATATCCGCGCGGTTCTCGCCTAAGGCACCTGTCTCATAGCGGCGCTTGATGCCTTCGCCGATGATTGCGATGCGCCAGTACGCAAAGGCTCGGTAGTAGTCGAGATCCGCGATTTCGAACCCAGTCTTGCGTGCGTAGCGCGCTACGACATCCGCTCGGCTTGGGAAACCGCCGGCGCGCGTAGGTGCTTCTTGCATCCAGATACTAGGAGCGGAATCGGCCGGCTCATCCCAATTGTTGATGAGAAAACCCAGATCGACCATGACATCGCCGAGCGCACACAGCTCCCAATCGAGCACGGCGGCCACTTGCTCGTCGGCACCGATGATGACGTTGCCCAATCGATAATCGGAATGAACGATTCCTGTATATCGTTGCGGCGGGCGTGCATGCGATAGACGGGCATGCAATGTCTCGATGATCGGCAGTTCGCGCGTCTTGGTCTTTTGCCACACCTTCTGCATGCGCTCCAATTGCCGCAACAGATACTCTTCACGCTTGCCGAGATGACCCAACCCCACTGTGTCTATGTTCACACTGTGGAGATCGGCAAGCGCGTCGATCAAGCTCTCTGCCGCACGCTCCCGTTGCGCACTCGTAGGCCAAACACGTTCGACGCCTGCGGGCGAATCGACGATCGCACCATCGACCCATCGCATGAGATAGAACGGCGCGCCGATGACCTCGTGCGCTTCGCAGATCGCTTCGATTTTGGGCACGGGCACATGGGTCGCAGCCAACGCAGCCATGATGCGGGCTTCGCGAACGACGTCGTGAGCGCGTGCCGGAAGATTGCCGAGCGGCGGACGTCGCAGTACGAATTTTGCACCCGTCGCGTCGGTGATGCGGTAAGTGAGATTCGAGTGACCGCCTGCGATGAGTTCAGCGCGCAGCGGCGGCTGGATCGAAGCTACGTGCTCACGTATCCACGGTTCGAGGCTGCGCAGCTCCAGCCCCGCTACTGCGGGTTCAGTCTGCGATACCAAAGGGGCGCCCTTCCACCATCAAATCGTGATACTCACACATTCCTTCGCCCTGACGACCGTCCGCACTCCAGTGGGTCGGAGACTTCACGATGCGCAGCAACGCCGGTTTGCCGTTGGCATCGGTTTGCCGATGACGCAACGGCAGCCAAGCCTGTGGCGTGCCCACTGCAGTCCAGACGGTTCCGCCGCTACGAATGTGCAGCGTGGTCTTACGCAGTTCGTAATTAGGAGCATCGGCGTATTCGTTCAGCATTTCGAAATCATCGACGAGAGAGAACTTCCCTGCGCGCCATGTGAAACCGCTGCGCGTTTTCTTTGTCGGCCCGACTGCGCGGACCAAAATGAATCCGGTGTCGTCGTCGAACGAAGCGATGAGCCAGCGCAGATAGATTTTCGCGTGCCAATTGCGCGGCCCCCAGGAGTGATCTTTGCCGCCGCGCCCCGACACTTCGCTTTGGAAGTCGCCGATGCGAACGTGACCGGCGGTGCGAATGAGATGTTGGTAGTGGAAATCGGCCTGTCCGGGAAGAAAGATGCGATCGATGTGGTCTTGGTCGAAGCCCATGATCGAAGACAATCCGCGCGCATAGGTCGTGAGCTCGATGGCTGCATCCACCTTAGGACATTCGTTGAAGGCTTTCTTCGGATCGGTGAGCCGCCAGGCATCGTCGAGAATGATCACGGGACCGTGATAAGTCACGACTGTCGTCTCCCACGGTGTGCCGATCAACCAGCGCTGTCCCGCAGCTTCGAGTCCGTTCTTGGAAATCTCCGGCCGGCCGAACATGAACGCCGTGCGTCCGTCGGGCAGATTGATGCACGACGACATCTCGGCATGCTTTTCATTCGGTCGCATGCCGATGCGAAACCAGCCGCCGATGCGCCGTGTGCTGTCCCAAAAATCGATGTACCGGCTTTCGTTCCAATTCGAAGCCGAGCCGAGCGGGTGAATGTATTCGTCGGCGTCAGTGAGAAGCGCGCCCATGAATGGACCTGTGGGGTTAGTGGTTGGCTGTTAGATGTTGGCGGTCGGCCAGATAACTACTCCACCCGAATGACCACCTTGCCGATGTGCTTCTGCGCCTCGAAATACCGCAACGCATCTTGCGCTTGACCAAACTCGAAGACGCGATCAATCACCGGCTTGAGTTTGTTCACGGCGATGGCGCGATTCATTTGTTCGAAGTGCTCGCGGCTGCCGACGCGAATCGTGTTCAACGTCAACCCGCGCATGAACACACTGCCGCTCATTTGCGCCAATCCCGTGAGCAATCCCACTAGGCTGATGCGTCCACCTTGCGCAGTGGCTTCGATGGTCTTCGGAAAGGTATCCGCGCCGCCGACTTCGACGGCAACATCCACACCTGCGCCTTGCGTGGCTGCGAGCACGGCTTGGTGCCAATCCGGAGTCTTGGTGTAGTTGATGAGCGTATCTGCGCCGAGCTTGGCGAGCGTCGCAAGCTTTTCATCGCTCGAAGAGGTTGCGATCACGCGCGCGCCGAACAAGCGCGCTAATTGCAACGCGAACACCGACACGCCACCTGATCCTTGCACGAGCACGGTCTGTCCGGGCAACAACACTGCGTGGGCGCACAGAGCGCTCCACGCCGTCACGCCGGCACACGGTAAGGTCGCACCTTCTTCGTACGACAGATGCGGCGGCAGCAGCACCATTTCGTCTTGAGATACGGTTGAAAATTGCTGGAGGCAGCCTTGGATGGAACCGCCGCGACCTAGAAATGCCGGCGACTGCGGCTGTACGCCGCCGATCCAATCGCGGTGGAACGTGAGTGCCACACGATCGCCGGGCTTCACGCGCCATACGCCCTCGCCCACGGCGACGACTTCTCCCGCGCCATCGGACGTCAAACTGAATCCCGGCTTGGCCCAATGGCTGTAGGCGCCCTTCAGCATCAACAGATCGCGGAAGTTGATCGATGCGGCGTGCATCTTCACTCGCACTTGGCCGGGCGCCAGTGCCGGTGGGTCCGCAATCTCACTCAAGACAAGGCCGTCGACGCCGGCATAGGAACCGACTGTATACGCTTTCATCGTTGTCTCCAGAGTGCGCTTCGCGTTCCCTCACCCGCTCGCTATCGCTCGCGACCTCTTCCGCAATCGGAGAGGTGAAGAATGGCGCTGTACGTCCCTTCCCGCTTGCGGGAGAGGGCTAGGGTGAGGGCAGGCAACGCGGTGCGCGTTATTTCACATCCCAAACGAGGGGTAACGACAGCATGCCGTTCACCATGCCGGAGCTGCTCACGGGTTTGCTGCCGGGCTTGATACTAAACTCCGGAATTCGCACCAGCCATTCCTCCAGGAAAATTCTGAGTTCCTGCCGCGCGAGAAATGAACCGGGACAGCGATGCGGTCCATCGCCAAACGCAGCGTGCAGTGCACGCTTGCGATGGAAATCCACTTTGAACGGATCGGGATAGCGCCGCTCGTCCAAGCCGTGCAAGGTCTTCGAGACCATGATTTGATCGCCTCGACCGAACGGCACGCCTTTGTATTCGAAATCGCGCGTGATCACGCGCGCCGTTTGGGGAATGCCGAAGCGGCGATAGAACTCTTCATCCGCGTCCGAAATCATTGCGGGATTGGCGGCGAGTTGCCGGCGCACTTGGGGGTTGTCGGCCAGCCAACGTGTCACGAAGGACAGCGATGCTGCGACAGTGTCCAACCCGCCGAAAATAACATTGGCAAGCATGCCGAAGGTCACATCGGGGGCCAACGGCTGGCCGCCGATTTTGGCATTGACGATCTTACTGATGAGATCCGAACTGGGTTGCGCCCTGCGCTCCACGATCCATTTCTGCACGTACGCAGAGAGCCCTTGGTTGGCCTCTTCGCGTTGTTGCGCATCGCCGCGCACCGACTTCTCGGTGAGCACGAGAAGATATTCGCGATCGCTGAGCGGCAGATCGACCAGGCGCAGAAAAACGATGATGGGCAAGCGCTTGGCGAAATCTTGCACGAACTCACACTCGCCCCGGGCGTACAAGCCGTCGATGAGTTCTCTGCAGAGAACTCGCACCGAATCCTGCAACTCCTGCATGGGCTTCGGACCGAACGAGGGCGACAAGATGGCGCGCAATGCAGCGTGCTCTGGGGGATCGTACTCGAGCGGAGCGAGCCGCATTCCGTGTTGCCGCGGAATGGTGACGGACTCGTGAGAGAAACGTTCCGCATCCTTGTGAATCACATCGATGTCGTCTGCGCGTACGGCAACCCAATGGCCACCGTTGCGGGGCGTCCAGAAAATATCCGGAGCGCCCGCGACCGCATTCTTCCAGGCGGCGTGTACGTCATCTTCATGGCCCGGAGGGGCCATGAAGTCGAAATCGAAGACGAGGTGTGAGGGGATCCGAGACGGAGTTGAGACAGCCACATTGCTCACGGCGACCTCCTCACAAGGACTGAATCACTTCAACGTTGCTCGAATGGCGGTCTCAATCTCCATTTGTCCCGGCATGAACGCCATTTCCAACGGCTTCGCGAACGGCACCGGACACGAACGTGCGCCGATGCGTCCCACGGGAGCCTTGAGGTGTCCGAACAATTCTTCGTTGATGCGTGCGGCGATTTCCGCGCCCACACCGAAACTCTTGACCGCTTCGTGAACGATGACGACGCGACGAGTCTTCGCTGCGGACGTGAGAATGGTTTGCATGTCGAGCGGCACGATGGTGCGCAGATCGACCAATTCGACGTTGATGCCTTCTTTGCCCAGGCGCTCGGCGACGGCCACACAGTCGCTCATTTCGCGGCTGTAGCTCACGACGGTGACATCGCTGCCTTGGCGCAAGATGTTTGCCTTGCCGAGCGGGATACGTACGCCTGGTGTCGGCGCAGGACCCGGATTCCAATAGGTCGGCATGTTCTCGATGAACAAACAGGGATCGTCATCGAAAATGCACGACAGCATGAGTCCATAAGCATCCGCTGGTGACGAAGGTGCAACCACCTTGATACCCGCGGTGTGCGCAAACCACGCTTCCAAATAGTCCGCGTGTTGGCCGCCCGTGCCGAAACCCGCACCTGTCATGGTGCGGATGGTGAGAGGCACGTGCGTCTGACCGCCCGACATGAAACGCAGCTTCGCAGCGTGATTCACGATCATGTCCATGGCGACAGTCGTGAAATTCATGAGCATGATCTCGGCGACCGGACGCATGCCCACGATGGCCGCGCCGATAGCGGCACCGATAATGGCTTGCTCGGCGATCGGCGTCGTTCGCACGCGCTTCTCGCCGTATTTCGTCGACAGTCCCTTGGTGACACCGACGACACCGCCCTCTTGCTTGTCGGCGATGTCTTCGCCGAGCAGGATCACATTCGGATCGGCGGCCATGGCTTCGTCCAAAGCGCGGTTCACGGCTTGGATGGTGTTCATCATCTGCGGCTTGGTAGCTGCGTTCATGCGACTGTCTCCGCAAAGACGTCAATGGAAAGTTCATCCAGCGTCGGGCTGGCGCTTGCAAGTGCGAAGTCGACGGCCGCATCGATTTCTTTTTCGATGCCGGCCTCGAGGGCTGCGAGTGTCTGCTCGTCAGCATGTCCTTGCTCGATCAGCAGTTTGCGGAAACGCACGACCGGATCGCGCGCCATCGCAGCATCCTTCTCGCCTTTTTCCATGTAGCCGTCGGCATCGCCGAGCACGTGGCCGAAGAATCGGAAGGTCTTGGCTTCGATCAGTGTGGGCCCGCCGCCTGCGCGTGCACGATCCACTGCTTCTTTGGCGGCAGCGTACATCGCGAGCGGATCGTTACCGTCGACGGTGACGCCGGGCATGGAATATCCGCTGGCACGATCCGAAATCTTTGCCGCGGAGGTCGCATATTCATACTTGGTATGTTCGCCGTAGCCGTTGTTTTGACATACGAACACGACGGGCAGCTTCCATACGGAAGCCATGTTGAGAGCTTCGTGAAACGCGCCGATGTTGCTTGCGCCGTCACCGAAGTAGGCGACTGCAACACGCTTCTCACCGCGGATTTGTGCGGCCAGCGCCAAGCCGTTTGCGATCGGCATGCTGCTACCGACAACACCCGTGGTCACCATCACGCCGGTTTTCGGATGCGTGATATGCATGGGTCCGCCTTTGCCTTTGCACGTCCCGGTGACTTTGCCGGCGATCTCCGCCCACAACTCCTTGAGCGGCACGCCTTTCGCGATCATGTCGTGCACTCCGCGGTAGATCGTGCAGATGTAATCGTCGTTCGTTAGATTCACCGAGACCGCAGCCGGAATGATTTCCTGGCCGCGCGGCGAATAATAAGGAGCGACGATTTTGCCGGCCTTGATGACCGAGCGAAAGCGCTCATCGTTTTGTTTGATCAGCGTAGCGCGTCGATAAAGCTCGACTAGCGTAGCGCGATCGGGTGTTGCAACGGACGTCATGAGTTCAAGCTCCTACGGCACGCGCCTGCGCGCCTCGTGAACTGGCTGCGGATGATTGTGCCGCGTGGCGCGCGGCGATATACCCAAATACGAAGGAAGCACCGATACTCGCGCCGGCCCCAGGGTAGCAGCGACCCACCACCGATGCAGTACAGTTGCCCGTCGCGTAGAGACCCTCGATTACGCTGCCGTCTGCACGCACGACGCGCGCAAACTCGTCGGTGACCATTCCACCGGCGGTGCCCACGTCTCCGGGATAGATTCTGACGCCGTAGAAAGGCGCCTCTTCGATCGCGCCTAGGTTGGGATTGGGCTTGATCGTGGGATCGCCGTGTGCGTTGTCGAAGGCGCGGCTGCCGCGGCCGTAGTCTTCGTCCACGCCGCTACGGCAGAATCCATTGAAGCGAGCGACAGTCTTCGCCAAGCCTTGCTCGTCGATGCCGCATTTGCGGGCGAGCTCCTGAATCGTGTCCGCTTTGACGAGATACCCGCTATCCAACCATTGCTGCGGGATCTGCCCCGGCAACGCCGTGCCCCACGGATAGAACTTCCGTTGACGGCTGTCCATGACGACCCAGCTCGGCACCGCTTTGCCGGTTTCTTGGTGTCGTTTATACATGCGCTGACCGATTTCCATGTACGCGCCGGCTTCATCGCAAAAGCGCTGGCCCAATTGATCGACCATCATCGAAAACGGCAGCGACAGATCGAGATGATGCATGAACGGGATAACCGTGCCGTTCGGCGCGACGGCGCCTTCGGGCCAATCGCCTTTCGGACCCATCGACGTAACCACCCACCACGCTTCTTCCATGCAATCGAGCGCGGCGCCGTAGCGTTGCGCGATTTCGATCATTTCTCCCGTGTCGCCGGGATTCGCATTGGTCCAGTGATCCGAAGAAGGTTGCGGCTGATATTTCTTGCGCATTTCTGCATTGCGCGAGAAACCGCCGCTATTGATCAGCACGCCATCGAGCGCGCGAATTCGCACCGGCTTACCTTGACGCTCGGCCAACACGCCGACCACGCGACCGTTTTCCACGATGAGATCGCGTACCGGCGTTTCCGGCCAAATATCCAACTGTTCGCGCAGGGCAATCTGCAACATGCGTCCTTGCAGGGCAGCGCCCGACCCCACCAATTCCTTGCCGGTCAATTTTTGCAGCACCATGCGGCCGGCGAGCTGCATCGCTTTCTTCTTACCCGTCCAAGTGCGTTTGAGCAAAAACAACTCTGGGAATTCGCTCGAATTGGCAGGCATGGACGCTCCGCTATAGCGAGACAGCCTCCCTTCCCAAGCGCCGAGCTCATGGATATTGAACAATTTGGCAACGAGCGAACGACCGCGAGGCTGTCCGCCCGGGCGGTCGTCGTAATAATCCGACCAGCCGTCCGCGTACTCGAACTCCATGCCTTTTTGCTCGAGAAAATCGACCATTTCGGGGCCGGTACGCAGGAATGCCTCGCGGCGCGCCGGGCTCGAGCCGGGACCGTAGTACGTGACGGTCGATTCCATGTACTCGCGTGCACGTTCGTATGAATCCTGCACGCCGGCGCGCTTCATGACCGAGTTATTCGGAATCCACCACACTCCGCCGGAAAATCCGGTCGAGCCGCCGACTTTCGCTTGCTTCTCCAAAATGAGCGCTCGCTTGCCGAGCGACTTGCTCAAGAGCGACGCGCACATCGAGCCGCCGCCGCTGCCGACGATCACGAAATCGAAAGTCTCATCCCACTGCGAAGTTGGAAGTGCTTGGGCGTTCATCGACTCACTCCCGAATGTATTCGTGCAGCACGCGATGGAAGTTGGCAACGCTGGATTCTTGTAGCGGGTTGGTACGCGATCCGCGGAAGCCGCGGGACTTCATCCCCTGCTGTACCTTACTCATATTTTGAAAGTCTTGCGACAAGATGAGTCCGAAGTTCTCCACCACATTTTTCTCGTAGTCTTCGGGGCCGTGATAGAACTCCCGCTTGAGCGGCGGTTCTGCACCCGGAGCAAAGCGCACCAGCGACCAGATATCGTAAATGCAGCTGTCTGGATTGTAACCGTCCGGACGCGCACGATACGCGAGCACGCCATCCGGCCACTGCAGGAACACGAGATTCGGAAAGACGTGCCAGTCGGTGCCCGCTTTTCCGAACTGCTCGAGCGAAATGTCCGGCCAACCCGCGCCCGAGGCGATGGCGGCTTCTTTCTGCAACTCGAGCGACTTCATGAACACGTCCATGGGCGAAGCGGTTTCCGCGACATCGGTCATCAAGCGACGCACGGCCTCGTTGTCGCGAGGCGTGAAGATCGCTTTGAGCGTGTTTTCCATTTCTTGAAAGAACGCCACCAACCCGGGTCGTAAATCGCTCGGCATGGGTTTATTGGTGCGCGGACTGGGCGCACCCAGCGGGCGCGTGGCCGTGGGGTAACCGAACATACCGTGCTTGCCCATGGCAAAGCTGCGCGTGATGTCGTCGCCTTGCATATCGAGCAATTGAGGATGCGTCGCCGCAACGTGGTAGCCCTCGTTGAATGCTTCGAGCGCGACTTTCCAATTGCAGGGCAGGCGGATCGATTTGTACCAGCGATAACGCATGGTCTCGATCTGGAAGCAATCGATGTACTCAGGAACGGGATCGAGGTACTTGGCGAGCGGCTCGGCCTCGGGATCCATATTGATGAAGACGAATCCGGCCCAGGTGTCCACTTTCACTTCCTTGAGGCGCAAGTCGTCATCGCTCATGTGCGAGCAGCCGTCCCAGTCCTCACGGTCTTGCACCTTGGTGATGGAGCCGTCGAGCCGCCATGTCCAGCCGTGGTACTTGCAGCGTAGAACGTTCGTGCGACCGTAGCCTTCGGTGAGCTGCCGGCCGCGATGCTGACACACGTTGAAGAATGCTTTGATCTGATCGGCCGCGGCGCGCACCACGATGATGGACTCTTCCAAAATATCGTAGGTGACGAAATCGCCGACTTGGGGAATCTCTTCGACGCGGCAAGCGACTTGCCAAACGCGCGGCCACAGTTTTTTGGCTTCCAGCTTAACGAACTCGGGCGCGATGTATGCGTCCTTGGGTACGAAATCCGGCCGCACCTCGTGAGCAGCAGGCGACTCTGCAGTCTTCATGAAAACTTTCCCCCGCGGCAGCTACGACGCAGCGGCGAGGCGTCGGAGCCGAGTACAAGTATGTGAACAACGTTCTGAAACATTATCAGCTAAGTCCGGGCTGTCAATGGTAGCCCTTGCGGCGGCGCATTGACATTGGCGTGCCTAGTATTCACGCTTACGCGCCCGCTCGGACACGCCGAATTTATAGCCGAGTGGAACCGCAGTAGGAGTTCGCCTTGACTTATTCACTCACCGAAGATCAGCTCGCTATTCAAGAGTTAGTCCGTCGCGTCGCGCGAGAAAAAGTGGCGCCCCGCGCCGATGAGATCGATCGCAAGGCCGAATATCCGCAAGACATGTTCGAGCTGCTGAAGGAGCTCGGACTCTTCGCCCTCCCGTTCCCCGCCGAATACGGCGGCACCGGCAGTCTGCTCTCCGGTTGCATCGCCGTCGAAGAGTTCGGTCGTGTTTGTTACAACACGGGTTATCTGCTCGTCGTGCAATGGGTCGCCTTCGGTGCGTTGCTGGCCGCCGCCAGCGAGGAACAAAAGAAGCGCTTCTTGCCGGATCTCGCAGCAGGCAAAACACGCGGCGCGTTCTCGACGACGGAGCCCCAGAGCGGTTCCGACGTTTCCGGAATCAAGACGCGTGCGACCAAAGTGCCCGGCGGTTACAAACTCAACGGCTCCAAGATCTGGTGCACGAACTCGGATGTCGCCGATTTCGTGTTGGTCGGGGCGAAATGTGCCGGCCCCGAGGGCAAAGACAGCATCAACCTGTTCATCGTCGAAAAGGGCACCAAAGGATTCACGGTGGGCGCCAAGGAAAACAAGATGGGCGCGCGCGGTGTGCCCTCCTGCCCGCTCTTCTTCGACGACGCCTTCATTCCCGAAGCGAATCGCATGGGACCGGAAGGCGATCAAGGATTCAAGCTCGTGATGGAAGCGTTCAACGCCAGCCGCCCCATTGTCGCGGCGCGTGCAGTCGGCTTGGCTCAGGGAGCCATCGATCACTCCATCGAGTTCATCAAGAACCGCCGCGCTTTCGGCCGGCAGGTGAGCGACTTCCAAGGCGTGCGCTGGATGATCGCGGACATGCAAATGCAAACCGAAGCGGCGCGTCAGCTCACCTATAAAGCGGCATCCGCCATCGATGCCGGCGGCAAAGGGCCGGAGATGGGAATGCTCGCGGCCATGGCGAAATGCTTCTCCTCCGATGTTGCGATGAAAGTGGCGACGGATGCCGTGCAACTCTTCGGCGCGGCCGGCATCTCGAACGAGTATCCGATCAACCGTTACTTCCGCGATGCGAAAGTCGTGCAGGTCATCGAAGGCACGAATCAAATCCAGCGCAACATCATTGCAAACACTCTGCTCGGCCGCGAAAGCAAACGCTGAGCGGACCGTTACAAAGACTCACGATTTTTCTGAACCGAGTAATTACGCATGTTTCGAACGGACTTATTGAAAGGCAAGAAAGCGCTCATCACCGGCGGCGGCACCGGTCTGGGTAAGAGCATCGCCAAGCGCTATGCAGAGCTGCAGGCCGAGGTCGTCATTTGCGGACGTCGCGCCGAAGTCTTGGAACAGACAGCGCAAGAGTTGCGTGCTGCCACCGGCGGCAAGGTTTCTTTCGTCAGTTGCGATGTGCGCAATGCCGATGCCGTCAATGCGATGATGGATCAAGTTTGGCAAAGCGGACCGCTCGACATTCTCATCAACAACGCTGCTGCCAATTTCATCGCGCAAACTCACAAGCTTTCGCCGCGCGCCATCGATGCCATTCTCAACATCGTGTTGCACGGCAGTTTCTATTGCACCACCAATGTGGGTAAGCGTTGGATCGATGCCGGCCGACCTGGCGTAGTGTTGAGCGTCGCGACGACTCCTTCATTTACAGGCAGCGCTTTCACAGCCGTCTCCGCAGCTGCGAAAGCCGGCGTCGTAGCGATGACTCGCAGCCTCGCCGTCGAATGGGGTCCGAAACAAATTCGCTTGAACGCGATTGCGCCGGGGTTGTTTCCGACCGAAGGTGCGTGGGAGCGTCTCTATCCGCAGGGCACGCAAGTCGAATCGCAGGAAAAGAGCGTCCCGTTGCGCCGCTTCGGCGAGCACATCGAACTCGCGAACTTGTTCGCCTATCTCGCGGCCGACGAATCGAGCTATATCACAGGCGATCTCGTGATCATGGACGGCGGACGTTGGATGCAAGGCATCGGCGGCGCAAGCGCCCGTGCGATGCAAGATTGGAACGACGAACAATGGGCGGCGCTGCGAGCAAAATGAGCGAAGCGCGCAAAGGTCCCCTTGCAGGCATCAAGATCGTCGAGCTCGCGGGCATCGGCCCGGGCCCGATGTGCGCCATGCTCCTCGCCGACCTCGGCGCGACGGTGCTGCGCATCGATCGCAAACAGCCGGCGGAGCTCGGCATCAAACGGCCGACGAAATACAACTTGTTATTGCGCAGTCGCAAAACGATTGCGCTCGATCTCAAAGATCCCCAAGGCATCGAAACCGTGCTCAAGCTCGTGGAGCAAGCAGACGGTTTGCTCGAAGGCTTCAGGCCCGGCGTCACCGAACGGTTGGGGCTCGGGCCGGACACATGCCTCGCGCGTAACCCTCGTCTGGTGTACGGGCGCATGACGGGCTGGGGACAAGAAGGTCCCCTTGCACAAACAGCCGGCCATGATTTGGGTTACATCGCCATCACGGGCGTGTTGAATGCGATCGGCCGCGCCGGCGCGGCGCCTTCGGTTCCGCTCAATTTAATCGGCGACTACGGCGGCGGCGGTGTGTATCTCGCGCTCGGCATGCTCGCGGCCATCCTCGAAGCCAAGCGTTCGGGCAAAGGCCAAGTAGTCGATGCCGCCATCGTGGATGGCGTTGCGTCACTCGCAACGACTTTTTACGGCATGCACGGTGCGGGTATGTTGAAGCCGGATCGCGGCACCAACATCACCGACTCCGGCTCTCATTTCTATGAGGTGTACGAGTGCAGCGACGGCAAGTGGCTGGCCGTTGCGCCGATCGAAAGCAAGTTCTACGCGGAGCTGCTGCAGATTCTGGAGCTCGACCCCAAGGAACTCGGCGCGCAGAACGATCCGAAGAATTGGCCGCGGGCGAAAGAAATCGTCGCTCGCCGCATCAAGAGCAAAACGCGTGACGAATGGGCGCAGTTGTTTGCAACATCGGATGCTTGCGTTGCGCCGGTGCTCGATTGGGCGGAAGCGCCTGAGCACGAACACTTGAAAGCTCGCGGCACGTTCGTGGAAGTGGACGGCGTGATGCACTCTGCTCCCGCGCCGCGCTTTAGCCGCACACAGTTGAGTTCCCCCACTTCGCCGAATGACATCAGTTCCGACATTACCGCTGCTGCACTCGAAGAGTGGCTGGGATCGGAACAGGTCGCCCGACTGCGCGAGAGCAAAGTCATCGACTGATCGTTACTTGAGCATGCCGCGCCGCATGCGCTGAATATTTCATCAGAGGTTTCTTAGATGGATTTGCGTCTCACGCCCGAGGAAATCGAATTCCGCAACGAGGTGCGCGCGTTCTTTCGCAGCGCCCTTCCATCGGATATCCGCCGCAAAACAGAGCTCGGCCAACGCATCTCGCGCGAAGAATTGGTGCGCTGGCAGCAAATCCTCAATAAGAAAGGCTGGGCCACGCCGGCATGGGCGCCCGAATGGGGCGGCACGGGCTGGGACGCCGTGAAGCAGTACATATACAAGGAAGAGTTGCACATGGCTCCGGCGCCCGAGCCGCTATCGTTCAACGTGAACATGATCGGCCCGACGCTGATCGCGTTCGGCAGCGAAGAACAGAAGAAGCATTTCCTGCCGCGCATCGCCAATTTGGATTATTGGTTCTGCCAAGGCTTCTCGGAACCGGGCTCGGGCTCGGATCTCGCATCGCTGCGCACGACGGCAGTTCGCGATGGCGATCATTACGTCATCAACGGCCAGAAACTCTGGACATCCACAGCGCATCACGCGAACTGGTGTTTCTGTCTCGTGCGCACTGATCCTAAAGCAAAGAAGCAAGAAGGCATTACCTACTTGCTCATGGACATGAAAACGCCCGGCATCACCGTGCGTCCCATCATCACGCTCGACGGCAATCACGAAACCAACGAGATGTTCTTGGACAACGTGCGCGTGCCCGTCGCGAATCGCATCGGCGAAGAAAACAAAGGGTGGGATTACGCGAAGTATCTGCTCGGCCACGAACGCAGCGGCATCGCACGCGTCGGCGTCTCGAAATATCGCGTGCGCCGCGCCAAAGAATTGGCCGCGAAAGTCGATTCCGGCGGCCGCCCCTTGAGTGAAGACCCGCAATTCCGCCAAAAGGTGGCGGCGCTCGAAGTCGAACTCAAAGCGCTAGAGATGACGCAGATGCGCCTCATCGCCGAAATCGCGCGCAAGCAGACGAACAAGGCAGATCCCAAGGCATCGATCTTGAAGCTGAAAGGCTCGGAGCTGCAGCAGCTCGCGACGGAACTCTTGATGGATGTGGCGGGATACAACGCGATGGAATTCGACGGCGAGTTCTTGCGCGGCATGACGGAAACGGCAGCCGGCGACGATTGGGCGCTCACCATCGCGCCGAATTACTACTTCGCACGCCACGTCTCCATCGTGGGCGGCTCGAACGAAATTCAACGCAACATTCTCGCCAAGACCATTTTGGGGCTGTAGATGAACTTCGATCTCACCGATGAGCAGAGCATGCTCAAAGACAGCGTGGAGCGACTGCTCGCCGAGCGCTACGACTTCGACAAACGCAAGAACTATCTCGCCACGGCCGACGGCTGGAGCCGCGACATGTGGCAAGCCTATGCCGAGATGGGCTTGCTTGGATTGCCCTTCGCGGAAGCCGACGGCGGTTTGGGCGGCGGTCCCGTAGATACGATGATCATCATGGAAGCCATCGGCCGGGGGTTGGTACTCGAGCCGTATCTTGCGACTGTGGTTTTGGGTGGCGGTCTATTGCGTGCAGCCGGCAGCGCAAAACAACGGAGCGAACTGATTCCAGCCATCCTCGGCGGAGAACTGCTGCTTGCGTTCGCTCATGCAGAAGCACACTCCCGTTACGACCTTGCCGATGTGCAAACGACAGCCAAGCGCGACGGTACTGGTTGGATCTTGAACGGCAAGAAACGTTTCGTGCTTCACGGCGACGTCGCACAAAAACTCGTCGTCTCTGCCCGGGTCGCAGGTAATCGCCGCGATCGCAACGGATTGGCGCTCTTTTTAGTCGATGCCGATGCGCAAGGCGTGAGTCGTCGCGGCTACTTTACGCAAGACCGCTTGCGTGCCGCCGATATCGAACTCTCGAATGTGCGTGTAGAGGCCGAAAACGTGCTGGGTGAACCAGGCTCCTCTCTTCCACTCATCGAGCGCGTCACCGATGAAGCGATCGCAGCGTTATGCGCAGAAGCCGTGGGTGCAATGGCCAGAGCGCATGAAATCACTGTGGAGTATCTAAAGAGCCGCAAACAATTCGGTGTCACCATCGGCTCCTTCCAAGCGCTGCAGCATCGCGCAGTGGACATGCTGGTCTTGGTCGAACAAGCGCGCAGCATGGCGTACTTTGCAACGATGATGGCGTCCGAGACCGATGCGGAAGAACGCAGCAAGTCCATTTCCGCGGCAAAAATTCAGATCGGCAAATCCGCCAAATTCGTGGGCCAGCAAGCCGTGCAATTGCATGGCGGCATCGGCGTGACGGAAGAATGTCATGCAGGCCACTACTTCCGGCGCCTGTCCATGATCGAAGTGTTGTTCGGCGATACCGATCATCATCTGGCCAATCTGGCCCGCAGCACCGGTCTGGTGTCCGCCTAAAAAAATGGCGAGTAGAATTTCCCCCGCAACGATCTGTTAACGGGGAACTCGACATGTCGACTACAACCATTCCGTCTCACGTGCCGCCCGATCGCGTGCGCGATGTGGACTTGTACGACCTGCCGGGCGCGAGCCAAGACGTGCATCGTGCTTGGAAACGGGTGCAAGACGAGAGTCCCGGTATATTTTTCACGCCGCGGTACGGCGGATATTGGGTCGTGACGCGCGCCGAGCTGTTGAATCAAATTTGGGCGGATCACGAGCGCTTTTCTTCCGACGGCGCCATCGGCATTCCACGCGTACCGAATGCGCCGCGGCAGCTGCCGATCGAAATCGATCCGCCCGTGCATCGCTTCTTCCGATCGCCCATCAATATGGCGGTGTCGCCGAAAGCCGTGCAGCAGCTGTCGGAACGAGCGCGCGCGCTTGCCATAGAGCTCGTGGAAACACTGAAGCCCCGCGGCAAATGCGAGTTCGTCCATGATTTCGCATCGCATTTGCCGATGGAAATTTTCCTCACCATCGTCGATCTGCCGTCCAAGGATCGGGAATGGCTGATCAAGCGCGCGGAAGTCATGACGCGCGGTGGAGATGTCGCACGCAAACAAACTGCGCTGCAGGAAATCTTCGAGTATTTGGGTTCCTGGGTTGCACAACGCAGCGCCCAGCCCGGCAACGATCTCATCAGCCGCATCTTGGAAATAAAAGTCGACGACCGCCCCATCAACCACCAGGAAGTCCTGAGCGAATGCGCCTTGGTGTTGTTCGGTGGACTCGATACGGTCGCCGGCACCATGGGCTTCATCGCATGGTTTCTGGCAACGCATCCGGAACACCGCCGCAAACTGGTTGCAGAGCCCGCGCTCATCCCTTCCGCAATCGAAGAGTTGTTGCGGCGATTCTCCATCCCCACCGTGGGACGCAAGCTCACCCAAGACGTTACGCTCGACGGCGTGACGATGAAGGCGGGCGATTACGTGCAACTGACGACATGCTTCCACGGACTCGACGAGCGCGCGTGGCCCAATCCTCTCGAAGTGAATTTCGATCGGCCCATGAGCGAACACTTGGCGTTCGGTAAAGGCGTGCACAAATGCCCCGGTGCCAATCTGGCGCGTTCGGAGCTACGTGTTTTCTTGGAGGAATGGTTGAAACGCATTCCCGACTTCAGGCTGCAGCCGGGTGAGTCTGCGGTGACTGCGCCGGGTAGCGTTATTGGGATGTTGCGACTGCCGATCGAGTGGGATTAGTGGGCGGCGTTTGCCAAAGGACTCTTCGATAATTTCTGTAGTGACCCTTCGCTGAGGGTCTTACGTTGGGAGAGCCTGTCTCGGGGAGGGCTCACACCCTCACAGAACGTGAGTCTTAAGACCTCACTCGCTGCAGAATGGCTTCAGCACGCGCATATACTGGGCGATCGAGCATGGCGCCATCCAACGTCGCCGCCTGCCCCCCCGACGCTTGATTAACCGCCATCACGCGTTGCGCCCACTCGATCTCGGCGGCACTCGGCGAGAACGCGCCATTGACCGCATCAACTTGCTTGGGATGAATGCACAGCTTGCCGGAAAACCCCTCGCGGCGGCCGCGTTGCGCATCTGCCGATATCACCGCAGCATCATCGAAGCTGGCTGTCGGCCCGTCGATTGGCGCC